>WNGL01005047.1_pt1 | contig 16794 bp, 21 predicted proteins | sample 5400591 | NCBI WGS metagenome assembly WNGL01 (sample SAMN13153377, study PRJNA577476) | soil metagenome | isolation source: 80 cm soil or saprolite under Garry oak tree replicate 1 | place: USA:California | collected 2016-06-15
GGCGGTCGTTGATTGCCTCGCGCGCGTTCAGCAAGACCAGATCCGCGCGGCCCGGGTCGAGGCCGCTGGCGCGCATCTCGTCGATCTCGGACTGCGCGAACTGCACGAGGTCTTTCGCGGCCGCCTCGAGGCCGACCGTCAGGCCGGCGGCCATGTCGCGCGTCTCCGCGAGCGCAGGCCCGACGTCGTGGTAGTGCCCCGCCTCGAACGCCGTCTCGGCCCGGGCGAGCGCCTGCTCCGCCCCGAGGATTGAGATGTCCGCTCGGGCCAAGTCCAAGATCGTCTTCCGGATCGCGACGAGTTCGGCGCGGGCGGCTTCCTGGGCGTTGCGGAGCCCCTCCGCCTTCGCGTCCGACTGGGCATGGAGGCCGTCCGCGACCTTCTGCTCGGCCGCGCGCGCGTGTTCCACCGCATCCGCGTACTCGCCTCGCTCGAAGTGTCCTTCCGCTTTGTCGAGGAGTGAGACGGCCTCCCCGAGGCTCATGCCGGCCTCGTGGCCGTCGTGGATCTTCCTCTCCGCGCGGTTGATGAGGTTCCGCGAGGCCGCGACGAGCTCGTCCATCAGCTCCTTCGCGGTCCGGTCGAGGCTCGTCAAGATCGATTCCACGTCGTCGAAGTTGCGCTTCTCGAGCGCCCGCTCCGCGGCCCGCAGGCCCTCCTCCGCGCCGGCGATGTCGATGTCCGCCTTCCGGAGGTCCTCGATGAGTTTCTTGACCATGATGAACTTCGTCGCCGCGCCGCGCGCCTTCTCGAGGCTCCGCGAACGCCTCGAGTACGGCGGCGGGCCGGGCGTCGTTCACGGCGGTCTCCATCGTCGAGAGGATCGGGGTCAGGTCCCCGGAGGGCACGCCTTCCTTCGTCGCGTCGTCGGCGAGACGCAGCGCGCGTTCGTACGCTTCGCGTGCCTGCCGCTGCAGCGTGATCTTGACGCCGTGGACGATCCCTTCCGCGGAGGCGACCATGTGCTCCGCCTCGCCCAACTTCCCGCGCTCGATCGCCTGTTCCGCGGCCGCGAGGACCTCCATGGCCTTATCCAGGTCGACGTGGTTCGCGACGAGGTCCGTGATCTCCGCGCGGACGGCCTCCATCCGTCGATGGATCGCCTCCGTGCGCTCCTGCTTCGTTCGGACGTCCTCTTCCTCGGTCTTCCGCTTCGAGTCGTGCGCGGTCCGCTTGAGTTCCTCGACCTCGGAGATGCACGCCTTGCCGTACCGCGCTTCCGTGTACGCCGTCTCGGCGTCCTGGAGCATCCGGGCCGCCGAGTCGATCGGCACGCCGTCCGCCTTCGCGAGCGTGACGACGCCGCGCGCTTCGCCGAGCACCTCCGCGGCGGCGCTGCGCAGTAGCTCCCGTGTCGCGTGGATGTCGTGCTCGATCCCGTCGAGGAGCGCGTCCGCCTGGAGGAACCGGTGCTCCTGGACCGCGATCGCGACGTCCGCGAGCTTGCCCTCGAGAGACACGGTGTCGTTCTGGCCGGCCTGCCGCAATCCGACGATGTCGTCCCGGGCCCGCAGCACGTGCTCGTTCAGGCGGGCCTCCGTCTGGGCGTCGGCGTCGGCCATGCGATTGTCGATGATCGCCTGCATGTCGATCTGCCGACCGAGCGAGATCGCATCGTCGACTTCGCGGAGGAGCTGGCGCGCGAGGGCGGGGTCGAGGCCCCGGGCCGCGTTCGCCAAGATGATCTGCAGGGACCGCTCCATGATCGAGCGGTGGTGGGCGTCTCGCGCGGATTCCGCGGTGCGCCGCGCGCGGACGACGAGTCGTCGAGCATTCGGGAGGTCGTGGTCTTCGAGCGCCCGTGTCAGGTCGACCAAGGTCGTCTCGAACTCGCTCGCTTCCGCGCCGAGCTTTCGGAGGTCCTCCGCGTCGAGTCGCAGGCTCGCGAACGCGTCCTGGACGGACTTCAGGAGGGCCGCCTCCCGCACCGCCTCGTGCGCGTCGCGCGCGAGGGCCCGCACTTTTGAGTAGTCCTTCGAAGCCAGCGCCGTCGAGGCTTGTCCGAAGATCGCCTCCGCATGGCCCAGATCCGCGCCTTTCCGCCGCTCGCGGGCCGCCTCGCGCTCCGACTCCCGCAGGGAGACGTCCGCTGCGGCGTAGCGCCGCGCCTCCCGCAGGCTGTTCCGCGCCCGCTGCGCAAGGAGGGGGATGTCCGCGAACACGCCGCGCCGGAGCGCATCCCGCGCCTGCGTGAGGACCTTCCGAGCCTCCGTGATGTTGACGCCATCCTTCCGGGCCGCATCGACGTCCGCCGCCGCGCGGTCGAGGACGTCCTCGGCCCGGGCGTACTTCCGCTGCTGCTCCGCCTTCTCGATCGCCTTCGCACACAGCGACCGGATCCTGCCGTAATCTCGGAGGGAGAGCGCCTTTCGGGCGTCCGCGAGGAGGGCCTCCGCGTCCGCGACGTTGCCCCCGCGCTCCTTCGCGTACCGGACCTGGGAGCCCGCTTTGTCGAGCAAGGCTTGGAGGATCCGTTCGCGGCGTTGGTCGAGCGTCCGCGTCGAGACGCGCCTCAAGAGTCTCTCGGCCGTGACGAAGTCGCCCCGCGCGGTGAGCGCCTTCGCCTGTTCGATGTTCCGTTGGAACGCGAGCGTCTCGATGCCCGCCTGCCTCGCTTCCTCCAGGATCGTGTCGGAGCGCGCGAGCACATCGACGACGCGCGCCTTGCGCTTGGCGATCTCGAGGGTGCGCCTCGAGGCGCGGGCCAGGTCCAGCGCCTTCCCGAGGTCCCCCGCCGCCTCCGTCTGCTCCGCCCGCTCCGTCAGCCGCCGCGCGAACGAGGCGTCCACGGAACTCGGGCTCGAAGCGACCAGGTCCTTTCGCGCTGCGTCGATCGCCTTCCGCACGACGTCCGGTGCGGCGCGGGCCGTCGGCGCGCGGTCGAACGGCTGCCCGCAGACGTCACAAGCGGTCCGGCCGTCCGGGACGTCCGATTCGCAGAGCGGGCAGCGGGCCATGGCCTCCAACCGAGAGGGTGCCCTCCACACGGGGAGGGAAGACGTCGTCAGATGCCTGCTTGGCCAGTATAAATGACGCGCCTTCGATATCCCTCCTGATAACTATATGGCTCGGACGCGCGGCGCCCGCGACACCCGAAAAGCTTCAGTAGCCGGCGGGCGTTCGACGGGCCATCCGGGGCGTCCCGACGGGCGGCTCCGGGGGTGTTCGGGTGGCGGCGCGGCGCGGGCGGTCCCTCGTCGGCATGGCGGTCGTCGACACAGACGGCGTCGAGGTCGGCTACGTCTCCGCGGAGGAGCCGAATGTGCTGGTCCTGGGCGAAGGCTCGTCCGGGCGGATGCGCCTCGGCCGGCGGTTCGTCGCGCAGATCCTGGATCGCGTCACTCTGACCGGCTCGGCGGCGGAGATCTTCACCGGCCTGAACGTGGTCGATTCGGACGGCGAGTTCGTCGGCGTCGTGAAGGACACGATGGAGGCCGAGGATGTGCTCGATTCGTTGATCGTCGAGGACGAGCAGGCCGAGATGGTCACCGTACTCCTCGAGGACGTGCGATCGATCGACGAGTGGGTCGAGCTCTCCGTGTCGGGCGACTCCCTCTACGAGGGCGGCTAGCCCTCCCCTTCCGAACCCGGAGAGAGGAACACGCCGAGTCCGATCCACACGATCAGCGCGATGGTCCCGACGATGCCTCCGTATCCGAGCACGACGTTCACGCCGAGCAGGATGACCGGGAGGATCAAGCCGATGAAGAAGCCGACTCGGGCCATGGCGGGCGCCTCGATGGCCTCGCGCCCTTAAAGGTTTGCGAGATGACGCCGACGTTTCATCGTCGACCTTGCTTCCCGACTCCCTTCGAAGTCGAAAAGAGGCTTCGGAGGAACCCCGTCAGCTTGCCGATTCGAAGGACGTTTCCCAGCATCGTGAGCAATTCCCGGTCCCGCTTCGCAATCGCCCTCTCGTACATCGCCTGGACGAGCGGGATGACGTGCCGCTGATAGTTGATGAGGTTGCGCCACTGGAAGCCCGCGATTGCGAGGGAGACCGCGATGGTCCAGATCGCGGGGACGCCCTGGAGGAGCGGATGGAGCCAACTCGGGAGGTACGGCTTCAACGCGATCATCACGATCCAAAAGACGGGGATCCCGGTCGCGATCGTGCACTTGATCCGGTCCCACTTGTGGCGTGTCGCGATCGAGGTCACGAGGAATTGGAGCGTCGCGATTTCGGCTTCCCGCTCGTTGAGACGACGCGGGTATGCCTCTCGCTTCCCTCCCACAACCGGTTGCACGTTCCGGCGCGCTAGGAGCCGCATCGGAGACCGCTCGATCCATTGCCGTCAGGCGGGAGTCGCGCTATAAAGGGTTTGGAGGAAAGGCTAGGTCGTAGATCATCTGGCCGACGACCACGAGGGAGTTGACGACCGTCGAGGCGGCGGCCCCGATCTTCTGCCAGAAGTCCTGCGGCATCGCGCCGGTCGGGCCGATCGACACGGAGGCCCAGGGCAGGATCTCCACGACGTCCGCCGGGAGGTTCATCAGGACGACGTACGACGTGACGTCGACGTACGAGTACACGAGGACGTTCGTCATGTTCCGCAGCAATCGACCGAGGACATCGTACGCGTCGATGCCCGAGAGGGAGAGGGCGACGACTCCCGAGACGCTCTCCGAGACGCTGGTCTGACTCAGGTTCTCCCCATACAAAGGTGCGTTCGCGAGGGGCGCGAACGTCCCACCATCAAAGTCCTTCCGGAGCTTCGAGTCGAGGAAGATCGACCTCGGGACGACGACCGTGTTCACGCCCACGACGAACGGACCGTACGCGGACGTCACGTCGAACGTGAAGACGTAGTACCGGTCCTGCCCGACGAGGCGGCTCTGGCCACTCGCCAACGTGATCGTCGCGTTGCCGTCCGTGACGAAGAGGGTCTTCGCCTTCGGCAGGGCGACGGTCCAGACGTCGAACGAGTACCACGAGTTCCCGTTCCAGAGGATCGCGACGAACCGCGGCTTGCTGACGCGTCGGACGTACGTCAGCGCCTCTCTCGCGTCCATGATTTCATGTCCGGCGGTACAAAGCGAGGGTGTGCAGACGGCGTGTCACGGGCCAAGAAGATCGGGCCTGTGGGTAGCCGTGGCGTTCTTAAGCTTGGCTGACGAGTCGGGTGAAGTCAAAAGGGTGATGCGTCGCCCGTGGACGGATAGCCAGACCGCGGAACCGGCAGCATGAAAGGTAGCTGAGTCCAGCTCTGCCCACCGAATGCTTCTCACGCTATCGTTGCGGAACGCCAACAAGACATTTTCATTATCAAATCGCAGTCGGATAGGAGCCGTTGCGTATCCCCAAAGATAAACAAGCATACACGCAAGCGCGGAGGTCCCAAAGGAAAGGAGAAGCACCGCCACGAACTCGAGAGTCGACAAACCCGCGAGTACTGCGAAAGCCGCTCCCGCAAAAGCTATCCCGCCCGGAAGGAAAAGGATTCTCCTCAAGACCCGGGTCGTCCGAAGTTGCGACCAGCCCTCCAAACGAGTCACCTCACAGTGCGCGAAAGGCCAGGCCGAGGCCACAGACAATCGCGATAATTCGAAGCACACGTCTCGTAAAAGTCCCCTCCGGGCCCGGTAACCGTGTGGAGGCACATAACCGCGGTTGTCAATTCGGCTTGAGTTGTCACGTCTTCCCAGGAAAGCTCGCACAGTCTCGATTCTCACGAAGCGACTTGCCTTTGCGACAATTCCCGAGTTCCGGATTAGCCTGCCCAGTCACCAACTCGCAATGGTCTCAAAACCCTCTGAACGGGAAGGCAGACGCCCTGCTGGGATTCGAACCCCGGTCAGAGGTTCCGGGACACTCGTCGAGGCTGCGTCGGTTCGATTTCAGGGATGCGCGGCACGACCGCGGGCCGCCTTTTCAGCAGCGGCTCGGATCGCTTTCAGATTCTCCGCGATGCGGTCCGGAAAAATCCCGGAGCCCGACACGAGTATGTCCGCCCCCGCCTCCACGACGATCGGCACGGTCTCCACCTTGATCCCTCCATCGACCTCGAGTGCCGTCTCGAGTCGCTCCCGGTCGATGTACGCTCGCGTCTCGCGGATCTTCGGCACGACGTCCGCACGGAAGGCCTGACCCGAGAAACCCGGCTGGACCGTCATCACGAGCAGCAGGTCCGCGTCCGCGAGGAATGGCCTCGCCGCTTCGAACGGCGTGGCGGGATTCAGCACGAGTCCCGGGGCGATGCCGTGGTCGCGGATCAGCTTGAACGTCTCATGGACGTCGTGATCGCTCTCCGCATGGACGGTCAGATCGTCGACGCCCGCGTCGGCGAACGCTTTGACGAACTGTTGCGGGTGGGTGACCATCAAGTGCGCGTCGAACGGGACCTTCGTCAGCGGCCGGATCGATTTCACCAACGCGGGGCCCATCGTGACGTTCGGCACGAAGTGTCCGTCCATGACGTCGATGTGGAACATGTCCGCGCCCGCGTGGACCGCCTCCATCACCTGCTCCCCGAGCCGATCGAAGCGCGCGGACAGGATCGAGGGGGCGATCTTGATGCCCATCGGCGCGCCGAATGAAAGGGGGCGGGATAAGGGTTCCCTCCTCCCCCGGTGGCGTTTGACGGGAGAGGGGGAAGCGAAAGGGTTCAGGCCCGGTGGTACGACGTCAGTTCGATCTGGACGTGCAGGCCGTCGAGGACGGTCACGACCTTGACGACGTTGCCGACGTCGCCGTTGAACCACGCCTCGACCGGCGGGTGCGGCTCGCCGAATCCGTCGTCCCCGAGGCGCATCGCGAACGCCATCTGGTCCGTCGTGGTCCCGAGATCCATCAGGGGCAGTCCGACTCGGACGGGGATCGCCGAGAACGTGCCCGCCGGCGTCGTGACGTCCTCGAACATCCCGCTGGCCAACAGGAACCGGATCGGCACGGTGAACGTGGCGTTCCGGCCCTTCTCGACGTACCAGTCCGGTCCCTCGAAGCGCCACACCTTCCAGACGTGGACCGTCGCGTTGCTCGAGGCCTCCCACGTCTCATTCTCCCCGAGCGGGAACGCCCAGACGTCGAGCGGCGGATCGTAGTTCGTCAAGATCTTCGCCGTGTACGAGACGTTGATCGTCGCGTTGTACATCCCGTACTCCGCGTAGAACGAGCCGCTGATGTGGACCGTCCGGAACTCCGTGACTTTCGCGAGGTCCGAGGCACGGTACACCGTGTACCCTTCGACCGTCGCGTCGTTCAGGACGACGGTGGAGCGCAACATGATCGTCGCGTTTCCGTACCCCGTCTCCTGCGAGAGGTCGATCACCCTACCGACGTGGAACGTCGCCGCGAGGCTCACGTTGTACTGCGATCCGTCGGCCGAATCGACCGTGCGAGTGACGGTCCCTTCCAACGCGGGAGCGACCCACAGGCTCTGCGTGCTGTCGAAGGCGGAAGACGCGTTCACGCTGTATGTCCACGTGTCTCCCACATGCCAGGTCGGCGTCTCGATCGGCCCCGCTTCGGGTTGCGGCCGCGTACCGTTCGGCGATCCGAGGTTCGTGAGATTCTCGGGGCCGACGGCCACCGCGAAAGCGACGAGCAACAAGGACGTCGCGAGGACGCTGACGATGAGCGCTTTTCGTTGCATTAGCATCATCCTCGATCCGGCAACTTACGAGCACTCCCGCTATATACGAATTATGATACAGACATAGAACCGCACGCTCGTCGGTTGAGTTTATCTTTTGAGAATGGATGTTCGTAGGCGGCTGCGGGGCGGAGCATGGAGCACAGTCCACGTCGATTCAACCGCTGGATTTTCGAAGGGATGTTCCTCGGATGGGGCGCGCTGATGGGCCTCGTCCTCCTGGCGGTCTTCGCGGTCATTGCGGCCTTCGCGCCCGAACCGTTTGCGTTCATCCTCGGCGCGGTGGCGGTCGCGTTCGTGTGCTGGCTCTCCCTCCGGACCGTGTTCGATCGGAAGAGCCGCACACCCTGACCGCGAGGCTCACCAAAGCCCTTAAGCCGGTCGCGTCATCTCCCGGCCGTCCCGGGCCACGAACGGGGGCGGGGTGGGCCATGGTCGACGTTTCCGAGGAGTTGATCGCCGGTCTCAAGAAGAAGGCCGTGACCCTCCGGAAGCACATCATCCGCATGACGCACAACGCCCAGAGCGGCCATCCGGGGGGCTCGATGTCCGCCTGCGACATCGTCACCGCGCTCTACTTCCAGGTCCTCCGCGTCGATCCGAAGCGTCCCGATTGGCCGGACCGCGACCGGTTCGTCCTGAGCAAGGGCCACGCGTGCCCCGTCTGGTATGCGGCTCTCGCCGAACGCGGATTCTTCCCCGTCGACGAGCTGATGACGTTCCGCAAGATCAACAGCCGCCTGCAGGGCCACCCGGAACTCGGGACGACGCCGGGCGTCGAGAACGCTGCGGGGGCCGAGGGCCAAGGGCTCTCTTTCAGCGTCGGGCTAGGGTTGGCGGCGCGGACCGATCATAAGCCGTGGCGGGTCTACTGCATCATGGGTGATGGCGAGCAGGACGTCGGGCAGACGTGGGAAGCCGCGATGGCGGCGTCGAAGTATGGCCTCGACAACGTGACCGCGTTCATCGACCGGAACGGGATCCAGCAAGAGGGCCGCACAGAGGACATCATGCCCCTCGAGCCGCTCGCGGAGAAGTGGGAGGCGTTCAACTGGCACGTCGTCACGATCGACGGCCACGATTTCCGGCAGATCTTCGCAGCGATCGAGGAGGCGCACCGGACGAAAGGACGTCCGACGGTCATTGTCGCACGCACGGTCAAGGGCAAAGGCGTCTCGTTCATGGAGAACAAGATCAAGTATCATGGCGCCGCAACGAGCGACGAGGAGCTGAAGCTGGCACTCGAGGAGCTCGACGCGCAGGGGGCCGCGATTTGACCGCCGGACCGTGGAAGATGGAAAGCCAGCGCTCGTACTTCGGCAAGGCGCTGGTCGAACTCGGCCGCCGCAATCCCGATGTGGTCGTGGTCGGCGCGGACACCACGGAGTCCATCAAGACAATCGATTTCGCGAAGGCCTTTCCAGACCGGCTCTTTCAGCTCGGGATTGCGGAGCCGAACATGATTTCCGTCGCGGCGGGCCTCGCGGCCGCCGGCAAGATTCCATTTGCGTCCACGTACAGTGTGTTCGGAAGCGCGCATGCGTATAACGTGATCCGCCAGAACGTCGCGTACACCAACCTGAATGTCAAGATCTTCTGCTCCCACGCCGGGTTGAGCGTCGGCCCGGACGGCGCGACGCACCAAATCAACGAAGACATCGCGCTCATGCGGGGCATCCCGCGGATGACGGTCCTCGTGCCCGCGGACGGCCCGGAGACCGCGAAGTGCGTCGACGCGGCCGCCGAGATGAACGGCCCGGTCTATTGCCGGTTCTCCCGTACGAACGTCCCGACGGTCACGTCGTCGGAGGACGACTTCGCAATCGGACGAGCGCGCGTCCTTCGGGATGGCTCCGACGTCACCCTGGTCGGCTGCGGACTCATGGTTGCCCGCTGCCTCGAGGCGGCGGAGTCGCTGAAGCGGGCCGGGATCAAGGCGCGCGTGATCAACTTGTCCACGGTCAAGCCGATCGACGTCGCGACGATCGATCGAGCAGCGCGGGAGACGGGTGGGATCGTGACCGCGGAAGAGCACACGGTCGTCCACGGGATTGGGGGCGCGATCGCGAGCGTCGTCGCGGCGAACCATCCCGTCCCGATGGCATACGTCGGCGTTCAGGATTTGTTCGGCGAGAGCGGAGAAGCGGACGAGCTGCTTCGGAAGTACGGCCTGACCGCGGAGAACATTGCGGACGCGGCCCACGGCGTGATGAAGCGCAAAGCCTCCCGATAGGCCGGGTGTCCGATTCGCTCGACCCGTTCAGCCGGCTCTCTTGACGGGGCCTTTCTCGTTGTACCGTTGGACGGTCACGAAGCCCGCGACGTTCTCGTGCGACATGTTCCAGCCCGCCGCCTCGTCCCGGAGCGACCATCGCCGGATGTTCGTCACCGTCGACTTCTTCATGTTGATCCCACCGGGCAAGAGGATATAGCCTTCGAACGGCGCCCCGGTCACGGGATTCCGGATCGGTTCGCTGTGCACCTCGCCCACTCCATCGACACCGAAGGAGCTGTTCACTCCCTTGAACTTGAAATCGATCTTCGTCGTCTTCGTCGGGAACGTCTTCGTGAACGTGCTCGGGAAGATCGCGAACACACCTCCGCCTTCCTTCCCGCCGGTGATCTTCTCGATCGCTTCGCGCTGGGCCGGCTTCGCCTTCGGATCGACGTAAACACGGCCCATCCCGTTGCCCATGTGGATTGCACGAGGCCACCACAGGCCCCACGCGAACGTGGTTCCGTCCAACTTCGTCGGGCCGAATGCCCCCTTCCGAATGTGCCAAGACACGAGCGCCTCGCAATTGCCCGTCGTCGGCAGCGCGTCGAAATTGCACGGGCATCCCCATGCGCAGTTGCAACTTTGGATGTACTCCGCCTCAAAATTCCATTTCGTTGGCATCGAACGAACCCCCTGCCCCGATGCGGCATCCGGTGGCGGCTACTTAATCGTTCTCCGGGGACGGCGGGATTCGGGACCGGTCCGTACGTTCTTAGTGTCACGGTCATTACCGGCGGCGGTATGGAGGAGGCGACGCGGGCCGGGCCGACTGCGCTCTTGCGGCGCATGACGGTTCCGATTGCGGTTGCGGTGTCCCTGGTGGTCGCCGCGGCGTGGTACGTGACGTGGACGTCCACGGACTTCTTGATGGCCCTGATGGCCCCCTCGACGATCGCGTCGACGGACCTCGTCCCGTTCTTCGCCCTCCTGGTCGTCATGATGGTCGCAATGATGTTGCCCTCGGCAATGCCGATGATCTTGGCGTTCCGCGATATGACGCGGCTCAAGGCGGGTCGGCCGACGAAACCCGCGGACAATGCCGCGACCGCTCTCTTCGTCATCCCGTACTTCCTCGTATGGGGCGCGTTCGGAGTCGCCGCCTTGCTCGCGGTGATTGCCCTCGGCCTCGTGGGATCGCTGAAGAGCGTCCTGGTCTTCGTGTCCGCCGTAACGCTGGTCGCAGCGGGACTCTGGCAGGTCACCCGCACGAAAGAAGTCTGCCTGACCCACTGCACGTCCCCGATGGGGTTCGTCATGCGCCATTGGCGATCCGGCCGGTTCGGGGCCTGGCGGATGGGGCTCCGACATTCGCTGTATTGCGTCGGATGCTGCTGGCTCTTCATGCTCGTGCTCTTCGTCGCGGGCTCGATGAGCCTCGTGTGGATGGGCGGGCTCTCCGCGGTGATCTTTGGGGAGAAACTCCGAGTTCGGCAGGTCCTTTTTGCTCGCGCGATCGGCGTCGTCCTCGTGGCACTCGGCGGTCTTGCGGCCTTCGGGGCAATCCTGCCGAGGTGAGCGGGAAGCATCGAGGCACGATGGACTGCGGTGGCGTCGTAGGTAGAGTATTCACTCCGCCGCGGATGGCGGAATCGTTGCGAGTCTCCGAACCGGCGAGAAGAAGATCCACGGGATCGCGAGTAGGCCGCCGACGGCCGCGATGACGATGGCCGGGTACAACCCGAGGACTTCTCCCAGGGTACCGCCGAGGAGGCTTCCGACAGGAAGCGTGCCCCACACGAGGAACCGCATCGTGGCGTTGAGCCGGCCTTGGAGGCGAAGCGGAACGAGGGACTGACGGAGGCTGACCTGGTTGATGTTGTACCAGAGAGCACCGAGAGCGCCTGCGAATCCCATCGCCGTAAGGAACGCGAACGCCGTGCTAGGGGTCGCGAAGACGATCCCGAACGAGCTCGCGGACCCCACGAGGAGGCCGAGGAGGATGGCCCGGCCGATGCCGAGCCGGCGCCCGACTCGGTTCGCAGTAATCGCGCCGAGGATTCCGCCAATGCTCCCGAGTCCACCGATGATCCCAAGTCCGACCTCCTCCAACCCAAGGTTCCGGACCGCATACAACACGAAGAGGGCGAACAAGGCGCCCGAGAACAGGTTCGAGGTTCCTGTGCAGCCCGCGATCGACCAAAGCCGCCGGTCCCGAAACACCACTCGAAGCCCTTCACGGATCTCCTTCGAGACCGACCGCCGCTCGGACACCGTCGGCACCGTCTCGGGCTTTCGAATGCGGGCCATGAGTCCCGCGGAAAAGAAGAACGAGACGCCGTCGAACGCCATTGCGGCCGCGTACCCGAGTCCGCGGATGACAAAGCCCGCGAGGACCGGTCCGCTCACCTGAGCCGTCGTGTTAGTCGCCTCGAGTTTGCTGTTCCCCTCGACAATCTGGTCCCGCGGGACCAGAGCCGGGAGGTACGCTTGGTAGGAAACGTCGAAGAAAACGGTGAGGATGCCCGTCGCGAACGCGAGGCTGTACAGGTACTCCATTCGTGCAAGGCTGAGGAGGGTGAGGACAGCGATTGAAGCGACGATTAGCCCGCGTCCGAAATCTCCGGCAATCAGGATGGGTCGCCGTCGATGTCGATCGACCCATACGCCGACGAGGAGGCCGAAGAGGAGGAACGGAAGAGTCCCGAGTGCCCCAAGCAACCCCATCTGTCCAGGGCTTGCCAGCAGGACCCGCACGGCGAAAAGCTGCAACGCCAAGCCGGTGAACTGATTCCCGAATTGGGATACGCTCTGCCCGATCCAGAGCTTCAGGAAGTCGGGATGGTTCCATAACGTCGCGGCGGGCGGGGAGGCCATCTGAGGCGCCCGCATCGGTCCTTCACATATCTACGTTCGCCCGCCGCGCGGCGGACAATGTCTCCCGAGAAGCGGAAATCCTCTTATCGGTCCGCGGCTATCCAAGCCGGAAGACGCGATGGTCAAGATCTTCCTCGACACCGCGAACATCGACGAGATCCGCGAAGCGGCCTCGTGGGGCGTCCTCGACGGCGTCACGACGAACCCGACGCTCGTCGCGAAGACGGGCCGCAAGTGGTCCGAGGTGATCCAGGACATCCTCGCCCTCGTCGACGGCCCGATTAGCCTCGAGGTCACGACGACCCAGGCGGACGAGATGATCAAGCAGGGCCGTCAGCTCGCGAAGCTCCATGAGAACGTCGTCGTGAAGATTCAGATGACGACGGAAGGCCTGAAGGCGATTAAGGCCCTGTCGTCGGAAGGCGTCAAGATCAACACGACCCTGATCTTCAGCGCGAACCAGGCGATCCTCGCGGCGAAGGCGGGCGCGAAGTACGTCAGCCCGTTCATCGGCCGGCTCGACGACATGGGCCAGGACGGGATGCAGGTGATCCGCGAGATCGTCCCGATCTTCCGGAACTACGAATGGGATTGCGAAGTCCTCGTCGCCTCGATCCGCCATCCGCTCCACGTCATTGAGGCCGCGAAGCTCGGCGCGGACATCGTCACCCTGCCGTTCGACGTCCTGAAGAAGATGACGCAGCACGCCCTGACCGATGTCGGGCTGAAGCGGTTCCTGGACGACTGGCAAAAGGTCCCGAAGTAGACGGCGTTCCCTTTGCGCAAGCCTCATTTACGGCGTCGAGCATCGGGATGGCGTGAAGCTCCCGAGCCTCCGGATGCTCGGCGTGGTCGGGTTCCTGGCGCTCGCGGCCGTCGCGACGGCCCTTGGATGTCCGTTCTTCCGGAACCCAGGAAACTTCGCGAGCACGGGCGGCCTGATCGGGTACGTCCGCTACGTCGTCGACGTCCACCGAAAGCCCTGACCCTCCTGGGATTGCGTCACGCGACGGTTAGGGTCCTCCCGAACTGGGGGGAATCCTTCAAGAGGTGACGGGCCGATGGCACGGGCCGGATGGACCCGGGCGCACCCAAGATCACGCTCGACCAGGAGAGCTTCAAGGCCCTCGCCTCCGACGTCCGCGTCGGAATCCTGAAGCGCCTCGACGTGCGGCGGGAGACGGTCACCGACCTGAGCAACCTGATCGCACTGAGCAAGCCGACCCTTCTCGAGCACCTCGAGAAGCTGCAGAACGCGGGGCTCGTCAAGCGGGTGGACGAGGGCCGGAAATGGATCTACTACGAGCTCTCGGACAAAGGCCGGAAGATCCTGCATCCGGAGCGGGTCGCGATCACGCTCGCCTTGTCGGCCGCGGTGGTCCTCGCGATGATCGGCGCGGCGTACGTGCTCCTGTCGACGTGGGCCCAGATGGCGGCCCGAGGACCGCTCCCGAATCAACCCGCATTCCCCGATGCGTTGCAAAGCGCCGCGACGGCCCTTGCCTTGGTGGTCCTCCCGTTCGTCCTCTCCGCCTTCTGCGTCGTCCTGGCTCTGGGCCTCCGGGTCTACGGCCAGCACCGGCGGGAGCGGTTCTTCGAGCAACTCGGCGCCGCTTAGCCCCCTCCGGGTCGATTCCGAGTCGACGGGACTCCGGGAAACCGTTATGAACGGTGACCGCCTTCGCAGCGGCGTGCCTCGGCTCCGGCGGGGGAGGCCTGCGTGGGCGGTCCCCGTGCTCCTGTTCCTCGCCGTCCTGCTCGCCGCCGCGCTCGCCTTCAACCTCGCGAACCTCGAGGCGGGCGGGGAGGCGGTCCCTGCCTTGCCGACGGGGACGAGCCCGGGGTCCCTGCTCCCGCTCGATCCGGTCTACGTGGACGTGCTGATGGTCGGCTTCGCGGGGGTGGCGCTCGCGGGGATCATCTACCTGCTGGTCGCGAACCGACCGCGTGGCCGTCGGAAGGGGAAGCGGTCCTCGTGGTGGGAGATCGTGTCGTCGATCCTCGGGGTCGTGATCATGATCGCGTTGATCCTCGCCTGGCCGCGGGCGCTCCGGACCTTCCGATCGGACAATGCGACGGCCAATGCGACGGTCGGCGCGGCGGGGCCGGGAGGCGTGGCGGACTGGCCCGCTTCCGTGGGCGCGCCGATCGGGATGTTCCTCATCGTCGCCGTCCTCCTGACGATCGTCGCGGTGACCTACCTCCTGCGCCGGAACGCCGACCTCTTCGATCGCGCCCAGGAGAGCGTCGGGCCCCGGGCCGATCGGAAGGAAGCCGCCGAGGCCGTGCAAGCGACGATCGCAGAACTCGAGATCGGCGCGGACGTCCGGACCGCGATCCTGGCCTGCTTCCAGCGGTTCTGCCGCCTGCTCGGCGCACGCGGGATCACGGAGCAAGAGGCCTTCACGCCGCGGGAACTCGAACGCGTCGCCGTCGACCGGCTCCGCGTCTCGGCGGACGCATCGGAGACGCTGACCTCCCTGTTCGAGGAGGCGCGGTACAGCGAGCACGCGCTCCGAGAGGCGGATCGCGCACGAGCGATCGACAGCCTCGCCGGGATCCGGGCCGCCCTGGAGGCGTGAGTTGCTCCGGCAGCCGCTTCCCGCGACGATGGGCCATCTTCGCGTCCCCGAGTCCGCGGACTCGCCGCAGAGGACGCGGTCGGAGACGATCGCGCTCGTCGTCCTTGCCGTGACCATCGGCGCGCTCCTGTATCTCGCGGGGTTCAGCGGCTCGACCCAATGGATCCTCGGCGTCTCGTCCCTGACCGTCTTCGCGCTCTTCGCATCGATCCTCATCCTCCGGCGGACCGCGGAGCCGGCTCCGCTCGTCGGTCCGGCCGCGCCCGGGCCCACGCACGGGGGCGAGTTCGAGTCGCTCGCCGCCGCGGTGAAACGCGCTTCCCGCGGGCTCGTGTACAGCCAGGTCCAGGTCGCCTCGCGCGCCCGCGCCGCGTTCGTCGAGCGAGTGCGCCTGGGCATCGGCCTCTCCCCGGAGGCGATGCGGGACGTGCAAGGCGATCCGATGCAGCTCCGCCGCGTGATCCATGACGAGGTCCTCGAGGATTTCGTGCGCATGCGGATCGGCGATCTGGACGAACGCTACCGCTGGGTCATCGAGGCGCGCGAGCGCGGATCGTTCGTCCGCGCGTTCCGGGACGTTCTGGCGAGGATGGAGGCATGGCGGTGAAGGTCGCCTCCGTCGCGGAGGTCGGCGGTTCGCTGCTCGATGCGGTCGAGACGGTGATCGTCGGGAAGCGGCCGGTCCTCGAACGCGTGCTGTGGGCCGTGCTGGGCGACGGACATCTCCTGATCGAGGACGTGCCGGGGCTCGGGAAGACGCTCATCGCGAAGTCGTTCGCCGCGGGTCTCGGCCTCTCCTTCCGGCGGGTCCAGTTCACGCCGGACCTGCTGCCCGCGGACATCACGGGCACGTACGTGTTCGACCGCAAGACGGGCGAGTTCGTGCTCCGCCGCGGCCCCGTCTTCACGAACGTCCTCCTGGCGGACGAGATCAATCGCGCCCCGCCGAAGACGCAGTCCGCCCTGCTCGAGGCGATGCAGGAACTCCAGGCGACGCTCGAGGGCGAGACGTTCCGGCTCGACCGACCGTTCTTCGTGATCGCGACCCAGAATCCGATCGAGCACGAAGGCACGTATCCGCTTCCGGAGGCCCAGGTCGATCGGTTCCTCTTGAAGATCGATGTCGGCTATCCGACCCGCGAGCAGGAGATCGAGATCCTCCAGCGACGACGGAACCGTCGGTCCGACGACGCGCCGATCGAGCCGGTCACGACGCCGGACGAGGTCCGCTCGCTCCAAGCGGTCCTGGAGGACGTCCACGTCGATCCGGCCGTCGAAGGATATATGGTCGATGTCGCGACGGCGACCCGCACACACAGCCAGGTCGAGATCGGTGCGAGCCCGCGCGGCTCCCTCGCGCTCCTCAAGGTGTCCCGCGCCCGGGCGGCGCTCGCGGGCCGGGACTTCGTCACGCCGGACGACGTGAAGGCGGTCGCGCAACCCGCGCTCGCGCACCGGCTGATCTTGAAGCCGGATCCCTGGATCCGCGGCGTCCGCACGTCGTCCGTCATCTCCGATATCCTCGCGC
>WNGL01009049.1_pt1 | contig 16793 bp, 8 predicted proteins | sample 5400591 | NCBI WGS metagenome assembly WNGL01 (sample SAMN13153377, study PRJNA577476) | soil metagenome | isolation source: 80 cm soil or saprolite under Garry oak tree replicate 1 | place: USA:California | collected 2016-06-15
CAAGGGGCTGAAGCCCTTCATCAAGATCTGGGGCACCAACACGAACCCGGTCTGGTCCCCGGACGGCGGAAAGCTCGCGTTCGTCAGCAGCCGCACGAACCACAGCTTCATCGCCGTCTACGACGTCTCGCGCCGGAAGATCACCTATATGTCGCCCAGCACCGACTGGGACACCAGTCCCTCATGGTCCGCTGACGGCGCGCGCATCGCGTATATTCGCCGGCCCGGTACGCCGTTCGCGCAGCAGGCCCAGCCCGGCTTCGGCGGTCTCGGAAATCCGCCTGGACCGGCCTTCAATCCTGCGAATCCAGGACGCGGCGGCTTTGGCGGCGATGGAGGACGCGGCGGACGCGGAGGCCGTGGCGGGGATCAGCCGAACACCCAGGGTGGACCGCCGCCCGCGGCTCGTCCGGGTTTGACGACGGCGACGTTCGCAGGCGGGTACAACCTGTCGTTCTGGGTCGCAGACGTGTCGACCGGTGACGCACGCGAGTTCTGGCACAACGCGCCGGAGGACAAGGTCTTCAACCCGGTCAACACGATCGACTGGCGCGGCGATCGGGTCATCTTTCAACTCGAGCCGGAAGAGTGGACGCGATTCTATTCGGTGGCGGTTCCACCGCTTGCGGGTCCGCTGCACAACACGGGACCGACACGCCATTCGGACTTCTTTGGACCCGGCTTCACCGACGTCGCGCAGCCGGCCGAGCCGGTAAGCCTGACGCCACAGGAAGGCCAGATCGAGTCGTTCGGCTACTCCCGCGACGGACGCTACCTTTACTACGGCACCAACGCCGCGGACATCGAGCGGCGTCACATCTGGCGCGTGTCGACAGCGGGCGGCGCCCCCGAGCAGATCACGAAAGGGGAAGGCATCGAGCACGACGCGGTTGTCCTGTCGTCGGGCCGGCAGATCGCCGCGCTGACGTCCGCGTACAACAGGCCGCAGTCGGTTGGCATCTTCCCGGCGTCCGCACAGCCGCTGGATGCGAGCGCGCAGAAAGTCATCTTCCCGCACCTGACGAACGACTTCCCCATCGACGCGCACGTGATGCCGCAACTCGTGATGACGAAAGCGGCCGACGGGATGGACATCCACAATCAACTATTCGTGCCCAGGGACCTGCGTCCTGGCGAGAAGCGGCCGGCAATCATCTTCGTTCATGGCGGCCCGGTCCGGCAGATGCTGCTCGGCTATCACTACATGGAGGTCTATCACCTCTTCTACGCGGTGAACGAATGGCTCGCGAGTCAGGGCTACGTCGTGATGTCGGTCAACTATCGCGGCGGCATCGGCTACGGCAAGTCGTTCCGCACGGCGCCGAACACCAACGCGCGCGGCAACTCCGAGTACCAGGACGTCGCCGCCGCCGGCAAGTACCTCCAGTCGCGTCCCGACGTCGATCCGGCGCGGGTCGGCATCTGGGGACTGTCGTACGGCGGCCTCCTCACTTCGCAGGCGCTCGCGCGGAACTCAGACATGTTTATCGCCGGCGTAGATCTCGCCGGCGTTCACCTCTATGGCAACAGCCTCGAGCCGGAGAATCTCGCCTACAAGTCGTCGGCGATCTCCGAGATCGACAAATGGAAATCGCCGGTCCTGCTGATCCAGGGCGATGACGACCGCAACGTCAACTTCGCGCAGACCGTCGGGCTCGTCGACCTCCTGCGGGCGCACAAGGTGCCGTACGAGCTCCTGGTGATGCCCGACGACACGCACGAGACGCTGCTCTACAAGCGCTGGACGGCGATCTGGGATCGCGTGGAAGTGTTTCTGAGGAAGCATCTGGCGAAGGAAGACATTTCAACGACGCAGCAGCAAAAGTGAAACGTGCCGACGGCTGTACCACGAAGATCACAAAGACACGAAGATCACAAAGGACCTTTGTGTCTTCGTGTCTTAGTTGCCTTTGTGCTGTGGCCGTCGGCGCGTGTTCCCTGTTCGGTGGCCGCTCCTTCACGTTCGCCCCGAATGCGGATCGCAACCTGCTGCTCGTCACCATTGACACGCTGCGCGCGGACGCGCTGGGCGCCTATGGCGGGCGCGCGATCACGCCGAACCTCGACAAGCTGGCCGCGCGCGGCGCGCGCTTCGACTTCGCGCACGCCCATGCCGTGGTCACGCTGGTCTCGCACGCGACCATGCTGACGGGCCGCTATCCCTACGAGCACGGCATTCGGGACAACACGGGCTATCGCCTCTCGTCCTCGCAGCCGACGGCCGCCACGCTGCTGAAGGCGCGCGGTTTCTCCACCGGCGCGTTCGTCGGAGGCTTCCCGCTGGACCATCGCTTCGGGCTCGGCGTCGGGTTCGATGTCTACGACGATCGTTTCACGACATCCTCCAGCCCGGACGCCACCGATCGCGAGCGTCCCGCCGACCTCGTCGTTGCCTCGGCGCTCGCCTGGATTGGCAGGCAGCCGGGCAAGTGGTTCGCGTGGGTGCACGTCTACGATCCGCACGCGCCGTACCGGCCGCCGGCGGAATGGGCGGCACGCTTTCCGTCCGACCCGTATCTCGGCGAGGTCTCCTGGACCGATTCCGCGCTGGGCGCGCTCTTCGATCGGCTCGGCGCGCAGTCACGGTCGACGCTCGTTGTCGTGACCGGTGATCACGGAGAGAGCCTTGGCGCGCACGGCGAGCTGACACACAGCCTGTTTGCGTACGAGCCGACGCTGCACGTTCCCCTGATCGTGAGCGAGATCGATCCCGCGGCCCGCGATCGAGGCGTCAAGGGCGTTGCGATCGAGACGCCTGTGCGCCACGTCGATCTGCTGCCGACGCTGCTCGATGCGGTGGCTGCGCCGCCCGAGGCCGGGCTGCCGGGCACATCACTGCGGCCGATCGTCGACGCGGGACAGGGGGTGGACCGTCCGTCGTACTTCGAGGCGCTGAGCGCGACAGTCACGCGCGGCTGGGCGCCGCTTCGCGGCGTGCTCGTCGGACGCGACAAGTACATCGACCTGCCGATCGTCGAGCTCTACGACCTCAGCTCGGATCCGAAGGAGGCCACCAACGTCGTCAACCGCCAGCCGGATCGCGCGCGGGTGATGTTCGAGACGCTGAGGATGTTCAACGTCGCGCCACCCGCTCGCGCGCAGCAGGAGACGAGCGAGACGCTCGAGCGTCTGCGGTCGCTTGGTTACATCGGCGGTGGAACCGCGACGGTCCGCGAGAAGTACACCGACGCCGACGATCCGAAGCGCCTGGTGGAAATCGAGCAGATGCTCGCGCGCGCGGCTGACGCATATCAGGCCGGCCGTGCGGATGAAGCTGTCGGGTTGTACAGGACCATCATTGGCAGGCGCCCCGACACCGAGGACGCATATCGCAAGCTCGCGCTCGTTTACTGGCGGGCGGGTCGGGCACAGGACGCGATCGCGACTCTCGAGAACGCTCTGCGCAACGGCGTCACGCAGGGCGAAGTCCGAATCAAGCTGGCACAGTACCTGGCCGAATCCGGCAACCCCTCAAAGGCGATTGCCCTGCTGGATAGTAACGCTGGCGATGATCCAGATGCATTGATTGCGCTCGGCAACGCCTACACCGTCGGGGGACGTAATGCCGACGCAGCGCGGACGTTCAGGCACCTTCTCGAGATCGATCCGAAGAACGCGCTTGCATACCAGGATCTTGGTACCGCGCAGCTCCAGGCCAAGGATCTGACGGGCGCGGAAGCGTCGCTGCGCCGCGCCGTGCAGCTCGATTCAACGCTCGCCGGCGCCTATACTGCGCTCGGCGTGGCCCTGGCGACGAGGGGCCGCAGAGGCGAGGCGATCGACGCCTGGAAGCGCGCGGTCTCGCTGGACGGCTCCGACTTCAACGCCCTCTTCAATCTCACCGTCAACCTCGCCGAAGCGGGGCGGCGCGACGAGGCGCGCGCGTACGGCGAGCGCTTCATCGCCGGGGCACCGCCTCGCCTCGAGCGCGACACAGAGACGATTCGACGACTAATCGCCCGATAACCCGGCAGGCTCTCCGCGTCGGCGCGCGGAACATTCTTCGAAGGGCCGTCACGCACGATCTCATGCGGAGTTCGCAGAGATCCACTTAGCAAAACACAAAAACCAAAACTCTCCGCGGGCTCTGCGTTCTCCACGCGCTGAGTACGTGCGTGACCGTCCTTCACTCCCCGAAACCAAGACGCGACGAGGGACGATCTCGCACGAACACCGTCGGCAGTACCTTGCCGCCGCGCGTCGTGTCTATCTTGAGGTTCTTGAGCGCGCCGCCGCCCTGCCGCGCGAACGTGATGGTGTATTGGGATAGAAGACTGTTCGCGATCACTTTCAACTGACTCACGAGACCGGTCGGTTCGACGATCGTGAGCCGCAGTCCGCCGCTGTTCAGTGTGACGGTATTGAGGATGGCCGCACGGGCGACGGTTTCGTCCCCCTGCCCGCGAACCGAGACCGACCAGACCGACGCTCCTGACTTGTGCACGTCGTCCGCCACCTTGTTCAGGGTGGTCTCGGCGCTGGTGTCGTGAGACCCGAAATCGATCGTGACGATGACGCGGCGCGGCGCCGGCTTCTCGGCGATCGTGCGGCTCGCGTCGGCCAGGGCCTCGAGCATGACGGCGGTACTGACGATATTGGGATTCAGCCGCTGGATGGCGTTGTCGAGATCGAGAGGCGGTGCGTCGAACTTCGTCCTCGCCACAGACGCACCGGCAATCTCCGTCAGCGCAAACTGCGCGCCGGGGTTGCCGTCTCGAATCATCTTGACGAATGTCTGGAGCGACGTGCGCAAGTCGAGTGTGGGAGCGGTGCTGCCAAGCGGCGGCTGCGTGGTGTCGACGAGCAGCAGGATTGAAAGCGGTTCGGTTGCCAGCTCCGCGTCGACGACCTCACGCGTCGCTTTGTCCTCGTGCACGACGAAATCCTTCGCCGATAGATCCCGAATCGGGCCCGCGGCGGTCGCCACCGCCGTCGCGAAGACTGCCTTGCGGCCGTCCTGATACGCCGGCGCGTCGATTGCGTGCCACGCCAGAAGAGAGAGCAGAGCCCATCGATACATGACGATCTCCTCGTAAGCAGCGCCCAGCCTGGCGCCGAAAGTATATGTCGGTCCGCGCGGCACCGCGTATACTGGATTTTCCGGTACGCGCTGCGCGGACGGGCCTGCCTCCGCGCGATCGATCACCTATGAACCGCTTTCAGACGCCGTGCGTCTGCCTGTTGGTGCTGCTCGGCACCGCCGGAGTGTTCCGCCGCCTGGACGTGGAAGCCGCGGGCCGGGCCCAGGCTTCGCCCGCCACCATTGCGGATCAGCTCGACGCCTACGCCGACTGGGCTGCGGGGAAAAGCCGGGACGTCGCGCTCGCGCAGATGGATCTCGACGCTGCTCGCCCCGCGCTCGCGCGCTCGAAGAAGCAGGCAGGCGCAGCCGCGCGCCTCGTCGAGTGGGCCTGCCCCTATGTGCGGTCGCACTCGCCCCTCACCGATTTCGATCGCGCGTGGCAGCTTGCCGCCCTGGCGGTCCTTGAAGGGGGAATCGACGGGCGCGCGCTGCAGGCGCATCTCGATCACGCCCAGGGCTTTCTCCCCGAGCCGCGTCTTCTCCTCGCGCGCGGCATCGTCGAGGAGCAATCGATCGCGCCGTCAGAGACGTCTGCAGGACCGGCGCAGACCGTGCAGGCGCCGGCCGCGGCGGTAGAGGCCGAACGCCTGCGCGCTGCAGAGCGCGCGATTGCGCGCTTTCACGACGCGGAGAAGAGCGAGAACGTGCGCGCCGAAGCGGCGCTTCGGCTCGGACACGTGCAGCTCGTTGTCCACCGCTATGAAGACGCCCTCTCGTCATGGACGGACGTCGAACAGGCGACACAGGAGCCGGCGCTGTTGTATCTCGCCCGTCTGTTCCGAGGTCTTGCGTACGAAGGACTCGGCCGCAACGCCGACGCGAGAGCGGCGTACGCCGGAGCCGCGAGCGTCAGTCCGGGCGCGCACTCGGTCAGCATCCGGCTCGCGGCGCTCGCCTTTCGCGCCGGACGTGCGGACGAATCGAACCGCATGCTCGAGGCGCTGCTGCGAGACGATGATCCGCGGCGCGATCCCTGGTGGTCGTACTACGCCGGCGACTGGCGATTCTGGTATCCGCGCATCGAGCGCGTCCGCGAGTTGATGAAGCCATGAAACAGACGTGGATCGTCCTCGCCGTCGTGGCCACGTCTGTTGTGGCGGCCGCGGAGCAGCACGTCTTTCGGTCCGCCGTGGACGGCGTGACGATTCCCGTCTCTGTCAAGAGCGGCAACCGCCCCGTTCCGGGTCTCAAGGCCGGAGATTTCGAGCTGCGCGACAACGGCGTGCCGCAGGAAATCAGCACGGTGGCGGCTGAAACGGTGCCGCTGGATCTCACGCTGATGCTCGATTCGAGTGCCAGCGTGGACGGCCCGCTCCTGCAGAGGCTGAAGACGGCGGTGGCCGACACCGCCGCGCTTCTTCATCCCGACGACCGGCTGCGCCTGATCGCCATTTCGCAGGTCGTTCGGGAGATCTTTCCGTTCCGTCCTCGCGGACAAGCGATGCCGCTCGATGCGCTGGGCGCCGAAGGGGCGACGTCGCTTTACGATGCGCTCGCCGCCGGCATGATGCGGACCTCGGACGCGGGCCGGCGTCAGCTCGTGATTGCGTTCACCGACGGGCGCGATTCAACGAGCATTCTCGATGACGTTGCGACGAAGCAGATCGCGCGGCTCAGCGATGCTGTCGTCGACATCGTGGTGCCGGTAACCCGATCGGACACTGCGGCCGATCGGCCCGCGCGGAACGCGCCGCGGCAGCAGTCCCTCGAATCCATCCTCGCCTCTGGCTCAAACGTCGTTGTTGGGACACCGTCGGAGATGGCGGACCGTGGGCGTTCCTCACAAACGTCAGTGAAGAGAGATGAGATCGGCGATCTTGCCGCCCTCGTCGCGCCGACCTCAGGCGTGGTATTCGGGCTCTACGCCGGCGATACGATCAGTCGAGCATTTCGACGCGTGCTGGATGACTTCCGTGCCAGTTATGTACTCGAGTACGCGCCGCAGAGCGTCGCTCCGGGCGGGTGGCACGAGGTGGCCGTCTCGGTACGCAGGCCGGGCAAATACGACGTTCGCGCGCGGAAGGGCTATCAGGGGCAGGATAAGATAACGTCCCCGGAGGAGAAACGTTGATGCGCATCGCCCGCTCCGCGTTCTGCATCGCCGCTGCATTCGCCGCACTCGCCGTCGTCTGCCCCGATCGGCTCCATGGGCAGCATCCGCAAACCGCACAGCCTCCGACGTTCAAGTCGGCGACGGCCATCGTCGAGGTCGACGCCGTGATCCTCGACAAGGACGGGAGGTTCGTCCCCGGACTCAAGGCCGACGATGTGACGCTGCTCGAGGACGGAAGGCCACAGAAGATCGAGCACTTCTACATGGTCACGCACGATCTTGGCACGGGGCCGAATGCGCCGGTCAGCGAATACGCGGACCAGGCCGACTTCCGGGCGCACCGTCTCTTCGTCCTGTTGTTCGACGAAGGCAGTCTGGCCAACGAATCGCTTATGCGCGCGAAGCAGGGCGCCGAGGCCTTCGTCCGCGATCAAATGGGCCCCGAAGACGCAGGGGGCGTGTTCGTGAACGGCGGAATGTTCCGCGGCCTTCTGACCACGGACAAGCTGGAGTTGCTCGCCGGCATCCGGGCGGTCAAGCCGGCCTTTGACACGCGCCAGAGCATCCTCGCGCCGTTTCGCGAGTGGCCACGGATCGGGAGCGAATTGGATGCGACGCGGATCTCCGACGGGGCGCGCGAGGTCACGGCCTCGCTTGCCTCGGACGCCTGCAACGAAAAGCCCGCCGATTGCAGGGAAGCCGGAGGCCTCGAGCAAGTTGAGAACCTGATTCAAAAGAAGGCGAACCTGTACGTCCGCCAGGCGCAGAACCTGATGAATCAGACCGTCCAGAATGTGCAGGCCGTGGCGCGCGGGCTCGGCCGGCTGCCGGGGCGCAAGACCGTCGTCTTCATAACCGAGGGGTTCTACGTCGAAGATTCGCGATCCGTGCTCCAGACGATCGCCGGCGAAGCCGCGCGCAGCGGTGTCACGATCTATTCGATCGATGCGCGCGGCCTGATCAACGGTCGAAGCCCGAACCCGGATGTAGTACGCCCGGATCGCGCGCGATCCACGGCGTTCGACCCGGGCGAAGACGGCCCCGATATCCTGACCTCGGGGACGGGCGGATTCATGGTCCGCGGCATCGACGACATGTCGCGCGCCTTCGGGCTGATCGTGCGCGACACCAGCACCTATTACGTGATCGGCTACCAGCCCGAGAACGCAACCATGGACGGCAAGTTCAGAAAGATTGAAGTGCGCACGCGAGTGCCGAAAGTGAAAGTCCGGGCGCGCAAGGGTTATGTCGCCGTCAACCTTCCGCCGCAGCAGTCCATCTGGGGGCCTGGTAAATAACGAGAAGGCAGAATTCAGAAGACGGGAGACGGGAGACGGGAGACGGGAGAGAAGGTCCCACGGCGGCGAGTCTCTCACAGACAGAAAAAAGGACCCGGGATGAACCGAGTCCTTTTTTCGTAGCGATCGTGCCGGCGGCGTGAACCGCCGGCGCGTGGGTTAGAACGCGATCTGCGTGCCGACGCGGAACACCCGCGGCGGAATGATACTGGTCGGCTGGGTGTAGCCGAGCGAACTGCGGTTGTTACTGGCATACGCGTTAATACCGGTGTTGCCCTGGTTCTCCGGCGTATTCGCGTTCAAGACGTTGAACGCGTCGAGAATCAGCTTGATCCGGTCTCTACCGCCCCGGAACCTGAACGACTTCTGCGCGCTCAAATCCAGCAGTTTCGTCGGCTTCAGGCGTGTTGCGCCCTGCGGTTCCAGGGTCAGCGTGCTGTAGCTGATGGTACTGGCCACGCCATTGACGATGCCGCCGTAGACCTGGCCCGGGCCGTTGATGGTGGTTATGCGAACCGGCCCGTCCTGCCAGTTGAAGTTCGCCGACCCGCTGATGTCCCACGGGAACGTATAGCTACCGTTGGCCTTGACAACGTATCTCAGGTTTGGATTTGCCGTCCCGCCTGGCTGGCCGCCATCGGCGAATGTGCGGCCCGTCGGGTTGATGTACGTTCCGGAATCCACCGGGAAGTGCTGGGGATTCGTCTGGAACGTGACGCCCGACTGCATCTGCCAACGGTTGCTGTAGCGCTTCGTGGCAGTGATCTCCACGCCTCGGTAAATCTGCCAGTTCGGGTTCGTCACCGTGATTTGCCCGAGGCCCGTGGGGCGCGTGCACCCGTCGCAGACGACGAAGTAAGGCGCGCTCAACCCGGTGTTCGGATCGACATAAGTCAGCGGCCCTGTATAGATCGCCGACAGCGACCCGAGAGGTCCACCCGGCTGATAGCCAATCGAGTACGTCGTCGTGCCATGATCGTACTTCCGGTAAATGAAGTCGACCCCGACAGCCAGATTGGCGATCAGCTCGTGCTGCACGCCGACGATAGCCTCACGTGATCGTCCGATCTTCGCGCTCGGATCGACGATGTTGCCGGCGGGAACCAGTACGCCATTGACAAATCTCGTACTACTGACGCCCGGAGTGCCCGACAGCTCGTTGGCCTGGACCAGGCCGTCGAGATTGAAGTCTGTCCAGCATGAGGCCCCCGTGCACAGACCGGTTGACGTATTCGGACCCCACGTCAGCTGGGTGGCGGTGAACAGCCCGGCGAGCGAATTCGCCAGCGTGATCTTCGTGTCGTAGTAGTACGAGAAGCTCGAATGGACCGACGTCTTTCCGTTACCGAAGACGTCGTAAGTCCCGGAGACACGCGGCGACCAGTTGCCGAACGGCTGGATCTTCTTCCCGGTGATCGAGTCGCTCGACGTCGCAGTTTCGCACTGGGACGGCAGCAGGTCCGGCCGCACCACGTTGGGCGCCACGCAGCCGCCCAGATACTTCGACTGCTGCCAGTCGTAGCGGAGGCCGCCGTTCACGCGCCACCGTCCAGCGGCGTAACCATCCTGAATGTAACCGTTGTACGTCCACCAGCTGTTGTTGCGGAGCTGATCGCGGCGAAGGGTCGCCTGCCGCGCCACCACGCCGGCCGCAGAACCCGCCGGCGCATAATTGCCGTCGCCGCAGCCCGCGAGATTGCTGCCGCTGTTGCCGACGCACTCCACGACGACGTTGGCGCCGCCGCTGTAGTGCGTGAACGATAGGATTGGCGCCTTGCGCCAGCCCAGTCCAAACTTCAGGCTGTGGTCGCCGCCGAGCTTGTGCGTCAGGAAGTACGTGCCGTCGGTCTTCGCTTCCCAGGTATGCCGGACCGTCTGGTACACGTTCGTCTGGGCACGGCTGTTGAGGCCGGTCGTGCTGTTGTTCAAGGCCTGAATATTCCACGCGCAATTAGCCGAGGCACGAGTACCGGTCTGATAGGCCGCGCTGGTGTCGGCGCCCGGGATGTAGCGAGTCTGCAGACAGTTGCCCTGCGGCGGCACGTCCTGATAGTCGAGGAAGAACCCGCCGCCAACGTAGGTGAACTGGTTGTTGAACAGCAGCTTGTCGCTCGCAATGAACGTGTGCGTAATCGAGTGCGTCGGGAGCGGCAGCTTCCAGGGCGCATCGCTCGTCTGCTGCGCCGTCACCTCGAGCGCATTCGTTGCGCTCGCGTTGCGGTGATTGCGGTACTTGTTATCGCTGGTGAAGAGCCACTGAATCTTGTTCGCGGCGTTGATCTGATAATTCAGCTTCCAGTCGATGTCCTTGATGAGGGTCCTGTCGTTGCTCAGGCACTTCTGGACGCTGCTCAACTTGTCGTAGGTGACAAGGGAGGAGAGTGTTCGCGCTTTCTGCGCGGCCACGAGATCCGAGCAGAACTGACCGCCCCCGGCATCGAAGAAGTTGATGATCCCGACGTTGATGTCCTGCACCCCGTACGATCCCCAGAACCAGAACTTGTTCCTCAGGATCGGCCCGCCGTACTCGGCGGTGTACACATCGATCTTCTTGATCGGGTTGCCCGAGAGAAATCCGCCCGCGCCGGCGTTGAAGAGCGCCTGCGTGACGTTCTGCGCCTGCATCCGGTCGTTCTCGAAGGTGCCGTTCAGCGTGCCCTTGAATACGTTGCTGCCGCTCTTGGTCACGAGGTTGATGGCGACGCCGCCCGACTGCACCGAGACATCGCCGCCGCCGGTCACCACCTGGATTTGATCCAGTGAATCGAAATTGTAGTACGACGGGGAGGAGTTCGACGACAGATCGGTAATCGATCCACCCTCGAGGTTCCACTGTACGTTGGCGTTGCTGCCGCGCACCGCAAATCCAAGCTGCTGGCCTGAAGCCGAGCCGCCCACGTTGACACCGTTCAACTGGACTCCTGGCGCCATGTTGACGATCTGCTGCGGATCACGTGCGGTGGGGATCTTCTCGAGCACTTCGGCCGTGAAGACACCGCCCGTCGTCGTCTTCTTCGTGTCCACCACCGGCGCCGAGGCGGAGATCGTGACTTCCTCCGACATCTGCCCGAGTTCGAGCTTCTGATCGACCGGGGCGTTGAACCCATTGGTGATCACGATGTTCGGACGGACCGCCTTCTTGAAGCTGGCGAGCTCGAAGGTGACCGTAAATGTGCCGACCGGTACGCTCGGGAACTGGTACGTGCCGCTTGCGCTGGTGGCCGCTACCAACGGCGCCTGCAGGCTCGGACCGGTCACCGTGACCGTCACACCAGGCAATATCGCGCCAGATGGATCGGTGACCTTGCCGAAGATCGAGCCGATGGCCTGGGCATGGGCAGGAACTGCCCACGCCGTGAGGATTACTGCTGCAAGCAGCATCCTCCGGATGCCTCGCGTCATCATCACTCCTCCTCCTCTGACCCCTCGGAACGCACAATTTCCGAAAAACCGGGGCCACCCCTGTGCTGACCGGATGCGGGAATGGTAGCGCCGAGTAGAATGGCCGTCAAGGCGCAAAATCCCGCTAACCCGTTTAGGAGCCTACGGTTGACACCCAAACGCTTGGATTCGGCGAAACCAATCCGCCGGATCCCGATTTTTGTTCTGCTGGCTTGCGCGTTCGCGTTCAAACTTTTGGTCGTCTACCAACTCAAGGACCATCCACTCACACAACCAGACGCCGGGCTCGATACGACCGCGTACGCCAATCTGGCGAACCGCGTCCTTGGTGGGGACATCGCGCTGGGGCCGGGTCTGTACTTCGTCTCGCCGCTCTACATCTATTTCCTGGCAGCGTGCCTGGCGATCTTCAAGTCGTACACGGCGGTGCGGCTGGTCCAGATTGCGCTCGGCACGGCGTCGATTGGTTTCATCTTTCTGACGACGCGCCTGTGGTTTGGCGAACGCGCCGCTTGGGCGGCCGCGGCACTCGCAGCGTCGACCGGGCTCTTCACGTTTTATGAAGCACTCATCCTGCAGTCGTCGATCGATGCCTTCCTGACGTCCGCGGCGCTGTACGCGCTGGCGCGGGGATTCCTGGATCTTCCGCCTAACGGCGGAAGCTACAGGAAGTCTCCAACCGATCGCGTCGCTTCCGCCTTCAGGCGGAAGGACATCTTCCTCGCCGGTCTGATCTTCGGCATCCAGACGCTGAATCGGCCGAACGTGCTGCTGGCTGCGTTCGGCGTCGCACTCGCGGCGATCGTCGTGCTGCGGCGTGTCCGGGTCGCCGCGCTGCTGGTTGCGGGTCTTGCGATCGGCATGTCCCCCGCACTGATCCGCAACGTCGTCATCGCCCACCAGTGGACGTTCGTGTCGTCGCACGGTGGATTGAACTTCTACATTGGCAACGGTGAGGGCGCGACCGGCTTCTATCACGTGATCCCCGGCATCAGTCCGACGATCGGCGGCCAGGAGAATGACGTGCGCCGCGTCGCCGAGCGAGCGCTCGGCCATCCGGTCAGCGACGCCGAAGCGTCCGACTATTTCTTCGGTCTCGGCCGATCGTGGATCGAGGAGCATCCAGCCACGGCCCTGGCGCTCTTCCTCAAGAAGTTCGCGTTCGTGTTCAGTGCACAGCACATCCCCCTTCCCCACAGCTATCCCTTTTACTTGTACGACGAGAAGACGGCGCTGCGCTTCTCCGCAATCGGCCCGTGGCTGCTGATCCCGATCGGGCTCGTCGGCGTGACGTTCGCCGCGCGGCCGGCACGATGGCGCGAGTTCATCGTCTGGGTCGCGTTCATACCGGCGTATGCCGCGGCGGTCGCGGTGTTCTTCGTCGCGGAACGCTATCGATTGCCGCTGCTCGTTCCACTCGCGATCGGCGCCGGGGCCGCCGTCGATTTCATCGTTCGCGGGTTCGCATCGCGCCGTCTGACGCCGCTGGCCGTGCCTGCAGTCGTGCTGACGCTCCTGCTCGTGGCCGTCAACTGGCCGCATCGATTGAACAATGGCCGATGGCTGGAGGGGATGCGTCTGGCAGAACGGCTGGTCATCCAGCAGCGTTATGACGAGGCTGACGCGTGGGCCACGCGCCTGGACGCGACGGGACCGCCGCACCCCGGCGCCGGCCACTACGGGGTCGGCGCGCAGTTGCTTGCCGTCAATCAACCGAATCGTGCGCTTCCGGATCTCGAGGAGGCCCACAGAGCCGATCCGGGCGATGCGGCCGTCGAGTACGCGCTCGGGCAGGCGCTGTTGAAGACCGGTCATGCGACGGCGGCCGTGCCGCACCTGCGGCGCGGGTTCGAGGCGGGAATCGAGTTGCCGTCCGGCGGATACGATCTCGCCGCGGCGCTGCAGGCGGCCGGCGATCTGCCAGGCGCCGCCGCCGTGATTCGCCGGATCAATCCGTCGGAGAGTTGGGATGCCGAGTCGTGGCTGCGCCTCGGACGTCTGGCAATGGAAGTTCGAGCTCCCGACGTCGCCGAACGCTTCTTCCGACATGCGGTCGAGATGACGCCAGGCGACGCCGGCGCGCATCAGCAGTACGGACTCAATCTGCTGTTGCTCGCCCGCTTCGGCGAGGCCGCGCGGGAGCTCGGCGAGGCCGTTCGCCTGAATCCACGCGATCCGGACTCGCTGTCGCATCTCGCCTATTGCGAAGCCAAACTCGGACGGACAGCGGATGCCCGGGCACATGCGGCGGAGGCCCTGGCCGTTAATCCCAACGATCAACTCGCGCGCCAGCTGACCGGGATCCTCCGGTGAAGGCGATATACTTCGTGCCGGAGGATCTGGTTATGACCGCTCGCACATTCTGCCGCGGCACGCTGCTCCTGGCCGTAGCCGCCGCCGTGGTTTCCGGGCCCCGACTTGCCGCCCGCAGTTATGCGCCGTCCGACAAATCCATTTTTGTGTCCGTACTCGATGAATCCGGCAAGCCGGTCAAGGACATCGTCGCCGAGGATCTGCGGCTGCGCGAAGACGGTACCGATCGCGAGATCGTCAGTGTGAACCCCGCGGCCCAGCCGCTCCAGGTCGTCGTGCTCGTTGACACGACGGACGGCGCCGCGGAGCTGACGCAGGACATCCGATCCTCCATCAACGGTTTCATCCAGCACCTGCACACCGCGAGCCCCGATGCCGCGGTGTCGCTCATGGAGTTCGGACAGGCGGCCGTCACCGCGATCCCGTTTTCGACGAGCAACGACGACCTCCAGAAAGCCCTGAACCGGTTGGTCCCGAAGCCGAACGCCAACTCGGTGCTGCTCGAGGCGATCCATCAAGCCAGCGATGACCTTGCAAAACGACCAAGCCCGCGGCGTGCGATCGTTTCGCTGAACGTCGAGCCCAGCGACGAGCAGAGCCGCGAAGATCCAAACCGAGTGCGGGACTCGCTTCGGAAATCAGTAGCGCAGCTGTGGTCGGTCTCGCTCCAGCGGAGCGCCATCAGCACGAAAATGTCGAACAGTTCAGCGCAAAGCGGCCAGAAGATCAATGCGAAGCGTGATGTCGTCCTGCAGGCGTTCACTAAGAGCACCGGCGGCGATCGGCAGATGATTGTCGGGCAATCGGCGATCCTGACGCTGCTCCAAAGCTACGCAGATGCGTTGACCTCACAGTACGAGGTCACATACAAGCGCCCGTCCGGATCCGCGCAAGTCGTGCAGGTCGGCAGCGTCCGCCCCGGCGTCAAGCTGCACGCCAGCGGCTTTGCGCCGCAGTAGAAGGAAAGGTTCTAGGGTTCTAAGGTTCTAGGGTTCTCTACGGTTCGATGATCCCGGAGTGCGAAAGTCGATTTTGATGACCGCCTCTCGTCAACCCGTTAGAACCTTAGAACCTTAGAACCGTGGAACCTTAGAACCGCGAGCGTCAGAAACACCCATCTGCTGCAGGCGCTTGAGATCCTCCAGCGCCGGTCCGTAATCCGGGTTCAACGCCAGCGCTTGCTGAATTTGCCTGAGCGCTTCGGGATAACGCCCGGCGGCCGCCAGGGCGCTGCCGTAATCCGTGTGGATCACGGCGGAGTTCGGCCGGAGCGCCGCCGCGCGCTCGAAATGTGGCAGCGCGTCGGCCACTCGCCCGCGCGAGAACAGCAGCGCGCCCAGGTTGACGTGCGCGTCCGCGTAGTCGGGATTGATCGCGAGTGCACGCTGATATGCGGCGGCGGCCTCTGACGGCCTCGATGCACGGCCCAGCGCGTTCCCCAGATTGAACGCGATCGTCTCGTCCCGCGGCGCGAGTGAGGCGGCACGCTGAAAGTGCTCGAGCGCGGCGGTCATGCGCCCTTGCGCCATCAACGCGGTTCCGAGGTCGTTGTGCGCGCTCGCCGAACGGGGATCGAGCCTCAGCGCCGCTTCCAGATGCGGAATCGCGTCCGCGAACCGGTCCACGTCGACATAGCTCGCGCCGAGAAACGCCTGGGCGTCCGCGCTGTAGGGTGAATCGCGCACGCGTGTCTCCGCCACCGCCACGTTCTCGAGCGCGTCGCGTTCATCGAACGATTGGATGAGTCGCGCCGCATCCGCGAGGGACTTCGGCAGGAGCTGCAGCCCGAGTTGGGCCATCTCGTCTGTCGACTTCGGCCCCACCCGCACGCGCACGGGCGGATGATTCGGGTTGTCCTCGTTATCGTCCGAATTGTCGTACGCATAGCGCATCGTGACGCGCGTTCCCGGCGGGAGTGGAATGGGTGTGACGTATCGATAGTCCTGCTGCCAGTGAAAGCTCCACTGCGTGATGTGGAGCAGCGTTTTCACGCCGCCGTCGGGCAGCGCGGCCGTGACGAGCATGTCCTTGCACAGATAGTGCGCGTGCGGATACACGCTCAAAAGGTCGACGGCGACCGGCAGCTCGTAGGTGTCGGTGACCAGGTAATCACGCTGACCCGGCGGGATGTCGATCGACTTCGGACTCATCGTGACGGTGACCGGCGTGTGCACAGGCGGAATCGGCGTCAGGAACAACCCCACCGCCGGTTGAATCACCGCGGACTTCTTCGCCGGCAGCATGTGAAGCTCGACGACCAGATCGGCGCCGGCGTCCAGCTGCCACGGCATGCCGTCTGGCGACAGAATCGGACCGCGGCCGGGCGCCCATCCGATGAACTGACCGTCCGGATCCTGCACGTTCTGCCAGGCCATGCCGCTGAATCCCGGTTGTCCGTCCTCGCCGTCACGGCGTCGCGACGCCCCCGTCCGATCGACGCGAATGACGGCATGATGAATCGGCGCGCCGCCGGTCTTGAACTCCACCGCGCGGACGAAGACCGCTGACTTCAGCGTCGAGTGGAGAATCAAATTGCGATACACGTCTTCGGCGCCAGGCTGCAGCGTGTAGGGGCGCGACGGCGTGAGCACCACGTCCGGCACACCGAGCCGCCAGCCTTTCGGCCACGAGGGCCGCGCCGGCA
>WNGL01004469.1_pt1 | contig 16789 bp, 14 predicted proteins | sample 5400591 | NCBI WGS metagenome assembly WNGL01 (sample SAMN13153377, study PRJNA577476) | soil metagenome | isolation source: 80 cm soil or saprolite under Garry oak tree replicate 1 | place: USA:California | collected 2016-06-15
TTCCTCGTCCGCGTCCGCAAGGAGAGCCTCGAGCAGGCCTCGCTCATGGCGGTCGAGCCGGTGACGCTGGCGGAGATCCAGGCCCTGCTTCCCGAAGGGACGACGCTCCTCGAATACCTCGTGGGCGACAGCGGCGTCGTCCTCTGGGTGGTGGACCGTCAGCGCGCCACGGTGGTCCAGCTTCCCGGCGATCGCCAATCGCTCATCACCCAGGTGCGCCGGTTTCGCGGAGCCATCACCAAGCAGGCCCCGATCGCCGATGTCCAGAACCAGGCGCGGGGGCTCTATCGCCGCCTTCTCGAGCCCGCGCGCAAGGACATCCGGGGTGACCGGGTCGTGATCGTGCCCCACGGCGTGCTCCATTACCTGCCGTTCGTCGCGCTTCGGACCTCGAGCGGGCGCTGGATGGTCGAGGACTTCTCCGTGAGCACCCTGCCCAGCGCGAGCGTGCTGCGCTATCTCGCCGAGAAGGGGACGGGCGCATCCGCCCGGGCCCTCGTGGTGGGCAATCCCGATCTGGGCGCCGAGCTTGCCCTGCCGTGGGCCGAGCGCGAGGCGCGTATGGTGGGCCAGCGCGAGAAGGACGCCACGGTGCTTGTGCGGGCCGACGCTACGGAGGTCCAGGTCAAGAAGCTGCTCGAGACGGCGGGCGTCGTGCACCTCGCCACCCACGGCGAGCTGAGCGAGGACGATCCGCTCTCCTCCGCGGTTTTGCTCGTACCGGGCGGGGGTGAGGACGGCCGGCTCGAAGTGCGCGAGGTCTTCGGCCTGGACATGCACGCGCGGCTCGTGGTGCTCTCGGCCTGTGAGACCGGGCTCGGCAAGCTCTCGCGCGGGGACGAGCTGGTCGGTCTCCAGAGAGCCTTCCTGTACGCGGGGACACCGGCCGTGGTCACCACGCTGTGGAAGGTCGACGACAAGGCGACCTTCGAGCTCGTCCGCTCCTTCTACACGCGTCTCGAGGGTACGGGACCCGTGGAAGCCTTGCGCCAGGCACAGCTCGAGACCATGCGCGCCTTTCCCCATCCCTACGCCTGGGCGGCTTTCGGTCTCAGCGGTCTTCCCCGGTGACGTCGCCGGGCCTCACGCAGTGGGAGCTCACACGCGGAGCGATCTCCTCCTGACGCATGGCTTCGGCTCTCAGGAGACTTCGAAGCTGATGATAGCCAACTGCTTACGGATATTGGCTAAAGCCGTCTGGAATAGAAAGTCTGCATGAGCGTTGCTCCCGAGCTACTGGACGCCGTCGCCGAGCTCCTCCAACCGCTCCTCCAAACGCTGGAGCGAGTGGTGTGGGTGCAGCGGCACCTCTATCCTCCCATGGCCTCACGCCTCGCCCGGGAGCTGGCTCCTGGTCGTGAGACCATCTCCGGCCCGCTCCAGGCACTCGAGGCCCTGGCCTGGCCGGACGATCTGCGGTTCATGCGCGATCGCCTGGTCGAGGCAGCACGGCAGACGCTCGCCCTCGTCGAGGCCTTCGTCGAGGCGTCGCAATCGGCGGAAGGGCCGATTGGTCTCTATCGAGCGCTTCGCCGCTTCTCGGGTGTCCAGGAGACGCTCTATCCCCTCGCGCCCGTATTCGAGCCGGTGAGCCGCTGGTTTCTCGAGCCCGGACGGCGCGATGATGATGCCCTGGTGGCCGGGCTGCGGGCCGCGGCGCTGCGCGATGACGAGGCGAAGGTGGGCGTGCTGCATGCCTCGAATGAGCGTGCCGACCGCGGCGGCTTCTCCCTGTACGTCCCCGAGCCATGGCGAGGCGGGTCGCCCACGCCGCTGATCGTGGCCCTCCACGGAGGCCACGGCCACGGCCGCGATTTCCTGTGGACGTGGCTCCGAGAGGCGCGCTCGCGCGGCATGCTGCTCCTCTCGCCCACCTCGCAGGATCGCACGTGGTCCATGATGGGGCCGGACGTGGACGCGGAGCCGCTGCGCGAGATGGTCGAGTCCGTGGCCGCGCGCTATGCCGTGGATCGCGAGCACGTGCTCCTCACCGGCATGTCGGACGGCGCCACCTACGCGCTCTACTGTGGTCTTCGCGAGGGCATGCCGTTCACTCACCTCGCACCCGCCTGCGGGGTGCTGCATCCCGCCCTCTTCGCCACCGGCGATCTCGCGCGGGCGCACGGACGGCCCATTTACCTCGTGCACGGCGCGCTCGACTGGATGTTCCCGGTGGCCGCCGCTCAGTTGACGCGCCAGGCCCTGCTCTCCGCAGGAGCCCGGCTCGTCTACCGGGAGATCGCGGACCTGTCCCACACCTATCCGCGGGACGAGAATCCGAAGATCCTCGACTGGCTGCTGGGCCCTCCTACGGCTTGAGGATTACCCGGGTGGCGGCAGTGCCGCTGCCCTTGCCCTGCCACTCCGCGAACTCGAAGGCCTTGTTGACCTCGGCGAGCGGGAAGCTGTGCGAGACGACTTTCGACAAGGGGTACCTGTCCTTGGTCCTCACGAGGAAATCGAGGGCGGCGGGCATGATCCAGGGGTTGTAGTGCATCAGCCCCGTCCAGTGGATCTGCTGCGTGATGACCTTGGTGGCGGGGAAGCTCACATGCTGCGGGACGATGTTGCCGATGTCGACGAACTTGCCGTTGAAGCGGACCATGTCGAGGCCTTCCACGGTGGCCGCGGCGATGCCGACGACCTCCACCACCATGTCGGCGCCACGCCCATCCGTGAGGTCTTTCACGCGCTGCACGCGGGCCTCGGGGGTCTTGAGCTCGTTCATGTCGATCACGTCGGTGGCCCCGCACTGCCGCGCCATGTCGAGGCGTCCCGGCTGGCCGTCGATCGAGATGACCTTGGACGCGCCCTTCTCCGCGGCCACGGCGGCCGCGTAGATGCCGAGGCCGCCCGCGCCCTGGATCACCACGACGTCCCCGAACTTCATCTCCGCGTACTCGATGCCGTGGAGGACCTGGCAGAGGGCGCAGTTCACGGGCGGGATGGCGTCGTCGGGAAGCACGTCGGGCACCTTGAAGACGTAGTGCCCGGGCGGCAGGTAGTAGTAATCGGCGTAGCCGCCGTCGCAGTACGGGTACTGGTCGAGGTTGAACTGCATGCTCCGGCGCGAGCGATGCGGGCAGGCGTGATGCTCGCCGCGGATGCACCAGTAGCAGCGATTGCACGGATTGAAGAACGGGAAGGCGACGCGGTCGCCCTCCTTGAGGGGCCGCCGGAGGGAGTCGGTCTCCACGCCGCGCCCGAGGCTGTACACGACCCCCGTGAACTCGTGGCCGGGCACGCGCCGGAGATCGGGGCCCGTGTACTCCCCGTCATTGCGCCAGTAGTGGAGGTCGGAGCCGCAGATGGCCGCCGCGGTGTTCCGGATGAGAATGCCACCCGGGTCGATTTCGGGGGTGGGCAGGGACTCGAGCTCGAGCGGCTTGCCGGGCTGGTTCAGTACCACGGTCAGTCCTTTGGGCACAGAAGTCTCCTTTGTGGGCTAGCGGTGAGCAACGCCCGCTATTTTACCTTGAGTAGGTCCCGCAATCCGTCTCCGACGAGATTGACGGCGAGAACGGTGGCGGCGAGGAAGGCGCCGGGGAAGAGGATGATCCAGAACGCCCGCTGCACATAGGCGCGCCCCTCGGCCATGATGTTGCCCCAGGAAGGGATGTTGGGCGGCGTGCCCGCGCCGAGAAACGACAGATACGCCTCGAAGAGCATGGCCGAGGCGCAGATATAGGTACCTTGGACGATGAGGGGGGCGACGAGAGCGGGGAGGATATAGACACGCAGGATGCGGGGCGTCTCGGCGCCGAGGGCGCGCGCGGCCTCCACCATGGTCTGCTCCCGCAAGCTCAGCACGGAGGCGCGCACCACGCGCACCACGCGCGGAATCTCGGGGATTACGAGGGCGATGATGACATTGCGCACGCTCGCTTTGAGGAGCGCCATGAGCGCGAGGGCGAGCAGGATGGCGGGGATGGCCATGAGGCCGTCCATGATCCGCATGACGACACGGTCCAGGCGCCGGTAGTACCCGGTGACGAGGCCGATCAGGATGCCGAAGGCCAGGCTCGCCACGCCGACGACCACACCCACGAGGAGAGAGATGCGTCCCCCGTAGAGCGTGCGTGAGTAGATGTCGCGGCCGTACTGATCGGCGCCGAACCAGAATTCTCTGCCCGGCTCGCGGAGGCGGGCGATAGGCCGCAGGCTCGAGGGATCGACCGTGCCGAGATAGGGCGCGGCGAGGGCGGCCAGCAGGATGAGGGCGAGACAGGCGAGACCGGCGACCATGGTGGGCTGACGGCGGAAGAAGCTGCGACGGCGCATCTGGGGCAGCCGCAGGGTCGCCGCGGCCGCCGAGCCCGCGCTGAGCGCCGCGCCGTCAGTAGCGGATGCGGGGGTCGAGGACGACATAGAGGACGTCGATGCACAGGTTGAGGAGCACGTAGACGCCCGAGATGATGAGGATCACTCCCTGGATCACCGGGTAGTCGCGCCGGACGATGGCGTCCACGGTGAGCCGGCCTATACCGGGCAGGGCGAAGACGCTCTCCGTCACCACCGCGCCGCCGATGAGGAGGGCGAAACCGACGCCGATGATGGTCACCACGGGCAGCGAGGCCGCTTTGAGGGCATGGCCGAGGAGCACGTTCCGGGGCGACAGGCCCTTGGCAAAAGCGGTGCGCACGAAGTCTTCTCCGAGCACACCGAGCATGCTGGCCCGCGTCATGCGCGCGATGAGCGCCATGTAGATCAGGGACAGGGTAGCCGCGGGCAGAATCAGGTGACGGAGGAACTGCCACGGGCCGTCGGCGAGAGGCTGATAGCCCTGGACGGGAAGGGCGCCCAAGCGAATGGAGAAGACCCAGACGAGGAGGAAGCCGAGCCAGAACACGGGCATGGAGAAGCCGGACACGGAGAAGATCATGATAGTGCGATCGATCCACGAGCCCTGGCGCCAGGCCGCGAGCACACCCAGGGGCACGGCAAGGAGCACGGAGATCAGCACGGCGAGGACGGTCAACGCGACCGTCGGACCCATGCGCTGACCGATCAGGGTCGTGACGGGGAGTCCCGAGTAGATCGACGTGCCCAGGTCGCCTCGCAGCACATTGCCGAGCCAGATGCCTGCTTGGGTCAGCAGCGGCTTGTCGAGCCCGAGCCCCGCGCGAATCTTGGCGATGTCCTGCGGAGTGGCGTAGTCGCCGGCAATGATCTCGGCGGGATCACCGGGCGTGAGGTGGAGAAGAGCGAAGACGGTCAAGGCCACCACCCCCATGACGGGAATGGTGGCCACGATCCGCTGCAGGATCAGCGGGAGCACATCAACCAGGCAGCCCGGCGGGCAGGCCGCTGAAAAAGGCCTGCGAGTTTCTCCGCAGCACCCCTATACCTGGATATTCCAGAGAATGGTGGCGCCGAACTCGAGCACGCCCTTCACGTTCTTGCGGAAGGCGCTGGGGGCGATGAACTGGCCCCAGGAGACGTGCGGCACCTCGTCATAGGCGAGGAGCTGAATCTGCTCGGCCAGCTTCTTCTGCTTGGCCTGATCGGGCTCGCGCACCCAGTCCGTCCGGAGCTTCTCCATCGCGTCGCTGGTGGGCCAGCCGAACCAGGCCTTCTCCCCCGAGCTGTTGATGAAGGCGTTGACCGCGGGATTGACGATGTCGAAGGCCGTGGTCCAGGTGTGGAAGATGTTCCAGCCGCCCTGGGCCGGCGGCTCCTTCTTGGCCCGGCGCGCCACCATGGTGGACCAGTCCATGGCCTGGATGTCGACATTGGCCCCGATCTTCTTGAGGCTCTCCGCGGTGACGAGGGCCGGCGCGTGCGCGAAGGGAGAGTCCGTGGGATCGAGAATCACGAGGGGCCGTCCGTCGTACCCGCTCTCCTTGAGGAGCTGCTTGGCCTTTTCCAGGTCCTGCTTGGGCGCCCCGGCCGCCGTCTCGAACGGGCCGCCACAGATGTAGATGCTCGGGCAGGTTTTGGCGTACTTCGCATTGCCGATCACGGCCTGGAGGTAGTCCTGCTGGTTCACCATGTAGAGAAGCGCCTGGCGGGCCTTCTTGTTGTTGAAGGGCGGATGCAGGGAGTTGGGCCTGACCGTCCCCAGATTGCCCTTGGGATCGGTGGCGAACACAGTGAGGCCCGCGTTCTTCTCGAGGCGCGGCACGAAGTCGATGGGGGGGTTCTCCCAGAAGTCCACTTCACCCGCCTCGAGCGCCGCGGCCGCGGTGGCCTGGTCGGGGATGTAGCGCCACTCGACGCGGTCCACGTAGACGAGCTTGGCCCCCGCCCCGCCGCTCGGGGTCTCCTTGCGCGGCACGTAGTCCTTGTTGGCGAGGTATACCACCTTGTTGCCAGGCTGCCACTCGTCCTTGATGAACTTGAAGGGGCCGGAGCCGGTGAAGTCCTTGATCTGCTCGTTGGGGTCGGTGGCGGCCACCCGCGCCGGCATCATGACGCAGGGGCTCGCCGAGGCCTTCCCGAGCGACTCGAGGACGAGACCGAAGGGCGTCTCCAGCTCGAGGACGAAGGTCTTCTTGTCCACGGGCGCGAGCTTGCCCAGCGACTTCGCCATGAGCTGGCCCACCGCGTCGCGAGCCGCGAAGCGCTTGATGGACAGCACGCAGTCCTCGGCCGTCACGGCCTGGCCGTCGTGCCACTTGAGCCCGTCGCGCAGGGTGAAGGACCACTTCCGCTTGTCCGCGCTCGCCGTGTACTTGTCCACCATCTGCGGCTGCATGCGAATGCTCGCGTCGGGGGCGAAGAGCATGTCGTAGATCATGTAGCCGTGATTCCGTGTGATGTAGGCGGTGGTCCACACCGGGTCCAGGATCTTCAGGTCGGCGTGGGGCACGAACTTGAGCGTGCCGCCCTTCTTCTGCGCGTGGACATAGGGAGCCGCCGCGGCCACGGCCGCGCTCGCGGCCGCCCCGGCGAGGAAGGTCCGGCGGTGCATGGAGCTCATGACATCCTCCTTGGCCCGAGGTGGGCTCGATGGTTCATTCGGTGGGCACGCGGCAATGCGGCCGGGGTCAGCGCCCGGATCGTAGCAACAGGATGGCGTCCGGGCAAGGGGAGGTGGCGCCGCGGTTTGTTGACGGGGCGCGGACGGCTGGCCCACTATCGGACGTCATGACGCCCGCGCCGCCCACGAGCACACGCGCGCCCGAGATCCGCGCGCTGACCGGCGCCCGCGGTATCCCCGTCCTGCTCATCGTGCTCTTCCACTTTCACGAGTGGCACGGCTACTCGGGCGTGCCCTGGTACGACACCGTCGCCTCCAAAGGCTACATCTGGGTCGAGTTCTTCTTCGCCCTGAGCGGGCTTCATCCTCTTCTATGCCTATGGGGGCGATTCGGGGCAGGACTCAGGGTAGGGGCCATCGGGGCGTTTCTGGCCGCCCGGGTGTCGCGCCTCTATCCCCTGCAGGTGGTGACGCTGCTGGCCGTGGCAATTCTGGAGGCCGACCGGCGTATCGCCGAATCGCGCCAGCTCGGCGTCGGCTTCTTCGATATCCCGATCTTCGAGGGTCGGACCCCGGGTACGTTCTTGTCCAACCTCTTCATGGTCCAGGCCTGGGGTCTCTACGACATCCTGTCCTGGAATGCCCCGGCATGGTTCGTGAGCGTGGAGTATTTCCTGTGCCTCGTCTGTCCCATGCTCATGTTGCTCGTGGGGGCGCGTTTCGGCTGGCGGGCGGTGGCGCTCGGAGGGGGGAGCATCGCCTTCCTCGTCGCGCTCGTGGAAGCCTCCGGAGCAGGCCTCGACTTGACGGCCCGCCACGGCATGTGGCGCGGACTGGCGGACTTCGGCATCGGCTTGGCTCTCGGCTCGCTTTTCCTGGCCAGCCGAAACAAGGACGGGGGCGGCCGGCCGCTCCCGACGAGTGCCCACACCCTGGCCCAGATCGGAGTCCTGGTGGCGGTGGCGGCGGCCCTGGGCCTGAGCGGTCCGGCGCGCACGCCGCGCGATCTGATGGTCGCGGCGCCGATCTTCGCCCTGATCTTCGTGCTGGCCTTCGACAAGGGACTGATCGCGAGGGCCTTGCACGCGCCCGGGCTCATGAAGCTCGGGGAGTGGTCGTTCGCGATCTACATGGTCCACTACATCGTGATGTGCGTGCTGCCCGCCCTCGGCCTGCAGGAGAGCCCGTGGCTGGCTTGCCTCGCAGGCATCGGAGGCTCGATCGCGGTCGGTGCTCTCGCTTGGCGTTTCGTGGAGCGGCCTCTGGCCGAGGCCTTGCGCAGAAAGCTGCTGAACGTGTCGGGCCAGTCACGTGCCCCTAAGACATGAGCATGACGATGGCGATGCCGCAGATGGTGAGCAGGGCATTGCCGACGGCATAGGGGACGGTATAACCGAGAGCGGGCACCTTGCTCTGGACGATGTCCTGGACCGCGCCCAGGGCGGGCGCGGTCGTGCGTGCTCCCGCCACGCAGCCCAGCGCGATGCCCGGATGGAACCTGAAGACATACCTGGCGAGCAGGAGACCGACGACCAGAGGGATAGCGGTCACGACGATCCCCGCCACGAAGAGGCCCGGGCCCGCCTGGCCGAGCCCGGCCACGAACCCGGGACCCGCATTGATGCCGACCACGGCGATGAACACGTTCAGGCCCACGGAGTTCATGGTGGCCATGGCGGGATCGGGCACACCTTCGAAGATCCGGCAGCTTGACCGAAGCAAGCCGAAAACGAGCCCGGTCACCAGCGAGCCCCCGCTCGTGCTGAGGCTGAGGGGGACTTCGCCGATCTTGATGGCAAGGGCGCCCACGAGGCCACCGAGGGTGATTCCAGAGGCGAGGAATATCACCGCGTTCACACTGACGGCGCCCGGCGCCGCCCGTGTCCTCGCGCGCGTCCTCACGTGGCGGCGAGGCACGACGAGCACGGAGGTGGAGCGGGAAGCTTCCGCGGAGGCGTGCCGAGGCAGAAGCTCCGGCTCGAGCTCCTCCAAGGTCGCGTCGGGGGCACGGTGGCTCGTGAGCTGATACGCGCGGCGCGCCACCCTCCGGTAGGCGGCGGCGATCTCCGGGTCGTTTGAGGGCGCGGCGGCCGTCCTCGCCTCGTATTCCTGGCACGCGGCGGTGACGTTACCGCCCACGAGCCGGGGACCCAGCGCGGACAGGATCCACGCCGTTCCCGCGGTGCCGAAGATGTACGTCACCGCGTAGGCGACGGTCATGGCGTCGAGGAGGTGCTGCCTCTCTTCGCTGGGAACGGGCAGCCGGTTGATGGCATCGGTGGCTGTGCCGAGGAGGGCGGAGATGGTCTGCGAGCCTGCGAGCAGGCCGGCGGCCTGGCCCACGTCGTAGCCGAAGGCTTTCGCTACCGCGTAGCCCGTGGCAAGGGAGATGGCGCACTGGACGGTAGCGAAGAGCATCTGCGGCACGCCGTCCCGTCTGAGACCCTGGAAGAACTGGGGTCCGACACCATAGCCTACGAAAAAGAGAAAGACGAGGAAGCACACCGCCTTCACGTTGGTGGAGATCGCGATGTGCAGTTGCCCGACGAGTACGCCCATGAGCAGCGTCCCCGTCACTGAGCCCACGCTGAAGGATCCGATCCTGAGGCCGCCAATCGCGTAGCCAAGGGCCAAGGCGAGAAAAATGGAGAGCTCCGGAAACTGCTGAAGGGTCTCGACGAGCCAGTCCACCAGCCAGCCTCCCTCGGACTGATCCGGATCGCGAACGCGCTCGAAGGTGCCGCCCGGCGCAGGCGTGGGAAGGGCTGGAAGAGCAAATGCTCTGCCACGGCGCGCCGAGGAGGGTCATGGCGCAAGCAGGGAGAAAGCTTGCGGTAGTGCTTGCGCGGATCGATGCGGGCAGGAACGCGGCGTCAGCAGGGGATCAGCGTCAATGACACCGCGTCACGCGGCGAACAAATCAATACGTCGAGAGGAATGTGAGGGGAACTTATTGCACGTTGCGTGAAGGAAAACCCGTTCCCTTCTGTCGAAGAGATTTCCAGTTCCTGCCTTTACACAGCCTCCGCGATGGCCTTGCCGAGGTCTTCCGTTTTCGCGCGACCGCCGATGTCCGGGGTTCGTGGAGCGCCCGAGCCCGGGGCCATCGCCTTCTCAATGGCGGCGACAATGGCCGCACCCGCGGCGGGCTCGCCCAGGTGATCGAGCATCATCGCGCCCGACCAGATCTGGCCGATGGGATTGGCGATGGCGCGGCCGTAGATGTCGGGGGCCGAGCCGTGCACCGGCTCGAACAGCGACGGAAAGGCGCGCTCCGGATTGAGGTTGGCCGAGGGCGCGATACCGATGGTGCCCGCGGTGGCCGGGCCCAGGTCGGAGAGAATGTCCCCGAAGAGATTGGAGCCGACGATCACGTCGAAGCGCTGCGGGTTCAGCACCATCTGGATGGTGAGCCCGTCGATGTGGTACTGGCTGGTCTTCACCTGCGGATAGCGCGCGCCCATGGCCGCGAAGCGCTCGTCCCAGTACGGCATGGTGATCGAGATTCCGTTGGACTTGGTGGCCGAGGTGACGTGCTTCCGTGGGCGCGTCATGGCGAAATCGAAGGCGAACTTCATGATGCGGTCGACGCCCTTGCGGGTGAAGCACGACTGCTGGGTCACGAACTCGCGCTCGGTGCCCTCGAACATGCGCCCGCCCACCGAGGAATACTCGCCCTCGGTATTCTCGCGGACCACGTAGTAGTCGATGTCGCCCGGCTCACGGCCGGCGAGGGGGCAGGGGATGCCGGGCATGAGCTTCACCGGCCGCAGGTTCACGTACTGATCGAAGTCGCGCCGGAACTTGATGAGCGAGCCCCACAGCGACACGTGGTCGGGGACGAGGGCGGGCCACCCCGTCGCGCCGAAGTAGATGGCGTCGTGGTCACCCACCACCTCCTTCCAGTTTTCGGGCATCCACTGGCCGGTCTTGGCCAGCCGGTCGCAGTTCCAGTCGAGGTGCTCGAGCCTCAGGGTGAAGCCAAACCGGCGCGAGGCGGCGTCGAGCGCGCGCACGCCTTCGGGCATCACTTCCTTGCCGATGCCGTCTCCGGGAATCACCGCGATGCGATAGGTCTTCATGACAGTCCTTTCAACGGTAGAGGTCGATCAGCTCCTGGAGCGCCACCATCTGGCCGCCTTTGGTGGATGAGGGCACGATGATCAGGGTGTTCACGCCTGCCGCGTACCAGGCTTCGACCCCTTCCCGCACCTCGGTGGGGCCACCATAGAGGGTGACCTGCGACAGCCACCGGTCGGACATGAGGGAGGGGATCTTCTCCTCTTCGCCCGCAGCGATGGCCTTCCGTATCGCCTGCATCTCCTCTTCGAAGCCCGCCTCGATCCAGTAGTTCTGGTAGTTGGGGAGCTTCACATAGCTGGTGAGGGTGCGCCGGTTGACGGCGGCCGCGGCGGATTTGTCGGCATCGATGCACGTCGGCACCATGTTGCCGATGAAGAAGCCCGGATCCTGTCGCTTGGAGGCAGGGAGGTGGCCGAGGGAGATGGGCATATGCGAGCGTGCGGCATTGGCCCACACGGCCCCCTGGGCGATCTCGCCCGCGAGGGCGACCATCTTCTGCCGGAGCGTGGCGAGGACGAGGGGCGGCAGCGGCCCCGCCTGCTTGGCGCCGGTCTGAAGCTCGCTCACGAAGCGGCGCATGTCTTCGAGCGGCCTGCCCGCCGTTACCTTGAGCCTGGCCAGGGTAGGCGCGTGGCTCACCCCGATCCCGAAGCGGAAGCGGCCGCCCGAGAGCTCGTGGACGAGGGCGGCGGTATGGGCGTAGTCGTGGGGATGCCGGGAGTACATGTTGGCGATGGTCGTTCCGAGGGGGATCTCGTGGGTGGAGAGGGCGACGGCTTCACAGAGAGCGAGGCCGTCGCCGAAGCTCGGGCCGTAGATTCCGGAGAAGCCTTCCTTCTCGAAGCGCTGGGCGAGCTCGATGGTGGCCTTGCGTCGGCCCGCGGCCGCGGCGAGGCTGACCGCGGGCTTGCGGGTCAGGCCCACGGCAGCGCGCCTCCCCACCGATTCCACGAAGTGGTTTCCGTGATCGGCTTGCGGCGGCTCGGCCCGTATTTCACCGCGGGGTAGCCGAGAGGGATGCAGAAGTGAAACCCCATCTCCTTGGGAATGCCGAAGAGGGCACGAAAGCGATCCATGACCACCGCGTGGAGGGTGGTGGGGAGCGAGCCGATGCCGAGCGCGTGGGCGGCCAGCATCAGGTTCTGGCAGGCGGGAATGACCGAGTTGGCCCCGCCCGTCGGCTCCGTCAGGGCGAAGATCACGCAGGGGACGTCCTTCATGTCCTCGGCGAGCCCCATGGCCGAATTGTAGTTCTTCTCTCCCGGCGGGATGTCCTGGGGACCATTCCAGCCGTGATCATCCTTCCGCTTCGCCCACCACGCCTCGCGATAGAGGGCGCCGAACTCACGGATCTTCGCGCGGTCGGTGACCACGAGGAAGCGCCCCGTCTGGTGATTGCCGCCGTTGGGGGCCTTGACCGCGGCCTCGAGGATGAGTCGGATGTCCGCTTCCGGAATGGGCTCGGGCTTGAGCTTTCGGGTCGAGCGCTGGGTGAAGATCGCCTCGCCCAGCGACATGGTCAGCCGGTCTCCGTCCATACGCTCAATCCTCCAGTTTCGCGAGCAGGCGATCGACGCCCTTGGTGAGGCAGCGCTTGATCTCGTCGCGGCAGTAGCGGTACTTGTCCTCTCCCTCCTCGAAAGGGTCGTGGATGTCGCCCGACTCCCCCACGAACTCCTTGAGAGTGAAGATGGCCCGGCCCCGCGCCTCTTCGTAGGCGCCAAGCATCTCTTTCTGCTGCTCGGTCATAGTCAGAATGAGATGGGCCTGGGCGATGATCTCGCGGTGGCGCCGGAGGTCCGTCGAGCTCATGGCGTCCTCGGCGAGATGAATGCCGTCCTCCCGGAGCACGATGCGCGCGTCGAGGGAGGGAATCATGCCGTCACGGGCATGATTGGCGATGCCCCCCGAGCGCACGACCACGCGCTCCCGCGCACTACGCTCGTCGAGCATCTGCTCGAGGAGCACGTGGGCCATCACGCTGCGACAGGTATTGGCGTGGCAGACGAGGAGGACGTTCTTCAACGCTCCTCCCGCGGCCACTGCCAGAAGCGGACGCCGCGCCCGAGATCCTTCCACTCGTTCTGGGGACGCTCGTGGAGGGTCCTGCCGAAGGCGGTGCCGGGCGCATCCTGGATACCCGGGGCGAAGGTGTCGGGCAGGAGCTTCACCAGCTCCTCGGGCTCGAGACGGCGGTCGGCGTCGATGCGACGGATCGCCTGCGGCTGTGCCAGCAGCGTATAGCCGTAGCCGAACGAGTGGAACACCTGGCCATTGACGTGCGCCGCGGCATCGCTCGAGAGGAAGACGACGAGGGGCGCCACGTTGTCGGGGTCGCGCTCGGTCCCCACCGCCTGCTCACTCGGCCACTTGCCCGTCTCCTCGAAGACCTTCTTTCCGCGCGGCGTGGAGTCGATCATTCGGGTGGCGCCGCTCGGCATGATGGAATTGGCCGTCACGTTGTATTTCGCCATGGCGTTCGCGGTGGACCACATGAGTCCGATGATGCCCGCCTTGCCCGCGGCGTAGTTGGGCTGGCCCGGCGCGCCCAGGGCCGAGACCGACGACATGCTGATGATGCGCCCCGCCTTCTGCTCGCGCATGGCGATGGAGGCGGCGCGCGTGCAGAAGAACGTGCCGTCGAGGTGGACGGCGAGCACGGCGTCCCATTCCTCCTTGGCCATGTTGAAGATCATGCGGTCGCGCAGAATGCCCGCCACGTTGACGAGGATGTCGATGCGGCCCCACGTCTTGACCACCTGCTCGACCATCTCCGTGGCCTGTGTGTAGTCCGCCACCGACCCGTAGTTGGCCGCGGCGGTGCCGCCGGCCTTGACGATCTCGTCCACGACCTGAGCGGCGGGGCTCGTGGCCGTGCCCTCGCCGTCCAGACCCGTGCCCAGATCATTCACGACGACTTTGGCCCCGGCCTTGGCCAGCGCCATCGCGATGCCCCGGCCGATTCCGCGGCCGGCTCCCGTTACCAATGCGGTCTTTCCGTCCAACAGTCCCATGGTCACTCCGGTCGTGGTTGGTGGTGAGATTCACGCGCAATCTGAATGGCCTGCCAGACCCGATCGCTGCTCGCGGGCATGTCGAGCTCCCGCACGCCGAGCGGCTCCAAGGCATTCATCACCGCGTTGATGACGACGGGAAGGGCGCCCACTGTTCCCGCTTCGCCCGCGCCCTTGGCCCCCAACGGATTGAGCTTGGTGGGCACGGGACGGCTGTGGATCACCATGTCGGGCAGAGTGTCGGCCCGGGGCATGGCGTATTCCATGAATGAAGTCGTGAGGAGCTGCCCCGAGTCGGGCTCGTAGACGACCTGCTCCATGAGGGCCTGTCCCACGCCTTGCGCGACACCACCGTGGATCTGGCCTTTGAGGGTGAGCGGGTTGATCACCGTGCCCACGTCGTCGACGATCACGTAGCGGTCGAGGGTCACCGCGCCCGTGTCCGGGTCCACCTCGGCCTCGCAGACGTGGCAGCCGTTGGGCCATGTATCCTGCTTGGGCGCGAAGGTGCCCGTCTCGTAGAATCCGGGCTCGAGGCCCGGCGGGAGCTGCGCGGGCTGGAAGGCAGCCCGCGCCACCTCTTTGATGGCCACGGCCTTGTCGGTGCCCGTGACCGTGAACCTGCCGTCGGCGAAGACGATGTCCGCCTCCGCCGCCTCGAGGAGGCGCGCGGCGATCTTTCTACCCTTGGCCACGACTTTGTCGGCGGCCGTCCAGAGCGCGGAGCCCCCGATCACTGTCGAGCGCGAACCCATGGTACCCATGCCGAAGGCCACGCGATCCGTGTCGCCGTCGATGTAGCGCACTTCGCTGGGATCGATGCCGAGCCGCTCGTGGAGGATCTGCTTGAACGTCGTCTCGTGCCCCTGCCCCTGGTTCTTGGTGCCCATGAGCACGGTGACGCTGCCACTCGGCGCGAAGCGGATCTCCGCGAATTCCGGCTGGGGGCCGGCGGCGCGCTCGATGGGGTTGACCACGCTCCATCCGCGCAGTTGCCCGCGCTTTCGCGAGGCTTCCCGGCGGGCGGGGAAGCCCGCGATGTCGGCGATATCGAGGGCGGCCTCCATGTTCTTGCCGAACTCGCCGCAGTCATAGGTGACACCGAGGGCGGTCTTGTACGGCATGGCCGTGGGCGAGATCAGATTCTTCCGGCGCAGCTCCACGCGGTCCACCCCGAGCTCGCGCGCGGCATCGTCGATCAGGCGCTCGATGACATAGGTCGACTCGGGGCGGCCGGCCCCCCGATACGGGGCGGTCGAATTCGTGTTGGTCAGCACCGACAGCACCTGGGCATGCGCGGCCGGGAAGGCATAGACGCCGACGAGAGTCGGCACGTTGGAGAAGGTCGCGAGCAGGTTCCGGTCCGACGAGACATAGGCGCCGACATTCGCCAGGGTCTTCACGCGGAGGGCGAGGAATCGCCCGTCCGCGTCGAGGGCGAGCTCGGCGTCGCTCACATTGTCGCGGGCGTGCTCGTCGGCGGGAATGGCTTCGCGGCGCTCGCAGGCCCACTTCACGGGCCGGCCGAGCCGTCGCGCCGCCCACAACGTGAGTCGGTGCTCGGGATACTGCCAGCCCTTGGTACCAAAGGCTCCTCCGATGTCGCCCACGATGACGCGGATCTGGTGCTCCGGCACCTGGAAGATATTGCTGGCCAGCGCATTCCGGACGCGGTGCGGGTACTGGACGTCGGCATAGAGCGTGTAGCGGTCCTCCCCAGGATCGTAGACGCCGAGCGCGCCCCGCGGCTCCATGTACTGCGCGTGCACCCGGGTGATGACGTAGCGGCGACGAATCACGCGCGCGGCGGCCGCGAAGGCGGCGTCGGTGGCGGCCTTGTCGCCCACCTCGAAGAGATTGGAGACATTGTCGGGGCACTCGTCCCATACCGGGGCCCCGCCGATGGCATCCGCGGTGCACGTGACGGAGGGTAGCGGCTCGTAGTCCACCCGTACCGCCTCGACCGCGTCGGTGGCCTGAGCGGCCGTCTCCGCGATCACGAGAGCAATGGGATCGCCCACGTAGCGCGCTCGATCCCGCGTGAGGCCGCGATGCGGGGGCGCCCACATGGGCGAGCCGTCGGGCCGCTTGCGCTTGAGCGTCATCTTCATGGTGCGGAGGCCCTGCACGTCGGCGCCGGTGAAGACGGCAGCCACACCGGGAGCGGCGGCCGCGGCGGCCGTGTCGATAGAGCGGATTCGCGCATGGGCATGGGTGGACCGGACGACCACCATATGCGCTTGGCCGGGTTGGTTGACGTCGTGGTGGAAGCGGCCTTCACCGCGGAGGAGACGGACGTCCTCGAAGCGCTTCACCGACTGCCCGATACCGAATTGCCCCATCCGATACGCCTCCTCTGGCGCGCTTCCGATGCTCCGGCGCGGGCGATTCTAACATTGACGGCCGGGATGGCGTTGGCTATCGTGGCCCCATCCACAGCCCTTGGGAGGGGACCATGAGCGTCTCTCAGCTCGCGTATCTCGGCATCGGCGTCAGCGACATGCCCGCCTGGAAAAGCTTCGCCACGGACATTCTCGGAATGCAGGTGACCGAGCGTGGCGACGACGGCACCGTCTACTTGCGCATGGACGAAAACCATCACCGCATCGCCCTTCATCCGAGCGGCGAGGACGATGTGCTCTACGTGGGGCTTCAGGCGCCGACGCACGCCAGGTACGAGGATGCCAAGATGGCGCTCCGCGCGGCGGGCGTGGCCGTGACGCAGGGAACGTCGGCGGAGATCGCCCATCGCCGGGTGGTCGACTTCGTG
>WNGL01004470.1_pt1 | contig 16786 bp, 14 predicted proteins | sample 5400591 | NCBI WGS metagenome assembly WNGL01 (sample SAMN13153377, study PRJNA577476) | soil metagenome | isolation source: 80 cm soil or saprolite under Garry oak tree replicate 1 | place: USA:California | collected 2016-06-15
AACGAGAACAATATCCTGGAGAGAGCGCTTTACCGGGTGATTCATAACATGCACATTTGAGTTCGTTGGGGGTGAAAGGGTATATGGCCGAGGATCAGCCTATTTATCTCAGTCCAGAAGATAATTTAACGATTGTACGTGAACGTTTGGAGAAAACGGCTAATAGGCGTATTGTACTTATTGTTCCTGCAGAAACGCAGTTGCGTAGCAATGTGAGCTGGCGTTTGCTATATACCACCGCGGGAGAGCTTGGCAAAGATATCTTAATCGTAAGTCCTGATCGCCAGATCCGTTCGGTTGCCAAAGACGCTGGCTTTAGAACGGCTGACCTGCAGGGGTCAACCACTACCGCAAAGTCGCGCGGCGGCAGCAGTCCCAGCCGTGTTGGTCTGGGCGGCAAGACAGCGCCACGCCTGCGCACTCCACCTACCAAAGGCAAAGTGGCTGGGCAGAACGTTCCACCCGTTAAAGGCAACGCCAGTGCGCAGAGTACGCAGGGTACCCCACCCGTTAGAGGTAACGCTGGTGCACAGAGTAAGAGTACACAGGGTACCCCACCCGTTAAAGGCAATGCCGACGTGCAGAGTACCTCCCCTGCGATGGGGAAAATGCCCACACAGAGTACCCCGCCTGTGATGGGGAGTATGCCTGTACAGGGTGACAATGCTCCCGCGGGAACAGGAGCGCCTCCGAACGATCAAATAGCCCAGCAATATGACAATCGCTTCTTGTCAAAGCAGGAGGACACATCCACAGAATGGGCCTTACCTCCTCTCTCGCCCACCTATGATCCTGATGATTATAGCCTTGGCCCATCCAGCTCCAATCACCCGCTCGGATCCCCCTACGAGGAAGAAGAACCTGATTTTTTGCACGAAGATTATCTCCAGGCGCAGAGTATTCTTGAAGCAGCACAACCGATAGAGGAGGACACCGTTGTACCTACAACCGGCACAACGGTGCCTCCTCAGGAAACGCCAAAAATAACTGATCTCTCGTCAAAATCCGGCGAGGTAGACGATCCACTGAGCAATATGGTTGATGACCATCCGTCATCTCTACCAGAGCAACGCGGTGGCGTCATCTTTCACCACCCGGACGATGTAGTTGATGACATTTCTGATGAATCGACCAGCGTCTTACATATCGAAGACCTTGGTGACGTCAACGAAGAGTTTTACCATCTCCCTGGCTCGACAACGCTCGACTGGAGTGGAGAGACGCTTGATGAAGAGCAGGATATTCCAGGGCCATCACGCGTCCATGGCGTTCACCGGCGCGCAAGTCGTACCGGCGGTATGCAGCCATCCCAGGCGCAGCGGTCGGGTCTTAATGCCGAAGATCTAAAGCAGCCGCCGGTCTATGACCAGCGTACTCGACTTTCACCGATTGACGAGGCGGCGAATGAGCCGGCCTCCTACCCCGTCATGGGAACAGGCCATCGCACGTCCCCGGTTACGCGCACGCCGCCAGTAAGCGGTACTCGATCGAGACCTGCAAATCAACGGCCCTACGTCTCTCCAGTAGCTCAAGCACCGCTTACCGCCTCCAAAGCAACGACGCCGCAGCCAAAGGCCAAAATGCCGAAGAAAATGAGCAGTGGCAATGTTGGCCTTGCAGTGGCGGGGCTTGTGAGCATCCTTGTGCTGCTCCTGATCGGCCTACTTGCCTACCTAGGTCCTACAGCCGATGTCACTGTCACGCTGCAATCACACGAATATTCACAGCCATTAAAGCTAACTGCCACTGGCACAAGCCAGTTAAACGTCTCAAACCACACGATCCCGGCGCAAACGCTCTCTCATAACACAAGTGCGAGCGGACCAGGACATGCAACCGGTACCACGACAGTAGGCACGGTGCAGGCAACCGGCACGGTTGTCTTTACTAATAACAGCAATGGCTCGGTCGTTGTCCCCAACGGCACTATCGTTGCCACAAAAAACAATGTGCAGTTCGTCACACAGGCTGAGGTATTAGTGCTTTCAGGAAGCTCTAACAATACCAACCTGGCTCCGATCCAGGCCCAGATTGCCGGCACCAACGGCAATGTTCCTGCTGGCAGCATTACCGTCATTCCCAGTGATAATAATAACCTGAACAGGATTCAACAGGCCAACCCTTCAGTTACCAACCTGAATTTAACGGTGATCAACCCCAGCGTCACGACCGGAGGCGGTGCAGGAAGCGCCGCAACAGTTACCAACCAGGATGTAACTACTCTGAAGCAGCAGCTCGACCTGCAACTCCAGTCTGAAGTCAATGGCTATATTAAAAAGAACACTCATGCCGGTGATCAGTTGGGAAATATCGTGCGAGCCGAATCCCCACCTGTAGTTACCCCGTCAGTAGGCAGCGTCGTCACCAGCGGTACATTCCTGATGACCATTAATCTCCACTTCTCCGTGCTTGTAGTCAAAGCGGCGACCATTCAAGCGGCTTCAATCGCTGAAATTAACGCGGCTCTCAGCAAGCAGAATACGGGTATGGCACTTGTACCGCAACAATTACCTAAGATCACCAAGATGACAAACAAGCCTTCCAGCGATGGTAAGTCATTAACGCTCAGCTACACCGCCATAGGCCAGGTTGCGCCACAAGTCCCTGAAGATACCGTGCGCCAGTTAGTGAGCGGCAAATCTGCAGACGATGCCAAAGCCGCCCTGACGACAGGCAACGGTGCCATACCCGACGTGGTCAACACAGAGGTGAAAATCTCCCCAGGCTTCGTCGGCTGGGTCACCCTCTACCTACCCCACATCACCGTACACTACAAAGCCGTGCCCAAGCCCCCAAGCCAACCACCAAAAAAGAAATAGGCAATACTGAACAGGATTTGATTTCAGGAAAGGGCAACAGCCATGGTAACCCCGCCTCAAAAAATCCTCCGAAACCCTTGAGAAAAGTGTCTCACAGGGATTGACGGAAAACACCGCTCATGTTATAGTATGGCACGTACTAAAACAAGCCAAGGTAGCTCAGTTGGTAGAGCACAGCACTGAAAATGCTGGTGTCATCAGTTCGATTCTGATCCTTGGCACTTTTTCTTTTTTGAATAATGTGGCTGTACCTTGTTAACACCCTAAACAATGTGAGAGATGACGGAGTAATGGCCTATTTTGCGTGATCCTTGCCACCCTCATCTTTTCCACTCACATTCCCTTCTTTTATTGGCCCCCATAACGGATATGGAATGCCGGCGAGGCGGTTAATGGCTAAAGCTTGCAGGGTTAAGAGGACCACTGCCACCATGAGCAGTAGGAGTTGCCAGGGCTTTGTCAGGATACCAAGAGAGATGATGAGCGTTGTGGCTCCGGCGGGAGGGTGAGGCACCTTGAACAGGACCATCAAACCGGAGGTGAGTCCTAGCGAGAGAGCGGCAGCGATGACACGCGGCCAGGTTACCCCAACCGCGAGGGCTGGCCCTGCCATCGTTAAACCTGTCACAACCAAACTGAAGTACCCGGCGAATATGCCAATAGCATGCCCAATGAGCGTGTTGCGGGGAGAAGCAGCCGGCGCCGTCGGCGTGTAGAAAAAGAGGAATGCGGTAGGGCCAAGCGATGGGAAGATGAAGGGGGTGTGCGTAATAACAGCGAGCATTGACATTATCCCGATACTGATGCAGCCGTTGATGAAGCTAAAAAGCGCGAGTACGGGCACACGCGCATGATGCTGCAGGAGCCAGGGCAGGCGTAGACGTGTAAAGATGCCTCCTACGATATCGGACATTTCACCACCGATAGGGTGTTCGCGATCGATTTGGCCACGTGGGTGCCCGGTTCCAGTGGGTTCCCCGGGCGCAATAAATTGGGCCCCTACGGCTGGTTGCGCCGGGCTTTCGGCAGTGGGCTTGCTGGTCTCCTGTTCCATACTTTTCCTCGAAAACTACGATTCCTCGATACGCCGTTGCGGCCAGAAGGCCACCAACAGTGCTAGAGCGAACCCTATTAAACTCACAAACGCCAACCAGAGAAGCGAACCTGTACGTCCCGATAGTAGCTCATATAAGGCGTCAGTAATCACTAGAAGCTGGATAATCAGGACAACGGCGACAATGTAGACCTGCCCCTGCACAATAGCAGTGCGCCCGCGCAGGCCAAGGTAGTTGGGACCAGGGAGGAAACCCTTTGGACCTCGCGGCGGAAGCTTGACAGGCGGATCGTCGGGATTGGCCTTATGCCTATATTGTGTATTGTCGTTGCTGTTCATCGTGGAATTTCCTTAACGGCATAGATGGTGCCGTTATGAATGGCAAGTTGAATGAAGGGCAGGGGGCGTATTGGGGGTCCGGCCAGCACATTCCCTGTGGCCGCATCAAAGAGGCCTTCGTGGCAGGGACAGTGCAGTTTGCCGTTTCCCTGGTACACCACTGCACACGACAGGTGCGTGCACACGTCGCTGTAGGCTACCAGGCCTTTACCTGGCAGGTTGATGAGGATGCCCTGGGCGTATTGGTCAGGGAAATCAAAGACCCGCCAGTCGTTTTCCGCAAGCTCGCCCACCTTTGCTATAGGTACTGCCTGTACATTTTCGCCTTTTGGCAGATTCCCAATTATTGCCAGCGCACCTGTTGCCAGAAAGAGGGCACCCGATCCTGCCAGGAGAAAGCGCAGCGTATCGCGCCTGGTGATTATTTCATCTTCATCCCAGGGGTAGGGGAACTCTTCGCGCCATTCCTCCTGGGATTTTTTTTGCTGCGCGACAGCTTCTGTATCCTCCGGTACAGGAGGTTGCTGGTCTTTCGGGCTTACTTCTCGTGCCATAATGCTCCTCCATTAAGACGCGGGCGACCAATTCGATACAATTGATTATGGAACGGGTAAAGGTGTTGGCACGAGAGGTTGGCGCGGCGTCCAGGGTTGCGATGGGGCTTCGCGCTGCGGAATGCCGGCAGTCTCGGCATCTACCCACGGATCGGCGTTCCGCCCGGCAGTGGCTTCTGGTATATTCGCTAATTTACCAAGGTTCGCCTCTGCCACAAGCGATAGTAGATCCAGCGCCTCGTCCTCTTGCCTCATTACCACGTAGTTGCGAGTACGCACTTTTTGTTGGCCGAAATAGAAAGTGTTGACAGGTTTTGCCCCCTGTTTTGCTCGTCCCGCCTCTACCCACTCCTCGTAGGTGCCATAAAAGATGGCCTGCGTCGGGCATACGGTAGCGCACATGGGACCTTTGCCCTGGCTGGTGCGGTCATAGCACAGGTTGCACTTTTGCATGTAGTGCCCCGCGATATTGAACTTCGGCACGCCGAAGGGACAGGCGTAGCCGCAGTTCTCGCAATAGATACAGCGCGTTTCGTCAGCCGATTGTACAACACCGTCCTGGCTCACAAGGATGGCCTGCGCCGGACAGACCTGGGCGCAAGGGGCGAGGGGACTCTCACAGTGCATACAAAGCGTTGGCGAAGAGGCCACTGTATCATGGCGTTCGACATAATCAATGTAGATCATGCTCTCGCCTTTGTGTGTATCGCATTCGCGACAGGCTGAAACGCACGAGCGACAGCCAATGCAGCGCGAGGGATCAAGGAAGATTCTTTTGACTGTCTCGACCATACGTTTCTTACCCTCTATCTTTCAGGATGAAACACGTTGCATGTGCGTAAGGGCCGATAAATCGGCGGTGGGCACGATAAATCGGCCCCTACAATTATCGCAACGTTGGATTTGGTTGAGCCTCCGCTATAGGCAGTTCATGACGCCGCTTTCGCGCAGCTACCAGGGCGGCTACATCTTCGTCCCTGGCCCAGCCAGGTTTCTGATCCGCAGGGGTAGCTACCGCCGCGCACACTTTATATTCAGGAATCTTGTTCATTGGCTCCAAAACCGGATTGGTCAACTGGTTGGCGGCCTGGGTGTGTCCGTAATGATAGGGAATAAAGAGGGTGTCTGGACGGATAGAGCGCACGACAAGGGCAGGAACGGTCATCTCGCCACGGCGCGTACGCACCGTCACCCAGTCACCATCTTTAATACCCAGCCGGTTGGCTGTTTGCTCGTGCATCTCAACCCATGGATAGGGAGCCTCTTCATTGAGGAACGAAACACGGCGCGTCTGGTTGCCTGACAGGTAGTGGTAGATGACGCGCCCGGTCGTCAGCACCAGGGGATACTCTTCGTCCGGCTCTTCAGCGGGTGGAATATAAGGAATCGGGTGGAAGCGCGCCCTGCCGTCGGGGAAAGCGAAACGTTCTTCGTAGAGTCGCGGCGTACCGGGACTCTCTTCAGATGGGCAAGGCCAGAAGACACCATTCTGTTCCTCGATCTTTTCATAGGTAATGCCCCAGTAGTCTGCCTTAGCGCCCTTCGTGCAGAGACGCAGTTCATCGAAGATCGCGCGCGGCGAATGGAAGTTGAAAAATTGACCCTTGTCCAGGCGCCGTGCCAGCTCACAGACAATCTGCCAGTCGAGGCGCGCCTCACCAGGAGAATCGACGGCTTTATTATATTTGATCACACGCCCCTCCAGATTGGTCACTGTGCCCTCATCTTCTGCCCAGACATTGCCTGGTAGGACGATATCGGCCAGTTCAGCGGTCTCCGAGAGGAAGAAGTCGGTCACCACGAAGAGATCTAAGCCGCGTAACGCTCGCTCGACCGTATGCTGGTCCGGCAATGAAACCATCGGGTTGGAACAGATCATAAAACAGGCGCGAATTTCCTGGCGCAGCATGGCGGGTATCATCAGCGTGGCGGCATAGCCCGAGTGGGGCAGGTCCTGCTCATCGATGCCCCAGACAGAGCAAATATATTGCCGATCTCCCGGGTCCTCGATGCTGCGACAGCCCGGCAATTGCGAGGCTTTCTGGCCCATCTCGCGTCCGCCCTGTCCATTGCCCTGCCCGGTCAGGGTACCGTAACCAGCGCCAGGGCGCCCGAAATTGCCTGTTGCCAGCGCCAGGTTGATCGCTGTGACCCCGTTATCGACGCCCTTGCTCTGGTGTTCCAGTCCACGCGCAGTGTAAATCAAAGCGGCGTTGGCGCGACCAAACATGCGCGCGGCCTCGACGATGGCTTCCGGACGCAAACCACAGACTTTGGCCACCCGCTCAGGTGGATATTGTTCAACAAGCACCCTGGTCTCTTCCCAACCAGTGGTACGCTCGCGAATAAAATCCTCGTCCACCAGGCCCTCTTCGATGATCACATGGAGCATCCCATTGAGCAGCGCGGAATCGGTGCCAGGACGTAAAGGGAGGAAAACATCCGCTGTGCGCGCAATAGGGGTCTGGCGTGGATCGGCGACGATCAGCTTACAGCCGCGATCACGCGCCTGCCAGAGGTAGCTGGTGATGATGGGGAAGCACTCGCCAACATTCGCGCCTATGACAAAGATACAGTCGGCATGTAACATATCGCTGACCGGGTTAGCCGCGCGATCGATGCCGAGCGAACGCTCATTGGCACCTGTAGCCGAGGACATGCACAGGCGACCGTTGTAATCTGTATGGCGAGTACCAAGGGCGACGCGGGCAAACTTGCCCATGAGGTAGCATTTCTCGTTGGTCATTGACGAGCCGCTGTAGATCGCCACAGCATCCTTACCGTGCTCTGCCTGACTGCCTGAATAGCACGAAAGCGCTGCACGATGGTATCGAGCACTTCGTCCCAGCTGGCACGCTCCAGCGGGCTATTTTTCCCGCCGCGCCGCATTAATGGGTAGGTCAGGCGATCGGGGTGATTCACCGTCTGATAGGCCGTAGCTCCTTTGGGACAGAGCATTCCATGGTTCAAAGGAAAATCTTCGCGTGGCTCAACGCCGACAACGCGGCCATTCGCCACTTTGAGATACATGCCACACTGCACTCCGCAGTAGCAGCAATGCGTTGGGACATAGCGATCTATCTGCTCGTCGGACTTCCAGCGCGCTAACGACTGTTTACCGCCATGAAAATCAAATGTCTCTGCCTGATTTCCTCGTTGACGGCGAAATATGCCTTTGTCTACACTCATAAAACTCCTCCGAATGGGCGATGCTGCCTTCATCATCCCCCGGATGCGGCTGCGTCCCTACATTGGGCGGGCAAGGGCGGGGCAAGCCCCGCCCCTACGAAATATTATAAGAACTGATTGCCTCCTCGACCGAGCGCCGCAAGATTGGCCTGCGCACGCATCACGCGCTTACAGGTCGGACAAAGGTCTTGCCACCAGAGCGACCCGGTACTCGCAGGGGACTGATCACCAGCCCCCGCAGTCTCTTCGACAACGCCTGCTCGCGGCTGGACATGCTCCCCTGCCAGGACAGGTGCAGCAGTTCCCTGCAGGCTATAGTTTTCACCGACATCTTGAAGCGTTTTCTTCAGATCCTGAATGAAGCGCACAGGCGCAAACTCTTCTCCACAGCGCGCGCACCGCTGCATCGCCGTTCCTTCGCCGGTGCGCCAGTACAATTCGATGCCCACGGTTGCCGGGCGTTCAATAAGATGGAAAAATTTTCCAAATGGTAATGAGATCAACCAGAGAACTACCAAGGTTTCATGGGTCAGCGAGATATACCAATAGTAAGCTCCCCCTAACCAGGCACTGTCAGCAGTGAGAGCAAGGCCTGTCACGGCGATAGCCATCAGCAGCGCCAGGGGAACGATGTCGAAGCCGAAACGCTGCACCGAGATCAGCGCGAGGTCATGGAAGCGCCTTTGGAAGGCCAGTACTAGCCCGACAAGCAGGATCAGCGCTGTAAAATCCAGGGCGTGAAAGAGCATGAATGCGGCGAATGAATCTACCGGAGTTATAAAAAAGGGGAAACCAAAAATCCAAATTTGATAGAGTCCCGTTGAAGTCTGGGTAAAGCGGAGCCACCCGAAAGTGAGCGGAAAGGTAATCGCGCACGAAAGTATGACGCCCCAGAAGATACACTGGTGGGTTATCCAGCGGTAAAGCCCACGCCTGCGAATAAATTGCTGCGCAAACAGGTCGCCGATTGCTTTTGGAATCAGTAATGTATAGTGACGAAAGTTTTCGTAGGAGAAGAACAGTTGCCAGCTTCGTCGCCAATAGCGGCCCGTAGGTGGACGAGCAAGCCAGAACGAGTACTTGTAGGTCACAGCGGCAATGGCGAAAATAGTGGCTACGGCATAGCCAATGAGGGCGGCATCAAACCAATGGAAGCCCCGTGAACCCAGGGCAATCAACATTGTAAGTATGGCAGCGGCCAGAATACCAGCCAGGATGCAACGTGTTCGTAGCCCAAGGGAAGAGAAACCTGCAGGCTTTTTGCGAGGGCTACGGGAGTGCATTTCATCGACCGGAGCTTCGTTTGTGGGTGCAACGAATTGTCCCATGCCAATTGCTCCTTACACTGCATAGTAATAGAGACAAAACGCAGTTAGCCTAAAAAGATAGGAAGGAAAGCAACATATCGTATAACGACTTATCCTAAGCATAGCACATGAAATAGCTGAAAACAAGGCTCCGACACGGCTATCCTGAGGTCAGCATACGCAGGCGGTCCTTGTTCAAGATAACAGCATGTCCCTGGCGCATCTCGATGGCCCCGGCGGCCTCCAGTTCTTTGAGCGCTCTTCCGACGACCTCTCGCGCGCTGCCAACCAGCGCGGCCATCTCCTGCTGGGTCAGGCGATAGGCCTGCTGGCCCTGTTGGGATGATGCCTCTTGATCGAGCAAAATCTTCGCCACGCGAGCAGTGACATGGCGCAAGGAGAGATCTTCCACAAGGGCCACGAGGTGACGCAGCGATTTTGCCAGGGTCAAGACTACCGCTTCAGCTACTTCTGGCCGCGTCATGACCAACTTGTGCAGCTCGGCGCGGTGCATCACGTAGACGGTGCTTGTTTCCATAGCTGCCGCACTGGCAGGATTGGGGCCGCCATCAAGGGCCGGCACATCGTTGAAGGTTTGACCTGGAGCGATGAGGCGAAGCACCTGTTCCTTGCCTTCGGTGGATGTTTTGAAGACTTTGACCAGCCCGCTGCGGACGTAGTGTAAGGCTCCGCCCATCTCACCTTCGACTTGAATGATATCCCCGCGATTAAAGTGGCGTTCTACTGCTACTTTGGCGATACGTGACAGTTCATCCGGGCTGAGAATACTGAAGTATGGTATTTTGCGGAGCTCTTCAATATCGATGGGCATGATTACCTCCTTTGCGAGGATCTGATGCCTCTGCAATGATGCAACGCCTCTCTATGTGCATCAGTATGAGTATACACTTTATGCGCCAGACATGCATGAATTTACAACATTAGTGAAGATTGCGACAATTATCGCTGCATACGCCGCGCAAATACCGCATACTCAGAATGGGTGCGTGGATCACATCCAATTCTAAAGGATAGCAAATTAGCAAGATTAGCAAGGATAGAAACAATGGTAACCCTGACCCAGCCTTTGCGCGAAGAGCATACGGAGTTGATGCCACACATCGAAATGTTGCGATCGGTGGCGGATGCCATTGGCACAATGCCAATGGATACATTAAGGCAGCGTGTCTATGATGCATATATGTTCCTGGAGTACCACCTGATTCCTCATGCTCAGGCAGAAGAATGGGCATTGTACCCAACGGTAGGAAGACTCATGAGCGCTCCGGCAGTCACTGCTACGATGAGTCGCGATCATGTCGAGATTGGCCGGCTCACCGAGGAACTGGCGTCACTGAAGATGCAGATCTCAGGGAAAAGCGTCAGAGAGACTCAGGAGAAGGCCCTACGCCGCGTTCTCTATAGCCTCTATGCCATTGTCAAGCTCCATCTCGCCAAAGAGGAGGAAATCTATCTCCCTCTTCTCGATGCTCGATTGACGCCAGATGAGGCACAGGAGATGTTTGAGGCGATGGAAACGGCAGCCAAAGAAGCGAAAATCAAGCTCAGTTCATTTTAAGTACATTGTCAATCACCAGCTATTCCGTCTTTTTCCCAGCAGAGGAGAACACTTATGAGTCAATCAACGACAGAACCATCACAGGATCCGAAAAAGGGCGTAGAGGAACAGCAGCCAGCTCTTAGCGACAACGGCAACGTGAAGGTTGAAAGCAAAGTTGAAGTCAATGGCCGGCGCGCTTATTTGAAGCCCGCAGCGCCAAAGCCGAAACCGAACAGGACAAGAATGTGGGGTCTGATGGCGTTGACCGGGGCAGTGATGCTTATTCTACTCATAGGCTCGATCATCGTCGGGCAGTCCCGACCAACAACGTCCACAACGAATACAACAACCAGCAGCAACACTTCGTCAGTGCCAACAGTCGTTGTTCCAGCGCACAACACCTACAACGCGCAGATTCCCCCGGTGTCCCCGGGCAACACTGTCAATATCAATCTCACGATGAAAGAGATTCTCATCTCGATTGCCCCAAATGTGGCATATCACGCGTGGAGCTTCAACGGGACAGTGCCAGGTCCGATCCTGCATGTTCGCCAGGGTCAATTGGTGCATACGACACTCGTCAATGAAGGCAGCATGGCTCACTCGATTGACTTCCACGCGGCGCAGGTACCCTGGAACGTGGACTATCAGTCCATTGAACCAGGAAAAAGTTTCTCGTTTACGTGGCGCGCGAACTATCCCGGTGTGTTTATGTACCACTGCGGCACCCCGACCGTGATTTATCACATGGCTAATGGCATGTACGGAACGATTATTGTCGACCCCGCAAATGGCTGGGCGCCTGCTACAGAGTACGCGCTGGTACAGAGTGAGTTTTACACCCACCAGATTCCCGATGGTTCGTATTCGGTAGACGTCACAAAAATGATGAGTAACATTCCGGATTACGTCGTGTTCAATGGGTATGTCAACCAGTATAAAGATGCCCCGTTGACAGCAAAGGTTGGCCAGCGCGTTCGGCTGTTCATATTGAACGCAGGCCCGTCGCAGTTCTCGGCCTTCCATGTCATCGGAGCGCTTTTCAGCGATGTGTATATCGATGGCAATCCCGCCAATCACATGGTGGGGAACCAGACGATCACCATCCCACCGGGAGGTGGCGCAGTAGTGGAACTGGTGATTCCGGCAGCAGGGCTGTATCCCTTCGTCACTCACTCATTTTCTGACGCCAGCAAAGGCGCCATTGGGGTCCTGAAAGTTACCCCGTAGCTTATAACGTTGTAGGGGCGCGGGAAAGAGGAGAGAGAAGAAACCCGCGCCCCATTGCGAAAGACAAGGAATACCGATGAAAAAAGTTATCGTATTATTTGCATTATTCAGCTCAGAGGCCCATTACTGCTACCTTGATCCCTTCTCCGCTGGCGGCTTTGTCCAGTGCTGCATGAGCAGACCGGAGCGGGAAGCGGTCAGTCACCATTGCTTCCACCTTGATACGCCCCGACTCAATAAGCTGAAGAGCAGTCTGGTAGTCGGCACGCCGGGAATTCGCACTGCCAGTTACCTCCAGTTCTTTGTAGTGGATGAGATTAGACTCGATCTCCGCCCACCCTTTGCCGGCAAGGCCAGCAAAGATATTGACACAACCTCCCTGTCGAGCCATATTGAGAGCATTATTCACTAGCATGGGTAGGCCAATGCAGATAATGACCGAATCCACCCCAAGCCCTCCTGTAACCTCGGACACTATTGAAGAAAGGTCTTCAGCGGTAGGGTCAACAGTGATATGTGCCCCAAAGTTGGAGGCGACAGCCCGACGAGGAGCTGAGGGATCGCTCACGATGACGGCGCGCGCTCCTGCCAGGAGAGAAAGCTGGAGGTGAAACAGGCCAATGGGACCTGACCCCATAATGAGCACAGTGGAGTTCAGGTGTATCCGAGAGCGGTGGTGGCCGTTGACGCAACAGGCCAGTGGCTCGGCGAGTGCCAGATATTCCGAAGGTACATCCTTTTGAGCAACAAAGAGATTCCCAGCTGCTACTGCGTCGGCAGGGATCCGCACATATTCACTTAAGCCCCCATTCACGTCATAGCCTACTATTTTCTGGTTGGGGCAAACATTCTCCATGCCATTTTGACAATAGAAACAGTGGTGACACGCGATTACTGGGGCCATCGCTACCGCTGCTCCCACCTCATATCCTCTTACATGCTGACCTACCTTATGCACATAGCCTGCCATTTCGTGGCCCAGGATGGTGGGCAGGGAGATGCCTTTTGTCTTTTCTCCACGGAAGATACGCACATCAGTTCCACATATCGTGTTGGCGCCTACCTTGACGAGGATTTCGTCCGGTCCGATGTCGGGCGTATCAACCTCCGTTACTTCCATCTGGCCGGGACGTTGAAACACAGCTGCAAGCATTTTATTCCTCCAGGCATTGTTTCCTGTCATCCCTTACGTCTTGCAACGTGTTGGGCAACATCATGCATCAAGTCTCGCATCTGGGGATAAGTGGCTATATACTTATCCACGTAGAACTGATATTCTTTGTGCCGTTGCTGATCTGGCTCAATACGATGGCTCGTATGCACCATATGGCGTGCTGCTTCCTGTAGATTCGGATATATTCCTGCTCCCACCGCCGCTAGTATTGCCGAACCAAGCACCGAAGCGTCGACAACTTTTGTGAAGGTGATCGGAAGATTGCTGACGTCTGCATGAATCTGCATCCACAACTGACTCTTCAGAGAACCTCCGCAAGCAACGATCTGCTGCGGCTGGAAGCCATAATTGCGTAGTGTCCGAAAGATAAGTTCCGTCCCATAGCAGATGCCCTCCACAATCGCACGGTAGACATGCGTCGTGTTGTGCTTAAGTGTAAGTCCCCAAATCATCCCACGTGCTTCTGGATCGGCATAGGGAGTGCGGTTTCCTTGCCAGTGATCCACCACCATCAGTCCATCAGAACCTACAGGCAAGTTCTCAGCGCGCTTATTGAGCAGATCGTAAAGGTCGAGTCCAAGCGTACTAGCCTCCTCAACGAGTCCCCCACAGAAATTATCCCGGAACCATTTGACGATGGAGCCAGTGGAAACTTGACCACCTTCCACCACGTACTGGCCAGGAATCACAGCGTCAGTGAAGGCACCAAAGAACCCCGGGCCATAAATGGCCTCTGCTGACACACAAAAAATGGCATGCGATGATCCCGTGATAAGGGCGACCTTGCCTGGGGCTAGCACATCCATGCCCACTGTCCCCACCATAGAATCCGCCCCACCTTCGGCAACTGGAATACCAGGGGGCAGACCAAGCTCCTCTGCCGCTTTCTTGCTGAGACCACCGACCACGGTGCCCATGTCCAGTACCCTCTGGGGGAACTTCTCGAGAAGATCGTCTAGTCCAACAGCCTGATAGAGACTGGCTGGAAAACCGTCGTTGTTGCGGTCATAGTACCAGCGAAGGCTGGCGGTGTTGATACTCGCCGTCCATTCGCCAGTGAGACGGTGGGTCATCCAATCAATGTATTCACAAATATGTGTAGCAGCACTATAAATGTCCGGTTCATTCTCCTTCAACCAGAGGGCCTTGCAGGGCATCCACTCCGCAGAGACTTTGGCGAAGCCATTGTATTTGAGTGCCGCATCTCCAGTCTCGGCGACTCGGCGTGCTTGATCGGCGGCACGAATATCCATCCAGATGATGGCTGGTCGCAGTACTCGGTCGTACTTATCCAACGCGACAACCGTGCAGGTCGTACCGTCTAAAGAGATGCCAGCGATCTCATTGGGCTCAATGCCGCTTTTGCTCATTACATCCCTGACCGCCGCTACCAGGGACGCCCACCACTCATCGGGGTCCTGCTCTGCCCAGCCGGGGCGCGGGTGCTTGAGTGTATACGTGTGGCTCGCGAAGCCTACTGGTGTACCTTCCTGGTCGAAGACGCCGACGCGCACGCTCTCCGTTCCACCATCAATTCCCATGAAGTAAAGGCTGCTCACCTTTTCTTGTCCCTTCTCTATGCATTCGGGAGTATGTGGGTCTTGACACCCTTACCATATCGTACCATATCGAGTGCTTCGAGAAAATCCTGCAAGGGAAGTGCTGTTGTCAGCATGGCCTGAGTATTGATCACGCCACTACTGATGAGATCGAGAGCTGCTTGAAACGAGAAGAGAACCGCCATCGAACCCACTATCGTAATCTCATCATTATAAATACGGAATGGAGAAAGCGAGATGTGAGCTTCGGGCGATGCAACTCCAAATATCAGAAACTTTCCGCCGCGCTTGACCGTCAGGAACGCGTTTTCAATCACCGCTGCAATACCAGTTGCATCGATGACACAGTTGAATCCAAGCGGCTCATCTTTCAACGCCTGCTTGATATCGCTATAGGTACGCGTGGCTCCAAGCGGCTCCGCACGCGCCAGGCGTTGCGCGTTTACATCGACCATAGCGACCCGTGACGCACCACCTCGCACCGCAAGCTGCAAGAGGAGCAACCCCATAGTTCCAGCACCTACAATGAGGAAGGTATCACCGGACCTGGGATTGAGACTATGCATGCCATGCACCGCGCAAGAGACTGGCTCAATCAGCGCACCTTCGCGCAACGAGATGTTATCAGGCAAGGCATAGGCTTTCGCGATGGGCACCGCCACGTATTGAGCAACGGCTCCGTTCGTCGTGACGCCGATCGCAGCGTAGTAGAGACACAGATTTTCATGGCCCGTACGACAAAAATCGCAATAACCACAGTACAGGTTCGGCTCGACTGCAATTCTGCTCCCAACCGTTATGTTCGCTCCTTCTTTCCCGTTCCTTTGAGCAACATCGCTTCCCAATGCCACAACCTCGCCCGCAAACTCGTGACCGGGGATGATAGGATAGCGGGCCAACGGAGAGTCGCCATCGATAATATGCAGATCGGTGCCGCAGATACCACATGCACCCACTCGAACGAGCACTTCATCTGGACGAGGAGTGGGGTCTGGCACATTGTCCACCCGAATGATGCCCGGAGCATCAATGATCACAGCACGCATAGGAGACTAGTCCTTTCTTTCTTGGGATACGACAATCGATAGTCCCAATAGGCGTCAAGTTAAACCCTGTTTTCCTGTCCTTCTTTCTTCACTTGACGCCTATTGGGTACGACAATCGATAGTCCCTTTCTAAACGGCCTTGTTATTTTAGCGCGCCACCAGTCAGCCCTTGAACCAGGTACTTCTGTGCATAGATGCCTATCGCAACAGGCACCAGAATGATCAGCGTCGCCAGAGCGGACACCTTCGCCAGGAAGAGACCTTCGTTACTCGTAAATGCCGCAACCATGATGGGTAAGGTTGGTGAGTTGGTATAGGTCAGCGTGACGGCGAAGAAGAAATCGTTCCAGGCAAAAATGATGGCCAGCAGTGCCGCCGCAGTTAACCCAGGTGCTGCCATCGGCACGACGACCCTCACAATTGTCTGCAATATCGAACAACCATCTAGCCAGGCTCCCTCCAACACCTCTTTTGGCAGTTCCAGGAAGTACGAACGGGCCATCCAGATAATCAAAGGCAGGTTCATCGCCGTATAGATGACGATTAACGTGAAGAGGTTATCCAGTAAGTTGAGGCGTGTAATGATCACGTACAAAGGAACAAGGATGGCCGCAAACGGCTTGAAGCGCGTGGAGAGTACAAAGAAAAGCATGTCATTGGATGACTTCGTTGGCATATGGAAGACCATCGCGTAGGCGGCGGGAATACCCAAAACCATCGCGAGGGCAGTCGAAACTAGAGCCGCCACCACGCTATTGAACAAGTAGGCACCGAAGCCTCCCTGAATCGCGAGCAGAAACTGATCGAGCCTCGGCTGGAAGAACAGTATGGGCGGAATGTTAATCGCCGCGATTTCTGTCTTAAATCCGGTCAGTGCCATCCAGAGGACGGGAAAGACCAGCAAAAAAACCAGGATGTAGGTCAAGGCTGTCCATGCGAAGGTGGACCACTTGC
>WNGL01004811.1_pt1 | contig 16784 bp, 9 predicted proteins | sample 5400591 | NCBI WGS metagenome assembly WNGL01 (sample SAMN13153377, study PRJNA577476) | soil metagenome | isolation source: 80 cm soil or saprolite under Garry oak tree replicate 1 | place: USA:California | collected 2016-06-15
GCGGCGGCCCGGCCAACTGTGTCATTATCCTGCGCGGTTCAAGGCGGCCGGTTCGCGTGCCTTTCGTGTCGGCTGCCGGGCGCTGAGGCAGGAACCGGCATGTCCCGCGGAAAAATGGACGTGACCATCAATGGCAAACGTAAGCGTTAAGAGAGTCCCACGGTAACGCGCGGAACCCCGGGCACTTACACCGGCGCGCTGGCGGTCCTCACCACGCTTTTCTTTATGTGGGGCTCGCTCACGTCCTTGAATGATGTATTGATTCCGTACGTGCAGCACGTTCTCACTGGTTCCGGCACAGACTGGCAGCGTCCACAAGCACAAATGCTCTTCTAACCCACGGACTGCGTTAGAATTGTGAGCGGAGGAGTGGGTGAGCGGTTGAAACCGGCGGTCTTGAAAATCGCTAAACTCGAAAGGGTTTCGAGGGTTCGAATCCCTCCTCCTCCGCCACTAAATCCCAAGCGCTCTTGGATTTAGAGATGACTGCCAATCTCTCTGGCGAGCATAGCCTTTATCCCAATTTATCCCAATCACCGAATTGCCTGCCCAGCGGTCCATAAAACCGTTAGGCGCGAAAGAGAGGCTCCAGTGGTTTGAATCCCACCAACTTCGCCACGAGTTGAGTTCAGTGTAGGAAACTGTCGTTTTCGGATTTGGAAAGCCATTTTCCGGAGTGCTCGCTAACGACAGCAGCGCTGGTGACCGACGGTCGCTCCTTTCGTATTTTCCTCTGCGCTTTTGTAACCTTCAACCTTCGGCTTCAAACCGAAAGCGCAGTTCACAAAATAATCTCGGCAAAACATTCGGCTGCTACCTGTACAGCCGACACGATAAATTCGTTCCCGACCTGTGCCCTAAGTTTCTAGGAAGATTTCAACGCCTTTGTTCATTCCATAAAAACAGATCGCAGATAAGGTTGCGTCCTGACCGAATGTCTGCACTTGCGCCCGATTTCGAATTGGACTCTGCTCGAAGAACTCGCAGAGTTTGGATGGAGAATACGGATGTTCCCATGAAGGCACTTGACTTCGGATGGGCCTATTGGCATAGTCTCGGCACGTTCCCCTGAGTGCTCGAACACACGAGCAGTGTCCCAAAATTGCGACGTCGAATTTACGCGATCCATACGGACCACGTCGCATGATTGTGAGGTCCCGGCGACTACGCGCATTCCCCAATTTTTGCAACATTGCCAGAATTGAGTAAAGACTATGAGTGTTCCTTTCTCCCGCAGGTCGTTGTTCTCAGGTGCGTTGGTCGCGAGGCCTGTGAGCCGCCTCCTTAGTGTGTTGTCTTTGGGTTTCGGCAACAAGTCTGGATGCCCTTTGCATCCTTCTTATCCCGCCGGCCACGCCGTCATCGCTGGAGCCTGCTCTGTCGTACTCAAGGCATGCTTTGACGGCTCTATGCTATTGCCCGGATGCGCGGAACCGAGCGCGGACGGCACGTCGCTCGTTTCCTGCCCCGATTATTCTCCGACTGTAGGGGATGAGATTGACAAGCTCGCATTCAACATCGCTATGGCTAGAAACTGGGCTGGCATCCACTACAGATCCGATTGTGTTGCTGGCCTCCGGCTCGGCGAGGACGTGGCAATTGCAATTCTCCAGGATTTGGCTTGCACCTATACAGAGGACTTCGCAGGGTTTTCGTTCAAGCGATTTAGCGGCACAGAAGTTCATATCACCCCTGGGGGTGAACTCATCGAAAGTGAAGTGAACCTGTGAATTCGCGAACGAGAAGCCCTGCGAGAACAATGCTCTCGGAGCTCTGCCGGGCGTTCCTAATTGTTCCGGCCTTGCTGGTAGTTGTCGCCATTTCTGCCTACGCAGGAACGTTTACGGTTTTCGGACCGAAGAATTATGTGCGAGGCACGGGGGCTCCCGTAACAGTGACGGACACCTTCACGGTGTTCAATCCCTCGACGCAGTTCACTTTGAAAGCCTTCAACGGAGGACTTGAAAACGCTCAAACCGAGTTGGTCTCCAGTTCTATCGTAACGATAAACGGGGTGCAGGTCCTTGGCCCAAGCAATTTTAATCAAAATGTTTCCGAGATTGATGTCCCCGTTACACTGCAAGCATCGAACACGATCTCCGTTCAGGTTCGGGGGCAACCGGGAGGAACCCTAACAATCCAAATCGCTGGTGTGGACAATGAGCCTCCGACAATTAAGGCCACAGCCACTCCCGCACCAAATGCCGCTGGATGGAACAATACCGATGTCATAGTGACCTTCACTTGTAACGATGTGATTTCGGGAGTCGCGAGCTGTCCACCACCTCAAAAGGTCACGACTGAGGGCGCTAATCAAATCATTTCGGGCACAGCTACAGATAATGCCGGAAATACCGCGAGCACGAGTCTCAAGCTAAATATCGACAAGATTCCGCCAACACTCAGCATTACTTCGCCTGCAAATGGAACGACGCTGACAACAGCTACCGTTTCAGTAGCAGGCACAGTTTCAGACGCTCTTTCAGGAGTCTCGGCGGTCACTTGCAACGGTGCCGCGGCAAGTATCCAGAGCGGGGCATTTAGTTGCTCGCTAACGCTCGATCCGGGCCCCAACACGATCACAGCTCAAGCCAGGGACGTCGCTGGGAACGTCGCGACACAGTCGGAGAGTGTGACGTTCACTTCTGGACCTGTAATTACCGGGTTCACTCCAACGTCAGGATCAATCGGTACCCTGATCACAGTAACGGGAACTGGATTCACTACAAACGGAGCCATCCCAGTTTTGTCTCTGAACCAGCAAGGCGGTGGTTCCCTCAACGCGCCGATTAGTTCGTTCAGCGCAACTAGTCTGTCGTTTGTGATTCCGACTGGAGCCGCTACGGGATCGTTGTCAGTTTCGGTGGGTGGTCAGACTGCAACGTCCTCCGTCCCTCTGGCTGTCACCACCTCCTCGGCATTCACGTTGACCGCTGCACCCAGCGCTGCGAGTTTGATAGAGGGTCAATCCGTTGGTTACGTTGTCAGTATCGTTAGCACAACAGGGTTTTCTGGCCTGGCTGCATTGAAGGTTACCGGCTTGCCGACTGGTGTGACCGCTACGTTCTCGCCTACGCAAATCACGGTAGGCCAGACTTCCGTCTTAACTGTACAAGGGTCACTCAGTTCTCCCGTGGGTTCCAGCATTTTGTCCGTCTCAGCTTCCGCCACAGTGGACGGAGTACTGCTTAGCCAGACGGTTCCTCTCACCCTCAACGTTGTGCAGGGCACGACTTCATTCATAGGCCGCACTGTGGTGGACGACGCTCGTGAAACCCCTGTCTCACGGGTGACCGTGACTATGCTTGGGAACAATGGCGAAGGCGGAAGTACGGGTTGCACTGGCAGCACAGTATCCGACGAGGCTGGCAATTTTGGCCTGACTGGTTTGAGCTCGGCTTGTGTTGGCCCTCAGTTGGTGGGATTTGACGGGCTAACCGCGGCATCGCCGCCGGGAAAATACGCCGGGGTCAACCTGGTTTACACATTCCAGAGCGCCCAGGTAACTGCATCACCGGTGCTTGTACACCTGCCGCGCATCGATAATCAGGAAACTTTCTTTGTCCAACAGAATTCGTCTCAGGACCAGAGTCATTCCTACGCCAGCATTCCAGGACTATCTGTAACGGTTTATAAAGGAACCACTTTTACTCTGCCCAACGGTTCTCAACCAAACCCATTCCCGCTGGTTGCCGTAGAGGTTCCCGTCGACCGCTTGCCGGACCAGAAGCCACCCGTTCCCACAATGCTCAGTGCCTTCATCGTGGCCTTTCAGCCCGCAAATGCTGTGGCAAGCCGACCAGCCGCTGTTTTCTACCCCAATACGTTGAATACGCCAGCCGGAAGCATTATGCCGCTCATGACGCTCGATCCCACCAGGGGCCGGATGATCCCTTACGGCACGGGCACAGTATCATTTGACGGGACTCAAATTGTTCCCGATCCTGATCCCGCGTTTTCTGGTGCCCGCTTCGGAATTGTACATTTTGATTGGCATGGTGCGATGCCGCCACCACCACCTCAGCCGAATCCAGCTCCTCCTGGCAGTGGTCCGGGCAGCGGACCTGGCGGTCCAGGGGGTCCTGGTGGCGGTTCTGGCCCAGGCGGAGGTGGTTCAGGCGGGGGAAACGGAGGAGGGGGCGGTGGTGGGGGAACTGGCGCAGGTGGAGGAGGAGACGGCGGGAGTGGTGGTGATGGTGGGGGAGGCGCCGGTTGTCAGAATCCACCAGTGGACGTAGGATTCCCAATCGGAATCCGGGGGGCACTCCAGGGGCCTCCGATGCCTTTGGATCAAGACCGCGCCCTTAAAGCCAGAGAGTCAGTTGAGCTATCCTCTGACATGCCGACCGCCGAAGTCCGGGCGGCGTTAGGGGGAACTCCTGCGCTCTTGAGTGAGAATGACTCAGCTGAGGCGGGAGACCCGATCGATTTATCGTCGGGAATTCAAGTCATTACCAATACCGACATCGCGATTAACGGATCGCGCGGATCAATCGCCATCACTCGGACATACCGTTCCCTGACCAGTATCGGTGGACCGTTCGGTATCGGAACGAATCACAACTACGGGTATGCGCTTGATACAGTTTTTCCTCAGACGGTGGGTGTCATCAACTTGATCATGCCGGACGGCAACCGATTCCCGTTCTCTCCACGCGTCTGCCCGGGCGGAGGCTCGTGTGGGAGGACGAACACCACCATCCCTGTGCTGCTAGGCGCGTTCATGACCGTGAATTCAGATAACAGTGTGGACATTCGCTGGAAGAACGGGACTGTATATCATTTTGTGCCTGCATCCTTTCAGTTCGGTTCGCTTTTGGCATCCATTACCGATAGAAACGGGAACACAATCAAGATCGTTCGGAATCCCACGGCCCCAGTGCAGATAACTCAAGTAACAGATCCAGTGGGGCGCAGCCTCTCCTTTGCCTACGATGGCTCGAATCGCATTACCTCAATTACCGATCCTATCGGCCGAACTGTGCAATACACATACAATTCGCAGGGATCAGTAGCCACTTTTACTGACCCCGCGGGCGGGGTGACGAAATACACGTACGACGCCAATAACAATCTCCTCACGGTAACTGACGCCCGAGGAATCTTGCAGGTACAGAATACACTTGATTCCAATGGGCGCGTCATCCAGCAACTCAGGCCCGACGGAGGGATACTCACGTTTGCTTATGGCCTGCTGAATCCCCTCGCGGCCACAAGCCCCGCGCTCCAGGCCGAGGTAAGCGACAACCTGGGAGTGAAGGCCACGTACCGCTTCAACCCTCTGGGCTTTGTAACTCATGTTGTGGCAACCCAAGGACAAACCAGACTCATAGACCGAGCACCTGGCTCCAACATTGTCCTTTCGACGACAGAAAGCACTGTCGCTCAAACATACGTCTACGACGTTATAGGAAATGTCTTATCCAGTACAGATGCCACCGGTCACACCACGCAATTCACGTACGACCCTGTCTTCAACAAAGTCACTTCGATCACCGACCCATTGGGCAACGTGACGCGCTTCACCTACGATGGCAAGGGTAACCTGCTCACTCTCACGGATGCCAACGGCAACGTCACGTCTTATCAATACGACCCAAATGGTTTGCTCACGCAATCAATGGATGCGCTGAATCAAAAGACGAAGTTCACCTATGACGCGTTTGGAAATCTCGCCACTGCCACGGACCCGCTCGCCAACACGACCTCCTACCTTTACGACGGAATCTCTCGCCTATTGGCGGTTAAGGACAGTCTAGGAAGACAGACATCGTTCACCTACGATCCGCTTGGCCGGTTACTGACGCGGACGGACGCGCAGGGAGGCGCGACGGCATTCACGTATGATCCTGATGGAAATCTCCTTTCAGTCAAAGACGCCAGACAAAATCTCACTGCCTTTGCCTATGACTCCATGAATCGGCTCCTCACCAAGACCGATCCTCTGGGGAAGACCGACACCCGCACGTACGACACGAACGGAAACCTAGTACAACTCGTTGATCGCCGTGGGCTGACCAGCACGTTTGCTTTTGACAATCTGAACCGCCTCGTCAGCGAAACATATTTGGATGCGACGGTGAGCCGCACCTACGACGTTCTAGGCCGGTTGAATCAGGTGACGGACTCGGCGGCGGGAGTTTTCAGCTTCGCCTACGATCTTGCAGGCCGTCTCACGAGTTCGTCCACCCCATTTGGTACGGTGAACTATACGTATGACGGCCGCGGTCTGATGGCGTCACGGCAGGTGGCGGGCCAGCCGGCGCTGTCTTACACGTATGAACCGGCGGGGAATCTGGCCTCGGCCGCCCTGCCACAAGCGTCTGCGAGTTTCACTTACGATGCGCGGAATCAAGTTTCGAATATCAGCCGCTTGAACGGCGTTTCCAGCACGTTCGGTTATGATCCCGACGCGAGGCTTCTCTCGCTCACCCACGCCGCCGGAGCGACCGCAATTGACGCCGAGAGCTACACGTATGACGCGGTTGGGAATCGAACAAGCCACTCGACCAGCATCGGACAGTCGCTGATCTCGCAGCCAACAACGAACCAATTCAATGTGAACAATCAACTCACGCAGTTCGGCTCCGTGCCGGATTCCTACGACGCGAACGGCAACCTGGTTCAGGAGGGCAGCGGCGCTACGTACACATGGGATGGGCGCAACCGGCTGAAATCGATAGTGAGTGCCGCTGGCCAAACTACGAACTTCACCTACGACTTCGCGGGCAATATGGTCCGGCAGGCGGATAGCGGCACGAGCCTGAACCTCACAAAGACCTTCGTCCTGGATGCCTTAACCAACGTCGCGTACGAATCGGCGAGCGACGGAACGTCATACTCCGTCCTCTCCGGGCGAACAATAGACAGCCACCTGGCCATCGCTCAATCGACGGGCCAAATTCAATACGGGTTGGCGGACGCGATCAATAGTACGGTCGCCACAACGGACCAGAGCGGAGCGATCAAATCACAGTTTTTCTATGAGCCGTTTGGGCAAACAACCACTACGGCGACGTATCCATTTCAATTCTCGGGGCGCATGCCAGTCTCCAGCACGGCATATTATTACCGAGCTAGGTTCTACAACGCCGCCGCGGGCAGGTTCATTAGGGAAGATCCGATCGGCTTTGCCGGAGGCATCAATTTGTACGCCTATGCTCGGGGCAATCCGATCAAATTCAATGATCCGAGGGGCACAGCCGTGACAATGAGAAACCCAGGGTTCGATCAGTGTGTTGTTACTCACTTTTCAGCTTGCCAGGCAAACGGCGGACAGACTGAAGCGTGCGTTGATGACGCGAATTCGTACTGCAGGGATATTTTCTTTCCTATAGAACCAGACCGCAACGAACCCGGACTTCAGCCACCATTTATTGATCCTGTGCTGACGTTCGTTTGTAAATTGCCCATTCTACTTAAATGAAAGAATACGTCATCAAGGCTATAAACACTGAGAATCTCTTGTGTGCATCGCATCCGATGAACTGCTGCATGTTGGGCACCTCCTTGTGTGCGACGAAGAATTATCGCGTCCATGAAGCGCGGACCAGAGCTTTCATCAGATCACCCCTGCCAGGGTTGGCCTATGTGGGATATCCAACGTGCGACCCGGTTCAGACGGGGCATCCGTGATTAGCAGAAGACAATTTGTCGAAGATTTGGTGAGCGTCGCCGGCCTGCTGACCACAAGCAAGGTGAGAGCGAAAACCGCTCTTCACGTAGATTTATTGGGTGAAAATCCGGACAAGGCAGAAAACGTAGGCTCACCTGAGTTGCCGCTGGAAAATACGGCGCTGCGATCCCTGAAGACGCGCCAGCAATGCGCGCTGCTTCAAAGCCAGCGGCCGATACCCGAGTATGTCAACAACGGGGACGAGAAGGTGCTTCCTCGGTGGAGCGGCAACTTCACCAAGGGATTGCCTCATGCACAATCCGGCGAAGTTGAACCCGGTCGTTACGAGACCCTACTGAAAGCATTGGAAACCGGAAGCCCGGATGCCTTCCAGAAAATTGCGCGAGGCTCCGGAATGCGCCTCGTAAGTCCGCAGGCCGCGTTCAGTATTCATCTGGAGGGCGCGGACGCCCAAACGTTCCTGTTAGCGCCACCTCCGAGCGTGGCCAGCCCCGAGGGAGCGGCGGAGATGGTCGAACTCTACTGGCAAGCTCTTGCCCGCGATGTTCCCTTCGCCGAGTATGGAGAATCGCCTCTAATTGAAAAAGCCACTCGAGATTTAACACAGCTCACGCGGTTTACCGAGCCCAAGCGAGACGGTCGGTTGACGCCACAGACAATCTTCCGAGCGAACAACATCGGAAATCTTGCCGGACCCTACCTTTCTCAGTTTCTCTGGAAGCCGATTCCTATTGGCTCAAGCAAACAGGAGCAAATGTATCGGTCTCCAGCCGTGGGAAACGATTTTGCCGACACCTATCCGGAGTGGCTGCAGTTGCAGAACGGAGTGCCGCCGTGGCGCGAGTACCAATGGCAACCAGAGCGGCGTCACATCATTACTGGCCGCGACCTGGCCGAATATATCCACTACGATTTTCTCTACCAGGCTTTTCTCAACGCCGCCCTCATCATCATTGACTCCGGTACCGGCAGCATCTACAACACCAACTACTATTTTTCCGAAACCAATCCTTACAAGCATTCAAAAACCGTGATGGGCTTCGTCACCTTGGGTTTCGGGCAGGTCGTCGATTGGATTGCACGTGTAACCACTCCTGCGCTCAAAGCTGCCTGGTTTCAGAAATGGCTCGTGCACCGCTATCTGCGCCCTGAGGAATTCGGAGGATTGGTTCATCGGAACAAGACGCTCGCCGCAGACTATCCATTGCACAAAGACGTGATGAGTTCCCAGGGTTTGGCGGAGGTTCACAATCGATTCGGTACGTTCCTGTTGCCCCAGGCATATCCAGAAGGCTGCCCGCTTCATCCGGCGTATCCCTCGGGACACGCCACGGTTGCCGGTGCCTGCGCCACCATGCTGAAAGCTCTGTTCGACGAAGATATGGTTGTACCCAACTGTGTCGTTCCCACCAAAGATGGGCAATCGCTCATTCCATATAAAGGTCCAGCGCTGACGGTAAAAGGCGAAGTCGAAAAACTAGCGTTCAACGTCGCCTTCGGCAGGAACTTTGCTGGCATCCATTGGCGCAGCGACGCCACCGGAGGCATTCATCTAGGAGAAGAAGTCGCCATCACGATCCTTGAGGATTTGGTGAATACGTTTGCCGAGGATTTTCCGGGTTTTCAGTTCACTCGATTTGATGGGACACCAGTTCATATCACCAAGATGGCGTAGTGAGTGTTGGGGGCTGATTTTCAAGACTTGTCATGGGGCAAGCAACACAATCCGACTCGGTTCGCTCCACAAAAGGAGCGCTCCTATCGGTGTGGCTACGGGGATGGATTGTCGCGGCGGCCATTGTTCTGTTTATGGTCGCTCCGCAATTCGTCCACGCACAGACGCCCATCACATTTCAGTATTTCTACGACGGCCTAGGCCAACTGACACGAGTGGTTGATTCGACTGGAGTCGTAATCGAGTACGTTTACGACCCGGTAGGGAATATCCTTGCGGTCAAACGAAATGGGATTACCCCAGGTGCGTTAACAATATTCAGCTTTTCTCCCGGACAGGGGAATCCATCGACCACCGTGACTATTCAGGGAGAAGGATTCAGCTCCACCCCATCAGCGAATACAGTTCTTTTCAATGGCGCTCCGGCCACAGTTTCCTCAGCCAGCGGTACGATGCTGGTTGTAAGTGTTCCTAGCAACGCTACCACAGGACCGATCTCGGTGACCGTGGCAGGAACGACGGCAACTTCGAGCCCGAACTTTGTCGTGACCTCCAGTCCTGTCGTCTCCTCGATTTTTCCTAATGCCAGCTTATCAAACACTGCTTCGTCTGTGGTTGTTAATGGCGCAAACCTAATGGGCGCGACGTTTTCATTTCTACCTGCCTTTAGCCCGACTGCGGTTAACGTTGGATCGGTGACTGTCGACCCTACGGGCGTTACGGCCATAATTAACCTGACTACAAGCCCAAGTGCCTTCGGCAAGTTCGTCGTTGTGGCTACAACTGGGACTGGCAGTTCAAGTCTGTACCCCACGGCAGGTAACACGTTCGCAGTCGTGAGCAAAACCAACATCAGTGCGGACTCGGATGGAGATGGGCTGAGCGACACTTACGAGGTCATGCTGGGAACGGACCCGTTCAACCCCGACACTGATGGCGACGGCTTCTCCGACGGTGTGGAGGTGGCCTCCGGCTCGGACCCGCTGGATCCGAACTGCACGCCGCTGAACTGCAAACATAAGGGTTCTGTAGTAAGCGAATCATTCTCGGTCGTGTCCGAATCGGCGTCTATCTCGGTGCCGCACGAAGCGGATAGCATCCTGTTTTCGCTAATAAATAGCTTCGGCATGGTCGGTGAACCTCATGAGGCCGACAGCGTCTTGTTCTCTGTGCTGAATAGTGTTGCTTCAAGCGCGCAGCCCCATGAAGCTCAAAGTGTTCCGTTTTCTGTGGCTAACGGGAATCCGGCTCCAAGGGTTTACGAGGTCGACAGCGTAATGTTTTCCGTCTTGAACACGGCGCAGGGAGTTGCGGCCTTGCCGCCTACTCAGCAGGATTTGCAAGCTCGCGAGTTACCTGACTCCGACGAAACGGAAAGCACAGTCAACAACACTGAGGCGACTGGCAAAAGCACCAAGCCATCGGGTCCTGCAGAAATTGCTCGCTCAGGAACTTCGGAATCGGATCTCAATGCTGCTTCTGAATCAGATGACAGCAACGGTGCGCTGCTGTCGAAAGATTTTACGAATCTGGAAACTGCAAACCAACAGGCTGGTGGATCACGCCAGCAGGAAAAAGGAGAGGACCATGTGGCTCAAGTCAGTGCGGCGCGGAAGCGCAAGGGTTGGATCTTTGGTCGTTTTTATTCTCTGTTCCGCTCAAATGGGTTTGTCTCAAACCCAAACGTTCAATAGTGGGTCGAACGGGAGCGACGGCGCGCTCAACCTTACCACGCCAGGAACGATCATCTTCGATCCAAAGAGCTTCAACCCGCCGCTCAATCCTGCGGGCGACAACGTATTCAACTTCACCACGATCAATATAGGTCCAGGTGTAACGGTGAAGTTTACGAGTAAAGTTTTGACGGGGCCGATCTATTGGCTAGCAAGTGGTGACGTTACGATTGCGGGCACCATAGATCTTAATGGTGAAAACGGTAGCGACACCACTACCGTTTCGAGCCTCCGAGTCCCGGCAGCAGCTGGAGCTGGAGGTTACGGCGGCGGCGTTGGCGGAGGGCCGTCGTTTCCTGCCCAATCAGGCAACGGGCCCGGCGGCGGTGTTGCGCCGACGGCGGGAGGCGGACAAGGAGGAACGTTTACTGGAAGCCAGTTTTTGATTCCATTGATTGGAGGATCGGGCGGAAGCGGCGGAGTTTCCTCTGCCAATCAGAGCTTTGGCGGAGGAGGGGGTGCTGGTGGAGGGGCGATCCTAATTGCTAGCTCAACTTCGATCACTCTAAATTCGCCCGGATCGATATTCGCAAATGGAGGGCATGGGGGGACCACCGGCGGCTGTAACTCACCTTGTGGCGGGGACGGCGGCGGGGGCGGCAGCGGAGGCGCTGTTCGGCTAATTGCGCCCTTGTTGACGGCTCATGGATATTGTCAATTTGCGTGCTCCCCCGGTACGACGGGAGGCATAACCGCGACCGCTGGCGGCGCCAACAATAACGGGACGCCTGGCGCTGAGGGATTAATTCGCCTGGAGAGTTTCAATCCGGGAGTCATTGCTGGAAGCTTGACTTTCATAGGAACGAACATCGTCTCCGCCGTCCCATTTTCCCCAGCCGTGCCCTCAACTCCACCGGGCGCGCTCAAGGTTACAGGTCTTGTTGCAGGGAGCATGACCGTTCCGATCAACGCCAATCCATTTAGTTTCCCGGACGCGATAATCAATTCTTCCAGCGCAGTCACTGTAAATGTTCAGGCTCAGTTCATTCCGCTGGGGATCGTCCCCCAAATCATTGTGACGTCCGAGAATGGAACTACTCAGACTGTGAACTGTACGCCCTTACAAGGTACGTTTCAGCAGTCAACTTGCTCTGCTTCCATATTGTTTCCCACGGGTGGTTCGCGTGGTTTTGTGAAAGCTACGTGGCTCCAGTAACCACTCACAATCAACTCGGGAGCACGCATGGTAATGAGGGTTAGCGATTCTTCGCGTTTCGAGTGGATGGCGGCGTACGCCCAAGAACTTCACCAAAACCCTATGTAATTGTAGTTTCGAGGTTTACTTTGAGCGAGATGCGGATTCCCCGAAATTGTTGGAAACATTAAAAACGCTGAGCAGAGGATGGAGGATTTGGAAGGTGCGAACGCGCTTGCAAAGCAGGTGCTCACAGATGTTCAGGACCGGCAAGGTTCATCCGTGAAGCGAAATCGCAAAAGAAAAGACTAAAAATGAGGACATTTCGTGGCAACAGGGAAGTGCCTATGCTGTCGGCCATCTCTTCGCGGAGTTTCAAAAAGGCCTTTATCCCAATTTATCCCAATGGGCTGCCAACCGTGCCCAAACCGTCCAGAGCGAGCCGAGCGGCGTCTTTAGTTTTCAGCAACTTACCAGCGAGCCAGAGCGCAACCACCCGCCTTGAAAACCGTTAGGCTCGAAAGGGTCTCGGGGGTTCGAATCCCCCCTCCTCCGCCACGCTTGAGTCTACGAGTCGCGCCGCCGAGTGGTCGCGGCCCGTCACTCGTTAATCTTTAGGCCAAGCCGGAGTGATTGCCCGCTCGCATCCCTGCTCTGCGCGCCTAAACTGGAAATACCTAGAGTATGTCTTCTTCCCGCAGAATCGTCTGGATCGTGGGGACTTGGATCTTCATTCTTATCGTCTACTCCGCCATGTCGCTGTCGCTGAGGCGCGGTTCGGAGTCGCTTAGTACATTCGGAAATCTTGTACAATGCCTCATACCACTATTGGCCAACGCCGGCCTGCTCCTGAATGCCGGCACGCCCCACTGGCGGAGAAATATCTTCTGGATGCTGCTCGCCATGAGCTGCACGCTTTGGATGATCGGTCAGTTTGAGTGGACTTATTATGAGGTCTATCTTCAACGGCCTCTTCCCGAGATGTATGCGGGAGATATCCTGTTTTTTCTGCGCGGAATTCCGATGATGGCAGCGCTCGCCTTGCGTCCCCACCTCAAACGCGGGGAGGTTCAGTTGCGTTTTGGCTATCTGGATTTTGTATTACTGTTGGTCTGGTGGACGTTCCTCTATGTTTTTGTGGTCTTGCCCTGGTTGTACGCAACGCCGGCTCTTGGTCAGTACAATCACACATTCAATTTAATCACCAACATCCAGAACATGGTGATTGTCGTCGGATGGGCCATCCTATGGCTACGATCAACCGGGGCGTGGAGGATTGTCTACGCCAATCTCTTCGGCGCCTCGACAATTTATATGTTTTCTTCATTGAGCATCAACGTTGCCATCGACAATCACAGGTACTACACGGGAAGTTTGTACGACCTTCCCCTGGTATCGAGCTTCCTCTGGTTTGCCCTGGCCGGCGTCATCGCCTATCAGAATCATGACCGATTGGATGCTCCCTCCGAAAACGCCTACGACTCGGACCCGGATTTGGCCTCAGAAAAAAATGTCTGGCCGGCCCGCCTGGCCATGGCGGCGGTGATCTCGCTTCCCCTGTTCGCCATCTATACGCTGCGATTTAGCCACGATGATGCCGAAGTTCGTGATTTTCGTCTCATGGCCACCTTGATTGCCTCTGTCCCTCTCGCCCTGTTGATCTTCGTGCGTACCCATCTAGCCGACCGGGATCGCTCGCGGCTCCTCGCCAAGTCAGAACAGTCCATCGAGAATCTGAAACGGCTGCAAGCGCAGATCGTGCAATCGGAAAAGCTCGTTTCTCTGGGCCAGCTCGCCGCTGGCGCGGCGCACGAAATCAACAATCCGCTCGCGGCGATCCTCGGTTTTTCCGATCTGCTCGCCGATGACCCTACGGTTCCGGAGAAAGCGCGCACGACAGCGTCAAAAATCCGCGACCAGGCGCGCCGCACCAAAACTCTGGTCGGGAACCTATTGAGTTTCGCGCGCCAGGTGCCCGCCGAGCGCACGCTCCTCGACATCAACACCGTGGTCAACAACGCCGTGCAACTTCGTGCCCTCGATCTGCGCTCCGGGACAACGCGCATCGAGTTGCAGCTCGAATCCGTCCTCCCCGGCGTTCGCGGAGATGGAAATCAGTTGATGCAGGTTTTCTTCAACATTATCAGCAACGCCTTGGAAGCTATGGAGGCGGCCAGGGGCGGGGTTCTCACCATCAAGACGCTTCGTGACCGCTCCAACGTCGTCATCCTGTTCTCTGACACGGGTCCCGGCCTCAAGGACCCGCAACGTGTTTTCGATCCTTTCTATACGACAAAGCCGGTTGGCAAGGGCACGGGCCTGGGGCTCAGCATTTGCTTTGGCATCGTTCAGGAGCACGGCGGAAAAATTCTCTCCTACAACCGGCAGGAAGGTGGAGCGGTGTTTCGTGTCGAATTACCCGCGCTCCTCGCAGCTTTTCCAGCAAAAGAATTGCAGCTCAGCACCGCGTCGACTACCCGTCAAAAGCCTTCTTGACAGCACTCCAGCGCCCTGACATCGATCTGCTCTCTGTCAGCGGATCATCACAACTCGTGCTAAAGTTTTGCATTCTGCTCTTGAGGCTGAAAAAGGAATCGCGATGCCGGAAATGGCCATTCAGACGCAAAAGCTGACAAGGAAATTTGGGAACCTGACCGCGGTCGACGGCATCGATCTCCAGGTGACGGCCGGACAATTCTTCGGTTTTCTGGGACCGAACGGGGCGGGAAAATCAACGACGATCAAGATTCTGACGGGCTTGCTTGCGCCGACCTCCGGCAGCATGCAGCTTCTCGGCGTGGACTTTGCCGCCAATCCGGTCGAAGTAAAACGCCAGATCGGCGTTGTTCCAGAAGGCATGGGCCTTTTCGAGCGCTTGACGGGCTCCGAATATCTGAAATTTGTAGGACGGATGTATGGCCTGGACCGCGCGACAACCCAACGCCGCTCCGAGGAGTTGCTTGATTTCATGCAGCTCGCCGATCGGCCCAAGACCATGATTGCGGATTACTCGCACGGGATGCAAAAGAAGCTTGCTCTCGCTGCCGCGGTGATTCATGGACCGCGCATTCTGTTCCTCGACGAACCTTTCGAAGGCGTGGATGCGCTAGCAGCAGGCGCGCTAAAGGCGCTACTGGCGCGTATGACCGAACGCGGCACGACAATTTTCCTGACGTCCCACGTCCTGGAAATCGTCGAACGGCTGTGCAGCCACGTGGCCATCATTCATAAAGGGAGGCTTGTCGCGCAGGGTTCGCTGGAGGAATTGCGCGCAGGGATTTCGGGCGAGGCTGGAAACAAGACCACGCTTGAACAGATATTCCTGTCGATCGTTGGCCAGGACGGCACGGAACGCCCGCAGCTCGAGGAACTTTCATGGCTGATGTGATGCAATCCGTCAGTGTCTTCGAGCAGATCCGCCTGGTCGCGGGACTCCGCTGGCGAATTCTACGGAACAGCCTGCGCAAGAAAAATAATCGTCTCGACCTGATCGGCTTGATCTTTACGGGGATCCTCAGCAGCATCTTGGTGATCGGATTCTGTTTTGCGTTTTACGCGGGCGCCTATGCCTTTGTTTCCCAGGGCCGTCTTGAGTGGATGGCATTGCTTTTCTGGGCTATATTTCTATTCTGGCAGGTTTTCCCGGTCTTTGTGGCAGGCTTCGGGGCGAACTTCGAATTCCGCACGCTGCTTCGGTTTCCGCTGAGCCGCCGCGCGTTCTACATGATTGGGTTGGCGTACGGGTTCGCTGATTTTTCGGCGCTCGCATCGCTATGCTGGCTGCTGGCTATGACCGCCGGAGCCGCGGTCGCCAAACCAGCCGTATTGCCGGCCATGCTGCTGATCGTTGCCGTGTTCGCCTTGCTCAATGTAACGCTTGAGCGGCTCATTGGTTCCTGGCTGGAGCGCTTGCTCGCCCGGCGCAGGACGCGGGAACTTTTCCTCGGCATATTTGTGTTTTGCTCAGCGCTCTTCTGTGGCGCCGCCTTGCCGCGCAATATCGTGGCGAAGAGCTTAGTGAAACTGCGGCGCCAGCGCGTGCCGCCGTCCGCTCGATAGCGGGGAAATACGATGGCCCGGACCACTTGAGTTTGCTTTCGCCGCAGGTGGCCGCGATCGTTCGCAAAGAGTTTCGCTATCTGACCCGCAACGGCTTTGCATATCTCACGCTGCTGATACCCCCGCTCCTGATACTGATTTTCAGCATGAATTTTGCCGGCGGGAATCCGACTGTGGGCGGCGTTCAGACCTACTTCACCGCCCCGCTGCGTTTCCGCGACGTACTGCTGGGGAAGAATCTGATGCTAGTGTCCGTGCTCTCCCTGGAAATCTCGCTTTCCTTGGCGATGCTCGCGTGGCGCGTCGGCTTGCCTTCGGCCCACATGTTTTTTGCTACCTGCGCCGCCATCATTTTCACCATCGTCGGTCAGCTCACCGTTGCCAACTGGTCCTCGATCACTTTTCCGCGCAAGATGGAATTCGGCCAGATGCGCGGCCAGCGCCAATCCGGCATGGCTGTGCTCATTGCGTTTGGCTCGCAGATTTTGACGGGCGGCATTTCTGCCGTGATTCTTTTCACCGGGAATTGGACCGGTAATCTCTGGC
>WNGL01004471.1_pt1 | contig 16783 bp, 11 predicted proteins | sample 5400591 | NCBI WGS metagenome assembly WNGL01 (sample SAMN13153377, study PRJNA577476) | soil metagenome | isolation source: 80 cm soil or saprolite under Garry oak tree replicate 1 | place: USA:California | collected 2016-06-15
GCTTTCATGCTCGGATTGTTGACTGTGCTGGGTCCAAGATATGCGGTACCCCAGACACGTAAAGCTGCACCCAGGGCAGCGATGACTGCGGCCAGAACGATCACCACGGGCGATGCGACCGTGAATCGAACGATGCCGAGACGACTCACCTCAAGCGCGAGCCACTCGAGCAGGGACATCCGCTTTCCAATGCCCCATATATCGATCCACGGCGATGAGAATCCTAAAATGATGATCGCCGCATTGATCGCCATGCGCAGCCGAAACTCGATCTTCGTTGCCCGCATTCACTGCTCCCGCAGGTGGGAGTTTACCACCTGGTGCAGGAGCGAACGACGAGCGGCTACTCCCACCGCAGGGCGGCCATGGGGTCGGTCTTCATTGCGGAGCGCGCGGGAATGAGTGTGGCCGCCAGAGCCACGAGAGACAGCAAAAGCGTGACGGCGATGAAGCTGGCCGGATCGTGGTGGCCGACGCCGAAAAGGAGGCTCTTGAGCACGCGGGATAGGACCAACGCGGCAACAAGGCCTACGGCTCCGCCGATTGCGACGAGATGGAATCCTTCGCGGAGGATGAGGCGCAAGATATCGTCGCGGCTCGCACCCAATGCCATACGCACGCCGATCTCCTGCGTGCGCTGCACCGCCATGAACGCGATGACACCGTAAAGTCCGATAACGGCCATGACCAGGCCGGTGAAGGCAAAGAAGCCGAGCAGTGCGGTCTCAAAGGGTGGGCGATCGGCCCTCATCCACAGTGCTCTTAGCTTTCGCATATCAATCTCCTATTCCGTTCGCAACGCTTGCATGGGATCGATGGAGGCCGCGCGACGCGCCGGCAACCAGCAGGCGATAAATGCGATTGCGATGAGGAACGGCGGCACTACCGCGAAGGTCAGCGCATCGTGGGGCTGAATTCCGTAGAGGAAGCTGGCCGCAAGCTTGGCCAGCATCCATGCAGCCGGCCAACCCAGCGCCACTGCGATCAGCGTAAGCACAAGTCCCTGACGCACGATGAGGCGTTCGACCCTGCCGGGTTGCGCGCCCATGGCCATGCGAATGCCGATCTCGCGCGTGCGCCGGCTGACCGCATAACTCATCATGCTATAGAGGCCCACCGATGCAAGCACCAGTCCGATGCCGCTGAAAGCGCCAAACAGCATGGCCGCCAGGCGAGGCAAGAAGTACGCGGTGTGAACATGTTCGTCCATCGTCTCTTCATTGAAGATGGCCATGGCGGGATCAAGTATATGGACCTGCTGCCGCACCGCCTGCCTTATCCCGTCAGGGTTACCTGCGGTGTGGACGACAAGCGTGTACCCCATAAACGAAGGATCGCTGGCGACGTTTTGCTTGAGGGAGCGGTAGAGCACCGGCCGTGTGTCTTCACCCAGGGTGCGTGATTTGACGTTGCCGACCACACCGATGATTTGATAGATGACATTCCCGCTGGAAACGTGCTGTCCGATTGGGTTTTCGCCGCCAAATAGACGCTCGGCAAAGACGCGATTGACGATGACGGTCTTGGGAGCCGTCGCGCTCTGATCGCCGAAATCACGGCCCGCGACGAGTGGGATGCCCATCGTTTCCAAGTAACCGGGAGTCGCCATGTAAAGCTCGACGGAAGAGATGGACTTGTCTTTGCCAGAGCGGCCGGAGACCGCGAAACCGTCGCTGCGGTTGCCACCTGAAAGCGGCGCCACATCTGTTGCAACGGCGGACTGCACGCCAGGTAGCGCCGCTACGCGCTGCTGCAATTGCGTGAGAAATGCTACGGTGCGCTCCGCGGTGTATCCATACACGCGCGGATCGACCGACATGAGCAAGAGATTTTGCGAGCGGAAACCAATATCGATGTTGGCTGCGCTTTCAAGGCTGCGCAGAAAAAGCCCAGTCAAGCAGAGCAATACCAGCGACATGGCGATTTGGCCCACCACGAGGAGGTTACGCAAACTCAGGCGGCGCCCTGGACGCGCTAGAGCGTCTTCGCCTTTTAGTGCATTGGAAAGCAGGGAACGCGAGGCAGCCCACGCAGGAGCCATGCCCAGCAATAGCCCGCTAACAACGCTTAAGGCGAATGAGTAAAGCAGGACGCGCCAATCGACACTGACGCTTATGTCCAGCGGAACGGGCGCAGGCAGGTGAACCGCTGAGAGCGCGTCAGTAGACCACAGCGACAATATGACGCCGAGCGTGCCGCCGGCAAGCCCGAGCAGCACGCTCTCCAGGAGCATTTGACGCTGCAGGCGACCGCGCGTTGCCCCCAAGGCTAAACGAACAGCCATGTCGCGCTGACGGCTGGCAGCCTGGGCAAACAACAGGTTGGCCACATTCGCGCCAGCGATGGAGAGAACCAGGAGCACAACGACGGTGAGCGCCACAAGAAACACAGTGACGGGACCCCGCTCTCGCGGGGGCAGAGAGCCGGCCTGCTCGAAGACGAAGCCGCCGCTTTTGTCTGTTGCCGGGTAGGTTTGTGCGTAGCGTTGCGCGAGGGTCTTCAACTCTGCCGCTGCCTGCTCACGCGTAATACTGGGCCGCAGCCGTGCGATGACCGCCAACCAGTGGAAGTCTCGGGAGTTCCGATTGTCGAGGCCTGGGACCAACTCGCCGACGTTGCCGAGCGGCACCCAGAACTCCGCATTGAGAATCTGGTCGATGCTGTGAAATGCGGCTGGCGCTACGCCCACCACGGTAAAGAGATGGCCTGAGAGCGTCACCGTTTTTCCCGCAATTGCGGGATCGCTGTTGAAGCGGCGCTGCCATAACCGCGCGCTCAGCACTACCACGGGAGCCCGTTCCTCGCCGGTTACAAAGCCGCGCCCGAGGACCATGCGCATCTCGGCGACATCGAAGAAGTTGGCGGCGACCGCCTGGCCCCACACTCGCTGCGGCTCTCCGTCTCCGCCGATCGAGGCGGGCACCAACTCGTAGTATGCAGCAACGTCGGAGAAGGATTTTGCCTGGTCGCGCACATCGTTATAGAGCGGTGAAGAGAAGTTATTGCAGCATTGATCGCCTTCGTGCGTGGTGTGCAGGGACAGCAACGTTGCGGGATCGCCGACCGGCACGGGCCGCAGCACAAACCGGCTGACCATAGAGAAAATGGTAGCGTTGGCGCCGATGCCGACGCCGATAGACAGCACCGCAACGGCCGTCGCGCCGCGGTGTTTGCCTAGCGTGCGCAGACCATAAGCGAAGTCGCGCACCAGCGATTCCATCCAAGGCAAGCCGCGGCGCTCGCGATGAGCTTGGCGCGCTTGCTCTGCGCCGCCGAGACGGATGAGCGCCTGTCGGCGTGCTTCCTGCAGGGATAGGCCAGCGCGTACACCATCGTCGATATGCATGGCGATGTGGGACTCAAGCTCTGCGGAGAAGTCCACATCGGCGGACTCCCGACGCAGCAGGCCAGTGAGTCGAATCCAAAAAGCACGGAATCTGGCTCGCAGCTGATTCATGCGATCTCCTCTCAGGCTCCCTCAGCCGGCGTTAAAAAGCGGGAGAGAATCTCTGTGGTCTGCTCCCACTCTGCCGCGGCTTTGCGTACGTGGCGCTGGCCTGCCTTGGTGAGTTCATAGAACTTGGCGCGGCGATTGTTATCAGAGATGCCCCAGCGAGAGCGAATGTAGCCCTCCTGCTCGAGCTTGAGCAAAGCGGGATAGAGCGTGCCGTAGTTCAACTGCAGCAGATCGCCGCTGGTTTGCTCAATGCGCCGCGCGAGGCCATAGCCATGCTGCGGCCCCATGCTTTCCAGAGTCTTCAGCACCATCAGCGCCAGCGTGCCCTGCCAAACATCGGTCTTTTCGCCCATTTCCGTCTCCCCTTGCTAACCAATAGGAGCACTCTACACAAACTTCTATGGGAATGCAATATGTATGCCCCGCCATCTTCCCTTTCTTTTTTCCCTGGCCGTTCAATGTCTATCGGGCCCCAGCCGCTCCGTGATAGGCTGGCGCAAGATTCCCCGGTTCCAGTTCGGAGGTAACGCCATGAATCCTTATGTGGTTGCACTTGCCGCTATCGCATTGAACGCCCTGCCTCTAGCTGCACAGAGCGCCGCGACATCTACTCCCACTGCCTCCGTTGATAGCCAGTTGCCGGCGCTCACTGAAATCTACAAGCACCTGCACAGTAACCCGGAACTTTCGCACCACGAGGAGAAGACTTCTGCATTTGTGGCAGCCGAATTGCGCAAGCTGGGCTACACCGTCACCGAGCGCGTTGGCAAGTATCCGGATGGCTCGCAGGCATTTGGCGTTGTGGCAGTGCTCGAGAATGGCGCGGGCCCACGGCTACTGTTGCGCACGGAGCTTGATGCGCTTCCCGTAGAAGAGAAGACCGGTCTCGATTTCGCATCGACGGCGCGCTCAACGAATGCCCAGGGCCAGAACGTAGGCGTGATGCACGCCTGTGGGCACGATCTGCACATGACCGTGCTGCTCGGAGTGGCGCGCGATCTGGCCGCGCGCAAGAGCCTATGGCGCGGGACGCTCATGCTGATTGGCCAACCGTCAGAGGAGATGATCGATGGCGCAAAAGCCATGCTCGCCGACAACCTGTACGAACGATTCGGCCAACCGGACTTCATACTATCGGAGCACGACTCGAATGAAGTCCCTGCAGGTTCAATCGCGATCAAAGGCGGTCCGCTGACGGCAAGTTCGACGGGCATTTATGTGACGATGCGGGGTGTTGGCGGCCACGGATCGGCGCCGCAAATGGGCAAAGACCCGATCGTGCTCGCTGCAGAGTTTGTACTCGTGGCGCAGACGATTGTCAGCCGCCAGATCGATCCGCAACAGCCTGCAGTCTTGACTGTGGGGACGATCCACGGCGGAACCAAGAACAACATCATTCCCGACGAGGTCACGCTGGGACTCACGTTGCGCACGTATTCCTCGACCGTGCGCGACCAGATCATCGCCGACGTTCGACGCACCGCGCAGGGGCTTGCTGAAGCCTATGGCATACCCGCCGATCGCATGCAGACAGTGACGCTGGGCGAAAGCACATCCGCAGTGATAAACAACCTCGCTCTGGCTGAGCATCTGCGCGCGACCGCCTCATCGGCGCTTGGCAAAGAGCGCGTTTTGGAAGCTCGCGCCATTATGGGCAGCGAAGACGTGGGGTTGTTCACACTCGATGAAAAGATCCCGGGCGTGATGTATTGGCTGGGCGCGGCCGATCCAGAGAAACTGGCCCAGAGCACGAAGACTGGCGTGCCATTGCCGAGCCCGCACTCTGCTCTCTTCGCGCCTGAATACGCACCTGCTATCACGACTGGGGTCACGGCGATGACGGCGATGACGCTGGATTTGCTGAAGTAACTTCCCTGCCAAGGTGATTTCGGGTTTGTGCTATCCCATGTATGACAGGTTCGGCTCTGTCGCGTTATTTTGCGGGGTCGACGAGAGCGCCATACACAGTGGATCGGCTCTCGTATTCAAGGTTAGGACTAGCCGGCCCCAGCATCCGTTGAATCATCCCCACGAAAACCACGTCATTCGCGGGGTCGACCCAGAACCATGTCCCGGCCGCTCCATCCCAGAAGAATTCGCCTTTACCATCCGGCAAATTCGCCTCAGGCGGATCGAACACCACGGCGCAGTTATACCCATAACCAAAGCCAGGGCGCATCACCTGATAACCAATGCCGAATTGCCCCGTAAGCAGTTCTGCAGGCACGTGGTTCGATGTCATCAGCTTGACGGTTGCGGGCGCCAGGATGCGCTTGCCGTTGAGTTCGCCGCCGTTGCTCAGCATTTGCGCGAAGCGATAATAATCTTCCGCAGTCGAGACCATGCCGCCGCCGCCCGAGGGCATGGGGGGCTGCACGTCGTAATCGCCGGACCTGCGGCTCGCGCTCGGGTCAGCGAGCAGTTCGCCATTGGGTGCGGTGCGGTACAAGGTGGTAAAGCGGCTGCGCTTGTCAGCGGGAACGAAAAAACCTGCGTCTCTCATTCCCAGGGGTTGGTAAATGTGATCACGCATGAAGTCGGACAGCGATTGGCCCGAGAGCTTCTCGACAATGTAGCCTTCGATGTCCATAGACATGCTGTATGTCCAGCCCTTTCCTGGCTGGTAGAGCAGCGGAATCTTGGCCAGCTTTTCAATGAAATCCTGTAGGTTCTTCGAGGCCAAGAGGTTCTGCTCGCGATAGATCTTGTCGACCGGTGTATCGCCGAAGAAACCGTAGGTGAAGCCCGCCGTGTGCGTCATCAACTCACGCATGGTGGGTGGATGGTCGGGATCGACGAGAATCATTTTGCCATCGGCGCCTTGTCCCTTGAAAACCTTGAGATGCGCGAACTCCGGAATGTACTTGGCAATGGGATCGGAGGGCAACCATTTGCCCTGCTCATACAGAATCATCATCGCCACGCCCGTGACCGGTTTGGTCATCGAAAAATCGCGGAAGATCACGTCCTTCGTCATCGGCGCGCCGCTAGCCATATCGCGCTGTCCGTATGCGCGGTAGTCCACCACCTTGCCGTGGCGCGCAAGGATGGTGACAATTCCGGCAATCTGCTTCTGATCCACCGCATTCTGCATCAGCGCATGCAATTGCTCAAGGCGCTCGGGTGAAAATCCCACCGTCTCCGGTTTGACGACGGTGAGATCGAGCGTGTGGCGAGCCGACTGTTGCGCGCGTGTCTGCTGCGCCAGAGTTGGCTGAACGCCAAGGCCAAGCGCTATGCACAGCAAAGCAACACGCGCCGTCAATTCGATGTGATTCGTCTGCATGGAGTCTCCCGCAGTTCTGAAATCAGGAGCTTTGCCGCGCGGCAAAATGTGGCCGGAATGCAGCACCCTTTATAGCAGACAGTCAGATGAGTTCGAAACGAACTGTGCGATGCGCGATCCGGACCTAATAAATCAGCTTGAGCGAAAACTGAATTTGCCTCGAATTGCCAGCGGTCTTACTGATTTCGCCGAATCCGGAGCCATTTAGGATGTTGGCAGGTAATCCCATCGTGACGATGTTGAAGAGATTGAAGAACTCCGACCGGAATTGCAGATCCATGAGTTCTGCGCCGCTCTTGCGACGGCCAAATGGCGTGTCTTTGATGAGTGCGAAGTCGAAGTTGTAGAACGCCGGCCCGCGGAAAGTATTGCGGCCGAGCGTGCCGAAGCGCCCTTGATTGGGGCCGGTGCCGCCAGCCGTGTGAATCGGAATCGAGAAGAATGCCGTGGCATTGTTAGCGCCCTCGCCAAAATAGTCTTGGCGAACTTTGCGCGCGGTTGAGAGTTGCGGCTTGGCGATCTGGTCGGGACGGTCCACTCCGCCCGAGCCTGCGCCTGTCTGCTGAATGCCCGAAAATATGGTGAATGGCGAACCCGAACTGATGCTCGAGATGCTGAGCAGTTCCCATCCGTCGGTTGCCTTCCTGCTGATCGGGCGAAGGAAGTTCACGCTTTCCAGATGCAGGTCTTGCGCAACACTCAGACTGAACCCGTGGGCTACGTCGAACGACGACGGCCCTTTCTCGGGATGCGTATCGTAGGGATTTTGTGAAAAACCTGAAGTCACAGCGCCCGTCGAGCCCGTGCCGCCTATCACCATGCTGGTATCGTCTATCGACTTGCCCCATGTGTAGCTGGCTTGAATGCCGGGACCGCCGTGCCCAACCGTTCCCGAGAGCGACGTCTGCAGCGCTTGATACGTTGAGTGCGCATTCGCGATGATGACATTCTCCACACCAAATCCGCCGATCACATTGCCCGCGCTGTCAAACTGCGTGTGAGGAGCAAACTCCGGCGTCGCGCCGGCATACGCGTTGGGATAACTGTAGCGCGGCAACTTGACGCCGGCCGTGCCTACGTAACTCGCGTCCGCTGTGAGGTTGCCGAACTTTCGCTCCAGGCCTGCCGTCCAGGTGTAGAGCGTCGCATTGCCAAACGAGAGGTCGATACCGCTTAGGTTCAGCGCGCTCACCATGCCATTGGGCGTTAGGGCTGCCACGTCCTTCTCATAACGGTCGACATCCAGCACGGTGTTGGGGGCAACCGTTGAGCTTTTCCCCGAAGCGAAGATATCTACACCCGTCGGCGTATATGCCTTTGGCAACTGACCCGGAGTGATCTGGAACCCATAGTTGATCGGCGCGTTTGAAGCGGAGAGTAGGCGCGGATAAACCGCGAAAGGAGTGGCGCCGGTGAGGAAGTTATCCTGCCAGATGTTTGGCGGAATCGCCATCGCTGCGCCGCCCGCATGCGCCGACAGCTTGGTCGAAACCTGCCACGCCGCTTGTATGCGCGGCTCAAGTGCCTTCCAGTTTGTCTGGTAGCCGGGTTGAGGATTGATGACAAACTGCTGCGTGCCGTCAATCGTTCTAAAGCTCGAAGTGCGGCGCGCTCGCTCGGTAATCGGCTTATAGAGGTCCCAGCGAACGCCGTAATCGAGCGTAAACCTGGGTGTCACCTTCCACGTGTCCTGCACCCATGCGCTGTAATTATTGCGGCTGATCGCCGCTGGGCCGATGTGCTCGCCGTTTGAAAAGTACGGCGGCGCGATGGCCGCGGTATAGGCGAAAGGACTACCAGAGAGAAAGCCCGATAACGTGTCGGGTAGAGGATCGCCCGGATTGATGTTGTGAGTCCCGCTCTGCGACGCGATGGCCCCCCTCGCGTATGCGGTTCCGCCGCCAAAGTCGTATTCGCCGTTTGGACTGATACCGAAGTAAGTCGTGTCGCGATTGATACGCGCCTCAAAGCCTATCTTCATTGAGTGGCTCCCGCGGGTGTATGCACCGGTCTGGCGGCCCTGAAAGAGATTGCCATAAGCCTGCATCACCGAGCCGGCAGCGGCATTGAAAGCTTGAAACAATCCATCGTTGAATTTGACCGCGGGATCGGTGTGGTCAGACGTTGGGAATCCCGGCGTGGAGCGGGTAATGCTGACCAGCGATTCGAGCACCAGCCGGGGAGAAACCGTGCGCGTGTAGGTGCCGACTACATTGCGCTGGCGGTCTATGTATTGCACGCCGAATGCAGGATCGATAGCTGTCTGATCAGGGTTCGTCGTTGGCCCCGTAAGGTCGTTGAGATTAAAGCGCGCGAAGAACTGATCCTTCGGGGAAAATTTGTGGTCGATGCGAACCGAAAACTGATTGGCGTTCGTCGCCACCTTCGACGCCGTCGCGTACGTGTTTGCGCCGAACGGTCCGGTCAGGTCGTTCGGATGCGGGTAGCGGGCCAACACAGCCGCTATTTGCGAGTCGACGGGTACGGCCAGCGTATCGAGGATGGTCTTCTTCGGGTCGTTCGGATCCGGGTAGCTAACCGTGTCGCAGGCATAGGGCGTATTCGCGACGGGGGTGAAGGTTGCTCCGCAGGTATTTCCGGCTGCGCCTTGTAGTTCCACGCCGGGCACCGGCATCACCTGCGTCGTCCCGAGTACCTGCCGAAATCCCTGGTACTGCGTGAAGTAGAACGTGCGGGCGCGCCCGTTGTAGATATGCGGAATGTAGACTGGCCCGCCGTTCGTGAAACCGAATTCGTTACGGCGAAAGGGCGGAATGCGACCCGGATACGCAGGCGTGGGGTGATCGAAATAGTTCCGCGCATCGAAAGCCGAGTTGCGAACGAATTCAAACATCGATCCGTGGAAGCCGCTCGCCCCCGAGCGCGTGTGAATATTTGTGGAGCCCGCGGCGCCGTGGCCAATCTCAGCCGGCATCCACCCGGAGCTCGAATCAATTCCCTCCACCGCATCCACATTGAAGTTTGAAAACGTGGCCCCGCCCATTTCAGGGTCGCTGATGTCGGCGCCATCCATTGCGAACGTAGCCTCAACGCCGCGCTGCCCGTTGATCGCAAACTGCGCAGTAAAGTTCGTCGCTCCATTGGCGTCGGTCATCGTGCCGGCGGCCAGCAGCAGCAGCGTGCTGAAGTCGCGCTTGTTGAGCGGCAATTCACTGACGGCCTGACTCGAAAGCTCTTCGCCGCCAGTCGATGACTGGTCCTTGCTCTTGATTGCTGACACCTCAAGTTCGCCGCGGCCTGCCAGCGTGAGCGCCACTGCAGCTGGCGACGACGTCAGCTCAATTGGCTGCGAGAACTCTACTTGGTTGCCGTTGCTCTCGACCGTCAAACGGTATTGACCTGCAGGTAAAACTGCCAACTGAAAATTTCCATCGGTGCCGGTAATCGACTCGGTCGACCCACCGTGGCCAGTCAGTTTGATCTTCGCCCCCATGATCGGAGCACCCGCGCCATTGCGCAACACACCGCGCCACATCGCTAGCGCTGTCATTTGCGCCATTGCAGTCGCAAAGACAAAAATCGACAACAAAACAAGGATGCTAATCGTTTTCAATGCGATGCCCGATACCATCTGGGGCGAGCGTCCGTGGCGCTTGATCAGATTCACTTGGCTGCAACCTTTGGTCTTACTCTACTTGAATTTGGAATCGTTCAGGATGCGCAAGAATTGCGCTTAATCCACCTCCGAATTATATCTCTAAGTGGTTTACTAAAAGCTTTTTGTGACCAGAGAGCCCGCCACGCCAACCGGCCCGGCCGCTGGGCGCTGCGAGCCGGTACGGTACCCTCGTAAGTGCAGACTCCGATGAGTTCCGCCGACAAATCCGCGCTGTGCAGCCGTATTCGCCTGTTGCTCGTTTTGTTCATGGTGGGATTGGTGCTGAGCGGTCTCACCGCTTTTCCCCTTGAACGCGAAACTGCAGTGCTCAACCGATTCTTCGGCGTCGCCCCAATTGCTCCCTCCATGCCGGAGCCAGCCCTGCACACATGGCTACGCCGAGTCCACGACGGGCTCGTCGCAACCAATCGTAATTATCCCTTTCTCGCATATGGCACAGACTGGCTGGCCTTCGCGCATCTCGTCCTGGCGATCGCTTTCATCGGCCCTCTTCGCGATCCGGTGCGCAATCGTTGGGTTCTCACCTTTGGCCTCATCGCCTGTGCCGGAGTGATCCCGCTCGCTTTCATCGCCGGCTCAATCCGCGGCATTCCTCTTTATTGGCGCCTCATCGATTGCAGTTTCGGCGTCTTCGGAGCAATTCCGCTGCTGCTCTGCCTCCACTACGTCGACAAGCTTGAACGAGCGGCCTGATCGCGCATCGCGCGAGTTAGTGACTTCCTCCATACGGTCCCTACAATGAATACAGCCCCATGAACGCCGACCAAAATGCGCTTCCAGAATCGACTGCGGCCGTCGACACCATCGCCGCCATCTCCACGCCGCCGGGTCGAGGCGGAATAGGCATCGTGCGGCTCAGTGGACCGCAGGCCGCCTCCATCGTCGCGCAACTCGTTGGCCTGCGCCAGCCGCTGGAGCACGCGCGCGCACGTCTGGCTGACGTATTCGACGAAAAACACGCGAGTGCCGAACGTATCGACGAAGCGGTGGTCACCTACTTCGCCGCGCCTAATTCCTACACAGCCGAAGAGCTGGTGGAGATTGCAGCGCATGGTTCTCCGGTTGTGCTTGATCTGCTGCTGCGCCGTGCTCTCGCGCTCGGCGCGCGCCTTGCCGAGCCTGGCGAATTTACGCAGCGCGCATTTCTTGCGGGCAAGCTCGATCTCACTCAGGCCGAAGCGGTACGCGACCTCATCGAAGCGCAAACCCTCACGCAGGCGCGTCAGGCCGCAAGCCAGATGGGCGGTGCGCTCAGCCGGCGCGTTGCGCCCATCAAACAGTCCCTACTTGAATTGATTGCGCTGCTTGAAGCCGGCATCGATTTCGCCGAAGACGATGTCGACGTCGCGCCGAAGAACGAGATCGCGCGTCGCATTGGCGAATTGACGCCACCGCTGGTCAAGCTTGAAGCTTCTTTCGCACGCGGTCGCATTGTCCACGATGGGCTTACGCTCGCCATCGTCGGCCGTCCCAATGCCGGCAAAAGCTCGCTCTTCAACCAGCTTGTTCAGCGCGATCGCGCCATCGTAACGGCCAATCCTGGCACCACTCGCGATCTCGTAACCGAGCGCATTTCTTTGGATGGCATTCCTTTGGAGCTTGTAGACACCGCGGGCCTGCGCGAAGCCATTGAAGAAGCGGAACTCATGGGTATCGCACGCAGCCGCGAAGCACTTGCCGACGCTGCGATCGTCCTCGTAGTGCTTGACGCCACGCAGTCGCTCAATGAAGAGGAGCGCGCTCTGCTCGCAGCTGTTGCCGATCGCCCCGCACTGGTCGCCATCAACAAGAGTGATCTGGCCAAAGGCGACCTCAATTCCAACTTGGAAGCGGATGAGCGTCTGAATCTCCAACAAGCGGCCGCTGAACCGTTCGGCATCTCCGCTCTCCCCACTTCCGCCCTTACCGGAGAAGGCATTCCCGCGCTGCGCGAGCGCATCCTGGCGCTTGCCACCGGCGGAGCTGCATCGGAACCCGGCCTGCTCACCAGCCTTCGCCACCAGCAGGCTGTCGCCGCAGCCCGCGCCGCGCTAGCCGATGCCGAGCAGGCAAATGCGTCTGCCATCCCACACGAGATGATCCTGCTCGATCTCTACCGCGCGCTCTGTGCGCTCGACTCCCTGACCGGCCAAACCACCCCCGACGACATCCTCAATCTCATCTTCTCCACCTTCTGCATCGGCAAGTAAGTTATTTTTTAACAATGGGTTACCTAATTTTAATGTGCTATTTTTGCTATCGATCTTGAAAATAAGGGCTTCTACTCAATCCTCCAATCGGAACTACACTTGAGCGATATGCCCGGAAAGCCGGAAGAAGACGCTGGCACGGACCGGCCAAAGGAGCGCGTGCGGCCGCTTCTCTGGCTGAGCGGGTGCTGGGTACTGCCAATTCTCGCACTCGCGTATTGGCTTGGACAGGCACATCCGTTCGCCGGGGTTCTGCTGTCTAGTTTCGTGGTCTTGCTTGCGCCGTTTCCGGCTTTGCTTTACTCACATCGTCAACATCGCCGCTTGCTTGCCTGCGTGGCGAAGACCGCGGAAGAAGTGGCCCAACTCAAGCTCCAATTGGACACCGTGCGTTATCGTACTTCCCGCTTGCGTGAGGAGTTGCAGGCGGCGGACAGGCAGGCACGCCTGTCGCACCAACTCACGCTGCTGGGTCAGTTCACGGCCGGATTCATGCACGAGTTCAACAATCCTCTGGCGATTGTGGCGGGCCGCATCGAAGTGCTTCTCGAGGAGCGAAAGGAGGATACCGCTCTCTGCGCCGATCTTGAGCAGATGCTCAAAGAGGCTCACTACATGAGCAAGATTGCAAGCACGCTGCTGCAAGCGCTCCGCCGCGAGCGCGGGGGGGAGGTGTTTGACGCCTCCATTCCTCAAAAGGCTCTCGAAGATGCAATCGATGCGCAGCGGCCCGCAGCCACGAGCCACGGCGTGAACCTCGTGATGGAGGCCTCAGAGGCGCCACGCGTGGATGTCCCGGAACACGTAGTAGGGGAGGTGGTCCGCGGCCTGCTGAGCAATGCTATCGAAGCACTGAAAGGGCGAGATGATGCGACGATCTGGGTGCGCCTCGTGCCCTATCGCACCGCCGGAGCGAAAGTTGTGGTCAGGATCGAGGACAATGGGCCTGGAGTGCCGGAGAGTATCCGCGGGCATCTCTTTGAGCCGTTCATCTCGCAGAGTACGGGGCGAGAGCGGCTGGGCCTGGGACTGTTTTTGGCAGCCAGCCTGCTCGATATGTATGATGGCCGAATTCGTTACGAACCAAGAAACGGCGGTGGCGCCGGCTTTGTAGTTGAGCTGCCCCCCGCGCGATTCACGCGTGACCAGCCCTACCACTGGTTCGCCGGAGGAACAATGGAGTGAGCCGCATTCTGGTCATCGACGACGAAGCCGCCCTGGGTGAAAACATCCAGAGAATGCTTCGATTGCCCGGCGTTACCGTTTGCGCATTTGTGGAACCTGCCAAGGGGCTGGCTGATGCTTTGGCAAGTCCGCCCGATCTCGTGCTGCTGGATGTGCGCATGCCTGGAATGACAGGCGAGGAGGTCTTTTCGAGGCTGCATGAGGCTCAGCCCGGCGTACCCATCGTCTTTCTCACTGCTTTCGGATCGGTTGAGGGCGCGGTGCTGGCCATGCGCAATGGCGCATTCGACTACCTGCAAAAACCATTCAAGCGCGAAGAGCTGCTTCTCGTGGTGAAGCGGGCACTTTCCCACGCAAGGTTGGAGCACGAAGTCGAGAAGCTGAAGGGCCGCCTGGAGGCTCTGGGTGATGCAGATGCGGCGCAGAGCCGAAACGCCGCGACGCTGGATCAGATGGACAAGTGCCGCAAGGCAGCCGGTACCGATGCGACGGTGATGATTCTGGGTGAAAGCGGTACCGGCAAAGAACTGACGGCCCGGTTCATTCACAACCAGAGCCGGCGCAGAGACGGCCCATTCGTGCCGGTAGAGTGCAGCGCGATTCCGGGTTCGCTCATCGAAAGCGAACTGTTCGGATACGAAAAGGGTGCGTTCACCGGTGCCGAACGCATCAAAAAGGGGCTGATCGAATCGGCCGAAGGCGGGACGCTATTCCTCGACGAAATCGGGGACCTGGGAGTGGAACTGCAGACGCGCCTCTTCCGCTTTGTTGAAGAGCGAGCGTTGCGGCGGCTCGGTGGATTGTCGCAGGTGCGGGTGGATTGCCGCATTGTGTGCGCTACAAACCAGGACCTTGTCGCCAAGATCAAGGCGGGGACCTTTCGCGAAGAACTCTACTACCGCCTCGGCGTGATCACCGTCAAGCTGCCGCCGTTGCGGGAAAGACCAGAGGACGTTCCACACCTGGCACGTTTCTTCTTGGAGCGGTTCTCTCGCCTCTATGGCAAAAGCATCACCGGCTCATCGCAGTTCTATGAAGCGCTCCTCAAAGAACGCTGGCCCGGCAATGTTCGCCAATTGAAGAACGTGATGGAAAGGCTGACCGCCCTTCATCCTGGGGGAGTTCTCGGCCCGGGCGACCTCGAAGAGGATGCAAGTGGTGTGATCCAGATCACCCCATTCACCTCCATTCCATGGAAGGATGCGAGAGAACGATACCTCTCCACCTTCGAATGCAGCTACGCCCAGGCGGTGTTATCGCGCTGCGGTGGCAATATTAGTGCGGCTGCACGCGAGGCGGGAGTGGATCGCAAGACGTTTTACTCGCTACTCAAGAGGGATAAGGATCCGCAGGGTGGGGAATCCACTCCACAGCATGCATCGGAAAGCGGGGAATGAAATCCCCAACATTCTCCGAGACATGCCGGTAAGTAATTGATTTCAAAGTGTGCGGACTTTGGCTCCTGATTTGCAGAGTAAACGTAAGGAGCTCACGCCACATGAAACTCTGGACATCAGGCCTGAAGGCTGTTCTTGTGTTGTTCGGTCTTATCCTGCTCATGCCTCAACCGGGGAACGCTATTCCAGCGTTCGCACGCAAATACGGCGTCAAGTGCTACACCTGCCACACCATTCCGCCGGCACTCAACAAGAACGGATACATGTTCAAGCGTCTTGGCTACCGGCTGCCGCCCGATGAGATGGACGGGACAAAGCCTGCGCCCAAGATCACTGCGCTGGACAAGGACATCAAGTTCAACCTCATCAACTCATTCGCAGTTCTCTTTCAGACCAGCGTCACTGAAGATAAGAATATTGCAGAAACCGGGGCGACGCCACCAACGGCCACCTCCACGACCTCCAGCCTCAACCTCGATGAGGCAGCACTCTTTGTGGCCGGACCTATCCCGGATACCGGCTTCTCCTACTTCGGCCACTATGAAATGTTCCAGGACGGAAGCAACGGCCTCGAACAGGGATTCGGTGTGTATACCGGCGGCAAGGCCAACAGCAGCTACTTCGTCAAGGGTGGCCAGATTCACATGCAGGAGGGCGAGGGAACGCGGGCAGCCATGTTCTACAACCTCTTCCCTGACCCCGCGTTCACGCTCACGGCGACAGATCCAATTGGCTTCTCGCTCGATCAGGCTCCTGTCGGTGTCGATGTCGGCTACACCTGGGCCTCCAATTACTTCAAGAATGTATTTGCCATTTCCGCTAAAGTCACCAACGGTCTCGACGTCGATGGCAACCCAATTCTGACTGCATCGACGAAGAACTCCAAAGACGTGTGGCTCGACGCCGATTACTGGTTCGGACCCGATGGCGGTGTCACTGCAATTTACTACCGGGGTTCAAAAGACCAGGTTCAAAACGCCGGCCTGGAGAACGAGTTCACTTATCGCCCCACTTTCTACCGCACCGGTGTTTTCGGCAACTATTTATTCTTCGACAAACTCGATCTCCTCGGCGGCTTCATCCACGGCCAGGACGACTGGGAGTGGAACCTGGGCGATCCTTTGCAGCACTACACCTCGAACACTTATCGCGGCGAGGCCGACTACTACCTCAAAACCGGGACCGTCATTATGGCGCGCTTTGACCGCGGCACCCAAACCATATCTCCGCAGCCCACGATGCACACGCGGGCTTGGGGAATCGGCGCGGAGCACGCTCTGACGGCGGTGGGCAACGTCGTTGTCCGCGCCTCTTATAACCAGGAGCACGATGGCGACCCGCTCGCGCTTCTGGGAGCCACCGACAAACTGTTCAAACTCGATTTTCGGTTCATGTGGTAAGGAGACTCTGAAATGCACAAGGCAATTCGAATTCTTGTTCTCGCCGGCTGTTGTCTTTCTCTACTGGTCATGGCGCAAAGCGGCAGCAATGTAACGCTTCCGCAAGACAAGGGGCCCGACAAGATCAACGTCTCAACCTATTCGCCTGACCTGCAGAAGGGGTACAAGGTGTTCACGGATAAGTGCTCCAAGTGCCACACCATTGCGCGTCCCATCAACACCACCATGA
>WNGL01004472.1_pt1 | contig 16782 bp, 10 predicted proteins | sample 5400591 | NCBI WGS metagenome assembly WNGL01 (sample SAMN13153377, study PRJNA577476) | soil metagenome | isolation source: 80 cm soil or saprolite under Garry oak tree replicate 1 | place: USA:California | collected 2016-06-15
CCAACTCAGGCCAGCGGTCCAATGGGCTGCTGCTCTCAATTGAATGACCGCCATCGCATTGCGCCCAAACGTCCAGTGGAGAGGTAGAAGGGTCGTACTCACCGCGTTTGTCGAGCCACTCGCTCGCCTTTCGCCACACTTTCTGCCAGGTGTCACTCGGCGCCGCGTACAGCCGCGGACATGCCAGACTCCGAACGAAGGTTCGCGGCTCGACGGTCCCGACCGCTTCGGCTTCGAGGGCCCAGTCAAAGGTTTTTACTCGGCGCTGCGCAAACAGTTCATGCTCGTGTCTCATACATTCATCACCGTTCGACAGCATCTGTTGTTCCGAGGACGAAGCTGACTCCCCTCAATGCCCATAGTTCACGGCACGGCAGATGCTTTGCACAAAGGTGTGAGAAGCCGTACATTGAAGCACCGTCAATTTGGAGCAGGTCCATATTCGTTTGGACGTCAACGAACACAGCTAAAATGGCATCGGACATGGCTTGTAATACAAACCAGCAGCGAAAGCGTCAACCACTCAACCAGGTTCCGGAAAGAAGTGAATTGCGCTTTCCTCGCGCGATAGTGACCATCCTCAAAACTACTGACGCGAACCATGAGTGACGATCTCGTTGAACAGAATTTAGGACTCGCTCGAATGATCGCCTACGAATACGCGAACATTCCCGGCGCGAGCATGGATGAAGTCGTCGCCGAGGCGGGAACCGCTCTCGCCGCTGCCGCCAGAGCTTTCGACCCAGACAAAGGACAGTTCACCGCATACGCCGGTCGGGCGATAAGAAACGCTCTCAACAGTTTCTTCACGCGACAGCTTCGCTACCTAAAGGTTCATCAGTTCACGCTTGATGCTGCGCCTACGACCTCGACAAACGGCGCTGGTCCCAAAGATCACCCCGACCCAAGTGCTGACGTCGTCTTGGCGGCGCGTGCTGCGGAATCCCGCCGGATTTTGGAAGAAGTGCTCGCGCAGCTTCCTTCACGTTCACGGCTGATCGTCCTGCGAATCCGGGAGGGAAAGAGCTACAGCGAAATCGGAGAGGAACTGAGCATCAGCAAGCAGGCCGTCCACAAGGTTGGCCACGCGGCCTTGCAAAGCCTTCGCGAGAAATTGGAGGCGCGGGGCATGTCAGGCCTCGACTCGAAGGGCTTTTTGAAATCTTCATCGGGAGGCAAGCCAACAGGTTGACGATTTCGCTCGATCTTCGTAGTGCTACCCAGAAAGCGTGAGTGCCAAAGTCTATCTCAAAGTCAAGCGGGGCAGAGATGCCGGCAAAATCTTCGCCTTCACCGAGCACGACACCTTCGTGTTTGGGCGCATGGCCGACTGCCACGCTTGCATCCCGCACGATGGTCAGGTTTCCCGCCATCATTTCATCCTCGAAGCGAACCCGCCGCAGGCGTGCCTGCGAGACCTCGGCAGCTTGAATGGCACATGGGTCAACGGAAAGAAATTCGGTGGACGCCCAAAGGGCGAGATACCGGAGGAAGGCGCCAAACGCCGCCACCCCGAAGTCGCGCTCAAACACGGCGACCGAATCAAAGTGGGACGGACAGAGTTGGAGATGTCCATTGAGCAGCCAAAGGAAGCACCCCGGCACCGTGTGGACCCGGAGCTTGGCGACATTTCTTTGCTCTCCCCGGAGCAGCTTGCCCGACTCATCTTTCGCTCACCGGATCAAGCCGCAGGAAAGCCGAAACTCCGAATCCCCGGCTGCAAGATCGAAGCGGAGATCGGGCGCGGCGGATTCGGTGTTGTGTATCGCGCGCGGCGGGCCGACGATGGAAAACTGCTTGCCGTCAAAGTCATGCTCTCTCGCGTGGACGCAGACGACAAGGCAATCAAGAAATTCAACCGCGAGGTCGCAGTCACGGCCAAGCTCCAGCACCCGAATATCATCCGTGTCCAGGAGAGCGGTTCCTCGGGAGCAGTGTTCTATTTCGTCATGGAGTTCTGCGACGGCGGTAGCGCGTGGGATCTCATGCTCAAAACCAGCGGACGCCTGTCGCTGTCGCAGGCGAAGCCGATCATCCTCGGAGCCCTTAGCGGTCTGGCCTTCGCGCACGACAAAGGATTCGTCCATCGTGATCTGAAGCCGCAGAATATCCTGCTTTCGCAGGGCGAAGTGCGAATAACGGATTTCGGACTGGCCAAGAGTTTTCAGCAGGCCGGATTCAGCGGATTGAGCATGACAGGCAGGTATGCCGGCACGCCGGTCTTCATGCCGCGCGAGCAGATCACCAACTTCAAATACATCAAACCGGTGTCTGACGTTTGGAGCATGGGCGCGACAATCTACAACATGCTCACTGGCGCCTTCCCCTATCCATTCAGCAATGGGCGCGACCCGATTGACGTGATCTTGAACGAGGATGTGGTGCCGCTGCGCAAGCGCGACAAATCGCTTCCGGCAGCGCTCGCGGAAGTGCTCGACAAGGCACTCGCGAAGAAAACAAAGGATCGCTTTCAAACCGCGGCGGAATTGCTCCGCGCGATGAGTCTCGCAATCCGTTGATTAAGAAAACCATGAACCAGCCTAGCTCAGAAAAAATTGCCGCAGAGCGGGAACGAATTGTGCAGGCGGTTGCACGTGACCGCCGGGACGATGTGGCAATGGCCCTTTCCGATTTGCTTTGGTCCCTCGCTGAAGCGCGTCCCGACTTTGAGGAGCTTCCTTCGTGGATCGCGGAAGCACGAGCTAGCGGCACGCTCGGCGAGCACTCGTCCCAAGCCACCGGTGTGATTGAGCAGGCTCACAACATTCTTCGATCCGTCGTGAGTCGCTATGGGGATGATGCCGACCGTTTCTCTTTCTCTCAGATGAAGTCGCATTTTCTCCGCGGTCGGCCGACCCCATCTGCCGAGACAGCGATCTTTGCAGCGGATCTCGCTGAACGCGCCGCCAGTTTCCGCAAGGGTGTGCGAAGGCTTTCGTTGGCCGTTCACCAGGACCAACTGCACTTCGGAAGGCACACGCGCATTTCATTCAACCGAACACTTAGGATTCCAGAGGACGGACGCGAGTATCCGTTGCCGGCAGGATTCGGTCGTCTGCCCATTCTGCGGGTCGAAGACCACGCAGAGCGTGTCCCTGAACAATGGCTCGAACAAGGTGGTTTCATAATTCCCCTGTATCAGCGCGAAGCTCTTTTCTTGTCGTTCGCCGGCGTTAAGTGGCGGCCAACGATTGGAAAAGTATCCGTCGGGCGGGTCAATGCAATTTCGGGCAAGGAGCATGACCTCAAGATACGGTCTCACCGTCAGGACTACGTGGTCATTCCAGACCAGCATTGGCTGGATGGGATAAACTCGGGAGACGGTTTAGTCCGCCAGTTTGTGGCGATGCCTTTGGGTAAAGGCTACACGATCGAGGCCCAAGTCACCGACGAGGAGAAATACGGCGGATTTCAGTTAGCGATATTTGACCCTCGATCCGGCCGCTTCCCGGAGCAGGACCCCGATCAAACCAAGGCAGCGGCGACCGCCCTTGCAAAGCGTGCACGCCGGTCGGCACAGGACGAATTGTTGAAACGCTTGCCGGCGGCCTCCGTGAAGGTGATTCGGGCTGTTCAGCAGAAGCACTACCGTGATGCTGCAAAGAGCCTCGGCCTGAACGCGGACGAATTATTCAGGCAGATTGCATCCTTTCGCCTCCATTTTGAGAAGGTTCTTGGAAAGGGCGGATTTGACGATCTCATCCCCAAAGAACATCTGCAGGATGAGGGTCTCACGCATGCAGCCCAGTTTGCGCCCAGATCATGGCGTCGCTCCGAAGCACAGCTTGAAATGGGAATCGCTGCCGGAGGCACTATTAGGCAGCAGATTCTTGAAGACACTTATGGCGCTGAGTCTTGGGATGAAGCTGCATTCCGAGACATCGTGATCCATATCGTGAACAGCCAAGTCTATCAGCAGATCACAGGACGCGAAGCCCCGCCAAGCCCAATCAGCGCGGAGCAGTATAAACGCTACAAGATCCCTTGGTATTCCGATTACAAAGAGAAAGCGCCGTCGCTCTCACCCGTGGCCATTTTCAAACGCATCCTCTCGGTCGGGCAGATTGACAATACGAGAGGGATCGCAAAGGGCGAAAACCGTCCCAAGCGCGAGATTCAACCCGAAGAAATTGTGCGAATTTGCACCCAGACTTTGGAGGTTCGCTGGAAGGCTCTACTGGATCGAGCCACGCAGAGCTCAAAGAGTGGACACCATCGTATCGCGGCGCGTGAGGCATCGCTAGCGTTGGACTTGTCTGACAAACACCCGCTGCCGTTTTTGATCCGCGCACTCTCCAATCATCGTCTTGGGTATCATTCCGATGCAGAGGCAGACGCCTCCGCCTGCTTGAAACTGGAACCCGACAACATGGGAGCTTTGAGCATCCGGGCGTATTCATCCCTGGCGCTTGGAGAAATACGCCTTGCAAAGAATGATGCGGAAAAGATCCTTGCGTCGCAGCCTGACGACCACGACGGGCTGTATGTGCGAGCAAAGGCGAACCTCCTATTGGCGCGCTACGACGAGGCTGTTGCAGATGCCGAAAGGATGCTTCGCGGCGACCCTGCGAATCGAGAAGCCATGCACATCCGAGCGGAAGCCCTCACGAAACTGTCGGGTACCCCTCAACCCGACGAAGATCACGATGACGCAGATGAGGATGACGAAGAACGGTGAGACGGTGCCTCGAACTGGTGGGCCGCGAGAAGAGGACCGCGCTTCTCCAGCGTCGCCTGTGGCTCGGCTCTACCCGCACTGCCGCTTCCTCGGTCTGCAGAGCCACGTCGCCCAATGCGAAGGGAAAGCGCGCAGGGGTTTTGAAACCCTGATTCTACAATGAGCTGGCAGGTCGGCGACATTATCGAAGATCAGTATCGAATCGGTCGCGTGTTCACTGGCGGCGGCATGGGCGTAGTTTACTCGGCGCGCCATCTTGCTTGGGGCATCGACGTAGCCATCAAGCATCCACGTCCAGAGTTGTTGAAATCAGCAGAGCAGCGCCACGATTTTGAGAAAGAGTGCGAGACATGGAGTCGCCTTGGCCTACACCCATACTTGGCGACCTGTTTTTACACGCGCCAGATCGGCGGTCTCCCATGCGTCGTTGCTGAGTTTGTCGAAGGGGGAAGTCTCAGGGACTGGATTGTTGCCAGGCAACTCTATGCCGGGGAGAATGCGGTGGTCATTGCGAGGATCTTGCGCACGGCCACCGCGATGGCGTGGGGGTTGGATCAAGCGCACAACACCGGTTTGATTCACTGTGACATGAAACCGGGCAACGTTCTAATGGCTAGTGATGGAATGGCTAAAATTACGGATTTTGGTTTGGCAAAGGTGTTGAGCGGCAAAGGTGGCGGTGCTGCCGCGGCAGGACTTACCGCCGCATACGCGTCGCCAGAACAAGTGCACCACGATCCCCTCACGCGAGCTACTGACGTTTGGAGTTGGGCGGCATCAGTCATGGAGATGTTCATGGGAGGAATCCATTGGCAGAGTGGTCCAGTGGCTGGTGCAGCGCTCGAGGAGTTCGGAAACCTGGGGCGAAAGTCGGTCGGCTTGCCGGGAATGCCAGGAGCAGTGTTTGATCTACTCGCCCGCTGCTTTCACCAGCGGCCAGAGCACCGCCCCGGCTCGTTCGCTCCGATTGCGGAGGAGCTACGGGAGATTTACAAAGAACAGTTTGACGAGCCATGTGACGCGGAGAAGCCCGATTTGGAACTACTCGCTGCTGACTCCCTCAATAATCGAGCTGTCTCCTTACTCGATATTGGAAGGGATGCAGACGCGGAGGATCTCATCCGCCAAGCACTCCGCATCGACCCGCACCACCCCGAAGCAATCTTCAATCTTGCCGTCATCTGCAAATCCCGAAATGAGGAGGCCGAGTCGTGGGCGATTCCGCACCTGCGAATCGCTGCAGACGCCGAGCCTGGCAATCCGGCTCCGGTGAAACTTCTGGCGCAAATCTTTAGTTTCTGGGACAGACGCGACGAGGCCGAGCGATGTTTCGATGAGGCGAAACAGCGAGCGTGGACTTCGGCAGAAAAAGCGGAGATTGATGAACTGCGCTCCCGTGACAGAAGGAAACACATGGCGTTTGTCTTTGCGAAGCCGAGGTCCGGCTCAGACTTCTGTGCGGATATGGTCCGGTTCAGGCGGCTGATGGACAAGGCGGAGCGCGCGATAGCCGAGAATCGAGGGGCAGATGCAAGACGTTACGCGCAGATGTCGGCAGATGTAGAAGGCTTCGCGCGGCACCCACGGTTAAGCAGAGTGCTTGCACGTCTGAAGGACTACCACCTATCGGCACGCTCTCCCATGGGTCCACGCTAGTTTGGTTCCTCGCCGATTTCGAGGCCGTTGCTGCACACTTCAAAGAGACGACGCCTTGGCATTTCCTAGTCGCGTGCTTCAAGGTTTGCGACTTGGACATCGCATAGTTTTTGCGAAGCGCGCCGCAGGAGGTTCAGAACAAAGGCGAGGAGACCGGACGAGATGCCGGCGAGTTGAGGAATCGCGTTTTACAGAAGGCGTGCGATGTGACGACCTTCCGGCGCAGCTTGCGACATGCGCTCGGAAAGGCGGAGCGAGGAAAGCAGGGGGCTTCGTTGCACCGGAGTCCAGAGGCTCGCGCCGTTTTTCAGCAAGCGGCAGCTCGCGCCCGGAGCCGCGGGAGTGGCTGGAGCGGGCCTTGCGCGCCTAAGGAAGGGACCCGACGGAGGCGGAGGCAATTGCCTCAACGCTTACAGGTTCGCGGCGTAGGGAGTTGGTGGCGGACCTGGCGATATACGACGAAGCGCGCCGGGCGTCTGAGCGGCTGCTCAACGGAGGAAATAAGGAATTGGAAGCGGAGTTGGCTGTTCTTTGCATGGACAAGGCTTTAGTGCATTGGACTGCCGATGACATGCCCGGGGCCTTGGGCGAGTATGACCGGGCGATTGAGCTCCGGGAGCGGCTGGTCCAGCAGGAAGGGCGCCGGGAGTTGGCCAACTCGCTGGCGATGCTTGGGCTGGACATGCACCGCACACACGCCGTAAATATAGAGCCGAAAACTACAGGTATGAACTTCGCCGAAGAACACTTATGATGAAACCATCACATATTAAGTTACCAGCGAAGTTAACCCCTAAAGATTTGCACGGTAAAACCGTCAAATTTCAGTGTGCGAACGGGTATTGGGGAACGGGGAAATTTGACGTTCTTGCCTCGCCAGACAAACAGACCGCGATTATCCAGATAATAGAATGTTGCGAGGGCAGAACAAAGAAACACCCTCTTAATCAAAAGGCTATTGACTGCCTCAGCAGCGCGCACAACAATTCAAAGTCTGATTTTCAGTTAAATATGGGAAAATAAAACTGGTCAGGCTTTTTCTGCAGAAGCTCGACTTTTTGTGCAGCCGGTCTTTTCTGTGCAAAGCTCGGCGGGGCGCATGGCGCGCAAGGCGTTCATTTTGGACGAGCAAGACACCTTCCCGTTCGGATGGCTGTCTTATTGCATAAATTGCCGAGCAGTCCAACGGACCTTCGACCGCAGGGAGGCGCGAGGTAAGGCTCAAAGCTCGCCCCCCTGCTCATTTATCCGGCTAATAAACTCAGGAATAGACCAAGAATTTCACCATCTTAGATCATCCATAAAACTGTCGAGACAATGGGGAGCAGCTCACCGAGTCAGCGGGTTACCGGCTCAAACTTGGAACCTCAATTGAAACTGCTGCGAAGTGCTGCCCGCCAAAAACCCACCTTTGCTAGTGCATTCGGCTATTTTTCTGTGCGTTCCAATGGAAAAGTCCGATTACGAAGCCGGGTGCGAAGCCGGCGCAAGCAGATTGCGGCGATCACGATTTGGAAAAACGCCGCCTGGATTGAGGGACCAATATGGAATCCAAAAAAGAGACCTCCGAAGGCGGGGTAGTAAAGCAACAAAATCCAATGGAGCGCAGCCGAAAGAACCATCGGCGCGAGCAGGCCGAGGGCGAGCGTCGCTAAAAACGCGGAGACGAAATTGCGGCTGCGCAACGAGTAATAGAGCCCAATTGCAGGCAAGGTCAAAAAAGTGATGGCAAAAAATGAAATTGACTCGGCCTCGCTCCTGCCAAAAAGCCTCGAAAAATAGTACCAAAGGCCGAGGAGCATCGCAAAAGCCGGCAGGAACTGGCCCCACAAACCGCGCAGGCGTCCTGAGAGGATCTCAGCCTCGCCGAGCGGCGAAACCAAAAGCAACTCCAAAACACCAGTTTCTCGCTCGCGGCGGAAACTGGCTGCGGCGCTCATGGCCATGCTGCCGGTCAGCAGCCAGGCGATGAAGAGTTGCAGCTCCCAGTCGTTTCCCGGGAAATTCCGATCCGTCAACACCGCGCTGTAGAGCGAGATGATCACAGCCAGCCAGCCCCAAGTCACCAGCCTCCCGCTCCAGGTGCGCTGTTCCAGCCAGCCTACAGGGTTATGTTCCAATTTCCACCGCATCCAGCGCCGAAAGATTGAGCGCCACAGAATGGGTGTGCAAAACGTCGCCTGCCACCAAAGCTGCCGCTGCGAAGGCGGTTCTTCCTGCCAGACCCGCCGGGTCTTCGCGCCGGTTAAGAAGATCGCCGCCACTAAAACCAGCACCGAGATGACCGTGACCTGCGCCATCGCCCAGACAAACTGGCTGGTGGAAGCCAAACGCAGGTACATTGGCCAACGCCCCATCGCGTTGGTCAGAAACCCCAAACCGGCAAGAAATGCAAAATCTGAATTCAACCGCCATGCCCCCGATGGCCTCGGACTGAAAACCGATGATAATAGGATTTCGCCGACGCCCATCCCCAACGTCAGCAGGAGGACCATCGCCAAGATCGCCGCCCGCAGCAGGGACCGCAGCCAGGCTTTGCCCCAGGCCGAGGCCAGCAAACCGGCAGCCAACGCCCAACAAATCGAGCTGAAGTTTATGAGCACGGACAGCGCCAGTTCGCTGCGACTGACTCCGCCCAGAAGAAACGGCACCGTCAACACCGGGGCCACCGCGAGCCACAGAGTCAGGGCGCGCAACCCCTGGGCCAATCCCTTGGCCAATACGATGTCGGTGGCCGCCAGCCGGGTCAGGAAGAGCAACCCCAAAGTCCCTTCCCGCCGCTCTCGACTGATGCAATCCGCCGTCAACAAGGGCACCAGAATCCAGATCGCGCAGAACAGCGTGAAATGGAGGCTGCCAAACAACTTGCCGCCCAGAACCGGGCTGAAGCCATTTTCCAAACCGAACAGCACACTGGCCAGCAACAGGGCTGCCACCCCCAGCGACCGCAGATGGTAGGTGAAGGCCTGCCGCGCCGAAGCGCGCAGTTCACGGTAGATAACAGGCAGGACGATCACGGGGGTTGGTGATGGGTGAGGCGGGAGGCGGGAGGCGTCACCGATCCCAATCATGCGGCCGGTCGTTCAAGCCATTCGGCCACTGCCAGCGACGCCTTGGTTCGCAGATCGGCGCGTAATCGGCGGGCGGCCCAGCGAATAAATAAAATGTTCTTGGCCAGATTGAGGACCGGCCAGGCCGCGAACCAAAACAGGAACATCAAAGTCGGCGCGCCTTGGCTTAAGAAGGACCCGCTGCCGAGCGACGCGCCGATGATAAACGTGAACGACACTATCCAGGGCAATCCCACCACCAGCCCCACCGTCCACCCCATGATGTACAACGGCTTGCGCGCCCTCAGCCCAAACCACATTCCCACCCAGCACAAGGCGATGATGTCTAAAACCCTAACCACTGGCGCCATCGCCATTTGAAATACACCTAACGCCCCGCCAAGGCCGGAGTGGGGTCCCATCAGCAGCTCCAGGAGAATCAAGAAGCCGACCAGCAGCCACGCCCCGCGCAACGGTTTGCACAGCGCACGCCAGTTGCCCCCAATAATGTCACGCGCGCCCAGCGGAGTGGAGAGCAGCAACTCCAGTTCCCCATTGCGCTGCGTTTCGAAGAAGAAGCGGCCGGCGGCCCACGCCAGCAGAGCCGCTGCCGCCAGGCTCACCAGCAGATGGATGCTGTCCCACATGCCCATGGCCACCGCGCCGCCGTTCGTCCCGGCGATAAGGGTTCCCCACGAAAAACCCGTTCCACCCAGCAGCAACATGACTGTCCCCGCCCAAATAAGCGCGTTCTGAATCCGCATCCGAGAGACCGCCCAGCAAACCGGGTCTTCTTCCAGCAGCGCCGCCCTGCTCGCCACCAGGGCCTGCGCCTCCTCCTTCACCAAAGGTTCCCACACGACGATTTTGGGCCGCGGCGACCATTCCACCGACTGCCAGTTTCGCAGCAGGCGAATGGCGGTCCAGCCCAACAACACCCAGCCTTCAGCATGAACCGCACAGATGGAAAACCAAAACTCCAGCGATGCTCCCGCATATTGCGAATCAGAGGCCAGATAAAACGAGGTAAAGGGACTCAATGTGGCGAGAAATACCGCTTTCGGGCTGAGGAAGAGGCCCATGTTCATCACTATTCGCGGCACGACGCACAGCAAGAGAATGGTCAAAGCCGCAAGGCGCATTGCGGTGTGCCGGCTTTGCGCCCGGGCGGAAACCCATATACCTGCGGCCAGGGCCAAGAACACCGAGTCGAGCAACGCCAGGGAAGTCCGTACGACCTGGCCCCCGCTGACCCCGCCGGCTAGAGCGACCAGGCCCAAGGCCGGCAAAAAGCCCACCAGCGCATAACAAGCCGTAAGACCCGCCGCGCAGAGCTTGCCCAGCACTACGTCGTAGCCTCTGAGTTGGGTCAGTAGCAGCAGGCCCAGGGTGCCGTCCCTTCGTTCGCGGCTGATTGAATCGGCCGTTGCCAGGGCCGAGCCGCAAGTTACCAGAAACCCCAGCCAGCCCACGGCTCGGAACGCCGCCGCGCCCAAGGACGCCGGGCTGACCGCGGTGGCGGAAAGAACCAACTCCTGCAGGCCCACCATTGCCGCCATGGCGGCGACGCCGCACCGCGTCCAGTAGGTCACACCTTGGCGGGCGCGCATCCGCAACTCGCGTTCGATGACAGGCAGAACGGTCATGGCGATTGGTAGTGCGTCATGAGAGTAGGAAGATGGGAGAGAGAAGCCGGGCGGCCACTTCGCTCTCCCATCGCCTCGGAGACGGCCAGAGTCAGGGCTTCACTCTTGCATCTTCCATCTTCCATCTTCCATAACAGCTACTGCGTTTCGCCTCGTGTGACGCGCATGAACACCTCTTCCAAGCCGATTTCATCCTCGCGCAACTCAATCAACTTGGCGCCGCCACGCACCAGGATGTCGGCGACGATGCTGTGATCGATGTCGTAATTGGCCAGGGTCACTTTGATCTCGCCATCGGTGGCCGCGACCTCAGCGATTTCGGTTCGGGCCTTGAGCAATTCGATGGCGTGGGTCTGATCGCTCGACACCCGCACCCAAATCACCCTGCCTTGCGACATCTGATCGCGCACGCCCTGGACCGGCCCGCTGTAAATCAGACGGCCCTTTTCGATAATGGCCACGCGGTTGCACAACGTCTGGAGCTCGCTCAGAATGTGAGAGGAGATAATGATGGTTTTGCCCAGCCGCTGGAGCTCCTGCAGAATCGCCATCATTTCGATGCGCGCGCGCGGATCCAGGCCGCTGGCAGGTTCATCGAGCAGCAGCAACTGCGGGTCGTGGATCAATACCCGCGCCAGGCCCAGCCGCTGTTGCATGCCGCGGCTCAATGCGCCGATGAGGGCGCCTTTCTTCTCACTCAACCCGACCAGTTCCAGCACGTCGTTGACGGTTTTCTCCCGCTGGGCGGTTGGAATCTTGTAACAAGCGCCGAAGAAATCCAGATATTCAGTGACCTCCATGTCTTTGTACACCCCAAAGAAATCCGGCATGTACCCGATCACATGGCGCACCGCATCGGCATCACGCACCACGTCATGCCCCAGGATTTGCGCCCTGCCGGCCGACGGGGCCAGAAAGGTGGCCAAGATGCGCAGCGTGGTGGTTTTGCCGGCGCCGTTAGAGCCGATAAAACCGAACAGATCGCCTTTGTTGACCGTGAGATCCAGCCCGGACAACGCGGCAATCGTGCCGTACATCCGGGTCAGGCCGAACGTTTGCACGGCGGGAATCGGCGGTGCGGAATCGGTCATAGGTTAGTCTATAGTGCGCGGTCCAGTGAACTCAGTCCAAGCCGCACCGTGTCCGGTATCTTTGGTAATTTTGACCGCGCATCTCCAATCCCCGAGGCGGTTCATGAATCCGAATCGGCGCCGGCGAACCGCCTGACTGCCGACTAAGGGCCCAGGACTGTGGAACGGCGGGCTTCATCGGACTGGCACCGCAATTCGCCACATCGTGTCGCGGTGACTGCGCCGCGGCGAAAACCGGTACATTGGTTTAATCGGGGAGTAATCACTGGCCCAGGCGAACAGCACTGCATTGCCGTGCTCGATCACCGACGACAAGTCGAGGCCAGGCGGCGCAACAAAATTCCAATTGTTCGGTTGGCCGCCCAGGAGTGAAATGAACGAGGCCGCCACCGTGCTGTCCGGCAGGTCCGAGATCCGGCCACTCTCGCTGGCGCCAAAGGCCGATTGCCGCGAGGGCACGGCCGTTTGGAACGTCTGCCCGTAACTCGCGACAAAGTCCTTCAGGGGTGTGCCCTGGCCTTTGGAGACGTTGAAGGTCCTGGTCTCCTTCGCCGCCAACTCTCCCAACCGCAGCACCAAGCCCTCCAGCACGATTTGCGCTTTGGTCAGCTTGGAGTCAGTCCGGTTCTCGACTTTCACTTGCCATTGGTCGCCTGACTGCGGGATAAGTGTGACCTTCAACGGCACATCGGCCGATTGCCACCAATCGTTGACAAAGAGTTGGCTGGTCCAGACCGGCACGAAAATTTCCGCTTTGAAGCCGTCCCCATTCTGCATGACGGTCGCCTTTTCGCCGGATTGCCCGGCGCCCCAACTGCCGACGAATTCGCCGCGGAGCGTCGCAAATCGCTCCTGGCTTTCCAGCAAGTACCGTTGATTGGCTGGCGAATAGACCGACGCGTAAGTGCGCCCGCGCAGTTCCGCCCGCTCACCATGCGGCAGCACGTCCACCAGGTGCAGCTCATTCCATTCTGATTCGCCCGCCCGCAATTTGTAGCCGATAAAATAAATCAGCAGCGAAAACAGCACCACGTAACACGGAAACGTAATCCACGTCAGCATCGGGCGCCCGATCCGTTTGAGCCAGAATTGGTCCACCGGTCCGATGACGACTAAATACACCAGCAGCAACAACAGCAACCAGCCCACAGGCAGCTTGTGGACTTGTCGGGTATCGATCATCGCCCCGAAGATGCCGTCACTGCTCCAGCCGCCCTGGCGGTTAAAATCCGAAGCGACATACCAGGCGCTGGGCACCTCCGTGAGCCGGGCCCAGAATGTCGGCAGGTTTTTCCACGAACGGAATGGCTCCCGCTCAGGGCTGAACAGCAGCGCCGTGACCCGCCCGCGCCCGCGATTGGCTGTCACCATCAAAGGCGTGTCGCCCGCAGCAACCACTACCTGTCCATCGCGCACCTCGCCGGTCGCCACCTGCAACGCGGCAGTTTCGAAAGTAAGGTCTTCCGGCAAGTCGCTGAAGGGATTGTTCGCTGCCACCTCCGGCTGCTGCACCGAACGGTTCCCGCCAGGCGGCGTCCCAGAGCGGCGGCGGCCGGTCACGGACCCCGCTGGACGGGAACTCCCGGTGTTCGCGAGGTTGGTGGAGCCGTATGCGCTGCGCACCCATTCCTGGATTTCCGCGTGACGTTGCACCGATTGAATCTCTTTAAGGTCGCACGGAATCAAATTGCGCAGCCACGGGGTGGAGGTCACATCAGAAATTTGTTCAACCCCCACGATTAGGTGTCCCCCCGCATGGAGCCAGTCGTAGAGCGCATCCACCTGATTGGGGACCCTGAGTTCAGCGGCCTTCTCGGAATTCAGATAGAGCGTGTCCATGCCCTCCAGCACCAGTGGGTTATCGGGAAAAACCGGTGCCTGAAACCGGGCGGCTGCCGGCTGCAGTTCGGAAAGCTGGGCCAGGACCGCTCGGACCATTGGCGTGCCGCTGGCGGTCCTCGGCAGCGCTCCCAGCAGAGGTGTATTGGCGCCGATCTGTTTTCTGGGGCGCAATCCGCTCTGCTCCCCGCGCACCTTTCCTCGCTCGTCCACCAGACGCACGTCCCAACTGGCGAACCCGCGCGTCGTCGAGAATACCGGAATGACAAACCGCTTCAAAGTGCCCGTCGGCAACTCCACCACTGCGCGCCGCGTCTGCCCTTGATTGTAATTTCCGGGCATGACCTCGACGGTCCCGACAAAAGAGGGTCCATCGTTCTTGACCTCGCAGACTACCGGGAACCAGCTCGCCTCCGGCACAATGCCGTCGTAGCCCAGGAAAACGTCGAATTGGAGGTTGGCCGGCGGGGGGGTGGCAGCCTCCGACGGAAAGGCCAGCACCAAGAATGCACAGACAAACTCTACAAGGAAGGGACGGCCCGGGCAGCGCCGGCCTTCTGATTCAGGATTGCTCGACATGGTTTGAGCGCGACCGAATTGAACGGGCCATTTTATATGCAGGCCGCTCCAGTTTAGCAACGTTCAATCGGTCATTTAGTTTCGCCGCCGTGCGGCTTGAGCCGCGCAAACTTCCACAGCCACCTACTCAAAAGACCCCGATGGACGGCCTTTTTGTATAAGTGCCAGTCCGAGTTGAGGAATGGGACAGCGGAAGTGGGACGTTTCTCTTTGCAATCTGATTGCCGCCGATTATTAGTTCTGGGAATTGGTATGAGCCATAGTTCGAGCCGTTTTGGACCGATTAATGATTTTGTGGTTGTGCTGCACGTTGGTCTGTTATGACGGGGAAAACCGCCCTTGGTCCGCGCTCCATCTCCGTGATGGTGTTGGGGGTGGGAGCCTTTGGCCATGGCACTGCGCAAATCTTGAAGGACGCCGGAGCGAGCGTCTTGACCTATCTCACGCGGGATTATGGGCATTACGGACCGTCATTGGCAGGGCCGACTTACAGACGGGACCAGTTTCCCTCGCCTTGCCCCCTGCTGACCGAAAAGGGAGTGGATTTAATCGTCCCGATGTCAATTGATTGGGCCCAGGCGCCATGGAAGGAGGAATTGCTAAAGGTCCCGATCTTTTCGCCGACAGGTGAAGGGATGAGAATCGAACGGGAACGGGAGTTTGCGCACAAATTGTGCCGGCGCTTCGGAATACTGTTCCCGAAGGCATACGTTGCTGCAAATCGCCTCGAAGCGGAACGAATTCTCGAGAATCATCCGCATCCTTTCGTGCTCAAGAATCCTTTGTGTTCGCCGACCAGTCCGATCCACACGATTCTTTGCGAAACGCTCGAAGACACCCGCTGCTGGCTGCAGCACATTGACTACGCGGAAGGCGTCTTCCTGCAGGAATACCTGGGTCGGCGTGAAGCGGGACACATCGCGCTGGTCAGCGGCGGGGAAATTTACTCACTGGTGACCAACCAGGAATACAAACGCGCATTTGCGGGCAATATGGGCATACTGGCCGGCGCCCCTTTAGGCGGACTGGTCGAGTGCGATCCGCAAGACAAATACGGGCTCGCTCGCCAGTTGCTGCATCCGCTTTTGCCCTGGTTTCGCGAGGTCAATTATCACGGGCCGGTCCAGGTCACCGCGGTTGACTGCAACCAAAAATGGCAGGTCATCGAATACAACATTCGTATTGGAATCACTTCCGGAGCGATGATTCTGCGGATGCTGGCCAACCCGGTCGAAACCTTGCTTGGCACCGGGCAAAATAAGAAGCTCGAGGTCAAATTCCGCTCCGAACTCGCATTCGGTTGCTCGGTCACGCTGGCAGGATACGGTTATCCCTACGTCCAAATCCGAGGCCCACAGTTGCCCGTGGAAGTGACGGGCTCTTTTGATTGCGATGTGTGGTGGAATGAGGTGTGCCGCGATGCGAAAGGCAGGTTGCTCACGACGGGCCACCGGATCGCGGATGTGGTCGCTTTCGGGAACACCTTGGACGGCGCTGTTGAAAAAGCCTATGCTAATATCCGAAAAATCCAAAGCTTGGGCAGTTACTGCCGGCATGACATTGGCAAAAGTCTTTGGCCTCCTGGCAGCCCGTAAGGCTTTGGCCGTTTGATATGGATGAACATTGGATAATGAATGCTTTATCGCCGGATATTTTTGATCCCCAGACTGCAGCCTTGGAGGATTTGCCTGTTCCCGAGCTGGCGGGGCTGGCCTGGGCAGGGCCGGCAGAACCCTGGCATCAAGATACGCCTCCGCGACCGGCCTGGATCGAAATTGACTTGAATCAACTCAAGCGGAATTTCGAACTGATCAATCAAGATAAGCCGAAAGGGCTGCGGGTTCTTTCAGTCGTCAAAGACGAGGCCTATGGCCATGGAGCCTTTCAGGTGGCCAGGACGGCGGTGGAATGCGGCGCGAGTTTTCTCGGACTGAGCACGCTGCAAGAAGCGATCGCTTTGCGCGAGCGCGGTATCCAAAGCAGGGTGCTCCTTCTGGGAGACCGGCAGGAAACAGAGTTGCCCTGGTGCGTCGCGCACGAGCTTACTTGCTGTGTCAGTGAATCCCACTCGGTGACAGCGCTTGGCCGACTGGCAGGGGCCGCCGGCGAACGTGTTCCGGTGCACATGAAAATCAACACGGGCATGAATCGTTATGGTGTTCGCTGGGATCAAGCGGCCTCGTTGGCGGAACTCATCTGCTCGACTAAATCGCTCTTGCTCGAGGGAATCCTTAGCCATTTTG
>WNGL01015751.1_pt1 | contig 16777 bp, 9 predicted proteins | sample 5400591 | NCBI WGS metagenome assembly WNGL01 (sample SAMN13153377, study PRJNA577476) | soil metagenome | isolation source: 80 cm soil or saprolite under Garry oak tree replicate 1 | place: USA:California | collected 2016-06-15
GATCGAGCGCCGCGCCGAGCTGGCGATGCGCAGGGGCTACCAGGTCTGCACGCACGCTATCGGCGACCGCGGCATCCGGCTGACCATCGACGCCTACGAGAAAGCGCTCGCCGCCGTGCATCCCACGGATCCGCGGCCGCGCATCGAGCACCTGCAATGCGTCACCCCCGCGGACGTGCCGCGTCTCAAGACGCTCGGCATCATCGCCTCCATGCAGCCGAGCCACGCCACCAGCGACATGGGCTGGGCCGAGGACCGGGTCGGCGCGGAGCGCGGCCGGGGCCTGTACGCCTGGCGCTGGGTCCTCGACGCCGGCGTCGCACTCGCGGCCGGCTCCGACTTTCCCGTCGATCCCGAGAAACCGCTCGTCGGCATCCACAGCGCCGTCACGCGCCAGGACCTGAACGACCGGCCCGAGGGGGGCTGGCATCCCGACCAGAGGATGACCCTCGACGAGGCCCTGCGCGCCTACACGGCCGGCGCCGCCTACGCCGCCTACGAAGAGGATCACAAGGGAAGGATCGCCCCCGGCTACTGGGCCGACCTGACGGTCGTCTCGAAGGACCTCCGGGCGATCCCGCCCGCGGAGATCCCGCGCGCCGCGATCGACTACACCCTCGTCGGCGGGACCATCGTGTACGAGAGGACGTCCTCCACCGACAGCGCGCCGAACGCCGGCGCGACGAATGCGGCACCGGCGCGACGCAGCGCCGCCGGGGAGAAGCTGGTGGCGACGCCGATGACCGTGAGACCCGCCGCGCGCGCCGCCCGCACTCCGCCCGGCGAGTCCTCGATGGCCACAGAGCCCCGGCCACCGCGCAGGCCGAGCCGGCGCAGCCCCAGCCGGTAGCCGTCGGGCGCCGGCTTCGGTCGTCTCACGTCCCCCGCCGCCACCACGGCGCCGAACGTCCCCGCCAGCCCGGCGCGCCGCAGGGCAGACGCGATCTCACGCCGCGCCGCGCCCGACACCACCGCGAGCGGCGCCCGCCGCGCCAGCGTGCGGACCAGCGCGGCGGCGCGCCGGTCGATCCGCACCCCGGCGGCGATCCGGCGGTAGATCGTCCTCTTGCGGCGCACCAGGCCCTTCAGCCCCGCTTCGGTCGTCCTGATCCCCCGGTCGCGCAGCATCGATGCCAGGGCGCTGCGGTCGTCGAGCACCAGGTAGCGCGCGTCGTATCGGCGGCGCGACAGCCGGACGCCGAGCGGCCCGACGATCTCCCGGAAGGCGCGCCAGTGATAATCCTCGTCGTCCACCAGGACGCCGTTGAAGTCGAGCAGGATCGCCGTGCCCTTCGGGAAATTCGGCTGCGCAGTACGCTTGTCGTCCGCCACGGATGACAGAAGAAGACGGTTGGACGGGCCCTGGAGGGGCGAGTTATCGGGAGTGACTTGAGTCAGGAGGCGGGCTGCTTTCGCAACCCGCCTCCTTCAGGAGCTCACCTGGCGCGTCAGGAGCGTCGTCAGCGCGACGGCCTGTTCTGATCGTCCGCAGGCGCCGCGCTCTGGATCCTGATGATCCCCTCGTGCTCCCCTTTCTCGTTGTCCTGGCAGGTCAGTGTCACGGTCTCGCCCGCCTTCACGTTCTTGAGGCTCGGGGCAGCCGGGTCCAGGACGCGGGACGTGATGCTCGCGCCTGAATCATCCTTGAAGGTGATCGTCTTCCCCTCGACGTTGACGGCGACGACAGTCCCTTTCATGTCGTGCGTCTTACTCGTGGCGGCCGCAAGCGAACCCTGGACGAGCACCATCCCGGCCGTCAGACATGCGACCATCAGGACTGCGACTCTGGTCATGGCTCCTCCTTCTGGATTTGACTGGATCTCGCTAACCGTAAAACTGAAAAGCAATATCGATGCCACCGCCCTGATTCTCGCGCTTCGTGACATTCGGCGTCGAATTTGGCGGAAAACCGCTCAGTGAATAGAGGTTCCTGTCCGCTCCGGCGGACAAATCCGGCCTCGCGCGATGTCGCCGGAGCCCGGCGAGACTACGAGCTTATTGGAAAGATCCGCCGATGGAGGCGCCCCGGATGTCCCCCGTCGTATTTCCGTCCCCGCTTCCCATCGCGTCGCCCGGCTCGCTGCTCGTCACCGGAACCAGGACGACCATCGCCGCGGGGTCGCACACATCACTCACCAGCCAAGCCGCCCATCGATGTGGCTCAGGCGCTCTGTCCTTCCCCGAGAGCGATCGCCCGGGTTCTCGCATCGGTCTGTGATTGACGGGGCCGAAGAACCAGCGTATAAGACAGAAAATACTCCGTCCCGCTGGCAAGCGAGAAAGGCAGGGCCGATCTCGATGAGCGCTCTCCGTCGCGCCGCCTTCGTAGCCGCCGTCCTCGGATGGATCGGCGGTCCGGGAGTGGCGGACGACGGCGCATTCCGGAGTCTCACGCTCCAGGAACGGGTCGCCGCCGGACGGGCCATCGAGCGCATCTACTATTCCCACCAGGTCGGCGCAACCAGATCGTTCGAGCAGGCTCTGCCGGCAGCACAACTCGAGACCGAAGTCAGCATGTATCTCAAGCAGTCGGCGGCGCTCGAGAGGTACTGGAATACGCCCGTGACCGCGGAGCTGCTCCGGAAAGAAATCGAGCGGATGGCGCAGTCCACGCGGATGCCCGAGAGATTGCGCGAGCTCTACGGCGCTTTGGATGACGATTCTTTCCTCGTCGCCGAGACCCTGGCCCGGCCCGTGCTCGTCCGTCGCCTGACGAGGAACTTCTTCGCCTACGACCGTACCATCCACGCGGCGGCGCGCCAGGAGGCGGTGGCGTTGCGAGACGCGCTGGTGGAGGGGAGGATCAGCCCGTTCTCGGAGCATGCGAACCGATCCGTTCTGAACCTCGTTGAATCCGACGCGGCGGACGAGGACCGCGGGGACCGAACCCGCATGGACCTTACCACGGAGGAATTCGAGACGTGGCGTGCACGGATGCCCGGTCGTGTCGGCGAGGTCGGCCCCCTGCGCGAGGACGGCGAGAAGCTGTTCATCCAGGTTCTCCTGGATAAGAGTCCGCATGCCCTTCGCATCGCCACCTACTCGGTGAACAAGCGGACGTGGGACGACTGGTGGAGCGACGTCGAGGACGGGCTCGATGCCGGGAGCGTCGAGGCGGTGGGCGCGGGAGACGAGCCACTTCCTGCTCCTGTGGGTCGTGGAACCGGTGTTTGGGTTCCGGAGGAAGGAACCCTGCTGGCGACGAGCGCAGCCCCGGAATCGACCGCGGGGACGAGCGCGGTCGACACCTGGGAGAACGGCTCCCTGGATGTTTTCCCGGAGCCGCGGCAGGGCCATACGGCAATCTGGACCGGCAGCCTCATGATCGTGTGGGGTGGCTACTTGTGCCCTTCCAACTGTATCCCATTCAACACGGGGTTCCGCTACGACCCGGCGACGGACACCTCGAGCGCCATGTCGACGACCAACGCTCCGTCGGCGCGCGGTGGCCATACGGCCGTCTGGACCGGCAGCCTCATGGTGGTCTGGGGCGGCCCCGGTATGAACACCGGAGGTCGTTACGATCCGCTGTCCGATACCTGGTCCCCCACGTCCACGACGAATGCGCCGTCAGCTCGCGACGGGCACACAGCCGTTTGGACCGACGGCCTCATGGTGGTCTGGGGGGGTTTGGGAACCAACACAGGAGGCCGCTACGATCCTGCGACCGACACCTGGACCCCGACCTCCACGACTGGCGCCCCAACGGCCCGTGTCGGCCATAGTGCGATCTGGACTGGCAGCCTCATGGTGGTGTGGGGCGGCTCTACGGACTACTTCGCGACCGGGCCGGGGACCCACTTCAACACCGGAGGTCGTTACGATCCGACAACCGACACCTGGACGCCCACGTCCATGACCAACGTCCCTTCGGTCCGCAGGTACCACACGGCCACCTGGACGGGAAGCCTCATGGTCGTGTGGGGCGGAGACTATTGGGATTACCCCCCGTCGCGTCATGTGTCCCTGCGCACGGGGGGACGGTACGATCCAGTCGGGGATACCTGGTCGCCCGTTTCGACCACGAACCCCCCTCCCGCCCGCACTCGCCATTCTGCAGTGTGGACGGGGAGCCTCGTCCTATTGTGGGGAGGACAAGAGGACTCGCAGTACTTCTTCGGAAGCGGGGGCCGCTACGACCCCGTCGCGGATACCTGGACTCTCATCTCCACGACGAACGCTCCGGAGCGACGCCGGTATCATACGGCGGTCTGGACGGGCAGCCTCCTGCTGGTCTGGGGCGGAGAGGGGATCTACGGTGAGGAGCTCGACACGGGCGGCCGATACGATCCTTCGACCGACACCTGGACCCCCATGACGACCGGTGCGGGCGGCGCCCCGTCAGGACGCACCCGGCACACGGCGGTCTGGACGGGCAGCCTCATGATCGTCTGGGGGGGGACGAATCCGTCGAGCACCTTCCTCAACACCGGCGGCCGATACGATCCGGCCACCGATGCCTGGAGCCCCACCAGCATGACGAACCCGATCGGGCTTTACGGGCATACAGCCGTCTGGACCGGGAACGTGATGATCGTCTGGGGCGGCGCGTGCGGGGATTACGGCGGTCGCTACGATCCGCTGACCGACACCTGGGCTCCGACCTCCCGGATCAACGCCCCCTCCCCGAGTTGCGGCGGCCACACGGCGGTATGGACCGGCAGCGAGATGCTGGTGCAGGTGGGCGTTTTGCCCACCCTCGCTGCTCGTTACGATCCGGTGTCCGACACCTGGGCACCCATGTCAACAGTCAATGCACCCCTGGGCGGCTACCACACGGCGGTCTGGACGGGCCACCTCATGCTCGTCTGGGGCGGCGATACCGGTACCGGTGCTTCGTACGACCCGGCGACGGACATCTGGGAGCCGATGTCGAGCGTCAACGCTCCGCAGGGACGCCGTTATCACACGGCTGTCTGGACCGGCAACGCGATGGTCGTGTGGGGCGGGCAGTCGTGCTCCAGCTCCGGATGCACGATCCTCAGCTCTGGCGGTCGCTATGACTTGCAAACCGATACCTGGTCCCTCACCGCGACGGCCAGTGCCCCCACGTTCCGTTACGACCACACAGCAATCTGGACGGGTGCCACCATGGTCGTGTGGGGCGGCACGGCGGGGTTGAACACGGGTGGTCGGTACGAACCGTTGACCGACACCTGGACGCCGACCTCCACCGTCGGCGCTCCCTCCGGCCGCGGCCTCCATACCGCGATCTGGACCGGCGACTCCATGATCGTCTGGGGCGGATTCGATGGGTCGTATTCCAACAGCGGCGGACGCTACGTCGCTTGCGATTCGAGGCTCTACTATGCCGATAAGGACGGCGACGGCCACGGCGATCCGGGCACATCCGTCAAGTCCTGCGGCCCCCCCGCGGGCTACGTCGAGAATGGGAACGACTGTGATGATGCCGAAGCAGGGCTCTGGGGCGCCCCGACCGACGTCCGTGACCTCCTGTTCCTTGACGATCTGACGCTCGGCTGGGCGGCTCCCCTGGACCCCGGGGCCACCTCCATCTTCTACGACGCGCTCCGCTCTGCCGACGCATCCGATTTCGTCTCGGCCGCCGTCTGCATCGCGACGGACGCTCCGGGCATGACCGCAACGGATCCCCCGATGCCGGACGTCGGCCGCTCTTTTTTCTACCTGATCCGGGCCGAGAACCGATGCCCGGGTGGCCAGGGTCCGCTGGGCGCAAACTCGAACGGCAACCTTATCTCCGGACGCTCGTGCCCCTGAACCGTCTCTGGCTATCACCCGAAACGCGGTACGCGCACCAACAGCCGAATCACCTCAACAACGCACTCCAGGCGCACCACTCTGAGCGTCGCCCTCCTGGTTCATCCAAGACGCCGAACACCGAGGTGCCAGGGGCCCGACTGGAGACTTGTCCCTCCTGAAAAGTCCATCCGCCCTTTCCTTGCTTGGCCTTACGTCCCCCCACCGGCTTACTCCCCACCTCACCGCGACCTGTCGGCCGGCTCACCCAAGGAGAGACACTCGATCCCCATCGAGAGGAGCCTGCGCGCTGCCTACTGCAGTCGGTGTGAATGGCGTCTTTCCTATCGGACGGAATTTTCAGTAGGCACAGGCGCAGTTATGACTTTCCGCGATCCCGAATCACGGTCTCATCGTTAGGGTGCCAACCGTCCTATCGACGTGAAGATCGCAGGGTTGCCGTTCTGCACTCCGTTCCAGATCGGGAAGATAGCGTCCGCCGTTGCCACAATCCCCTGGTAGTCACCGATGAACATGTTCGTCCCGATGATGGACGTGGCGGTGGAGACCCTCACGTTCGGCAGGAAGTGCACTCCGTCATAGGTGTTGGTGTAGAAGGCGTCGAAATTCTCGTTGGACGGATCGAGTCGCTTGTCGAGCCAGACGATGCTCAGCAGACCATCGGGGTGGGTCGTGATCCAGGGTTGGAACTGATCCGTCGCGTTGGTCTCGTCGCTCACCTTCACCGGTGCGCTCCAGCTCTTCCCGTCGTTGCTGGACACAGCAAGCCGGACATCCGCATTGACGCATGGCTCCAGGGCACTCGAGAGCTGGGTGCACGATCCTCGAGAGAAATCCACCCAGGCCACAAACAGAGTGCCGTCGGGGGCGACCGCCGCGGTCGGCAGGCTGTTGGCGAAAAGACCCGCGGAGGCGGCGCTCCCGAATTTCGGGTCGGCGTTCTTGATCAAGAAGCTGCCCGGGGTCGGCAGATTGGCCGCGACGTCCGCCGGCGTGCTCCACGCATGTCCTCCGTCGGCCGATTTGACGAATTGAATCCTCGTCACGGAGGCGTTGAACTCCGCGAAGAAGATATCTGCTCCTCGGGTACGACGTCGCCGAAGCGACGGTGGCCAAGTACATTACCGACGGGGCAGACGGCCCCCCTCACAGACCTGGCGCACTTTTCTTCGGAATCACCTTCGCACTACGGCAGCCTGCGATTTCTTCGTCGTCACCACCGCCACATTCCCCCTGCTCTTCTGCTTCGTCATCCTGTCCCATGACCGCAGGCGCATCCTTCACTTCAACGTCACCGACACCCAGATGGACACCTGTTGCCGGGGCCATGAACCGGGGCACCAGCATGATGGCCTCTTCCCGTCCTCGGGGAGTTCATCTTCTTACCAGATCCTGCATGCCTTCTCGCGGACCATCGGATCGCCTTCCTTGCAGCCGAACGCGCTCTGGAACTCGGGCATGTTCGAGACGACGCCGTTCACGCGGTACTGCGGAGGGGAGTGCACGTCGTTCTGAAGCCAATAACGAGCCTGCTCATCCGACACGTTGGCGCACCAGACCTGTGCATTGGCCATGAAGAAGCGTTGCTCCGGAGTGAAGTCCCCGGCGGGCGCCGCCGGCTCGCGCCTCAGGAGGTCCTTCAGCGCCAGAGACGCGATGCGCAGACCGCCATTGTCGGCGATGTTCTCTTCCAGCGTGAGGCGCCCGTCCAAGGTGACACCATCCACGGCCGTGAAGCCCGAGTATTCCTTGACGAAGCACCGAGAGCGCTTCTTGAACTCCCTGGCGTCTCTTGCCGTCCACCAGTCCCGCAGGGTACCCGTGGCGTCGAACTGACGACCCAGCCCGTCGAAGGCATGGGTGAGGTCGTGACCGATCATCGTCCCGATCGCGCCGTACTTCACGACGACATCCCCCTCCTCATCGTAGAAGGGGGGCTGCAGTATGCCGGCTGGATAGGTGAGGCTGTTCAGCCATGGGGTGTAGGTGGCGTCGGCCGCGGTCGGCGCGACCTTCCATTCTCCCCAATCCACGGGCTTGCCGATCATCATGAGCTTCCACCTGAGCTCGAACAGCCGAGCTCGCCGCTCGTTGCCGATAAAGTCCCCTCGATCGATGTTCAGGGCCCTGTCGTCGCGCCAGTGATCGGGATACCCGACGTTGTTTCTCAGCGCATGCAGCTTGTCGAGCGCTCCCTTCTTGGTGGCTTCGGTCATCCAGAGGAGCTCGGCGATGTCTCTCGCCAGCACCTCCTCCAGGGCCCGGTCGATCCCCAGGATCTCCTCCTTGGCCTTGGCGCTGAAAGCGGCCTTCAGATAGAGCCGACCCACAGCATCCCTGAGGCTCTCCTCGGTGAATTCCACGCACGTTTTCCAGCGGGGAGCCGGCTCCTGAGCCCCACCCAGCGTCTTTCCGTAGAAATCGAAGTCCTCCTTTCCGAACGCCGAGGGTAGAAAATACGCCCAAGCGTTCACGACGTGAAAGCGGAGATAACTCTTCCAGGCATCGAGCGGGGCGGTCTTCAGAAGAAGCTCGAGCTTTTCGAGGAACCCGGGCACGCGCACGTTCACGCTGGTGAAGGCGGGCGCCGCGATCGCCTCGAAGTACTCGTTCCAGGCGAATGACGGAGCAAGAGCGATCAGATCGCCTCGCGACATCTTGTGATAGAGGTTGGCCGGGTTGAGGCGGGCGAGCGGCCCGATCGTCGACTTCGCGAGAGCGCGTTCGATCTCAAGCACGCCCTCGGCGCCCGCGGCGGCGCGGTCGGGGGCCTTCGGCACCATGCTTGAAGTAGTCATCGGGCCCGGGCAGTCCAAGGCCGCCCTGATCGACCGAGGCGATTACCGAGCTGGAGTCTCTGTAGTCCTGCTCGCTGTCGAGACTGAAGATGTGGACGCCGTCCGCCGCCTGCAGGTGAGCGATCGACACGGCGAGCGCCTCCCTCGAACTCACACCGGCGACCCAATCCATCTCGTCTTTAAGAGGCAGGACGCCCTGAGCCTCGATCCGCTTCTCGTCCATGCAGGCAGCGTAGTACTCACCGCTCTTCTGCTCCGCCACACTGCGACCGGGCTCGGGAACTGAAGCCTTCTCCAGGATCTCCCGCAGCAGGAGGAGAGTGCGCTGGTAGATTTCCACGAACGGTGCCCGGACTCCACTGTCCTTGGGCAGGGGGTTGCTCCTGATCCAGGCGCCGCAGGCATAGTGGTAGAAGTCCGTGCAGGGATCGACGCTCCTGTCCATGCGATCCGGATCGAACGTGCGGAGAGCGGCCCCCTGCGACGGTGCCTCAGCCCGGGTAGGAAGAGATGCCGGCTGCGCCGCCGCCAAAATCCCGAACAGGAGCCAGCTTCCCACGGGCAGGATCTTCACGTGGCACATTTCGCTGAGGATACACGGTGCCGGGGGCGGGAATCGAACCCACACGGGATGGAGGGCAGAGGGATTTTAAGGCTCCGGGAGTTTCTCGGGGCTTCCAGGGGGTCGCATGTCGATCAGGAAGCGTACCTCTTGCTGTTGGTAGGGTGCGCCCCCCAGCGTTCATGACAATGGGGCCCTCCGAGACACGGAGAGCCATCGGTGAACCTCATGATCCCGATGCAGAGTCTCTATGAATCGACAGAAGATCGGCGGTATCATGCAGACAACAAGCTCCCGTTCACCAAAGAACCAGGGGCTCCTGCGGATCCAGGTTGTTCTATGCCGGCAGAGGCAGAGTCCACAATCGAACTCCTAGAACGCGCCCGAAACGGTGACCGGCAAGCAGTCGACCGACTCCTGCAGCGCTATGTGACTCCCCTCCGCCGCTGGGCAAGTGGGCGGTTGCCCCGCTGGGCCCGAAGCCTTCTCGACACCGACGACATGATCCAGGAAGTACTCCTGCAGACGGTGAGGAGACTGGAAACGTTCGAACCTCGCGGCGAGGGGGCGTTTCAAGCCTACTTACGGCAGGCTGTTCTCAACCGCGTTCAGGACGAGATCCGGCGGGCTCGACGGGGACCTGCGGCGACCCCTGTGTCAGACGGACAGGCAGACCCGGGCCCGTCGCCCCTGGAGGAGGCCGTCGGTCAGGAAGTCATGCAACGATACGACGCGGCGCTGCAACGCCTCAGGCCGGAGGATCGCGAGGCGATCGTGGCGAGGATCGAGCTGGGTCTCAGCTACGAGCGCGTGACCGAGGCGCTCGGGAAGCCTTCGATCGAAGCGACGCAGATGGCGGTCAGCCGGGCACTCGTCCGGCTGGCGCGGGAGATGGGCCATGGGCGATGAGAGACCCGAGCTCCTCGCCCTGGCCCGATCGATCGCCAACGGGGCGCCCGTAGACTGGATCAAGACCGAAGGCGAGGCGGTGCGCGAAGAGGACGTCGCTCTCATTAGGGATCTCCGGCTCGTATCGGCGATCGTCGAAGCACATCGAAGCCAGCAGGGCCTGAGCGGGGATTCCCGGACCGCGGCGAGCACGGCAGTCCAAGGCGATCCCGCGTCCGCTGCGAGTGCTCCTCGCCATACCGTTCAACCGCTCCCTGTTTGGGGCCACCTCGAAATCGTCGAGAAGGTCGGCGAGGGCGGATACGGGGAGGTCTTCCGGGCTCGGGACACCCAACTCGACCGCGAAGTCGCGCTGAAGCTCTTGAGGAAGGAAACCCCGGTCCGAGACAAGATCCCGGCTGCCATGATCGAAGAAGGGCGGCTGCTGGCGCGCGTGCGGCACCCCAATGTCGCCACCGTCTATGGGGCTGAGCAGCACGAGGGGCGGGTGGGTCTGTGGATGGAGTTCATCCACGGCCGCACGCTTGCGGAACTGGTGCGCAGCCAGGGGGTCTTCGGAGCACCTGAGGCGGGATTGATCGGACTGGACCTCTGCAGGGCACTGGCGGCCGTTCACCGCGCGGGTCTGGTCCACCGGGATATCAAGGCGCAAAACGTCATGCGCGAGTCAGGCGGCCGGATCGTCCTGATGGACTTCAGCGCGGGAAGGGACCTCCGGAGGGCGATCGACGAAGAGGAACGTCTCATTACGGGCACACCTCTCTACATGGCCCCGGAAGTCCTCCGCGGAGAACCGGCGACGGTGCAGGCCGATATCTACGGCCTGGGCGTGCTCCTGTTTCATCTTGTCACCGGCTCGTACCCAGTCCAGGGGACGACGCTGAGGGAACTGCGTGAAGCGCATGACCAGAAAGCCGCACGGCCGCTCGGCGAGCTGCGTCCGGACCTCCCATCAGCCTTCATCCGGGTGGTGGAGCGGGCCCTGGCTCCCGAGGCGCACGATCGCTTTGGTAGCGCGGCTTCGATGGAGCAGGCGCTCGCTGGCGCGCTGGGGCTCGAGGGAAGGGTTGCCGATGCGCGACAGGTGATTGATCCCACGCCTCCTCGACCTCGAAGGTGGTGGCTGGTCCCCGCGCTCGCAGCAGGGTTGCTTCTCGCGCTGCTCGGCGGCGGCTGGTTCGCTCTGAAGCACGAGCCAGATAAGAGAGCCGTTACCGCAATGGAGGGGCCGAATCCGGCGACAGTCGTTGGGACCTCCGGAGCCGAGACATCGATCGCCGAGAGATCGTATACGGTCGAAGCCTCCTTCTACCGTGGGACCCACGCCAGGGAGCGTCTCGCGCCAGGCGATCGCGTCCGCGTCGGCGGTCTACGTCGTCAACGAGGATGACAACGGAGAGGCGGTCCTGCTGTTCCCCCGACCTGGACGGGACCCCTCGAACCCTCTCGCGCCTGGAGTCACCCATGTTCTGCCCGGTCCGCGTGCAGGAGAGCAGGAATACTGGCAGGTCACCAGCCCCGGCGGCCGGGAACACTTCCTGGTCGTTGCCAGCCCCGAGCGCCTCGCCGAGTTCGAAGAGGAAACCGTGGGCTTAACTCGCCCGGAGCCCGATCACCCGCTTCAGTACGTGCAGCTCTCCGAACAGGCCAAGTCCCACCTGCGCGGTTTGACCGGCCTGGTCACCGGCGCTGCGCCGCAGCAGGATACGGCAAGGGGCCGTCTCTTCGATCGCGCCGAGAAACTGGCGACCAGGCCCGAGGTCGTCCGCGGCACCTGGATCCGCCGGCTCGACCTGGAGAACCCCGCACCGTAAGGAGGCCGCATGCCCAAGGGAGCCAGGCGGTTTGCAGCAGTCTCTCTCCTGCTCGCCGGACCGTATTTCACACCGACCCCCTTGTCGGCTGCGGCGCAGGAGGAGCGCACAATCCACGCCGGGGAGACGATTCATGTCCGCCTGCCCGTCGGCGACCCGCAGAAGACGGCGGTCGCCTTTGATCTCGAGGTCGAGACCTCCGGTCCGCTGACGATCGAGGCCCGCTCTTACGACCTCGACACTCTTCTCAAGGTCTCGCGTGTCGGCCCGAACGGCGCCCTCGTGCCGGTCGGACAGGATGATGACGGAGGCTTTGGGAACAACAGTCGCCTCGGGTTCGAGGCCGAGGGCGGGGTGCGCTACCGGGTCGAGGTTCAGCCCGCCGAAATCTTCTACTGTGAAGGCGACCTGGATCTCCTGGTCGCGGCCGGCAAGACGGACGGGCCTGATCCACAGGCGAAGCAGCAGGGAGATCGGGCCTACTGGGAGGCCGTCAAGGCGAGGGCTGAGGACAGCGCCAGAGCCGAGTGCCGCGTGGAGGGGCTCCGGCGACTGGGCGCGGTTCGCAGGAGCGCCGGCGCGTTCGGGGAGGCGAAACCTCTCGCTTATGAGGCCCTGGCGCTCGCCGAAAAGGAACTCGCACCCGAACACCTCCTCGTGGCTTCGGCTCTCGACCTCCTGGCCTCGGTTCAGCAGGATTTGGGGTCCTACACCGAAGCGCAGCCTCTCTTCGAACGCGCCCTGGCGATGCGCGAGAAGCAGCTGGGCCCCGAACATCCCGACGTGGCCCAGAGCCTGAATAACTTGGCGGTGCTCCTCCTGTTGACCGGCTCCTACGCGGAAGCGAGACCTCTTTTCGAGCGCTGCCTGGCGATCAATGAAAGGCTCCTCGGCCCCGAGGATCCGATCATCGCACTGCTCCTCAATAATCTGGGCGTCCTCCTCGGGAGCATGGGCTCCTACACCGAAGCGAGGTCGCTGGCCGAACGGGCCCTGGCGATCCAGGAGCGCCAGCTCGGCCCCGAACACCCGGTGGTCGCCCAGAGCCTCGGCAATGTGGCCTATCTCCTCCAGAGCATGGGTTCCTATGCCGAGGCGAAACCTCTCTTCGAACGCGCTCAGGCAATCTACGAAAAGCAGCTCGGCCCCGAGCACCCGGAAGTTGCCAGAAACCTCAACAACCTCGCCCTCCTCCTCAAGGAGATGGGGTCCTACATCGAGGCGAGGCCGCTCTTCGAGCGCGCCCTGGCGATCCGGGAGAAACAGCTCGGGCCGGACCATCCCTATGTCGCCTCGACTCTCAACAACCTCGGAATGGTGCTTCAGGCCCTGGGTCTCTTCCACGAGGCGAAGCAGGTTTTCGAGCGCGCCATGGCGATCTACGACAAGCAACCCGGCCCTGGGCACCCCGATGCCGCCAAGAACCTGAGCAACCTGGCTCTGCTCCTCCAGGACATGGGCTTCAACACCGAGGCGAAGCGGCTCCTTGGCCGGGCGCTGGCCATGTTCGAGAAACAGCTCGACCCCGAACATCCGTTTCTTGCGCGGGCTCACAAGAACCTGGGTGTCCTCCTCGCTCGAACCGGCAGTCGATCCGCGGCGTTGACCGAGGCGTTGCGGGCCGAGGAGATCGGCAGGAACCATGTGCGCCTGATGGCCCGCGCGCTCGCCGAGCGGCCAGCGCTGCGTTACTCCTCGGTGAGGGATTCCGGTCTCGACCTGGCACTGTCGTTGGTTGTAGAAGGCCATGGTCAGGCGTCTGGATCGGGCCGCAGGGTGTGGGATGCCCTGGTCCGCTCCCGGGCGCTCGTCCTCGACGAAATGGCCTCTCGCCACAGGGCATACGGTGAAGCGCAAGACCCCCTCGTCGCCGACCTCACGCAAAGGCTCATCTTTGCCAGCGGCCGGCTCGCGAACCTCATGGTTCGAGGGCCCGGGCATAGCTCTCCCGATCAGTATCGCAAGCTCCTGGATGACACACGGCGGGAAGAAGAACGGATCGAGCAGGCCCTGGCCGAGAAGAGTCTCGCGTTCCGACAGGAGCTGTCGAAGGGGCGGTTGGGTCTGGACGATGTCGTCCAAAACCTTCCTCCCGGGAGCGCCCTGCTTGCCTTTGCCCGTTACGACCGACACGACCTGTCGGGCAAAGGAAGACACAGGACCCCCTCCTATGTGGCGTTCGTTCTGCGCGCAGGTGAGCAGGAGCCGGCTGTCATGCCGATCGGAGCCGCCCAGGAGATCGATGCCCTGGTCTCCCACTGGCAGGAGGAGGCGGCCCGAGGCCCGTTCCTCGGGGGCCGGTCGCCCGGTAACGCAAGGGCGGCGTATCGCAACACGGGTGCTGCCCTGCGCAGGAGGATCTGGGACCCGGTCGCTGCCCGGGTGAGGAATGTCAAGCGCGTCTTCGTCGTCCCGGACGGGTCGCTGAATCTGGTCAGTCTGGCCTCGCTGCCGGTCGGCGAGTCTGACTACCTGATCGAGAAAGGGCCGCTTTTGCACTACCTCTCCGCTGAACGGGATCTCGTTCCCCCGGAGGCCCGGACGTCTCCCAACGGTGGACTGCTCGCCCTGGGCGGCCCCGCCTTCGACGACGTCAGCCTCTTCGCCGCTCTTTCGCAGACGAAACCTGAGCCAGGTGAGCCGGCCGGTGTACCCGGTCCCGCCGCCTCGCCCGCGCCTCCCGTCGTCCAGGTCTCCGCCCTGCGCCCGTTCCGGGGTGAAAGGTCGGGATGCGGGGACTTCCAGTCGATCCGTTTTCAGCCTCTGCCGGCATCGGCCCGCGAGGCGGAAGAGGTCGCCGACCTCTGGATGAAGGAGGGTGGCCCGAGGCAAGCAGACGTTCTCATCGGCGCAGGCTCCAACGAGGCGGCCTTCAAATCAAAAGCCCCCGGAATGCGGATCCTGCACCTGTCCACGCACGGCTTCTTCCTGGGAGGACGCTGCGCCTCGGCCCTCGAGTCCGGACGCGGCGTCGCGGGGCTCATGAGAGTGGAGGAGACGACACCGCCACCCCTCAGCGGCGAGAATCCCCTGCTGCTCAGCGGTCTCGCGCTCGCCGGCGCGAACCACCGCTCCTCGGCAGGACCGGACGAGGAAGACGGTATCCTCTCCGCCGAAGAGATCGCGGCCATGGACCTGTCGGGCGTTGAGTGGGCCGTCCTCTCGGCCTGCGACACCGGTGTCGGGGAAGTCAAAGCCAGCGAGGGCGTCTTCGGGCTGCGGCGAGCGTTCCAGATCGCCGGCGCCCGAACCCTCATAATGAGCCTCTGGTCGGTCGAGGACGAGCCCGCGCGTCAGTGGATGCGGGCGCTCTACGAAGGACGCCTGCGGCGCGGACTGGGCACCGCCGAGGCCGTCCGCGAGGCGAGCCTCACCGTCCTGCGCCAGCGCCGCGAGACGAGACAGTCCACCCACCCGTTCTATTGGGCCGGCTTCGTCGCCGCGGGGGATTGGAGATGAAGGTAATTCTTCCTTTCGAGCTCCTCCTGTAGCCCCGACTCACCTGTGCCCCGAGCCTCCTTAAAAAGATCAAAGCGGCCGTTGGTTTAGGGCTCCCGCGTCGTTTAAAGGGAGTGCAGGGACAGTTCCGGGCACTTCAACCTACTGCATTCCCCGTTGCCGCTATCGCGTGCCGGCTCGGGCCAAAAAGGAGGGACATCCTCTTGAAAGACACAGTGAAAGCGCTTATGAAAGAGGGTTCTCGCGGATAGTAGGGATCTGTCGGGGACTCCACATTCCATTCATCGGAACACGCCCCAGTTCGTGCGGGGCGTACAGGAGGTCATTCCATGAACCGAACTCTCACAACACTTCTCACCATGCTGCTGGCAGTTCTGAACGCGGGGGGGATGGCCCGCGCTGCTGCCGGGGACACCGTGGCGGACCGTGTGTTCGGCCATCCTGATTTCACCACGTTTCCTCTCACCAACTGCTTCACTGATCCAAGCCCGGACGCCAGCACGATCTGTCTTTCCGGAGGGGTGGCGGTGGACCAGGCCGGCACTCTCTACGTGGGAGACTTCCAATGGAACCGGGTGCTCGCGTTCCAAGACGCTCTGACGACGGACGCGGTGGCCGACCGCGTGTTCGGCCAGCCGGATTTCACGTCGATCACGTCTGGTGGGGGACCGGGCGGTCTAACGTATCCCTTTGGAGTGGCACTGGACAACTGCGGCAACCTCTACGTCGCAGACCTCAACGCCGGCAGCCCCCGTGTCGCCATCTACCGTGATCCCCTGACGACGGATAACCTGGTCGATCTGGAGATCCACCCGAGCGACGGGTTGTTCGGCGCATATCCCCTCGATGTGGCGGTCGACCGTGCTGGAAACCTGTACGTGTCCGACCTCAACAACAACAGGGTGCTTGAGTACGATCGCCCCCTGCTCACGGACACCGTGGCGGACAGAGTCTTCGGCCAGCCCGACTTCGCGACGACCTCGACAGCGCAGGAAACCTGTATGTGGGCGATGGCAACAACCGGGTCCTAGTCTACCTCAGTCCTTTGACGACGGACAGCGTGGCGGATCTCGTGCTCGGTCAGCCCAACTTCACGACCGCCGGCTGCAATACCGGGGGTTTGAGCGCCAGCAGCCTCTGCTTCGGCCACCTGAACGGGATCGCGGTTGACGCTACGGGCAGCGTCTTCGTGGCAGACCACGCCAACCAGCGGGTAGTCGTGTACGAGAACCCTCTTGCCACGGACAGCGTGGCCGACCGTGTGTTCGGGCAGCCGGACTTCACGACGAACTTTTGCCTCGGCGTGAGCGCGAGCACCCTTTGCAACGTTAATGGGGTGACAGTGGATCGTGCGGGCAATCTGTACGTGGATGATGAATTCCGCGTGCTGGAGTTCGACGGCGTCGCCGCCCCCCGGGTAGGTTCGGACGACTCCGACGGTGACGGCGCCGGCGATGCCTGCGACAACTGCCCGGGCGACAGCAACCCGACGCAGT
>WNGL01004478.1_pt1 | contig 16775 bp, 20 predicted proteins | sample 5400591 | NCBI WGS metagenome assembly WNGL01 (sample SAMN13153377, study PRJNA577476) | soil metagenome | isolation source: 80 cm soil or saprolite under Garry oak tree replicate 1 | place: USA:California | collected 2016-06-15
TTGCCGCTGGCGCGGGCGTCGTTGTAGATCTTCGCGGCCCAGGGGCTGGCGTGCCGACTGTTGTCGGCGAAGGTGGTGATCGCATGACCCCGCGCAGACATGCCCTCGCACTGGCTGCCGCATTTCTGCTGGGGACAGGCGACATCCTGGCCGTGGTCCTGGTGGCCGCTTGTTCCGAGGGGGCCACCACGACGCTCTGCAACTCGCAGTCTCTTTCCGTCGGCGGCGGTGCCTACACGATCATGAACAACGAGTGGGGCTCCAGCGCTCCCGAGTGCATCACCACCGACCGGAACGCTGACTTCACGGTGGCGAAGTCCTCGATCGCGAAAACCACGCACGGCGCGCCCGGCGGCTACCCGTCCATCTACAAGGGCTGCCACTGGGGCGCGTGCACGCCGGACAGCGGCTTCCCGATCCAGGTGTCCAGCATTCACGCCGGCACGGTGACCACGAGCTGGAGCACGACCCAGCCTGGGGGCAGCAACGACTACAACGTGGCCTATGACATCTGGTTCAACCAGACGCCCACCGCGAGCGGCCAGCCCAACGGCGCCGAGCTGATGATCTGGCTGAACCACAACGGGCCCGTGCATCCGGCCGGCTCACAGGTGGCCAGCAACGTCAGCATCGGCGGCCACAGCTACCACGTGTGGTTCCGCAACCGGGGCTGGAAAACCATCTCCTACACGATGACCAGCGGCACCACCTCGGTCAGCAACCTGGACCTGCGAGCGCTGGTGGCCGACGCGGTAAGCCGGGGCTACATCCAGAAGCCCTGGTACCTGATCGACGTAGAGGCCGGCTTCGAGGTGTGGCAGGGCGGCGCGGGCCTGGCGACCAAATCATTCTCGGTCAACGTGGCCGGTGGCAGCTAGCCGTCACCCAGCCCGGCCCCGGCCACCTGGCCAGGTATCTGAATACGCGCTCGATCGGACCTTCATGGCTACTGGTGCGTGAGCCACCTGGCGAACTCGTCGGTGTCGCGAATGTTGTGGTCGAGTACAGCCGTGTAGATATCCCAGCTGCGCACCGATACCCCGTACTGCGGGCGAGCGCTCCACAGCGTCTTTATGCGCAAAATGGCGAGGCGTGCGTCGTCGGTCAGACGTGCGGGCAGCGTACGCAGATGTGCGAGATCGGGCTGCCGGGCTGGGTCATCGACGAACCACAGGTCGAGCTTCCACTCAGGCAGGCAGTACTGCCGGGTGGTAGCGCAACCCGACATAGACCGTCCGGGTACTTCTCCGGGTCTTGGTTCCAGCGGCCGCTATCGTCGCGGTACTGCATCGCCTTCACGTCCTGGGATGCGGCAAGCTCGATGGCGACGGCGAGCACCTGTCCCTTGCCGAGTGACGGGCACACGACGGTGATGTCAAGGTCTCGCCACGCCATCAAGCCGAGCGCAGCGCTTCCGACGAGCACAGGGTCGCCGACGGCACCGAGCACTCCGTCAAGGTCAAGCTGCGCCCGGACGTGCTCCGCCTGATGGGAATGGCCCGTGGCCGGGTGTGCTGGTTCTTCCCGACGCGGGCGGAGCGCGGGAGACGTTCCGGCAGATGGGCGACCGGCTGGCGAGCATGGGCTACGTCGCGCTGATCCCGGACATCTACTACCGCGCGGGCGAGTGGGCACCGTTCGACGTGGCTACCGTGTTCACGGACAAACAGGAGCGGGCACGGCTGTCGAGCCTCGCGAGCGTGCTCACCAATGACCGGATCATCGCCGATTCCGGCGCCTACGCGGACTTCCTCCTGGCGCGGCCGGAAGTGACGGGATCCACGATCGGTACCACCGGGTACTGCCTGGGCGGGCGCATGTCGCTGATCGCAGCCGGAGGTCTCGGTCGCAAGATCGCCGCGGCGGCGTCGTTCCACGGCGGCAGGCTGGCTGTCGCCGGCGCCCCATCGAGCCCTCACCTCTCGGCGGGGCCGTATCACCGCCACAGTCTACGTGGCCGGCGCCAGGGACGACGACTCGTTCACCACTGCCGAGCTGCTGGAAAGCGCGCTCACTGACGCTGGAGTGGACCACACACTGGAGTTCTACTCCGCCCACCACGGATTCGCGGTGCCCGACAACCAAACCTACAGCGCGGAAGCGAACGCCCGGAACTGGGAAGCACTCCGCCAGTTCTACGGTGCCCACCTCAAAAGCTCCTGAAGCCCGGGCAAGGTCGTCGTCGACTGCGGTGCGGGTTGGGTCAGATCAGTGCGCGTGCACCGGTCCCTCACGATGCGCGCGATGTCGGGTGCGAGCGTGCCGGTGGCGAGCTGTTCGAGCATGCGCAGCACATACACCACGCGAACCGTTCGGCAAAATCGTGGTTCGGCCGCGTCGATTCCCGCACCATCCAGGAACGCCGGCCAAGCCATGTCGAGCACCTCCGCAGGGGAGAAGCTGGCCGACCATGCGCACCAGGCGACGTCGAGGGGAGATCGGCGAGGCGCACCGCCTCGAAGTCGAGCAGCCCGGTCACCGCTTCGCCGTCGGTCAGAACGTTGACCGGCGCGAAGTCACCGTGGGCAAGTACGACGGGACGCTCGGCGAACAGGTCTGGCATGGCATCGAGGTAGCGGCCGACGTTCGTGATGGACGGCTGCCGCGCCCAGCCAGGCGAGGATACGGCGAGGCTCTCCGGGTCCGCCCACAGCTCATCGAGCTCGAGGTCGGTTGCCGACCACGGAGTCTTCATGGGCTGTGGCGTCACCGGTGACCGGGCTCACCTGGGCGGCCTGGTTGCAGGGCGACCGGAAGCTGGCGATCCAGCCGAGGTCAAAAGCCTTCTCGAGGCCGAGGAAATCGACATAGAACTCGTGTCCAGCGGTGGCGCACACCCGCTGACCAACAGAAAAGCTACGATTCGCACTGCATTGGAGCGCATTGCTGAGCGTTGTCGCACTGCCAGAATCCGGCCAGTCGATGGCAGCCCTTGATCGCGGCGCCGCCCGGCCTGACATCCGCCACCACGGCGGCACGTCACGTCGGCGTCACGGCTCCTCCTGTCCTACTGCCCGGCCGCTGCTGATCCGGTCGAGGGCGTCAGGTGTGCCCAGCTCGGACCGTAGGCCCGGATGGGAGCAGTAGAAGGACAGTGCGTGGTAGACGGTGGTTGGGTCGGTGGCGAGCCAGACGGTGCGGACGACCATGATGGGCAGGAATTGCACCTCCCCCGACCGGAATCGGCCCAGGTAGAGGCGTACCCGGGTGTCCTCCGACGGTATTGCTACGACAGCGATAATCGGAGTGCCGCGCCAACCGGCGGAGACCGCGACGATAGCGTGCCACGGGATGAAGTGGGTGGACGTCAGGCCGCGGTGGTACACGCCGGTGGGGGAAAGGATGATCTTACCTGGTGCCAGACGCAGCATGGTGACCAGGACCCACCCGACAACCACGGCCAAGACGCCGATAACGACCGCCATCACCACGCCCACGGCGGTGGCCGACAGGGCGGCGCCCGCTGCCACCGCCAGAACGACCAATTCGCTCATCACCAGTAGGGCCGTGAGCCAGTAGTACAACCAGGCCGAGTAGGTGAACGTCACGCCGCTGGCGCCGTCTGGCGCCGCGGTGAGGGTTCCCGTTCGGCTGGAACGTCGGCGTCTCCACCAGAGGCGCGTGCCCAATCCCACGACGTGCCCCAAATAAATGGCACCCGCAGCGAGCGGGACGCCGGTTACAGGCTGACCCGCCCAAGACAACCACGCCGCTTCTGCCGCCATGCCGAGGGCCATGGCGGCCACGAACCCCATCCAGAGTTTGAGCCACACCGGAAGTCGTTGCCCGGTCCAGCCTGCGGGGATCGGCAGTGCCGAGCTTCCATCAGGCCATCCAGCCGGACTGCGGTCTGCACGCATCCTGCCGCTCCGTCCGGCCTCGGGCTCAAGGGCTGACCCGAGCGTGACGCCTGTCAACGACCCGGGCTACTTCTTCGGCGGCTGCCCAGCGCTGTCTGCTACCTGGTCCGGGCTCAGACGCAGCGCTCTGTCGGCCAGCCCTGATTCACCGTGCCGCCACAACTCTCTGGCCAAAGACAGTGACGAGGTGATCACTTGCATCTGTCCCATGTCCGCCTGCTCCGGCTCGTCCAGGCCGTTATCGTCGCACGCCCCGGACCGGGCTAGCTACAGTTCCCGCAGGAGTCGAGTACCTGCTTGCAAATCGCCGTGTTGGTATCCACCCGGCCGGCTCAGGGTGGCGCCCAATGAACAGGACATACATAACGCGGATGCGCGCGGCACGTATGCGGTCGCCCGGCCCCGGAACGTGGCCACTCTCCACCTGGCGCAGCGGCGTGGCCGGTGCCGTCGTGGTGGCAGCTGTCCTCGCGGTAACGATCGGGGGATGCGGGACGCGCCGGGCGCTCGGGGCGCACATCATGGGGCGCCGCGTGCCGTGCTCACGGCGACCTTCCGGCTTCCTGGAATTCTCGGTGTTGCCACCGGGGGCGGCGCGGCGTGGGTGACCACCGGTAATGCCGTGGTGGGTGTCGACCCGCGCACCGATCGGGCCGTCCGGGTCCTGTCTGACCCCGGCGCGTCTCTCACCGGCATTGCCTTCGGGGCGGGCAGTCTGTGGGTCGAAGGCGCCGCTGGGCTGCTGCGGGTGGATCCGGTCACCGGCAAGGTAACGGCCAGGATCGGGGTCCATGCCTTTGCGCTGTCCTTCGGCGAGGGGGCGCCGTGGGCACTGGGGTCCATCGGGGGCGGGCCGCTGGCCCGGATCGACCCGGCGACCAATGCCGTGCGGACCTTTCCCCTCCCCCCAGGCAAGACCTGGGACCTGGCGGCCGGCGAAGGTGCCGTATGGGTCACGGCGACCTGCCCGGCTTCCGGTTGCTTGCTGCGCGTCGACCCGGCCACCGGGCGGGTAGCCGCTCGCATCTCAGGGGCTCACCTGTTCGGGCAGGTCGCCGTCGGTGACGGCGCTGTCTGGGCGTCCGGCGGAGCATCGGTAGCCCGGATCGACCCACGAACAGACCGGGTGACGGCGACGGCCCCGCTGCTGTCACCGCTTCCCGCTGCGGGCCCCTCGCCGACCCTGCCCACTGGCTGGACTTCAGCGACCCCGCGCACGGCTGGCTGCTGCAAGACCTCGGGGCCGCGATGGGAAACAACCCGGTGCGGCTATACCGCACCGGCGGCGGCGGGCGGCGCTGGCCGCTCATCGTGGCGAGCCCGCGGGAGAACCAGGCCGGGGCCAGCCCGGGCGGGCTGCCGGTTGCCTGTGACAAGACCGGGATCGCGTTCGCAACCCCCACCGACGGCGGGCTGACCAGCGCCTGCTTCTCCCTGGCCGGCGCGGTGCTGGCCACCCACGACGGCGGCGCCCACTGGGCGCCGCAGGCACTGCCGCTGCCCGCGAACGCCTGCATGCTGGACGGTTGCCTCATCCCCCCGCCGCAGTTCTTCGGACGTACCGGCTTCCTCACCATCGACCACGGCGGAAGCGCTCCTTACCTGCTTGTCGCCGGGCCGATCGGCTCGGCCCGTTTCTGCGGCGCGCGGCAAGGACTGCTCATCGCGGCACTGTCCCAGGACACCCCGGGCCCGGTGTTCTACCAGACCTCCGATGCCGGCCAGACCTGGACCTGGTACCTCCCACAGCTTGTCAGGGTTGGCCGCGGGACTTGAGGTCCTGCAATACCTCCAGTACTCCCCAGCCGCACACCAGCAGGCCGTCGATGAGCGCGGACGACGGCGAGCGCTGCCGGGCAAGCGTGCCACGCAGCCGCCCAGCCCGCAGGTTCTGCGCGAACCGGCTGGTGAGCAGTTCACGGAGAGTTTGCAGCGCCCGCGCCAGGTTGCAGGCCAAACGTCTTGACCGGATCCACATCCCATGAGGAGACTCGTATCAATTCAAGGGGCTGGGAACTGCGAGTAGGGGGCGGGTATGGATCGGTTGCCGATCATTTACGTGCGGGGATACGCGGGACCGACATCGGGCATCGACACCCAAGTCGACGACCCGTTCTATGGCTTCAACAAGGGTGCCACTCACGTGCGCGTTGGCGGCGACGGTGATCCGATGTTTTACCAGTTCGAAGGCCCGATGCTGCGGCTGATGATTGATGAGCAGTATCAGCTGCTGGTTCACGGCGACCAGCACGCCTTTCTGCAGGATGCGCCGGACGACTCGCTTCCATCGGCCACGCTGTGGGTGTACCGGTTCTATGACCAGGCTGCCACGACATTTGTTCCCCAGCCTCACCGGGGAGTTCTTGAGCGGATGTACACCCGGCTGCATGGCTCTTTGACCGCAGATAGCTTCGACATCGAGACCGCCGCCGTCGGCCTGTACGACCTGATCGACCTCGTCCTTCGCAAAACCAGGGAAGCCGACAAGGTCATCATTGTCGCGCACTCCATGGGCGGCCTGGTCGCGCGGTGCATGATGCAAAAAATCTGTCTGCTACCCGACAACCGGGGTCCGGGCAAACCAAAGGACCGGGTGTCGGCGAAGAAGCTGATCAGCAAGTTCTTCACCTACGGCACCCCGCACGGCGGAATCTCCTTTGACATCGGCGCGCTGAACTGGGCCGAGGGAGCCTTCGGCCCGGCCGGGGCCGATATCTTCGCACCCGCGAAAATGTATGGCTACCTGACGAAAGGCGCACACTTCGGCGAGGTTCCCGCCGACGGCTCGAACTGGGACCCTCAGACCATCCCTGAGGCCGTCTTCCGCGCAGAGGACGTGTTCTGCCTCATCGGCACCGATCCCAGTGACTACGGGCTGTCGCGTGTCGTGGTCGGACCCAAAAGCGATGGCCTGGTGCGCATCGAGCATGCTTATGTCCGCGGCGCCCATCGCGCCTACGTCTACAAGTCGCACTCGGGCACGTACGGGGAGGTCAATTCCGAGGAGGGCTACCAGAATCTGCGGCGCTTTCTGTTGGGCCGCTGGAAGGTTCAGGTATTCCTTGACGGGCTGCCCGCTTACCCGGTCAACATGGCCGAGTTGCCCGAAGACCAGCGGTGGCGGGTGTGGCAGGCGGACATGCGCCTATCAGTCCGTGGGCTGCCCGTGGTGATGAGCGAGCAGCAGGCGGCACACTGGTGCCCGATCCAACTCAACGACGAACTCAAACGGCTCGCAGACACCCCAGATCATCCGGTGCCGCTGGTGACAACCTTTCTGCGACCCGAAAACCCCGCAGACGACCCGGCCCACGGCGGGCGGGCCCGCTACAGTCTCACCCTACGGGTGTACCAACTCAACGAACGCGCTGGCAGCTTCCGCTTCGCCAACCATCTCGAACAGGTTCCCGACTGGAGCGATTCCTTGATCGTCGATGTTGGCCCGAACGTCACCAGGACCGGGCTGCAGGCCTGGCTGGCGTGGAATTCTCAGGTTAGCGGGCCGATCACTGCGTTCGACCCCATTACAGACGGGCTACCCGAACCAGGCCGTCATCCGGCCCAGGTGACGCATGACAACGACCAGTGGCGATGTCGTGCCGACCTACCCGACGCAGCCAAAGCGTTGCCCATCCTCGGCCAAACAGCCCGGCTGATCATCATCATCACCGACCGCGACTCCGCGACCCCAGTCGACGGCTAAGGAGCGAGCGTTGCCGATAGGGAATACTGGTACAATAACTAGTACCAGTGTCACCCGGGAGGACGTTGACCGGGGTCGGGACGGCCTGGGCCGCGGCGGCCGCCGCCATGCTGCTCACCGCCCATCCGGCGGCGAGCGCGTTCTTCTCAAGTCCGTCAGGCACCCCCGGGCCGCGCGCTTGACCCGCGCTCCGCGATCAACTCGCCACCTCGCGGCCCCACCCGCGCGAGTAGGGTGGAGCCTGTCCTACGAGCTTCTGACCTGGCCAGACACCAGGAACGATTGAGTGGAGCTAAGGGGACTCGAACCCCTGACGCCCTGCTTGCAAAGAACAGGCAGCACATCCACCCGCGGGTCTCCACCGCTGTCGCGGTCCTCGGGGTGGCAGGCATCGCCGCGTATGTCTCCTACTGGCACGCCTACGAGGTCGTCCGTGCTCACGGCGAGACCGGGGTGACCGCCCGGCTGGAACCGGCGACGATTGACGGGCTCGTGTACTCCTCCTCGATGGGGGTGCTGTACGCGGCCCGGCACCGGCTCCCCGTACCGGCCCTGGCACGGTGGCTACTGGCACTTGGGATCGTGGCCACTCAACAAGTTAGTAGCCGCGGCGTGGAGGGATTCAGGTGCGGCAAATGCGCTCCGGGCCCATGTCTTCGCCGGGCATGCCGGTGCCTTCGGATAGAGCCGGGCCGACTGCAACGATCGTCGACGGTGACACTTCGTTCATCCTGAGGGGATCGGCTGAGCTAGACCGCCACCTGTAGCGGCCTCACCTCGGAGTGAAGATCCGCTGCGGTGATGCCGTCGACCGCCACGCCAGCGGCATGGAACGCACGCAGCATCGCCTCGGCCGCCGCAGCCAGAGCCGTGAACTGGTCTCGGCCATTGACGGTAACGGAGACTTCGACGCGGACATTGGCACCATCTCGGGCAGTGCTCATCGAGGGGTCAACTGTCGTGGCATCCAGGTCATCGATGACGGCCCCGATGAGGTCGGTGATCTCGTCCTCGGTGAGGTAACGCCCAGGGTTGAGCAGCGCCGATACCTCCACGGTAAACATGTCTTCACTGTAGTGGCCGAGAGCACTCGCTGACCATGCGGGCCACCTTGTTACGGAAGTGGTTCGGGTTACTCGGTTGTCTTATGCAAGGTCTCCTGGTGCTGGCCGCATGCGCACCGCATGATCAGGTAGCCTCGCTTCGTTTCCCGCGCAACCGTCCACCCGTGGAGTGCGACCATCCTGACGGCTGCATCACGTTCCGACTCGCTGCCAGTCACGCCAACCAACCATAGTGGCGGGGCAGACCGGGCGCCCGCCAGCGATGCGGCCCGGGAGACGTGAGCATTCGGTGCCGAAAGTGGGGGCATCTCCGCGGGGGTTACACGCGCCCCTGTCACCTTGTCCAGTCCCTGCCTCGTCGTACATGTGGGCCCTCTGTTTCACACGGTTCGGTGATTGATTAGCGTGTGTCGCCGTGAGCCAGCTGGGATGCTTGCGGATGCGTGCGGTCTGCGTAGGGTCACCCTAAGTCGCCGGGGCGCGGCAGAGCGAGACATGGCATGGACGTTTTCCGGGTTCGGGACCGGCTGATCGACGACTACCGGGACTTCACCGGCAGCTTCGTCGACATCCAGGACAAGAACATCCGCGAGCACGTCGCCGAGCGCATGGCCAGGGGATATCAGTGGCCAGATCCCCGGGTTGTCGCTCAACCCGAACTTCGCCTCCGGGGGGAGGTCACCGACCTAATAGGTCAAGGACTCCTCCAGCCGGAGTGCGAAAGGATCTTCCGGCTCAAAGACGACAACCCTGACGGCCCGGTGCTGCGGCTGCATCAGCATCAGCGCGAGGCCGTCGAGGCCGCGCGCACGGGCGGCAGCTACGTGCTCACGACCGGGACCGGGTCCGGCAAGAGCCTTGCCTACATCATCCCGATCGTTGACCGGGCCCTGGCGGATAAGGCGGCCGGAACGGACCGGCCGGGGATCAAGGCGATCGTCGTTTAACCCGATGAACGCCCTGGCCAACAGCCAGCTCAGGGAGCTGCAGAAATTCCTGACGATCGGGTACCCGGCGGGGCCGCTGGTGACATTCGACCGCTACACCGGGCAGGAGTCAGCGGACGACCGGGCAAGGATCATCGCCGACCCGCCCGACATCCTGCTCACCAACTACGTGATGCTCGAACTCGTCCTCACCCGGCCCAGGGACCGCGGCCTGATCGACGCAGCACAAGGCCTCCAGTTCCTGGTCCTGGACGAACTGCACACCTACCGCGGCCGACAAGGCGCGGACGTGGCCATCCTCGTGCCCAGGCTCCGCGATACCTGCGATGCAGCGGATGTTCAGTGCGTCGGCACCTCCGCCACGATGACCACAGAAGGCGACCTCAGCGATCAGCGGCATGTGGTCGCGGACGTGGCGACCACACTCTTCGGAGTCTCGATCCAGCCCTGCCATGTGATCGGGGAGACGCTGGAGCGGATCACTGACCCGTCGGCGATTGCCCCCGACGCGTTGCGCCAGCGCATCAGTGATCCTGTCCCCCCAGGTGAGATGGGCACCAGCAAGCAACGCGCCCTCGGTAGAGATAAGCAGGGCAGCTGAAGATGGCTGCCCAAACAAAAGGGGGATTGCATGAACATCAAGGCCAAGCTGGCGGCTGGCGTCGTCACTGCTCTCGCCGTGGTGGGGCTCAGCGCAGCGTCAGCGCTGGCCAGCACGCAGGGCCTGAACTACGAGGTCGACAACGGCGTCTCGTGGACGCTGGCTAACGGCCCGTCGTCTCTTGCCCAGCCGGTGCAGGCGGGTTACGCAGACGCGGGCGTCGTCGCCGACATTTGCCCGGCCGCTGGCTTCCAAGGCATCGCCGTGACCGGCTCCGCGAACCTCGCGGACAACATCTGGATCAGCAACGGCAGCGACGAGGCCGTTACACCAGGCACCTACTCATTGGGTTCCCCGGTGGACTTCAGCTACGGATTCGACAACCACAACGGCACGTTCTGGATGGCGAGCGGCCCATACGCGGGGCAGACACTCACCGCCACGCAGATCGCGGCTGACTTCCCGGACTCGGAGGCTTACGCCTGGGTCGGCGTGGTCTACACCGGGACGCCCGTGACCGGGTACATCTCCTCGATCAACGGCGTCAGCACCAGCCACCGCAACGTGAGCATCGCGCCCAACGCCGAAAACGTTCTCATCGCCGCGGTGCGGTAACAGAAAGGACGCAAAGGGCGGCTGGCAGCCACCGGGGGTTCGAGGCCCCGGCGCCCGCGAGAGCGGCTGGGCGCAGTTAGAACACTCTGCCGACGTGACGTGGTCAATGGCGACCTGGTTCGGCCATCTCAGCTCAGCGGCCTACGGGCACACGTCGGCCGGACGGTCGGGCTCAGCGCGCCCGGCGCAACAGTGATTTGTGCGGCGGCCACAGGAGTGGCGCAGTTGATACGCCTCCGTTACCAGCTTGAAGTCCTGTGGGTGTTGAGATTCAGCGGTTTCGTCTAGACTCGTCGGGTCGGTGGTACGGCCCCCCCGCCGGGGTCGTCCGATCCGGAGGTGCGGATGGGCATGTCGGCAGCCATTGGCGCCTCAGCCCCGGCGCTGTCACTCCACGCCCGAGAGGCTGCGCAGCGGCACCGGCCGGCGCGATGGGTCGGGAACTGCCGCCGGGCACCCGGTTGAGGCCATGCATCTGCTCATTCAGACCATCGTGAACGGGCTGCTCGTCGGCGGCCTCTACGTCACGATCAGCGTCGGCTTCTCGCTGGCCTTCGGGGTTCTCGACGTGATCGACTTCGCCGTCGGCGAGTGGGTGATGCTCGGCGCCTTCGTCGGCGTGGCATCGCAATCATGGTTCGGGATCGACCCGATAGCCTTCCTGCCAGTGGTCTTCGTCAGCTTCACCCTCCTCGGCTGGCTGGTCGCTCCGCTGATCTACCGCGTGCGAACCAGTCACTACGCCCGGCCTGCGCTCATGGCGCTGGCTTTTACCTTCGGCATCGCCACGTTGGCACGTGGCTCGATGCTCACCGGAGTTGGTTTTGACCCACGAACGGTGAACACCGGCATCGTGAGCGGCACGCTGGTCGTGGGCGGCATCCAGATGCCGTGGCTAAGGCTCGCGAGCTTCATCTTCGCGGTCGTGGCAACGGGCCTGTTCATCGCATTTCTGTTCTTCACCCGCCGCGGACTGGCTGTGCGCGCCACCGCGCAGAGTAAGCAGTACGCCGGGCTGATGGGCGTCGACATCAAGCGGGTGAGCGCTTTCGCCTATGCGATCTACACGGGTCTCACCGCGATGGCGGGCGTACTCATCGGCGCCATCTACTCGATCACGGCGCAGGACGGCCCGCGGTACACGCTGCTGGCGTTCTTCGTGGTGGTGCTGGCGGGCCTCGGGTCAGTGGGCGGCGTGCTGGTCGCCGGGCTTTTCCTCGGGGTGCTGCAGGCGATCGTCACCGTCTATGTCGGCGCCGACTACACTCTGGCGGTCGTCTTCGGGGTGCTGTTCGGAGTGCTCCTCGTGTCCCCGCGGGGACTGCTGCGCCGGGGCCTGGCACCGTGAAAGCACTCTCATCGCGCCAGAAGCTCATAGTGCGGGCAGCCATCCTGCTGGCGCTGGCCCTTCTCCTCGGGACATTGCCATTGTGGGCCGGGGACTACTGGACGCGCATCTGGACCGGTGTCGCAATGTGGACCGGCCTCGCTCTGTCCTGGAACATCATCGGCGGGTACGCCGGCTACATCAGTTTCGGGCAGGTCGCATTCTTCGGCGTCGGCGCGTACACCACCGCCCTGCTGATGCAGCCGTCGCACCACTGGAATTTCTTTCTCACACTGCCAGTCGGCGCAGCGGCAGCCGGGCTGCTCGCCCTCATTGTCGGCTGGCCCTCGCTGCGCCTGCGCGGGGCCTACTTCGCGATAGCGACCTGGGCGCTCGCAGAAGCGCTGGCCCAGCTCGCGGGGGTGTTCGGCTTCACGGGAGGCAGCTTCGGCATCTCCACGCCGGCGAATCCCAGCACGTCATTCTTCTACTACATCATGCTGATCGCCGCGGCGATCACCTACGCGGTGGCATGGGGACTGCTGGAGCGTTCACGCTTCGGCCTCGAGGTAAAGGCGGTCCGCGATCATCAGACCGCGGCGCAGAGCCTGGGGATCAACACCACCTTGGTGAAGCAGCAGGCGCTCCTGTTGAGCGCCGTGATCCCGGCGGTGTTCGGCGGGATCGACGCCTACTGGATCACCTTCATCAACCCGCAGAGCGTGCTGGCGGGAGACATTACCGACCAGATGGTTGTGATGGCCCTGGTGGGTGGGCTCGGCACCATCTGGGGCCCCGCGCTGGGCGCCATCGCCCTCTACCTCGTTAACACCTGGTTCAACGCCACGTTCGGCAGCACCACCGGCTACATCGCCATGGTCGGCGGCTTGGTCGCGATCGTGGTCTTGTTCCTCCCCGACGGAATCATCGGGCTTCTGCCACAGACGCGCCGGCTCCGACTCGTACGACAACTGCTTTACCGGAGCGGACGCTCGCTGCGTCCCGAGCGGGGGACGCCCCAGACAGGTGGCGAGCGGCCATGAGCGCGGTGGAGGTGCATCACCTGAACCGCTCATTCGGCGGAATCCAGGCGGTGGCCGACCTGAGCTTCACGGTCCAGCCCGCCGAAATCCTCGGCCTTATCGGACCGAACGGGAGCGGCAAGAGCACCGTGTTCAATCTCCTGACTGGCGTTCACAAGACAGGCAGCGGGACGATCACGCTCTTCGGGAAAGACATCACCGGCTGGCCCTCGTATCGCATCGCGCGTGCCGGCTTGGGCCGCACGTTCCAGATTCCTGCGCCGTTCACCAACATGACCGTCCGAGAGAACCTCCTGACCGCCGCCGTGGAGGGGGACTGGAAGAGCGCGCGCCAACGGGCGCATCAGGTTCTCGCGTCGCTCGATCTCGCGCACGTGGCGGACGACCTCGCGGAGACGCTCTCCGGTGGCCAGCGCCGCCTGCTCGAGTTCGGGCGGGTGACGATGCGCGACCCTCGCGTCATCCTCCTCGACGAGGTGACCGCGGGGGTCAACCCGCGCCTCCGCGAAATCATCCTCGGCGCAGTGCGCCACCTGCGCGAACAGGGGAAGACTTTCATGGTCATCGAGCACGACATGGAGCTCGTGCGCACCGTATGCGAGCGGATCATGGTCATGGATGCCGGCGGGATCGTCGCCGAGGGCACCTTCGATGAGATCGCGCGCAACAAGCTGGTGGTCGAGGCCTACCTGGGAGGCCTGACCGAATGACGCGCCTGGTGGTCCGCGACTTGGTCGCCGGTTACGGGCGAGTGGAGATTCTTCACGGCGTGTCGGTCGAGGCCGGCGATGGCCAGGTGACATGCATCTTCGGGCCCAACGGCTGCGGCAAGAGCACCTTGCTCGGCGCAATCGCCGGTCTGGTGGACGTATGGCGAGGCCAGGTTCGCCTCGACGGCGATGACATCACCGGCCAGCCGTCGCATGTCAGCCTCAGGCACGGACTGGCCCTCATGCCCCAGGGCGGAGGCGTGTTCCCGCAGCTATCCGTGCGCGAAAACCTCCGGATCGGCGGCTACACGCTGCGTGACAGGCATGTGCTTCACGAGCGCATAGAGGAGCTCCTGGGCGAGTTCCCGCAGCTGCGGAAACGCATGTCCGTGCTTGCCGGAAGCCTCAGCGGGGGCGAGCAGATGATGCTGGCGATCGCCCGCGCGCTGATTGTCCGTCCACGCTTCCTGCTCTTCGACGAGCCATCGGCAGGACTGTCGCCGAAGCTGGCCTCGGAAGCGCTCGCGCGGGTTGCCGCGCTGGCCGAACGCGGCGTCGGTGTGCTCCTGGTCGAGCAGAACATCCGCGAGGCGATGCGGACCGCAGATCATCTCTACGTGCTCGTAGGTGGCCGGAACCGGTTCCATGGCCGACCTGGCGACATTGCGAACGACCGGCAGCTTATGGAGCTCTACCTCGGGGCTCCGGCTGAGGAGGACCAAGTACCACCGGAGGAGGAATCACATGAGTGAGCACCTTTCCCGAAGAGACTTTATCGGGACCACGGGCCTTGCAGCAGGCGGCATCATCATCGGATCCGGGCTCGCCGCGTGCGGCGGGGGCGGCGGCTCCAGCGGCGCCAAGGTGTTCAAGATCGGCGCCGTTCTCGAATTGTCCGGCGCCGACTCGTCCGGCGGCCAGCTAGCCAAGCGCGGTTATGAGTTCTGGGTCGACACCGTGAACAAGCAAGGCGGCATCACGGTCGGCGGCAAGAAGTACCGTGCCCAGATGATCACGCAGGACGCGCAGAGCCAGCCAAACGTTGGCGCGGACGCGGCCACGCACCTGATCACCCAGAAGAAAGTGGACGCCATGTTCGGGTCCTATACCAGCGGCGTGCAGTTGGCGATGAACCCAATCTGCGCGAAATACCAGGTGCCGTGCATTGCAGGCTCCGCCGAGTCACCCGAGAACTGGAGCCCGCAGCCCCAGTTCACCTTGGGGATCATCCCCTCCGTGGATCTCACAGCCGACAAGGCCCTGAAGTTCATTGTGCAGTCCGCAACCCCGAAACCCACAACGGCGGCGGTGCTCGGCGCCAACGAGCCGTTCTCGAAGGACGCTGCGGCGGGCTTCGCGAAGGGCGCGCAGCAGGCCGGGCTCAAGCTCACCACCAACACCCTTTTCCCGCCCGACGCGGATCTGACGCCAATCATCAGTAAGGTGGCCTCCCAGCGCCCGGACATCCTCGCTGTCGGAGGCCATGACACGATCCTGATCAATATCGTGAAAACGTGCAAAGCGCAGAACTTCATACCCAAGGCGCTAATACAGCACTACGGGGTGACCGAGCCCGCTTTCGTCCAGGCGCTGGGCAAGGACGCGGAGGGCTGCCTGGGGCTGGTGGACTGGGACCCGACGTTCCCCTACCAGGACACGATCTTCGGAACGGCCTCGCAGTTCGCCAAGAACTACAAGGCAAAGTACAAGGTCGATGTCGATTACACAGGTGCTGCCTGTTCCGTGTCCGGCGAGGTCCTCCAGGTCGCGTTGCAGAAACTGGGGAAGCCGCCTGGCCTGTCAGCGGCCGACCGCGTCCAGCTGGCTAAGATCCTAGGCCAGACCAACGTACAGACCTTTTACGGGCCGATCCGTTTCGACACGAGCGGCCCCCACTACCACGACAACACCCTCCCGCCACCGGTGCTTATCCAGATCAAGAACGGCACAATCACAGCGGTGGCGCCTACCAAATTTGCCCACGCGAAATTTGAATACCCGCTCACCTCGCTCTGACTAGCAGGCGCGACATAGGATTCCTCTGAAGCCGAGGGGCTTCAGTAATACGGATCGTATTTGTCTATGAAGCTGCGGAGAATGCCAGGAAGCGGGGCTGGGGTGGGGCTGGGGTGGCTGGTCAGTTGGCTGCCGCTCCGTAACCAGTCAGGGGTGCTGGCTAGTTGATCATGCTGGGGCGGGCGGCATCCAGGTGTTGCCGTTGAGGGCGTCGCGGATGGCGGCGAGGGGGTGGTGGCCGTGGCTGCGGGCGGTGGTGAGGTAGGAGCGGATGCGGCAGTGGCGGCGCAGGGTCGCGAGGGTCCGCCAGCAGCCGCTGATTTTCGCGGCGAGCTTGTAGCCGCGGACGGCGTTTTCGGATCCGTTGTTCGTGGCGGGGACGTCGAAGCGGGTGGCGAATAGCCAGACCTGGCTGGCTTTGCGTTTCAGCCGCCGGGCCAGGATCAGCCCGGGGTGGTTGCCCTTGTGCCAGGGCCGGGACAGGTTCACCGAGATCCCGTAGGCGATGGCCTGGTCGTAGCTGTGGCGCAGGCGGGCAAGGAGCGCGGGGCCGGGGCTGGCGCCGTGGCCGGCGCGGCCGGTCCTGACGGCGGCGGCGGCCTCGCGGAGGGCGTCGCCGGCCTGCCGGGTCCAGACCTGGGATACCGGGTCGATCGCGTAGGCGTCGTCGAGGTACCTGTACAGGTGGGCGAGGCACTGCTGGACTCCGGCGAGCCCGGTGTCGTAGCTGAGGTAGCCGCCGTAGTCGTCGCGGACCAGGACCCCGCGGTAGCCGTCCAGGATCCCGAACCCGGTGACCGGCGCCTTGGTCCGGTCGCCCGCCGCGCCCGTACCAGATCAGGTCCGGCCCGCCGCCGGTATAGGCCCGCATGGTCCGCGCCGTGTAAAC
>WNGL01004479.1_pt1 | contig 16773 bp, 10 predicted proteins | sample 5400591 | NCBI WGS metagenome assembly WNGL01 (sample SAMN13153377, study PRJNA577476) | soil metagenome | isolation source: 80 cm soil or saprolite under Garry oak tree replicate 1 | place: USA:California | collected 2016-06-15
ACGCGCATGCCGAGCGATTCGATGATTTGTAAAATGCCAAAGAACGTCGGTGATTCGATGGCGATCACATCCCCCGGCTTGGCGACCGCTCTCAGGCACAGATTTAGCGCCTCAGTCGCGCCGGTCGTCGTGATGATGTCGTCAGGGGAAAGCGTGCAGCCGGCTTCCATCGCCCGGCGCGCGATCTGAACGCGTAACGCCCGATTGCCCGGCGGGGCATCGTAACTGCTGGCCGCCACGGGCGCCCGACGTCCGACCGAAGCCATCGTGCGATGGAGTTGCTTCATCGGGAACAGCTCCGGCGCTGGCAAAGCTGCCCCGAGGCGCGTCAAACCAGGCTCGCGTCCGGCCTTGACCACTTGCATCACCAGATCGGTGACCCGAACTTCAACCGGTCGCGCGACTGGTCTGTACATTTCCGGTTCAGGCGGTGGCGACCAGCGCGGGGCCCGAACGTAGTAACCGGATTGCGGGCGAGCTTCAATCACGCCGCGATTTTCCAGCAGCCGATAGGCTTGCATCACTGTGGCGATGCTGACGTTTTGTTGCCCGCTGCACTTGCGGACGGAAGGGACGCGTTCACCCGGACGCAACGTGCCGTGCTGGATCAGCTCCGAGATGCGCAGCGCCAACCGCTTGTAGAGAATGTCCTCGCCGGCCCCGTGCCTGCCTGCCGCAGCCGCTGCGGCGCAGGCAGGCGCGGCAGTAGTTGGAGTCAAGTCTTGCGTCGTCATGGTGAACACATTACCGCAAATCGTTCGAAGTGATAGTGACACTTAAACGGAAAGGCGACCAGTACAGTTTTTGATTCCAAACAAACTGTTGCGGTCGACATTTTCAGCTTCTGCATCTAGCAGGAAAGTTTGCGCGGCTTAGCTTGACGGCATGAAGACGAATTCCGATTCGGCAACCATGGCTGCCGGTTACCATTTATGAAGACTGTCCGTTTGTATGGCGTGCAAACGAACTACGATGCGGCAACTATGACCGCGGGCCCCCTTGGGTTGGCGGCGCCCAAAGCGGCAGCGCGAGACAGCAGTGGAAGCAAACCGGTCCTCAGACCCAGTTCGGCTCGCGCGCTGATCGAGGCGCGCAGCGCAGCGATTCAGGCAGGGCGGTGGGAGAACGCCGCCTGGTGGGCCATCGCGCTGAGTTCGTTGGTGGTTGTGGGCCTGAGTTTGTGGCGCTAGCCGGGCGGCATCCATAATCGCGACGCAAAAGCAATCGCCACCCGCCACTCCGCCGGTTAGCGAGACAATTTTGCTCGTCGAGCCAAACGCCCGTTTGCGTGGATTGGTTCGATTCGTTCTGTACGGGCACGGCGGATTCCGACAGATCCTTGCAGGCACAACGTGTGGACGGTCTATGTTTTCCGCGCAGCCTTTGGCGTAGGTCCAGTTTGCCGATGTTTCGGCGTTCACCGTGGCGAGCCTACACTCTGAAGGTCCATGCTCTGATTTTGGCCTGTCTCTGCGCCGGGCAGGCGGGTGCTGGACGCACACGAATCCACAGACCAAGTTTAGGCTTTCAAACCCGGTCCGATCCTGGCAACTTCCAAGCAACGTCCAGCTTCAGCCACAGCAAATGAAAGCGGCCAAATCGTTTAGCATGGGTTTGCGGTACTCCAGCGGCTGGTTTACCTTTGCCGCCTTTCTCTGGGCCCTTCGAAGCCCCGGAGCGCCGGCTGTGCCGGCCGTCAAAGGCGTCGAGTCTCAGCCGCTGGCGGCGCAGGTCGAGCGGGTGTTCGAGGCGATGGATTACGTCGGTTCTCCGGTTAGTGGCGAAGTCAAAGCCGCCTTCCAGACAATCCAGCATCAGACCAATGACGAATTCGCCGCGGAGCAACTCCAGAAAATCCTTGATCCCCTCTGCCTGCTGATGGTGGAGATCAATCCAGAATCACGGGTCAAAGTCGGGCGCGGCGCCGCTGAGCCGGAGTTGGTGGAACAAGGCTGGCGACAGTTTTTGGTCAAAGTTCATAACGAGGCCGGTGTCACCGCGCCTCTGAAAGCCGACAGCCCCAATGCGCAGCGCCTGGCCGGAGCGCCCCAGGACCAAGTCATGAACCGCTGGCTCGACCTGGCCATGTTTGACCAGCAACCTCTGCAAGCGGCTCTAAGCGGGTTGAAAGTGGAGTACCGCATTATCCAGCTTTACAGCCGCGATGCGGGCAAACGAGAGGCCAGGATTTCCTTCAATGTAGGGCAAGGGACTCAGGACCTTGGTTTTCGCAACGAAATCCCCCTTCTTTTCACGTGCCGGCCAGCGCAACCGGTCACCTTGCGCGTGCGCGATGAGAATGGTGAGCCGGCTACCGGCTCTTTTGTCTTCCGCGACAAGCTCGGACGCGTTTATCCGTCTCCCAACAAGCGGCTGGCGCCGGATTTCGCCTTTCATCCGCAGGTTTATCGGGGAGACGGTGAAATCATCAAGCTGCCTGACGGGACTTATACCGTTGAATTTTCGCGCGGGCCGGAGTCCGTGGGGGAGAAGAGCGCGCTCACTGTAGAGGGCAAACCGCAGACGGCTGCTTTTCAAGTGAAGCGTTGGATTGACCCGTCGAAGCTTGGCTGGTGGTCAGGCGACCACCACATCCACGCCGCCGGTTGCGCGCACTATGTCAAACCCACCGAAGGCGTCGCGCCGCCGGATATGATGCGCCAATGTTTGGGAGAGGACCTCAAAGTCGGGTGCAATCTGACCTGGGGACCGTGTTTTGATTTCCAAAAGCAGTTCTTCTGCGGACAGGTGGACAAAGTTTCGCAATATCCGTATTTGCTGCGGTATGACATTGAAGTTTCCGGATTTGGTTCGCATCAGTCAGGGCATCTGTGCCTGCTGCGCTTGAGGGAACAGATTTATCCCGGCGGTGATTCCAAGGATCACTGGCCGACGCTGTGCCTGAACACGCTGCGGTGGGCCAAAAAGCAGGGAGCGGTGGTCGGCCCGGCCCATTCCGGCTGGGGGTTGATGGTCGAGGGTGATGAGCTTCCCAACTACAGCGTGCCGCCTTACGACGGCATCGGGGCCAACGAATACATCGTGGATGTGACCCACCAGGTCGAGGGGCCGGCCGGCGAGCCAGTGCCTGCGGTGGACTTTATGTCGCTGGTGGACACGCCCTACGTCTGGGAACTGAACATGTGGTATCACACGCTGAACGTCGGATTTCGCACTCGCGCAAGCGGCGAGACCGACTTTCCGTGCATCTACGGCGAGCGCGTCGGGCTGGGCCGTTCCTACGTCAAGCTGGAGGGCAAACTCGATTTTGACGCGTGGTGCGAAGGCATTCGCTCAGGCCGCAACTATGTCAGCGATGGCCGGAGTCACTTGGTGGAATTCAAGATCAACGATGCCGCCGTCGGCCAAAACGGCAGCGAGTTGCACTTGAACGAAGCGGCGACGGTGCGCGTCTCGGCTAAAGTCGCAGCGTTGCTGGAGGAGGAACCGAATCCTGCATTGCACGGGCTGGCGTACGACAAAAAGCCTTATTGGAACCTTGAGCGAGCGCGCCTCGGCGGCTCGCGCGACGTGCCGCTGGAGGTGATTGTCAATGGTTATCCCGTGGCCAGGACGAACGTTTTGGCCGATGGCACCATGCGGGACATTGGTTTCGACGTAAAGATTGCCCGCAGCAGTTGGGTGGCCTTGCGGATTCCGGCCTCCTCGCACACCAACCCGATCTGGGTCTTGGTGGACCGCAAACCGCTGGCGCCCAGCCGGCGCAGCCTGGAGTGGTGCCTGAAGGGCGTGGACCGATGCTGGGCCCAGAAGAAACGGTTCATCAAAGCTGATGAGATGGACGATGCGGAGAGGGCCTACGAACATGCGCGAACGGTTTATCGCGAGATGCTGAGCAAAGCTGAGGTTGAATGAGCGTTGAAAGGTTGAATGGCCTGATGTAAACTCCAAGCTTCAATCACCAAGCTTCAGGGAAACCTCAAACCCCAAGCCTTAATGCGCTATTTTGGAGCTTGTGGCTTGTAGCTTCCCTGGTGCTTGGAGTTTGGAGTTTGAACCTTTTTCCTTCGATGGGCAAAGAAGCCATTTCAAATCGCATCCTGGTTGTAGAAGGTGACATCACCCAGCAACAGGTGGATGCAATTGTCAACGCCGCCAACACGACCTTGCTTGGCGGCGGCGGGGTGGATGGCGCCATCCATCGCGGCGCCGGCCCGGAATTGCTCGAGGAATGCCGAAAGCTGGGCGGGTGCCCGACTGGAGAGGCACGAATCACCAAGGGCTACAAACTGGCGGCCAAATGGGTCATCCACACCGTCGGCCCGGTCTGGCGGGATGGCAGACATGGGGAGGATGAATTACTCGCAAGCTGTTACCAGAACTGCTTCGAGTTGGCAGAGCGCCATCGCATTCGTAGGATCGCCTTTCCCTCGATAAGCACGGGTGCCTACGGTTTTCCCATGGACCGCGCGGCGCGCATCGCGGTGCGTGGGACGAAAAACTTTCTGGAGCGAAACAGTTCGGTCGAACAGGTAATCCTGGTTTGCTTTGGCCAAAGCGCGTACGACGCACATTCGAAAACCGTTGGAGAGATCATCGGTTGAGCGCGGATCTACTGGCGAACCTGATGAAAACTCCAAGCTTCAAGCACCAGGGAAGGAAAAAGCTTCAAACTCCAAACTCCAAGCACCAGGGAAGCTAGAAGCCACAAGCTCCAAAGTAGCGCATTGAGCCTTGGCGTTTGAAGTTTCCGTGAAGCTTGGTGATTGAAGCTTGGAGTTTTCATCAGGAAGTTTCCGGCGTCCTAGCTCTGCGGCTCTTGAGTGTGAAACAGCTCAGCGACGGTGATTTGAAACTCCGGCAGCAATTCCTCGCTCAATATTTCACGTCCAGCCAACATGGCTTTGAGCATCAGCCCATACTGGGTGCCGTGATACACTTCGACGTTGTCATAGCGCGGGTCGATCATCCAAAGCCGTGGCAACTGGAGGTCCTCATAGATTTGCTTTTTCACGACGGTGTCGGTGCGGTGATCGTCGGAATTGACGATCTCCGCCGCGAGCCAAAGTTTGCCACCCGCGACCGTGATGAGCGCCAGATCCGGGCAGACGGTGGTGTCCTCCGAGAGCTTGACTTCCGAACGCGGATCGAGCAAGCGGGCGCTGACGAGATCGGCCACGCTGGCCTTGACGGTCCTATGCAGGCGGGCACAGATCAGCTCGTGCCGGGGGCCGGGCGCCCGGCGCACCAGGGTTGTGCCCTCGAGAATCTCCTCATAGGACTGGCTCATGCATCCAAGCGTATCTGAAGCCAATTTACTTTCAAATTGAGATGAAGCGACCCTCGCGCTGTACACCTCTCCCGATCCGATCCCGAACCTGATGAAAACTCCAAGCTTCAATCACCAAGCTTCAGGGAAACTTCAAACCTCAAGTCTCAATGCGCTATTTTGGACCTTGTGGCTTGTAGCTTCCCTGGTGCTTGGAGTTTGGAGTTTGAAGCTTTTTCCTTCATCATGAACCCAGAAGGCGTTCACGCGGCGCAATTCGCGCGCGCCACGGTCTGCTGGCCTGGGCGGTTTGTGAGAACGCTACTCAAGAAGCGCCCTGTGTGCGAGCGTTTATTGTGAGCGATTTTCTCGGGGGCGCCTTGGGCAACCATCCGACCGCCGCCGTCCCCCCCTTCAGGGCCGAGGTCAATCACCCAATCCGCTTCGGCGATCAGGTCCAGATTGTGCTCGATAATGATCACCGAATGACCGGCATCAACCAGCCGCTGCAGCACCTCAACCAGTCTTCGCACGTCAGCCATGTGGAGGCCGATGGTCGGTTCTTCAAGAATAAAGAGGTTGCGCCTGGGCTGACGATCGAACAAGTCCGGCTCTTTCAATCCCGCCAACAGATGGCTGACCAGTTTGACTCGTTGCGCTTCGCCACCACTGAGAGTGGGGCTGGTCTGGCCCAGTTTAAGATAACCCAGCCCGACATCACACAGGGCCTGCAAAGCGCGTTTGATTTTGGGCTGGCCCGCAAAAAAATCCAAGGCCTCCTCAATGGATAACTCGAGCACCTGAGCGACATTCCGACCGCGATACTCAATATCAAGCGTTTCGGGATTAAAGCGCGTGCCGGCGCAGATTTCACAGCGCACGAAGGCGGGCGGCAGAAAGTTCATTTCCAGCTTGATGGTGCCCGCGCCTTCACATTCCGGGCAGCGGCCCTGCGGACTGTTAAAGGAAAACCGGCTCGGTGAATAGCCGCGCAGCCGCGCTTCGGGCACCTGGGCGAACAAGTGGCGGATGTCGTCGAAGAAACCGACGTAAGTCGCGGGAATCGAGCGCGGCGTGCGGCCAATGGGCGATTGGTCCACTTCATAGACAGCTTGGAGGGAGTCGAAGCCGCTGATTGGCGATTGGCGATTGGCGCTCGGCGATCGGTGAGGTGCGTTGCGTGTTGTGTGTTGCGGCTTGTGTGACTTGAGCGCTTCGGTAAGCGCGGGCAAAAGGCACTCGCGGATGAGGGTGCTCTTGCCGGAGCCGCTCACGCCGGTCACCAGGACCAGCCGGGCGAGGGGGAAGCCAACGGTGAGATGTTTGAGGTTGTTCCTGGACGCATCCCGCAAAACCAGCCAGGCCGGGTCGGAGGTCGGAGGTCGGAGGTCGGAGGTTCCCGACACGTCGGGACTCTGGCTTCCGACCTCTGCCCTCTGACCTCCGGCTTCTTCCCTCAATACCCGACGCTGGACACCCGACAGCCGGGCCGTGACCTCCGGCCTTGACCTAACTGGCCGCCGCCGGCCTCGAGCAGGGTACGTCTTATGCGCGCGCAAGCATTTGCCGGTGACCGACTCCGGGTGGCGCAGCAATTGAGCCAGCGTCCCCGCAGCGATGACCTCGCCGCCGCGCACTCCCGCGCCCGGACCGAGATCAATAACATAATCGGCCTGGCGCATGGTTGCTTCATCGTGTTCGACGACGATGACTGTGTTGCCGCGCGCTCTTAACTTTTGGAGCGCCGCCAGCAACTGCTCGTTGTCGCGCGCGTGGAGCCCGATGGTGGGTTCGTCAAGAATGTACAGCACCCCGCTTAAGTTCGAGCCGAGTTGCGCCGCAAGCCTGATGCGCTGCCCTTCGCCACCGGACAGGGTGGGAACCCCCCGCCCAAGTTGCAAATAGCCCAGGCCGACCTCGCCCAGGAACTTTAGGCGCTCGCGGATTTCAGGGAGAATGTCGCGGGCGATCAGCGCGGCACGACCCTTGAGTTTGACCCGGCGCAAGAATTCGTAAGCAACTTCGACCGATAATTGCGCGAAGGCAGCAATTGTGGGCGGAGATTGGGAATTAAAAATTGAACCATGGGTTTTGAAAATTTGCAACCGCACCGCGCGCGCTACAGGATTAAGCCGCGAGCCGTTGCATTCCGGGCAGATTTCGCGATTGCCTTCCTGCCAGTGGAACCACGACTCCTCGATGGCGTCGGCCCGCGCGCCGCGGTCCACTTCAGGAAGATAAAAAAGCTCCCCGAAACCCCGGCAGCGGGGACACCACCCTTGCGGAGAATTGTAACTGAAGTTCTTCGGATCGAGCGCCTCGAAGGAACGTCCGCAACCGGGGCAGGAACGTTCGGTCGAATGGACAGTGACCTTGCCTTGTTCATCCTGCGCCAGGAGCATCCCGTGACCCAGCCCCAGTGTATCATCAATGAGTTTCTGGGCGCGCCTTGGCTGGTCTGAGCTTTTGGCCCGCGCGAGGCGGCCAGTGACAATTTCCACGTCGTGTTCGCGAAAGCGGTCCAGTCGCAAGCGCTCGTTGGTTTGATAAAGTTTTCCGTCCGCCCGGACTTGGGTGTAACCGTGCCTGGCGGCCCATTCGGCCACGTCGGTATGGAAGCCCTTGCGATTTCTGACTGCCGGCGCCAGCAGCAGCAAATCGCCGCGCTTTTTGAGCTCCACGCCCAGCCGCCGGCCCAGTTCGTCGCGCGTCTGGTCTTCAACCGGGGCCTGGCAGTCCGGACAAAACTGCGTTCCAAGCCGTGCGAATAGCAACCGAATAAAGTGGTACACTTCGGTGACGGTGGCCACGGTGCTTTTGCCCCCGCCGCGACCGGTGCGCTGCTCGATGCTGACCGTCGGCGGAATGCCGGTGATGAGATCCACGTCTGGGCGGGACAGTTGCTCGACGAACTGCCGGGCATAAACGTTCATTGAGTCCAGAAAACGCCGCTGGCCCTCGGCGAAGAGCAAGTCGAAAGCCAGCGTGCTTTTGCCGGAGCCGCTCACTCCGGTGATGACGACGAATCGGTCGCGCGGGATGGCCAGCGAGAGGTTCTTTAGGTTATGTTCTCGCGCGCCATGAATCGCAATGGCCTGGCTTGATTCAGCAATCGGATTTGTCCCGTCGAACACAACTCACTGTTAGCACAGCGCGGCGAAGTCGCAACCCAAGCCTCACCGTGGAAGATGAGATATGGAATATCGAAGATGGCGGCCCATCTTCCATCCTCCATCTTCCATCTTCCACCTTCAGCCTGTCGCCTGGTTTAACAGCAGCAAGACCTTCTGCACCGCTTCTGCTGTCTTGACGGGGATGAGCGCGCCGGCACGCGGTTTGATTTCCACCTCGTCCTTTGCAAGCGACTTCTCGCCAATTCCGACGCGGATGGGAAAGCCGACCAGCTCAGAATCCTTGAACTTCACTCCGGGCCGTTCGTTGCGGTCGTCCAGGAGCGCGTCCACGTTGCGCGCCCTGAGGTCGGCATAGACTTTCTCGGCCAGCCTCATGACGTCGCTGTCGGGCGCCACATTCAAGGGGGTAATGCAAACCGAGTAAGGCGCGACGCTCATCGGCCAGATGATGCCGTGGTCATCGTGGCTCTGCTCGATGACCGCCTGCAACGTGCGGGTCACGCCGATGCCATAACAGCCCATGATCGCGGGCTGCTGCTTGCCGGACTCATCGAGGAAGAGCGCGTTGAAGGCCTGGCTGTACTTGGTGCCGAGCTTGAAGACGTGGCCCACTTCGATGGCGCGCTGGACTTTGAGCGGCTGACTGCATAGGTGACAGGCCTCCCCCGCCCGCACGAGCCGCAAGTCCGCCCAATGGGTGACTTGAATGTCGCGGCCAATATCGACGTTGCGGAAGTGGAAGCCGTCTTCGTTGGCGCCGGTGGTCATGTCTGCTGCGCCGCGCAGCCGTTCGTCGGCATAGACGGATAACTTCGTGATGCCGACTGCGCCGAGGCTGCCGGGATGCGCGCCGAGCACGTCGAATATCTCTTCCGGGCTGGCCGGGCGAAACGTCGGCGTGCCGAGAACACCCGCCAGTTTGGCTTCATTCAATTGGTCATCGCCACGGAGCAAGATCTGAACGGGCTTGCTTTCTGCGATATACATCAACGTCTTGATTTGTTTGCCAGCGGGGACGTGGTGAGGCGCGCGGCTCAACCCCTCGATGGTCAGGACCCCAGGCGTGCCAAACTTTTCGACGGTCGCTTGTGGGCTCCCCTCTCCCTTCGGAAGGGAGAGGGCCAGGGAGAGGGGCAACGCGCTGACCGCTTTGTCAATATTGGCTGCGTAGCTGCAGCCAGAGCAAAAAACGACTTCATTTTCGCCGGTTTCAGCCGGCACCATGAACTCATGGGAGAACTTGCCGCCCATCACCCCGGTGTCGGCTTCGACCGCGATGGTTTTCAAGCCGCAGCGTTGAAAGAGGCGCGCGTAGGCGTCGTACATTTTTCGGTAGCTCGCCTGAGCGGCTTCGTCGGTGGCGTCGAAGCTGTAGGCGTCTTTCATGATGAATTCCTTGGCCCGCATCAGGCCGAAGCGCGGGCGGATTTCATCGCGGAATTTGGTTTGAATCTGGTAGAAGTTCTTGGGCAACTGGCGATACGAATTGATTTCACCGGCGACCAGCGTGGTGATGACTTCCTCGTGGGTCGGGCCAAGCACCCACTCCTTGTTGGAGCGGTCGCGGACTTTGAACAACACGTCCTTGGCGGTCTCATAACGGCCACTCTGCTGCCAGATATCAGGCGGCTGCAAGGCCGGCATCAGGACTTCGAGCGCCCCGGCGCGGTCCATTTCTTCGCGGACGATCTGCTTGATTTTGCGCAGGACGCGCAATCCCAGCGGCAGGAAGGCGTACAGGCCGCCGGTGAGCTTGCGAATGAGGCCGGCGCGCAGCAGCAGCTTGTGCGAAGGGACCTCGGCCTCGGCAGGGGTTTCTCTTAGGGTTGGGATCAGGGTTTGGCTCCAGCGCATTCGAACTCCTCGCTTCGGGGCAAAGTGGGACAGTACCGAATCTCATCTAAGGCGAACCGTTTGGTTCGCTGTTTTAGGTCTTGCATCGTGAGGCAGGAATGTGAAGCACAGGTCGGGCGTTGTCCAGTGGCATACCCATGCTTTCAGCTCGCCCTCGCCCCTCTCACCGCGCCGTTCACTTCACTGTGTTGACCAATGGCGTGAGTCCCTGAATCCGCACTTCGAGCCGGTCATCGGAGCCAATCGGCCCGACGCCGCTCGGCGTCCCGGTCAGGATGACATCGCCCGGCAGCAGAGTCATGTTGGTAGAGATGAAGCTGACGAGCTGGTAGCAGTTGAAGATCAGTTGGCTGGTGTTCGAATTCTGGCGCAACTGGCCGTTCTGGAACAATTGGATGGTCAGATCGTGCGGATCGATTTTCGTTTCCACATACGGCCCCAGCGGAGTGAAAGTGTCAAACGATTTGGCCCGGGCCCATTGGCTCTCGCCATTTTGAATGGTCCGGTCGCTGATGTCCTGGGCGGCGGTGTAGCCCAAGATGTAGCGGGCGGCGGCGGCGGCGGTCACATTGCGCACCCGCCGGCCAATGACTATGCACAATTCAGCCTCAAAGTCGGTTCGGTGCTTGGGAAAAGGGATCTCAATCTTGCCGCCATCGGGGATTAGCGAGGTAGTCGCCTTGAACCAGAACAACGGTTCCCGTGGCAAGGGTTTGCCGCTCTCACGCGCGTGGTCGGCGTAATTCAGACCCACAGCGATGACCTTGGACGGGGTTACCGGCGTGAGTGTTCGGACGCCTTTAAGTTTCGCCGGTTTCTTGTCGAACGATGGCGACCCGAACACATCGCCGCGCAGACGGTAGATTTCGCCATCAACGGCTTTGGCGTAAAAAATCTCGTCGCCCTTCTGGAATCGGCCAATTGCTGCCATAAAGCGGTCCGGAGCATAACAAACCGCCGATTGCTCTCGCAACATCAAAAGCCGAGGCCAGGCTCTCGATATCCGCAAGCAGTGATGTGACGCAATAGTCTCCAATTCCGGTTTGCTGCGAGTCGTAGAATCGCCTGGCCGCTTCCAGATCTTCTGCGGCGTCCGCCAGTACGACCACCCGTCTCATGCCGGCGGCTTCTGAAGACGCTCCTTGACTTGAGCAAGGGTCAGAAATTCAGCTTCACCTCGCTCAATTTTGGCACGACGCGAATTGAGGACCTCTTCGTGCCAGTCGGGCGAGGGCACTGCATCCGGGGTGCGCGAAATTGACGCCCAAAGCAGTTCCATCGTCTGAAGTCGCTGCTCAAGGCTCATCTGTTCGATGTCCGTAGCCTGAATCATGGCCAGGAAACTACTCGCGGAACCCTTGCCTCGCAAGGCGCGTTTCGCACGCCCAAACTTGAAACAGGGTGCAAGCCCTCGGTTTCAATCCTGAACAGCGGCAAAATCCTCACTGCGCGCCTTGCTCCGCTGATTCCCTTGCTCCAAAGGCGGGGACTCCAGTTGATCGAACGAGAGGCGGGCAACTTCGGTTTCTGTTTAGCATGCTGCCGGCATCTTGCCGGCATAAGGAGACGATGCGTGACAGAACGATCTGCCGGCAAGATGCCGGCAGCACGTTAGGCGTCACCTTCAAGCCACCGTTAAAGAGATACCTCGAGTTCATGCGCATGAACTGGCTGCATTTCCTCAGCAGACGCGTTGGGCGCTGGACCAATTTAAGTGAGCAGGCCCGGGTCAATTCTGGTGAGCGACATCGCTTGTTCAGACCTCCCAATGAAAACCCGCCTGTACCGTGCGCTTTGGGTTGCAAATACGCGGCTTTCGGGCTTAAATGTCCCATGCTTACGCTGGAACAGGTCGAAAATCAAGTTAAGTTGTGGACCAAAGCTGAACAAGAAGCGCTGCTCGATTGGTTGGCCAACATGCTCGAAGACCAACTGGAGTTCACCGAGGAGTTCAAGGCCAAAATTCAGCGCGGCGAGCAGGACATTCGTGAGGGGCGCGTGCGCGTCCGCAAACCCTGACGCTCGTCCATGCTTGGCGCGGCCACTCAATTTGCTTCACGCGAATTCGATGACGATTTTTTCCGGCTGCCGCCACAAGTGCGAGAGCACGTTCAGAGGAAGATTGATGGCATGGGCGCGCGGCTCGCGAGCTTTCCTCTCTTTCGGATGACTGGTTCAGACAAATATAGATTGCGGATCGGCGACTACCGGATGATCTATCGATTCGATCAAGCCAGGGGAGAGATTTATTTGGTGGCCATTGGCCATCGTCGGGAAATTTATAGAGACCAGACATGAGGTAGGCGGCGAGCGCCAACTCTTAGAGTGTAGCGGTCCGTTGTTCATTGTGTCTTGCCGACCTTGACCCCTTTATGCGCAGGCAGAGTTTGTGGCAGTCCCATTGCGCATCACTAAGCCGCCCCAAAACGGGGCCGGGGTAGGGACGCCTTCCATTTACGGCGATGCCACTCTGTAAAACCGGCGTGGTAAGGTCTCGGCGGCGGGATCGGCGACCAAAAGCGGGCTGGAAGCGCCGGTCAGCGCCATGAGGTTTGACCAGGCGCGAAGATCGGCTGACCCCTGAAGCCGATAGCTTTGGCCCTCAACCAGATTGAGGTAGAGCCAAAAACCCGAATTGGGGAGATAACCCATAGGAGTCAAGGTCGGTGGTCCATAGTCCATCAACCTGGTCAGGCCGTAGGGCCCGGCGTCGCTGGCCAGCCGATAGGTCCCGAGCAGGAGGACGCTCCCGTCAGCATTCAGGGCGAGGTTACTGGCCCGCGAATCCGCCAGGCCGTAATCGTAATAGCTGGCTTGCGAGACCAAGGAGGCGTCAACCGAGCCGTTCGAGTTGAGCCGGGCCAGGCCTTTGACCGGCACTCCGTTGAAGTGGTCGAAGTTGCCGGTGATCCAGATGCGGCCCGATGAGTCGAAGGAGATGCTATCCACGCGGGCGGCGCGAGATGGATTGGCGGACAGGGCAGCACCAGGGCCACCTGGGAAGGTTGGGTCAAGGGCGCCATTGGGCTGGAGTTTGGCCAGGCCGGCGATGTTCTGGTCGGCGATTTGCCTGAAAGCACCGGCGATCAGCACCGAGCCATCACCGAGCACCTGGGCAGCCAGAACGGGCCGCTTTCCGGGGTAGAGCGCCGTGACCTGATAGAATTGGCCGCCCACTGGGTCAGTGATGAGAGGGTGGCCCGTAACGGGGGTATAGCCCGGAAACCTGGGTGCATTGAAGTTGGTGTCCACGGTGCCGTCGGCGTTCAAGCGGAGAAGATCGTACCAATGCAGATCCGAGCTGATCAGCGAGAGCAGTTTGCCGCTGGGATAGGTGGTGAGCAGCCCAGCGTCGCCAACGGTGACGTTAGTGATAAGTCCAGCGTCGCTTCGTTGAACGATGCCGACGGCGTTTGTAATGCCCAGATAGGTCGGATCGAGACTCCCGTCCGCATTCAGCCGGTAATCAGGAAAGTCTCCATCCACAACATCTTGCTCTGTGTTCCACCAAATGATGGGCTTGCCGTTCTGGACGATGACACCCGAAATATAGAACGTGGGAATGGCCAGGGAAGCCTGAAAGTTGGTGTCCAGTTGGCCGCCAGGCAGGATGTGTTGCACACTCTGGGCAACATCGAATATGGGATCGGTGCCGCGCCCAACTATGGCGTAGAGGCTGCTGTCCGGCGCGGACCCGGCTGCACTGACGAACTGAAGGTCGGCAAACGCGTTGAAGTTGTATGAAGAGTCTAGCGTGCCACCCGAGTTGAACCGGGCCAACCCGGGCCTGCTCGTGTTGCCCACCGTGTCGAAGTATCCCCACACAAGCATTTGGCCACCGGGCAAGGTGAGGTAATCGGGCGGGAAGGCCTCGCTTTGGAAGACGGGGGAATTGAAACTGGAGTCCAGGGTGCCATCGGAGTTGAGGCGGAAGGCACCGTTGACCGCGTTGGTGTCAGCTTGCACCGGAAACCCCGGAAGCGGCACAATCATCTTGCTATCACTAAGAAGTTCAAACCAGGCGCAGGCGGCAGGGATTTGATTATAATTATCCCAGAAGCCCAGGCGGGTGAATGAATTGTCGAGGCTGCCGTCGCTGTTGAAGCGGGCGAGGTTGTTGCCTGTCACCAGAAACTTCCCGTCGGTGGTCTGGCGCAGCAGGTACATGCGAGCAGGGCTGGTGAACCCGGCTGTTTCTTCCCGGACCAGAGTGAAGGAGCTATCGAGCAATCCGTTGGTATTGAGTCGGATGAGTCCGTAGTTGGTGGCGCCGCCGCTGGGGACGCGGAAGCGGCCGCCGCTAACGACAATCCTACCGTCGCTTTGAACCACGAAGCCGCGGACCATCGTGTTATTGAAGACAGTAAAACCACTCGGCGTGAAAGATGGGTCCACGACACCATTGGAGAGCAAGCGAACCATGCAGGGGTAACCGGCGCCGTTGACCGTAGTGAAATTGCCACCGAGCAGGATTCTGTTTGAGGAGTCAATGACCGGTGGCGCGAAAATAGTCTGGAAGGCTCCGCCAGTGACCACTGCAGCCGTGAAGTTGGTATCCGGCGAGCCATCGGCATTGAGCCGGACTGTGTTGATGAGGCCGCCGTTGCCGACCCGATTGTAATCAGACCACCCGCCGACGATGAGCTTGCCATCCGACTGCAAAGTCATCACGCGTATGAGGTTGTCAAACACAGGCGACGAATAGGTGTTGTCCCATGCGCCATTGGGAAAGAGGCGGTAGATGCGGTAGTTGGGCACGCCGTTGGTGTTGAAGTCGCCTGCCTTGGCGGCGGATAGGAGGATCTTGCCGTCCGGCTGCACCGCCGTCGCCCAGGTCTGCGGGAAAAGCGCGCCAGCCTGAAAGTTCGTGTCCACAAAACCCGATTCCAAGGTTCGAATGATCCCTCCGATTCGCCGGCCGTTAGCGCCTTCAAGCGAGCTGCCGTTGACGAAAGTCCAAAGCAACCCTCCTTTGCCATCCGAGATGACCCTGCCCGGATATTCAGTCAGTTTGAATTGCGGCCGAATGAAGTTGGTGTCCGCCATGCCGAACGGGCCGCCGTACGAGGTGGCTGAACCCAGCGCCAAAAGCACGATTGAAAAAGCTCCAAACACCAAGTTCGAAGATCCAGAGAAACACCAAGCTCCCGGGCCCAGGAACGATTGACGAGCCGCAGCCAGGCGCAACCTGCAACTGCGCGCGTCCGACCAAAGGCGGTTTTGGCACGGCAGTATTGGAACTTCGTGTTTGGAGCTTATCTGGAGCTTGGAGCCTGGTGTTTGGAGCTTGAAGTTCATCGCGCCGTTTAAGTTGTGGCTCATGTGATTGCTCATGGTGCCTGCAATACATTAAGCTACAAGCATAAGAATCCTGCTCGGCCTATGGCGCCAGTTGCACTCGATAGAACCGTTGCGCCTCCGAAGTGGTCGGATCAGTCGTGCTCGCCGTCGGGCCGCTCGCCGTTACGTCCGGTGAAAGATCAACCCAGTTGGTGCCGCCGAGGTCGGCGTTGTGCTGCACTCGATATTTTTGGCCGGCGACGGCACTCCAGGTCAAGGTCACCGTCCCGTTGGACACACTAATGGCTTCAATCACCGGCGGCGGCGCATTGGTGAGGACAATGTAATCGCTCCGCATCAGCGTGTTAGTTCCGCCCGGGCCAAGCGCCGTCAGCGTCACGGTGTAAGTTCCCGCGTTAGCGTAAAAGTTGCCAGGATTGGCATCGGCGCTGGTGTGGCCATCACCAAAGTCCCAACCGTAGCTGGTGGATGCGCTGCTGAGGTTGGTAAAGTAAACCGTCAGCGGCGCGCTTCCGCTGGTTGGCGCAGCGACGAAGTCCGCAACCGGCGGCGGCACGTTGGCCACCAGGATGTAATTGGTGCGCGTGAGGCTATTGGCGCCGCCAGGGCCAACCGCCGTCAGTTTGACACTGTAATTGCCCGCATTGCTGTATATATTCGCTGGGTTGAAATTAGTACTGCTTTGGCCGTCGCCAAAGTCCCAATCGTAGCTTGTGGCTGCGGTGCTGAGGTTGGTAAAGTAAACCGTCAGCAGCGCGCTTCCGCTGGTCGGCGCAGCGACGAAATCCGCAACCGGCGGCGGCACGTTGGTCACCAGGATGTAAAAGGTACGGGTGAGACTGTTAGTGCCGCCAGGGCCAGCCGCTGTCAGCTTGACACTGTAAACGCCCGCATTGCTGTAAGTATCCGCTGGGTTGAAATTTGTACTGCTTTGGCCGTCGCCAAAGTCCCAATCGTAACTGGTAGCTGCGGTGCTGAGGTTGGTAAAGTAAACCGTCAGCGGCGCGCTTCCGCTGGTCGGCGCAGCCACGAAGTCCGCAACCGGCGGCGGCGGATTGGCCACCAGGATGTAATTGGTGCGGGTGAGGCTGTTGGTGCCGCCAGGACCGACCGCAGTCAGCTTGACACTGTAATCGCCCGCATTGCTGTATATATTCGCTGGGTTGAAATTCGTGCTGCTTTGGCCGTCGCCAAAGTCCCAACTATAGCTGAGGGCGCCGCTGCTCAGATTGGTAAAGGAAACAGCCAGAGGTC
>WNGL01008522.1_pt1 | contig 16772 bp, 12 predicted proteins | sample 5400591 | NCBI WGS metagenome assembly WNGL01 (sample SAMN13153377, study PRJNA577476) | soil metagenome | isolation source: 80 cm soil or saprolite under Garry oak tree replicate 1 | place: USA:California | collected 2016-06-15
GTTGCGATAGTCCTCCAGACAGCACCAGGCAACTGTGATCGCATTTCTTATTGTCCGGTGTAGCGGTGGGATATCCCGCCAGGAACCCGGTCCCGTCGCCGGCGTACTGCCATAGAACCAACTGGTCGCGCGTCCATCCGGCGCGTTCATAGATCTTCGCCGGAAGGTCAGGCGTATAGCGAGGGCACCACATCCAATCACAACCCATGCGGTCGTTAATGCTCTTGTCCCTCATCGCCCCGTTGCCGTACAACATCACCTTCCGGCCAGTCCCAGAGGCACATCGCTCGGCGAAAGTTGTGGTGCAGTCGATGATCTGCTGAGCTGAGGCGTCCTGGTTTGAGTTGCGCTTGATGTTCTTGGCTGAGTTACCTTCGCTGCCGAGCTCTACGTCGACTATGGGCCACAAATCGCCCTTCGTGTCCCAGCCACCGGCTGCCTCGATCGTCTTCAGATAGAAGTCAGCTTGCGCTGCTCCGTCCTGGTTGAATTTTAGGAAATGGTAGCATCCACGCAGCCACGTATCTCCATATCCGTTCTGGTCATGAATTGACGGCCACTGTTGCGAGAACCAATTGCCTCCGTTGTAATACAAACCCTCGGTGGCTTTGACAATCGCACCTGCATAGCGTCCGTCGGCCGACACTGCGGTGAGATCTGGTATCCGCCCGTTGTCAAACTGGTAGTAGTCAACAAAAAGCGTTGACGTAAGATCGGTATCACTCGCGACGGCTGGCTGAGACTCAGGGAAATTCAATCCTAAAGCCGCCAGCGTATTCGGCCCGGCAATGCCGTCAGCAGGCAAGTCTTTACTCTCTTGAAAAGCAATCACAGCGGCTTTAGTCGCCGCGCCAAAATCTCCGTCAATCGTATCGGGACCAAATCCGGCGTCGTGCAGTGCTGTCTGCAATTGCCTTACCAAGTCGCCTTGCGAACCTTGTTGTAATGTCATCACCGTTTCTCCCTTCTTAAGTTTGAGTCTTCATTTACGCAACCTAATCTGCCCGCCGCGCTGCGTAATCGAATCAGCGCGAACACCTCATTTTTTGATTACCAGATGGTCGTCGTCGACTGAGGCGATCTGCATCGTCCGCGTGGGCTCGGGTGAGGATTGTGAGTAAAAAAGGAGTTGGTTTCCGCGCTCCAGTTTCCATTTTCCCGGACTCTCCTCGACGCGATCGGTCGGGCCGATGCCGATCTCGACCAGCGATTGGTCGGGCCGCAGTTCGAATCCTGGAGTGAACATGATCATGGTGTCGTCGTCAACGTAATCCATGTAGTTCATGAACATGTCGCCGTTTGGATCGTTCGAACAGGAGACGTGAGGAAACGTCGGCTTGCCGAAGTTCGGCATCTGCGCGTTTGGCGTATCGTCCACAAAGTCACTGCCGCTGCAATTGTTGCTATCGCCCCAAATGTGCCGGAGGTCGATCCAATGGCCTACTTCGTGCACTGCGGTTCTGCCCATGTCGAACGGAGCCCGGGCTGAGCCGGTGGTACCGAAGGCAGTATTGAGAATAACCACGCCGTCGGTTTCCGGCGGCATTCCAGGAAACTGCGCGTAGCCGAGCAAGCCCCCGCTGAGCTTGCAAACCCAGAGGTTCAGGTATTTGTCACTCGGCCAGGGATCGGCTCCGCCAGTGGCCGAACCAGAGCATCCGTGGGGAGATTCTTCCACACGTCGGGTGCGTTGCTTGTATCCGAATTGTTGAGTCGATAGTCGCGGTTGAGGGCATCAATCTGGCTTGTAACCTGGTCGTCCGCAATGTTCTCCGTGTCGCTGTTAAAGACAACGTGAACAACCACGGGGATCGTCGTAAGGCCGCAGGTGCGACGGAACGATGGGTCCTCGCTCAGTCTTGCATCAATCGCGGAACTGATTTCAGCGCGTCTGGCCCGGCACTCTGGACGCTCTTCGAGAATCCGATTGTGCACTTCCATTGTTCCACACATGCGGTGGTCCGGGACTGGCTGATCATCGGTAGTAGGTTGTTCATCCGCCTGCTCGGCCGGCTGATCACTGTCGGCAGGCTGCTCATCGGTTTGGGGTGTGTCGTCGTCAGATTTCATAGTCGTGCTCCTTTTTTAGTGTTCAGGAAAATTAACAAATCCCTTCGCCGCGCCAACGCGACATCGGTTTTGGGAGTGTTGGGACTTCTCGTTCATTGTGACTCCGTCGTTGTTGAATCGCTGCCGCTATCCTCCGGCTCGGTCGAGGCCGAACTGTCGTCGCTGCTACCAGACACGGAATCGCTCGTCGATTCCGTATTCACGGTAATATCGAACGACCCCGCACAATTGATCGGTTTCTCCGGCGCTGAACTGGAATAAATACAAGCTTCGAGATGATACGTGGCGAATTGGTTGGGGAAGGTCCCAAAGTTAACGACAGCCTTGACGGAGGCTCCTGCATCCAGCCCGTCGTCTTGCGTAAAATCGAGATCTAGGCATTAGCAACGTCAACACAAAAGTTGTATTCGACGTTTGGCTTCGGAAATGCCTCATCGGTGGTTCCGTCATCCGGGCTAACGTAGACTGTGTCGGTAGTAACTAATTTCGAATCGTCGGTTTTGGCATCTGAAGTGCTCATTTGCGGGTCCCTTCGGATTACTGATTAATGGTTAAATATTCAAGCTAAGGTTTTGGAAGATTCTTATCTATATCGGTCTGGAGAATGATCAAGACCGGCTCGGAGGTAAAATCGTTGTCCACTGTGAAGTTCAGATCGCTCATTCCAGGATCCATGAAGTGGACGGTAAGGTTAACCGTGCCAGGCAGGGAAAACACGGCGTTTTCCAGCGGAATCACGATGTGGGTGCTGTCGGCATGAACGTTCTTGTTGAGCCTTAGCAGCCGGGGCGCCACATTCGGAAGATTGCTAAAGGTGATGCTGACCTCAAGGGATTCGACCTTGTCGAAGTTAACACCAGAACCATTGACCGCTATGACGTATTGCGTCTCTTGAACATCTGCGGTTCGAATATCAAGAAACTTCATAATGTCGGATTTCTTCATCGGCTCCGGAATTATGAGCTGGGCATCGGCAGCAAGCGTCAAGCCAGAATGGTCCGCCGGCAAAGGAACAGATAACGAGCCATTGGCAGGGAGTGAAAGAACACTAAGAAACTCAGTGATGTCCGCCTCCTTGATCAGCGCATAGCGCGAGAGTTGCAGATCGAGGGGCAATTGGTTCGTAAGTTTTAACTCAGCCGATTCTTCGTTGAGTTCGATATCGATCTCATGATCCGTTCCGGCGGTGCGAGCAAAATTCAAATCGATCGTCGTCAGAACAGGGGCCTCGAAACCATCGTCAAGCTTAAGACTCAACGAGCCGATCAGGTCGGCTCCAGTACTGGAAGCAAGACGCATAATGAAGGAATTAGCGTTTGCGACGGCGGGAGACTGCGCTCCCGCGTCTTGAATGGACACGGTCAGGGCAAAAGTATGAGGAAACTGACCCGCGCTAAACTGCACATTGCTGCTGAATTCTGTTTGGAGCGTCGATGGTGGATTTTGGCGCTGAAAGTCCGGCAGCTTGAGCGTATAGCCTTTGAGCTCTTCTCGGTTCGAAATCTCGAGCGCCAGCCTTTGAACCTCGATGCGGCTGACTTCCGGCGCAATAGTGAAGTCAAATTCGAACTTACATTTACTGCCCGCCGCAGCCGAACTATCCACGAGGGCGACGCACAGCGCCGCGCATCCGGCGCGACCGCGAACGATCGAATAACGCTTAGGAATCATGACGATCGTTCGACTGAGGACGCCGATATACAACTTGCTGAGAGTTGGATATCTTTGGCTCACGTCTCCAAGCGCCTTGAGTTCGGCAAATTCTGACTGACTCAGGGAGAAGTCCTTGAGGTCTTTGGCATCGCGAATTACATGATCATTGATCGTGGCGGTGGAAACTGTATACTTTAGTTGGTACCCATCTTGCCTATATTTCAGGCCCAGCGGCAATGACTTCGTCCATGGCTGGCTCGTTTGCACAAGTGTACGACTACTCTGTTCGGTGACAACGCCCGGTGTTATTGCGCTTAAACGAGCAACGGACCTCTTCTCATCAGTTGGAATTGCCATCCGCGCGAAGAGCATATGCCTGTTCATCGGAGCAGACTCTTCAATAAGTGGCCTCACGAATTCTTGTCTGCGACGCGCCAGCAAAAACAGAGCGCCGGATTCCGACCATGCCTGATATGAAGCCGTAAGACTGATCACCGCTTTTCCGAATAAGGTGAGATCCTGGTAAAGCCCGATCACTGACGGTCCCAAAATCGAACCGTCAAATATGAGCAAGAAATCTCCGTTTCCCGTGTCCTGAATAGTCGCGGGAAACGTGCGTTGTTGCGCCTGGCCTGACTCGCCGGTAAAAATGCTGGTCAAGATGGCCGACATTTCGGCCAGCGGAATCTCCTTAAGTTGTGCTCCCGGATTTTCCTGGGAAAACCTTACAACATCGGCCGGTTTGGACTTTTGCATTCGTAAAGTGAGCCGCGCCGTGTTGAAAGGATTCCCACTTCCGTCCTGTCCGGATTGGCTTGCCGTAAACGCAAATCCGGAATCGATATCGTCTGCCAGGGTAAACTCCGGGAGGTGCCAGTGCAGACTGGCATCGTTACGATCTACAAACAGATTGCCGTTTTGAGAACTCATTAAAGGCAAACTCGCGGGCAGAGGTGGACGCGTATCGATCACAGTGACGACCAAATTGGGATTCGCCAAAACGACGCTATTGATGGCCGGGGCGGAGGCGACGACAGTTCTGGAGGTAACCGGAGGCGCAGCCATTGTTGTTCCCGCGAAACGAAAGGTATTCACCGCTAACAGCTGGTTCATCGGGATGTCCTCAAGTCAATTCTGAAGCTTACTTGGGAGATATTTCCTTCAGGGTCTCCAGAATATATTTGCCGACTAAAGCATTTTTGTCCGGATCTGTCAGAGTCGGAACGACAATCTTGAGCGGCACGATCCGCTTGATCCGCCCCAGGTTAAGAGGAACGGCCTGGACGCCGCTCCAGGTAACGGCCTCTCCGGCAAAGTCGGATGGCGGTGGAGCAACCTCCACGTCAACGTGACTGAGATGTTTGGAGCTTTGATGGGTCGGTCCAGGAAGAACTTAACGAAGATATAGCCCACTTCCTCGGGTCCAATAACCGGCGAATGATCGTTCGAGACTCTCTCAGTTTCGAACATGATGCCGCCGTTGGAAAGGTCCACCCTTGGATCGTCGGGCTTATAAACCAGCTTCTTCTTGATCTTGACCTGATCCTTGTCCCAGGCAGAAATTGCTTTGTCGAGTTTTAGAAAGGAGATATTGATGATGTCCTTCGGATTGTCCCGGCTCCAGCTTGCCAAAGTCACCGGCGCGGTTAGATCGGTCTTCGTTCCCGGGGCGAAATGGAATCCTTCCGCCAAAGTTTTGAGAGAAACCTTGCCGTTCGGGCCGACGGGTTCGTCGAAGTCGGGATAACTGACCTCGATGAGCGCTTCGTTGATCGGATCGGAGAATTCCGAATCTCCAAAATCGATGTTAGGGGATGCTGCAATTTGGAGCTTTTTGAAAAATTGGCCGATGTCGACGATAGAGAGATACTTGTCAAGATTCTTCTTGATGGCCGGTTCAAGGTTGTTCAACGTTCCCGAAACCGTGTCCTCTTTGGAAATCGTCTGATTGATTTCAAAGTGTTCGTCAAATTTCACGGCATGCTTTTGGTAGTTGGCTTTGAGGCTGACCGCGACCCCCCCGCATGCACCGGCGCTGGCCGTCGCCGGGTCGTCCGGTTTTGGTTGCCAATCAAAGATCTCTGTCTTAACCAGGTTCCAGGCCTTGTCCTGCATATCCGATACTGTCTTTTCGATCAGTTTCTTCATGTCTGCATCAACATCAGTGCCGTTTTGTTGGATGACTGTGCTGATCGCACCCTCCGTGAGACAGTTTTGGTAATTGGCCGAGAGATCGGCTTGGAAAAAGCCATACTTTGCCTGCGCCGCACCGGAAAACTGGGTAAAGGTCTTATCGACATCGACATGCATTTGAATGTCGCAAGCATTGATATAAAAGAGCAGTTTCATATTGTAATGGACCGTGAAGGGCGAGCGGCCGTCTTTGAGAGCCCCGACGATCGCGCCCGCTGCCATTTGGTTACAGGTCACCAGAAAGCTGCTGATGCCGGATGCTTCGATGCTTCCGTGCCCTGTGCCCTGGGCGCTGATTACAAACGGTGATTTGGCATCCCCGCCGCTCAATTGTGGAACTTCGATCGTGACGGCGTTATCAACAATCGGGACGATGCCGAGCAGCGGTGCGGGATCTTCGTCAGTGTGTTGAAAGAACCCGGCAATCCTTGCCGGGGGTGGCTCATGATCGTGAGCTTTCAGCTTGGCATGCGCCTGTGCAATCACGTTCTCTGGAATGGCCATCGTCGTCGAAAAGGTCATGAACGCTCCGCCCGCGTCTACTTCTCCGCCAGTGCTGGGAATACCGCTGATGCCCAACGTGTCTTCCGTCGTCATCAGGCCTTTGAATAGCGTGACGCTGAAATCAAAGTCAGTGGGAGAATCCTCCCTTTTTGCCAGGTAGATTTGCTTCGGCATGTAGTAGAACTGCGTCGGTAACTTGTTCATCTTCAGCGCGGGATTATTCGCGTCAGGAAATATCTCCAGAGCAAATGGCGTCCCGGTCTCATCGTTGGTCTCAATCGTAATGAAGTCGGGCCCGAAAAGTGGTCCAAGTGCGTGGATGCTATCGTCTGTCATGGTTGTGATCTCCGTCGTTGGCCGGTTGGTAGTACTGGTTAGGCGTTCGCTATTCGGCCGCCCAATTCCCTCGCATGGCTCTGCGCTGCAAACTATCGCGAGTCGACACAGCCGCTCCTTCTTACCCCCCTTTTGATGGTCTGATCTTTAGTCGTTAATGCTGCCCTCGAGGGGGTGACGACCTCGCGACTAGTTAAGCAGAGTGCGCGCAGGATACTCTCCAAGCGTGGTTTCTGTCAATAGCAAGCCTAGTAGCAAGCCTAGTAGCAAACCTAGTTGCTAAGAACGTAGCAAGCCTGGTTGCTACGAACACCACCTTTTTCGGGCGACTCTTTCCGCGTGTTATCGAGGATAGTGACTCAGAAGAACAGGTTTGAAGATTTCCGCGAGGGCAGATTTGCCGGGAGCGCGCCCTTGCGTGGTTTTCCAAGTGACGGCCGAACATTTCCGCCGCAAAGCGGGGCCGACCAAGCTGAACCGAAATTGGAACCATAAGTTTGCCGTTCCTCAATTGGAAGCATAAGGCTTCCGTTGCGGCAAACTTATGGTTCAAGTCACGCAGTTGCCGCTGACTTTCACGGCCCAGGTATCTCTACGATCGCCTGTCAGCGCATGGAGGTTCAGCCCAGGCAAAGCCATGTCTCTCGGATGCATCGAAACGTTCAGACGGCCTAAGATCAGCCTCAAACGTTCTGCGTGCTTCGCCTGAATTCCTGATTTGATTCCTTTGTGAAAGAACTTTTCCAAGCCTTTGTGCTTGAAGCGGAGAATCACTCGCCGAGTATAGCTCAATCAAACACGAACCAGAACGGGGCCTGCCGCATTACGCTTCCTCTGGATTCATTCGGTGAGGTGTCTTTCATCACTCCGGCCCTACCACGCTTGTGCGCCCTTGCCGACACTTCTTCGAGATTGCCTTCTTCGGCTAGGAAATCATCGAACGTACTGCCCGGATATCGATTCATATTACCTGATTCACTAAGCCAGAGATTCTTTCGCTGCCGAGCAAATCTTCCGCTGGCGTCTTTCGGGATTTCTTGATGACACCATGGAAAAGGCGCGTTGAAGTCAATCTCTTCTCGTCACCTTCGCGTCCACCCAATCTGCGAGAATCCGAGCCTGTGGGCCCTGATTTTCACCGCCGCCTGTCACGCGGAGCAGTAGGTGGTGCACGCCAGGGACATCGATCTTCAACGGCTTTGGAGCGTCAGACTTCTTCAAGATGCCGCTGCGCCAGAGTTCTTTTCCGTCGCCGAGCACGACGAATTCAACGCCGGCGTTCTGATTGGTAGTCGCGTCGTCGATACCCACCAGTGCTGAAAACGTATCGAACAGTCCTTTCAGATCATACTCAATCTCCAAATTGGCGCGCGCGCCGAGGCCGCTTTCGTAACGCTGGCCGCCGATGGAGAGTGGTCGGCCTGTAAGCGCGCGGTTGATCTCAATCCCGCGGCCGCCAATGCCCGGACGCAGCGGCGTCAAAATGGCCAGCGACATTTCTCGCGGCAGCAGCGACTTGATCGTTAATTTCAACTCCGCCTTTCTCTCACTCGCCGTCCCGTCCTCCCAGACGGTTCTTACTTCGGCCGTGTACGTCGCTGCGGGATCCAGGCCGCGCAGCGTGAACGAGTTGGTCGGCGTATAGCCGATCAGCGCACCATTGAGATAAACCTGATAGCCCGCGTTGAGATAATACTGCGCGCTCCATTTCAGCGTGACTGCATCAAGTCCCGCGCTCTCGACGAAGAGGTTCGCCGGCTCGCGCACGGGATAATGGTAGATGTCTGCCCGCTCGAAGACCACGGACCAGCTCACTTGCGTCGTATGCGGAGAGACCATCTGCGCGGTGGCCCAGCCTTGATGGTTCGCAATCTTCACCGGAAGACTTCCAGCAGAGCCTCGTGCCGTCGCACTCTTGATTCTGAAGTTCTTTCCGCGCGGAAAAACGAACCGAAGCTCGTACGGGTCGTTTCTTACGACACTGCTCTTCCCCGTGTAGGAGTTGGCTGCGTCATTGCGATTGAGCGCAAGGAGATCGACCCAGCCCTGGGTGATGTGGCGGCTGGTCGAAATCAATTCGACTTTGTCTGAGCTGGGCAGCAGCGTAAGCACGCGGCAGCTCGTCGCCGAGAGATTAACCGTCATCCCGTTTTCCCACGCGCCCAGATATTCCTTATTCCAAAAATCATAGACATGAACCGGCCCGTTGTTGGTGAGTCCCAGTTCCTTCCAGTTCAGATTTATTTGTTCTGATTTCGTTTCGTCGTAATTGAAGAGGCCGACGACGTCGTACTTCCGCCCCAGATGATTGACCTTCAAATCCCAAATGTGCTTGTTGCGCTCGGCAGGGAACAAATCCAGCGGCCGGATATCCACGGCTGGATACACGCGTCGCAGCAGCTCGACGCGGTCTTCGGATAAATCCATCAGGCGATCGCTGCCCATGATGGCCTGTCCCGTGAGTCCCTGAAGCGTGGCCCAGGCGCGCGCCTGATCGAGTGTCAGAGGCGAGCGCACGAGCATCGTGTCAGGATCGGTGTACCAGATGACGTTGTGCAGATAGTAGTTCTGCATCGTGGTCCGCAGCGCGAGCATAAAGCCGCCAGCCCAATCAAGCACCACGTCGCCGCCCGTGCGCGAACCGTTCATCAGTCCCACACCCTCGATGGGCATTCCCCAGCAGCCGAGGAGATAACGGTGAGGTCCAATTGCCGCGCGAATGGTTTCGAGCGTCTTCCGATATAATGCGACGGTATCCTCGCTCGGGTTCTTCATAAACGACTTCTTTGTTCTATATTCGCCGACTACCACCGGCTGCCCGTCAATTTTGAAATACTCGTAGCCCCAACCCGCGAGTTTCGTGAAAAGCTCTTTCAAATACTTCTGCGATTCGGCGGTTGACGGATCCACCAGATATCTTCCTTCCCAAGTCTCCGACGCGCTCGTGCCATCAGGCTTCATTAGAAAGATGGCCTGAAGATTTTTAACGACCGCGTCATTGCTCTGGCCGTGCGGTGCGATCCAGATGCCTGGCGTCAAACCCATGGATTTAATGTACGCGGCGAGCTTGTTCATGCCGCTGGGAAATTTATCGCTCAGGTTGGTCCAATCGCGGGTGTAAACGCGGCCCGTTCCCTGCCAGCCATCGTCTATCTGAACGTATTGCGCTCCGTAGTCCTTGAGGTTCTCGGCAATCCAACGGGCATTCTGCTTGACCTCCGTCTCATTAATCTGCTGATAGTAGTAATACCAGGTGCACCAACCTGATGGCGGCAATGGGAAATTCGTTTTGTCGATCGCCTTGAAGTACTTCACGCCCAACTTTTCGCGATAGTAATTTTTAATGATCGACCCGTCCTTCAAAGTTGCTTCGTCAGTTGTCGGATCGTACATCCCGTCAGCCAGAGGGGTTTCAACATCGCCGAGCGTCATCACCATCAGATCACGATTTGCACCGTCGCGAACTCTTAATGGAATCGGATGCGGCCAGCCGCTATTCGGCGCGGCGTCCGTCGCCGGCGCCAGGGAATGTGCAGTTGATAGTTGAGGCGTGTCGCATAACAGCCCAATAGCAACCAGACCGAAGAGTAAAAGTAAAGTGGCGATTAATCTCATGTGCAGACACCGTCCTCTAAAGACCTTCAATTTGGAAAGTGGCACGGGCGTCCCGCCCGTGAATCACGCGCAAGATGCGCGTGCCACATTCAAACTGCATCCCTACCAATTTGGAAGAATCGCTTGACGACTGTTCACTTCTATTATAACTATGAGGCGCTGTTGTTCGTTTACGTTACTTATGAACACACTCGGCGAATATTAGACCGGATTACTTGGCTTGTGAAGCTACCCACCGCGATGTCAAGTTTACTTTTGCGAGGACTCTTTGAAGAAAGGGAGAACCGAATGCCAAATCGCGTCATGCGCAAGATAGCTCTCATCGTCGCGTTGAGCTTTCTTTTGTCGATCCCAAATGTCAATCACGCACAACAGAAGGCGTCGGCCCGTATCAAGGTTGACATTGACCGCCAAATCGGCGAAGTCGATCCCCACCTGTTCGGCAACTTCAGCGAACATCTCGGGCGGATGATCTATGGCGGCATCTACGAGGAAGGCAGTCCGCTTTCTGATGCGGACGGTTATCGTAAGGATGTGATGAACGCAGCCAAGGAGTTGGGCGTTTCGATTCTGCGCTGGCCGGGCGGAAATTTTGCTTCGGGATACAACTGGCAGGATGGGATTGGGCCAAAGGATCAACGGCCGGTCAGATTAGATCTCGCCTGGAACGATCTGGAAAGCAATCGGTTCGGCACGGATGAATTTCTGCGCTACTCCGAACTCATAGGTGCGGAGCCATATGTTTGCATCAATGCCGGACTCGGAACGATCGACGATGCGCGGCATTGGGTCGAGTATTGCAATGAATCGCGTCACACCTACTGGGCAGATCAGCGGCGAAAGAACGGCCGCGAACAGCCTTACAAAGTTAAGTATTGGGCGCTCGGCAACGAAATCGATGGCCCGTGGCAGATGGGCCACAAGAGCGCGGAAGAGTATGCGGCGTTTGCGCTGGAAGCAGCTAAGGCCATGCGCCAAGTCGATCGGGACATCAAACTGGTCGCCAGCGGATCAAGTAACTACGGCGCCGATTGGATTGCCTGGAACCGCACGGTTTTGCAAACGCTGCGAAACCAGGCGGACTACATCGCGCTGCATACTTACATCAATAACCGCGACAACGATTTGGAAAGATTCCTCGCTTGGTCGCAGACAATTGATTACTACATCGATGTCACCGCGGGTCTGATCAGGCAAGTACAGACCGGACCGAACCCACGCCCAATCTACATCGCTTACGATGAGTGGAACGTCTGGTACCGCACGGGCAATCGTGAAAAGCTAGAGGAGATCTACAATTTTGAAGACGCTCTGGCGATGGGGATGTTTTTCAATTCGTTCTTCCGCCACGCGAACGTCGTCAAGATGGCCAACCTGGCGCAGATGGTCAATGTCATCGCGCCGATCATGACCAACAAGCAGGGCCTCTTTCTGCAACCGATTTACTTTCCGATTGTCGAATACGGCAAGCAGCGCGGAAATGCGGCACTGGATGTTTGGGTCTCGGCGCCGACTTACCAAATTCAGAACCGGCCCCCGCTGCGCTACCTCGATGTCTCAGCCAGTTACAAGGCGAAGGAACACGCGATCTATGTGAACGTTTTGAATCGCAGCAAGGATAAAGATCTCTTGGCGCGGGTCGAAAATCAGGAAGGCCAGATCGAACCCGAGGCCGGAGTCTGGGAGATGAACCATTCGGACCTTAAGGCGACGCACACCTTCGGCGATGACAAAAAGGTTAGACCTGTTACCCGCACCATATCAGTGGCGGTCCAGAATGATGCGTTCAATTACACATTCCCGGCGCACTCGCTGACCATCCTGCGTCTGCGGCTGAAGTGAGCGAACTCAAGCGCGCACCACGACGATGTCTTTCGCGGTAAAAACCGCTACCGCCTCGTCCGTGGTGGACTTATCCGTAATGAGCTTGTCGGTATCATTAGTCGGCCAGATGAGCGACCTGCCGACGGCGCCAATCTTGCGATGGTCGGCGAGAACGATCCGCTGGCGGGCTTGTCGCATCATGGCGCGATGAATGGCTGCCTGGTCAGGATAGTTCGTCGTCATCCCGTGCTCGCCGTGGGCGCCGTCAACCCCAATGAACGCTTTGTCGAAAAACGTCTCGTTAACATTCCGTTGCGCTTCGTCGCCCACGAGGGCGAACCAGTCACCGCTGAGATAGCCGCCAGTCATCGATACTTTTATTTCGGGCAGATGGCTCAACTCCATGGCAATGTTGACCGCATTAGTCACTATCGTGATTCCCTTACGATGGCGAATGCAGCGTGCCAACTGAGTTGTGGTCGTGCCCGCGCCGATGGCCACGGTTTCGCCATCCGAGATCAAGCTGGCTGCAGTCAGGCCGATTCGTCTTTTCTCGGCCGCACATTTCTGTTCCTGCTCCTGGAACGAAGAGAGGTTCCGGAACGGCTCGTAGAGCATCGGGGTCACTGAATGAGCGCCGCCGTGGTTGCGCCGCAGCAGCCCTTGCCGTTCGAGCTCACTCAAGTCGCGACGTATGGTCGCGGAGGACACCTTGAAATTCTTGGCTAGGCTGTCAACCGAAACTTCGCCGTGGCGCAAGAGTTCCTGCAGAATTTGTTCCCAGCGGTGTGATGCCGCAGAAGTGTCATTAATCATGTTAGCTTTTGGCTTTCGGAGATCGTAGTGTGCCAATTGTGGGCCAACTCAGAAAAGAATTGGTGCACCCAGCAGGACTCGAACCTGCGGCCTTTTGATTCGAAGTCAAACGCTCTATCCAACTGAGCTATGGGTGCACATTGGTAAATGGTAAATGGGAAATGGTGAATCGTAAAGACGGGAGCGCGAATGATCAGTACTCGTCTTCCAATTCAAGCTTCTCAGGTTTCTGTTTGTGTTTGGCTTTGCGACCTGCCGGCCGCGCTTTCGGGTCAGGGCTTGGCCTCTATAAGCGGATGCCCCGGGGGCCAGCGGCCGGCGAATCGAACTGATAATCGATTTGCCGGTGCGCTTCCTGCGCTTCCGACGGCTTCGTGGGCACTCTCTGAGACTTAGAGACAACGCTCGATCTTGGGCAAGAAGTCCTCGGCGAAATGATCCCGACAGTGGGTGCTAAAGACCTGGCCGATTTCACTCATGAACGTGAAGACCGTGCCCAACCCGGCTCAGAACAGGCGCAGCGTGAACATACGCGGATTCGCGGTGTTCGAGTTAAAGCGATTCAGAGTGACCTCGACGTAATACAGGCTATCGGTGAAGTCAATCGTGGCATTGAATTCACAGGTGGCGCACGGGTGATCGTTGCTCCGATTTCTTGCTGTGCATAGTAACACCGGAGTTGTATCGCAGGCTTTTATCTGAAACAGCTTGGCTTCGATGATCGTGCTGTTCGCTGCCTTCGACCCCATCTCCAACGTTCGCCAGCCCGGCCTGTTGGGATTGGCGTTGTTGTCAAAAGTATTGGTCACGTTGTAGCGCGCTGTGATTACGCTGCCGGCGGCCCCCGCTCTAAATCCTATATCGGAGCTGCCAAAAGCGTAGATGTTGCGCGAATCCTCGTCCACTGCGCCGGTCGATCCGACGGCAGTCCATGGCCGCCTGGGTACTTGAGGCACGACTCCACCCGAAACCGCGGAAACGCTCGCCGGCGACACCGACGGAGCCGCACCACCTAACGACAGCAGCAGCAAGACTGAGAGCGCGGCCATGAACAGCAGGCTGCGCCAGATTTTGTTTCTCTCTTCTGCGGTAGAAATTTGTTTCATGATTAATACTCCTCTTCCAGTTCCTGCTTTTCAGGACGTTGTTTGTGTTTGGCTTTGCGACCCGCCGGCCGCGCTTTCGGGTCAGGCTTGGCCTCAGTGAGCGGATGCCCTGGAGGCGCAAGCGGACGGCGAATCGAACTGATAATCGATTGACTGGCGCGCTTCCGACGCTTCGAGCGTGAAGACTTCATCGCGTTGTTTCCGAGGCCGTTTACCAACGCGATGCTATCGCCCTCGTGTTGCGGCTGTCAATTGGTTTGTTGGATTGGATTGATGATCAGATTGCCCGATGAAGTCACTTTAGGGCCAGTACGCTAGCCGTATGTGCGGCGAATACCCGACTGAAATGTGCGTCGTTATTAGGCTCCGGCCTTACGAGACTCACGAAGACCAAAAAGCTCCCATTTCTGAAAGCTACCGCCTCGGACCCTCTGATGTCCCACGTGAATGCCTCGGTTCCGACGCCGGGTAAGTCGCCTTTTATTAGGTGAAGTTCTCTCCCTCGACTCGCGGCAGCTTTCTCCTCTAATCTCAAATGATACTTGCCATCATTGAAGAACTCCGTAGCACGCGATTCACTGTCGTATTGTATGACAGCTATTCTCACCGCCATGTTTCCCAGTTCCCAGTGTTGAATGATGGTATTTTTGCTTCCCTCAATTGGTTCGATAGAACGGTAGGCCCATCCAGGCATTTCCTTGGTTATTTTGTCTTTTAGCTCATCGCTTATTGCCATGAGCTGACTGGAGACTGCTTGTGCCTGAGCTACCGCGCATAACGAGAATAAGAGAAAAACACCAACGGCGATTCTTTTCATCACACACCTCCAATAACATTCACTGTCGCTGCTCCACAACCTCGAACAAAAGTGGCGCGGAGTCGACGGTCCATGAGCCATAGATCTCACGGCGATAGCGATTGATTAGTCGATAGGACCCGGGCTCTAAGGGACCATACCAATCATTCAAATCGAGTTCGGGTAAGTCGGCAGAAGAATAGGCTTCCAAAGAGAAGGTTTGTCTAAGACTTATGAATTCCGGGTTCATATCTTTCGAATGAATCAGCTCAGTGATTTGCTTACGGTAAGCTACCAATTGCCCATTCTTAAACAGAGTCGGACGGTTTTGATAATAAGGGTCGATTGCTCTCACTCTGATTCGCTGATCTGAATTATTTCTGGCAATGACCTTGATGTGAGGTTTGACTCCTACGTGGTAAGGCTTCTGTCCCGGTTCACTGAGCAACTCGCGCTTCGGTATTTCCATCGTTATGACGACAAGATCGTCGAACGAATTCTCTTGGAGACTGGCAGCAGAAGGTCCCTGTCCGCCAAACAAGAGAAAGCTTAAAAGCAGTATGACGACCGATACGATGTCCTTAGACAATTGCATGGTTGTTCCTCACTCGGTCGATCAGGACACTTTGGCAATTTGAAAGTTTCAACCTCTGATGCCTTCTCGTCCACTGATCGCTTGTTGCTGACTCCGTCGGGGACATGGTCTCCGCACGACTTGGCAAACTCCTAACATCATTTCAACAGGGCCGATTTGCGCAGAACTGACGACCTCGATACTCAGTCGAAGTAATGAACGCCTTTATTATCTGATTGTATTTGGTGTCTCCCGCATCCGGATTGGTACTGTCCAAAACGCCTACCCAGTAGTTAAAGCCGTTCCAGTTATTATCTGGTGGGTCGTAAGGATATCGCTGCAGCAAAGTCCTGTAGCACCACCACACGAACCACCAATTATAGTCATGAGTTCCTCGTTGACCGCCAAGCTCCGGATGCATTCCAATAAAATCTCCCGAATAGAAGAATGCCCGAGCCACATCAACCCGTTTGCCACCTGGCAATGGATCGCTGCCCCCAATGCAACTTGTGTCGAAACCACACTGCGTGATTTGACTACGCCAGAAATTCAGTCCGTCCTGATCCGGAGCATGTGTGGAAAAATCCCAGTACAACTGAGTTACATAAAAGCGAGAACCATCAATAGGATTTGACGTAGCAGTCGTACCCGAACAGGTTTGAGGGAGATTGCTCGACGGGAACGTTGCCATCGACATAAACTGGTCGGCCTCAGCGGCATAGATCGGACCAGGATGTGTGTTTGATTGTAGCGTATACAGGACGGTGTTTGGAACGCTGAAATAGTTGAACAGGACGGTTCCGCCCCAGCTCCACCGCAGCGCAGCATCCGGATGCTGTGACCCCAACAAATTGAGAAATCTTTGAAAAATAGGGTGCGAAGGATCACGATTGTTTGGATCAGTCGTGAAGTAGGCTACATAGTCTTCAAACTGGTCATCGACAAATTGAGCGTCAGCGGAAACAAATAGATTATCAACTAGGAGGTCCAGGCGGGTCAAAATTGCTCATCTCGATCACATTGCCCTCTGAAAAATAATGCAGTGGGTGTCGCGAATCAGTCGGATACGAATCGCCACCATCGAGTTGCCAACCCCCGTTTTGAGCCGTGCGAGCCGTTGTACAAAGAAAATTGCCGCCGACTAGTCGCTTACGATACATACTAATCGCTTGAAGGAATTTAATGCCGCTCTCGGCCGGATCTGAAAGATAAGTGACCGCAGGGATTTGAACAGTTGCATGCCAAATGGTTCCATCGTCCGGCTGTCCTTCACCCTTCCAGCAAC
>WNGL01017125.1_pt1 | contig 16770 bp, 15 predicted proteins | sample 5400591 | NCBI WGS metagenome assembly WNGL01 (sample SAMN13153377, study PRJNA577476) | soil metagenome | isolation source: 80 cm soil or saprolite under Garry oak tree replicate 1 | place: USA:California | collected 2016-06-15
TTGCGGCGGTCATGATGGCCACCATCCCAGCCTTCATGGCGCTTGCCGAGATTCTCATCCTGCGGACCCAGAGGCTTACGCTCCGCCTGGGGTTGGCGCTCCTGGTGGGGATTGGCGGCGTGGCCATTCTGGTTAGCCGCTCAGTAGGTTTTGGCGAGGGTCCGATTAACACCTCCGGAGCGCTTGCTCTGGTGGTGGCGGCAATCAGTTGGTCGCTGGCGTCGGTTCCCACCCGCAAGCTAGCCTTACCTGAATCGAAAGTCATGAGTTCGGGAGCGCAGATGCTGGCAGGCGGGGTCCTGCTTACCGTGACGGCGGCGATGTTGGGCGAGTTCCGAGGCTTCCATATTCGGGCAGTCTCTTCCGGTGCATGGTTCGCACTGGCCTATCTGATCTTCGCCGGCTCGGTTATCGGTTTCACCGCGTATGTCTGGCTCATCCACCACGAGCCTCCAACCAAAGTGGGGACCTACGCGTATGTGAATCCCGTGGTGGCGGTTTTGGTCGGATATTTTCTGGGCGGGGAAGCACTGGGAGCGCGAACAGTCCTTGGGACATTCCTGGTTCTCACGAGCGTGGTGCTAATCAGAACGACAGCGAAGAAGGAGGCGAAATCCGAGCCGTCGGTCAAGCCAGCGGACTCGAGGTATCGACGGCCAGCCTCCGAGACCGAGCGTGTCTGATCCAGCTTTCCTGTCAATTTTTATTCGGAGGCGTCATCTGGAAACCCGGCGCACTTCAGCCGGGTGAGGGATCTCCCGCGTGGCTAAACCGCTCTCGCGATCTCTTCTACCATTCAACCGCCATTCAAGTCTGCGACCGATGAATATCACTCAGGGGATGCACGCTGCGCGCCAGGTCCCTCGCCCGGCTGGTGAAAACGCGGGGCGTCGGGATGACGCCTTTGCGAAGAAGCGGGTAGAGGTGGTGGTTGGAAAGCACTTCGTCACGGCCGCGTCATCTTCTCCGGCCGCATCAATTGATCAAACTCCTCCCCCGTAAGATGCCCGAGCTTCAATGCGGCCTCGCGCAGGCTGATGTGTTCCACATGCGCGGTATGGGCGATCTTCGCGGCCTTATCGTATCCCACCTTCGGCGCGAGCGCGGTTACCAGCATCAGCGAGTTCTTCACGTACCAGTCCAGTTTGGCGCGATCGACCTCAATGCCTTTGATCATGTACTCCACGTATCCGTGGGAGGCGTCTGTGATCAGCGTGACGGAATGCAGGAAGTTGTAAATAATCACCGGCTTGTAAACGTTAAGCTCGAAATTGCCCTGAGAGCCTGCGAATCCTACCGCAGCGGTTGCACCGTGAACCTGGACGCATACCATGGTCATGGCTTCTGACTGCGTCGGGTTCACCTTGCCCGGCATGATGGACGAGCCCGGTTCGTTCTCCGGGATCGAAAGTTCGCCCAAACCGCAACGCGGGCCCGAAGCTAGCCAGCGAATGTCGTTCGAAATCTTCATGAGCGAGGCCGCCAGCGTTTCCAGCGCGCCTTGCGCAAAGATAATTTCATCGTGCGCCGAAAGCGCAGCGAACTTGTTCGGATGGGAGCGGAAGGGAAGTCCCGTAAGTTCCGCAATTTTTTTTGCAGCGCGCTCCGCAAATTCGGCATGTGCGTTCAGCCCCGTCCCCACAGCCGTTCCGCCGATAGCCAGATCGTACAGCCCGTCGAGCACTTGCTCCAGACGTTTGATATCGCGTTCCAGCAGGCTAGCCCAGCCCCCGAACTCTTGCCCGATGGTAAGGGGTACGGCATCTTGCAAGTGCGTGCGCCCAATCTTGACCACGTCATTGAATTGTTTTGCCTTGGCCGCAATCGCATCATGAACCGTCTTGATGGCGGGAATTAATGCTCTTTTTACCCTCTCCGCGGCCGCAATGTGCATCGCCGCAGGGAACGTATCGTTCGACGACTGCGACATGTTGACATCATCGTTGGGGTGGATTGGTTTCTTCGATCCCATCTCACCGCCCGCCAGCTCGATGGCGCGGTTGGAGATGACCTCGTTGACGTTCATGTTGGTCTGCGTCCCGCTGCCCGTCTGCCAAATCCGCAACGGGAACTGATCGTGAAGCTTGCCGGCAATGACCTCGTCGACAGCTTCGACGATGAGTGTTGTTTTATCGGGGGGAAGTTTACCGAGATCCTGATTTACCAGCGCGCACGCCTTCTTGAGGATGCCGAATGCCCAGATCAGCTCCGGCGGCATGGTATCGCGCCCAATATTGAAGTGTAAGAGCGAGCGCTGGGTCTGCGCACCCCAATAGACGTTCGCGGGGACCTCGATTTGTCCCATGCTGTCGGATTCAATGCGCGTGCGAGTCGCCGGTTCGAAGGAGGTTGCCATGTCGTCGTGCTTCCGATCGTGCGTGAACGATGGAGAGAACCTTGAATTATAGCAACGATAATGGAACCGGACTGAGGGAGAGAAGCGCTCCCGGGTGGACCGAGTCCTCGGAGGCTGGGCTTGTTATTCTCGCCGTGGGTCGCCGCGATGCCGCATGCTAGAATCTCCGTTTCCAGTTGTGCGTGCGAAGGCCTCCGTGTCCCTGGCACAAACATGGTGATTCATGCCTGACTTTCTAACCACGGAATACGTCGCTGAGACTCTGCCGCAGACCAAGACTAAGCCACGTCCGGAGATGCGCTGCGATGTGCTGGTGATTGGAGCTGGGCCCACTGGGCTGGCGTGCGCCATTGACGCGCAGAGGCTCGGACTGAAGGTAATCGTGGTCGACAAGGGCTGCCTGGTGAACTCGCTGTTTCACTATCCCGCGGGGATGGTATTTTTCACCACTCCGGAACTACTCGAAATCGGAGATATTCCATTCACTACTTCCCTGCAAAAGCCCACACGTGAAGAGGCGCTCGAATATTATCGCAAGATCGCCGAGCACTACCGAGTTGATGTTCGTCAATACGTTTGGATCAAGACCGTGACAGGGCAGGACGGCAACTTTGCTATCACCGCCACCGACCGCGCCGGCCGCATCCACGACTTCCGCGCACGCAAGGTGATCGTGGCGACGGGCTACTACGATCTCGCCAATCAACTCTCAATTCCGGGCGAGGACTTGCCCAAGGTTTCGCATTATTATGCCGAGCCACATCCCTACTACGATAGCGATGTGCTGGTAATCGGCGGCAAAAACTCCGCTGCCATCGCCTCGCTTGATCTGTGGCGTCATGGAGCCCGCGTGACGCTGGTGCACCGCGAGTCGCAAGTGCACAACCACGTCAAATACTGGATCAAGCCCGATATCGAAAACCGAATCAAGAATGGCGATATTAAAGCCTACTTCAATAGCACGGTGCAGGAAATCGATGTGGACTACGTGGTTCTCAATACTCCGCGTGGTCCGGTGCATTTGAAAAACGACTTCGTGCTCGCCTTGATCGGATATCACCCCGACTACGATTTCCTGCGCAGCATGGGCATCGAACTTTCAGCGGACCAGTGCCGTCCGGTGTGCGACCCAATCTCGCTGGAAAGCAACGTTCCCGGAATTTACGTTGCTGGCGTCATCGTTGCCGGATCCCGCACCAACGAAATCTTCATCGAAAACGGCCGCTTCCATGGCCGACAGATCGCCGAAGACTTGAAGAAAAAGCTGCTTCTGGCATCCTAGCAGCGATTCGTAGAGACATAGGTTGCTACTCATTTGCATCCACCGGCAAGACATAGCCATCAATTGTCCCGGAATGCACCTCGCGTGGTTGCGGCGCGAGCAAGACAAACCCCGGACGTCTCCGTCCGGGGTCTGAGAAAAAGAACAGTGAACTTGGCTAACCGCGCAGCTTGCGCCGTAGTCGTGCAGCCAAACCGAGCAGCCCGGTTCCCATCAGCGTCAGTGATCCGGGTTCGGGGACGACGCTAGTACCGCCTCCCGTGATCCCTGATCCCGAGTTCGCAGTGATGTAGATGATCTGGCCCTTGCTGTTCAGCACTTCGGCGTAAAGCGCCGTCCCCGCCCCTACTCCGCTGGCGGTGACGGTAATGCTGCCGTTGGCGGGCAGCGCTTTACCCAAGTCAACGTAAGCAAACGACAGATTGCAGGTCGATCCACAGAAGCCCGCCGTTTGCAAATTAGTGACGATGGCGCCGGTGGCGCCGCCTTCCGGGAAGGGGTTGTTCAAGCTGTTGAAGAGAATCCCGTCCAGGGTGCCAGTTGGTGTTCCGTTAGCAGAGGCCGCAAGGATAATTACGTCCGCTCCGCCAGCCCCGTTGTGGGTGGAAACGGTGAAACTGTTGCCCGATAGAAGAAGACCAGCGCCTGGCGAGGCGATGGGCGTTCCGGAACCGCCGATAAACGCACCGTTATGTACGCCCGGGGCGCAGGTATAGGCTAGGAAACTGTTGCAGGTGTCGGCCATGGCCGCTCCTGAAAGAATCAGTAGCAAAGGAAACGAAGTTGCCAGAAGTCTCGAGAATCGACGCATTTGAAGTTAACTCCCCCACGCCATACAGTGCACGACGCTTGCCAAAAACTAGACTTTCGGCAAACGCTAAAGTTATTTGGTTATGTCGTTGTAATTAAGCATCTTGCACCACGTACAAATCCGCAGCTTTAGACCACGTCTCCCGCATAAGTGGAAAACAACTGCAGTCTATTGCCGGCTTCGCGGCAAATAGCCGCACTGTCGGCCAATTTTTGCATAGCAAACAGACGCGGACAGGCTTGGTCCATTCCGCGGCTGTTATCTTATCACCTTCGTTGTAGCCTGTCTTTTCCGCATGGAACCGCAACCCGAGCACGGAGTGCCATCAATCTCGTTCCGCTCCTATGTGCGGCTGCTGCGCGACAACCGCAATTTCCGGCGTCTCTGGGCCGCGCAGATTGTAAGCGAGATCGGCGACTGGTTTTACACGCTCTCCATCTACAGCTTGCTTCTCCAGTTCACCGGACGAGCCAGTTCGGTGGCGCTGGCGCTGGTCCTGCAAGTTTTGCCGCAAACGTTCATCGGTCCTACGGCAGGAGTGGTGAATGATCGCGTCCGGCGCAAGCACGTAATGATCACCGCCGACCTGGTTCGCTTCGTCATTGTGCTGGCTATGCTGCTGGTGCGCACGCAATCGATGGTGTGGCTCGTGTATCCGCTGCTGGTGGCGGAAACGATTATGGCGGCGTTCTTTGAGCCGGCACGCAATGCCGTCATCCCAGCGATCACGGCGAAGGATGACGTCCTTCTCGCCAATACTCTCTCTTCGGCCACATGGTCTGTGAATCTGCTGATTGGTGCTTCGGTCGGAGGCGTGGTCGCAGCTCTGTTAGGACGCGATGCTGTCTTTCTCCTCAACGCGCTCTCGTTTCTCGCATCCGCAGCTCTGATCGGCGGAATGAAGTTCCACGAACCTCACGCCGAATCCGCTACGCCGCTGCGCCCGCGCGATCTGGTGGATTACACTCCGGTGATCGAAGGCATTCGCTACATTCGTGGACATCGTGGGTTGATGGCAACCGTGTTTGCGAAGTCGGGCGAACTGATGATCGGTCCCAGTTGGGTGCTCATCACCGTCATGGGACATCGCTACTTTCCCTTGCACTGGCGAAACCTGGATCCCGAGCGCGGGGCCATGCTGGGTATGAGCCTGCTGCTGGGCGCTCGCGGCCTGGGAGCGCTCGTCGGGCCGCTAGTCTCCGCGCGCTGGGCGGGACGCGAAGACCGCCGGCTGCGTCTCGGAATTCTCTTCGGCTATCTGGTCGTCGCCGTGGGCTACAGCGCGCTGGGCGGCAGCAGCAACTTGTGGGTTGCCTGCGCTTGGGTGATGCTGGCGCACATGGGAGGCTCGACCATCTGGGTATTTTCGACCACGCTGCTGCAACTGCACACCGACGACCGCTTCCGCGGGCGAGTGTTCGCCGCAGACCTGGGATTCTCCATGCTCACAATCGCGATTGGCGCCTACGTATGCGGACGATTTCTCGATGCCGGTGTCTCCGCTCGCGTGGTGGCAACTTCGACCGGATTCGTCATGCTGCTTCCGGCTTGCCTGTGGGCGTTGGCGATGCGTCGAGGAAACGCCAAGCGGGTGAGAGTCGGCGTGGAAACGAGATCATGATCGAAGCGCAAAGAGACATGATTTGCGATCTACGATACGTGGGCAAGCTGATCGATCTTTGCTGCCATGATCAAGTCGCTCTCCGTCAGCCCGTCGACTTTATGGGTCCATAGCGTGATCTCAGCTTTGCCCCATGTCAGCAGGATATCGGGATGATGACCTTGTTCTTCGGCAACCGCCCCCACGCGGTTCACAAAGTCGAGCGCCTGCTTGAAATCAGGAAAGGTGTAGGCGCGGGTAATGTGGTGCTCCTTGACCACTTTCCAGTGAGCCCACTGGGGTAGTTGTTTGAGAACCTGTTCAAGTTCCTTGCCCCTCAGCGGAGGCACACCGCCGCGGCAGGGAACGCAAGTTTTATCGGCAAGGGATGACATAGAAAATCTCCTCGCCTATTGTAGCGGCTTGTATCGAATGAGGCAGGGGCGACATTTCCAAAACTCCGGGAAAAGTCATCCAGCGTATCCTGAGACCATGCATGCATTGGAAGAGACTGTGGTTTCGAGTGGCGGAAGTTCTGGGCGGCAGAAGCCTTGGCTGACGGAGACTTTCGGTGGCAGTACCGCAGCTTTCGGGTGGCACTGCGCTTCAGCGCTGCGATAAGCGTTTTCTTTTCATCGGGGGCTTTAGTCCCCGGGGCTCCGGATTCGATTTTCTCGGCATTAGTCGGGCCCTGAGGAACATCGAGACAATGCTCCTTTAGGCACTGAGGGAGGCGGGCAAAACGAAGGAGGCGAACATGAATGCAAAGGAATTCACATCATCGCTGGCACAAGCGGAGCCGCCCACAGGCCTCTCAGTCCCGCTTGCGGCGCTGTGGTGGGATCGAAAAGGAGACTGGACCCGTTCTCACGCGTTAGTCGATGAGCTGGAGACTGCGGACGGCATGGCCGTCCACGCCTACCTGCACCGCAAAGAAGGTCAGGCCTCCAATGCCGAGTACTGGTACCAGCGTTCTGGGCGCAAGTTCCACCGTCCCACACTCGGGGCCGAGTGGCAGGCGTTAGTCGAAGCGTTGCTCTCCGGCGGCGTATAGAGATTACCGACATTCATTCACTTGACTCAGACCGGACCGTCTCCAGCCTTTCCTGCTATTCACTTGCACTCCTATCCGGTCAAGGTCGACATGGGCTTCGCCATGTATCAGAGCAAGGTCGAAGTGATTGGATCGAAGCTACGATATTCTCGCGAATTCGTGCGGCGGAAGGTACTCATCCAGCCGGACCGAACCGAGGACCTTCGCAAGCTGCAAGGAATCATCGGTGCCGATCAGGTTGCCGCTGTGGTTTTGAAACGAGCCCAGTAGTTCCTTGCTCAAAAGGTGGCCGATCAGATCATGGCAGGACGAATCGGTAGTGGGCTACTTTGAATTTCCAGCGATGGCCGCTGGCGTCACGGATCGCCTCTGGGATGTGAATGATCTAAGTGGCGCTCTGGGAATCTTACGAGCAGCGGAGGGCGGAAAGGGCAGCGTAATGTATAAAGAAATCCCCTTATATGCTCAATGTCCACTTTTATTGTTTTCCATCTCTCTATTGCTGCTCTTTGAACCTTTCGCACAGCACAAGCAACACTCAACTCAGCGGACGGTCGATTGGAAGGCGCTGACACCACAGGTTCAGGCCGCTCTGGGTAGTGAATTCTGCGACGAGAAAAGCCGATCAATTGACATCATCAAGATTGCGGATGTGACTGGAGATGGAATTCCCGATGCTCTTGTCGACTACTGCCATATGGGTGCATATACCGATCTTCTGATGCTGATGCGCTTGGAACGCGGCAACCCGGTAGTAGCCAAGTTTCGAGATGAAAGAGGAATGAAAAAGATTGATCACATAGAGTTTCTGGATGGGGCTTCTGTTCGGAACGGCGCTAGTACAAAACTTCTTCCAGAGAGACACGCCATCTATATGATTAGCTGGCACGCGGACGATTCGGGGGAGCTGGAAATGCAGACCTGCGGAGCTCAAGCATATGTCTGGAACCAAAAGAGTCAGACATTCGACGCGAACCGAATGCTCAGTAACGAGGTAACCCAACGCGAAAAGTAGCCCACTACCGACGAATCGGTGTTCTTGTAAGCGGTTGAAGAATCAAGTAGAGTAGAGAATTTTCCTAACGGTTCAGAATCCACTGTGGAACTTAAAAACCGCACAGAAATAGAAATACCTCAGTAGTGCAGCCGCTTTCGCCCGCTCATTCGATCCCTAACTCCTTCGCCAGCGCCTTCCACTTACGGTCGACGACAGCGCGGGTATTCGCGTCCATGACAATTTCGGCGGGCCAGGGGCGGGTGAAGCCTTCGCTGGCCCACTTGCGGGTGGCGTCGATGCCCATCTTCGATCCGTAGTTTGGCAAGCGCGAGGCGTGGTCGAGGGAATCGACCGGGCCGAGCGTGAACTGAATGTCGCGTTCGGGATCAATGTGGTTCAGAACTTTTAATGTCACCTCACCGAGGTCTTGCACGTTCACATCTTCGTCCACGACGATGACGCACTTGGTGAACATGGCCTGACCGAGTGACCAGATGGCGTTCATCACCTTGCGTGCTTGTCCGGGATAGGACTTGCGGATGGAGACGATCATGAGGTTGTGGAAGATGCCTTCGACGGGGAGATTGATGTCGACCAATTCAGGGATGGTGAGCTTCATCAACGGAAGAAAGATCCGTTCGACGGCCTTGCCCATGTAGGCGTCTTCCTGCGGAGGCTTGCCGACGATGGTGGTGGCGTAGATGGGATCTTTGCGATGGGTTATGCAGGTCACGTGGAGGACGGGATAAAGGTCTTCCAGCGAATAGAAGCCCGTGTGATCGCCGAAGGGGCCTTCGGTACGGAGTTCGTCGAGCTGAACGTAGCCTTCCAAAACAATCTCGGACGTCGCGGGGACTTCGAGGTCAACGGTTTCGCATTTGACGAGATCGACGGGGGCTCCGCGCAGGAAGCCTGCAATGAGGTATTCCTCGATGTCTGGCGGCGCGGGCACGATAGCGGAAAAAGTGACGGCAGGGTCGGTGCCGATGGCGACGGCGACGTCCATGCGGCCGCCGGGGCGATCGCCGTCGGCGAGGACCGAGCCGCCTGAGCTGCGCGCCATGATATCGACAGCGGAGCGCACGGTGTTCCGCTCCAATCTTCTGCCTCTGCCAGTGCATTCCGGCGGTGCGTCCGTCAAAAACCTGCATGCGGTACATGCCGAGGTTGCGTTTGCCGGATTTCGGGTCTCGGGTGGTCACGCAGGGGAGAGTGATGAAGCGCGAAGCGTCTTGCGGCCAGCATTGGAGGATGGGGAAGTCGACCAGTGAGAAATTGTCGCGCTCGATGACTTCCTTCGAGGGGCCGGTGGGCACGGTTCGAGGGAAAAACTTTCCGGCTTCTGCCAGCAGGGGGAGCATTTTCAGTTTGTCGAGGAAGCCCTGGGGTGATTTCACGTCCATGAAAGCGCGGATGCGGTCAGCCACTTCGTCAAGCGAGTTGACTCCGAGAGCGAGTTTCATGCGAGGTTCGCTTCCGAACTGGTTAATCAGGAGTTGGGCGCCGGGGTAGCCTTTTACATTTTGGAAGAGAAGAGCGGGCCCTCCGGGGTTTTGCCGAGGAGTGGCGACTGAAGACTGCTGAGCTTCGCCCGGCCGGACGGCCGAGGGCGACTGTTCCCACGTGTGCATCTTGCTGACCCGATCGGTGATCTCAGCGATCTCCAGGATGGGATCGACTTCAGTCTGGATACGCTTTAGTTCGCCGGCTCGGTCGAGGGCTGCCATCCATTGGCGAAGGTCGTCGAAGGGCAAAGAAGACTCCTGTGTGTGTGAGAGTACTACAAGGGCTTTTACCACAGAGGGCACAGAGGATCACAGAGGAAAGGCTTCAGCCGCGAAGGACACTACTTTAACCACGAAGGAGACGATGGAATGCTTGAGGTGGCTTCAGACGAACAATTGCAGGATGGTGTGTTCGACCTGGCCCCAAGCTTTGGTTCGGGGGTCGATCAGGTCGAAGTGGCCGGCGGCTGGAATCTCAAGCAGGTGAAGGTCTTCTTTTTCTTTGCCGGCGCGCTTTTGTTTGGCGGCGAGGTAATCCCGACTGAAAACGGAGGAAACTACGTCATCTTTGTCGCCATGGATCAGCCATTGACGGGCTTTGGGGATCGAAAGCTGCATGGGGTCTGCTTCGCGGTAATGGTCGGGGACTTCCTCGGGAGTGCCGCGGAGGAATTCGACAACTGCGTCGTTACTGAGGTGAAGTTGATAAGCACGTTCAAGGTCGACGACTCCAGCGAGCGAGACGATGCGAATCACGCTGGGTTCGTGTGCGGCTAGACAAAGTGCGAGTTGGCCTCCGGCGGAGTGTCCCATCACCAGAAACTTATGGGGATCGAGGTTGTGCTGGCGGGCGTTCTGCAGGAGGAAGTTGTAGGCGCTGCGAATGTCAGCGAAGGTGTTGGGCCAGGCTCCTCCTTCGTTGCCAACGCGGCGATACTCAAGGTTGGCGGTGGCGATGCCTTTGCTGGTGAGCGCGGCGCAGAGGTGGCCGGTGTGGTCGAGGTTGTACTTAGCGCGCCAAAAGCCTCCATGGATATTAATGATTGTGGGATGCGGCCCCTTCGCCTTCGGAATACGAAGGTCAGCGAACTGATTGGGATCGGAGCCGTAGGCGACACGGGAGTCAGCGGGCGGAGGAGCGAGGGTGAGAATGTCGTCGGCGGCCACGAGGGAATTATAGATTGTTGATTTTGAGTGTTGGTCGTTGAATGCCGAACAGAGTGCATTTCCAATCGCCGATTGGAGACATCCCGGTGTGCCGTCACAGCTTTCGGGTAAGATGGACAGCCAATCCTGATTGCGTTGGATAAATCCGAATGGTAACTCTTTCCGACATACAGACCGCCTTGGGGCGGATTCGCGAGTCTATCCAAATCTCACCGTGCACGCGTTCGGAGACGTTCTCTGAGCTGGCGGGTAACTCTGTTTATCTGAAGCTGGAGAACCGGCAGCGGACTGGTGCTTACAAAGAGCGGGGGGCCCTGAACAAGCTTTTGACGCTGAGTGCAGAGGAGCGCTCCCGAGGCGTGATCGCAGCTTCGGCTGGCAATCATGCGCAAGCCGTGGCCTATCACGCGGCACGGCTGGGAATTCGTGCCCGGATTTGCATGCCCCTGCCCACGCCGCTGATCAAAGTCTCAGCGACTCGGGGCTATGGGGCGGATGTGCTGTTGCATGGGGCTAATTACGACGAAGCGTTTGCTGAAGCTTTGCGGCAGAGTGAAGCCGACAAAATCACTTTCGTGCACGCCTTTGACGACGAGACTGTGATTGCGGGCCAGGGAACGCTGGGGCTTGAACTGCTGGAACAGCATCCTGATCTGGAGGTATTTGTGGTGCCGATTGGAGGCGGCGGGATGATCGGCGGGCTGGCCTGCGCGGTGAAGGAGAAAAATCCCAAGGTTCGAGTCATTGGCGTGCAGCCGTCACGGTTGCCGTCGATGAAGGTCGCGGTTGCGGAGGGGAAGCCAGTCACTTTAGCGGCGGCCGTGACCATCGCAGATGGAATAGCGGTGCGACGGGCTGGGGAGCGAACCTTGCCGCTGGTTCAGAAATATGTCGACGAGATCGTTACGGTCGAAGAGGAAGAAGTAGCGAACGCCATTCTTCTGTTGCTGGAGCGGGAGAAAACTTTGGCGGAGGGCGCGGGTGCGGCGGCGGTGGCGGCATTGGTGAATCATCGAGTTGAGTTGAGCGGGAAGCGAGTGGCGGCAATCGTCGGAGGAGGGAATATCGATGTCACGCTGCTGGCGCGCATCATCGAGCGCGGCTTGGTGAAAGATGGGAGGCTGGTGCGGTTGCGGGTGCATTTGCCGGATTATCCGGGAGCGCTGCACCGGTTGACCGGGATACTGGCTGAGCATCGGGCGAATCTGGTGGAGACCTCGTATGACCGGGCTTATCACGGGGTGAACCTGGGGGATACGGCGATTGATATCACTATGGAGACGCGCGGGCCGGAGCATATTGCGGAGTTAATTGCGGCTCTGGGTGCGGCTGGGTATGTGCATGAGCGGATTTTGTGAAGAGAAAGTTATGGGATTAGTGGAAATGCCTTGAAACAGTTGTGCTGGTGATTCGCAATACGGGAGGCCCCCTGCGACAGACTCAGGGCAGGTTTTCGCTGCGCTCAGGATGATCACTCGAGTAGTTATTCGTAGCGGAGGGCTTCGATGGGATCGAGGTTGGCGGCGCGCATGGCTGGGACCATGCCGCTGATGACTCCGACGATCGCCAGAATCGTGGTGGCGACTAGAAGAATCATGGGTGAGACGATGAGGCGGATGTCTCCGGCTTAGGCGTGTTTGGCCATGGCGCTGTAAACGGTGAGACGGCCTACTGAAACAGAAACGATATAAGAGAGCAGAATTCCGAGCACGCCTCCGACGGCGGTTATGACCATGGCTTCCGCAAGGAACTGAAACAGGATGTGGTGGCGGCGGGCGCCTAACGCTTTTTCGACTCCGATTTCGCGGGTACGTTGCGTGACCGATACCAGCATGATGTTCATCAGACCGACGCCGCCGATTCCAAGGGTAACGGTGCCGATGAAAGCGAGCAATACTTTCAGCGCCATGGTGATGATGCCAAACTGTGAAAGTTGTTTCTGCGCGTCGAAGACAAAAACGGCGCGCTGATCGTCGGGCTTGAAACTGTGAGCTGCACCAAGCGTCTCGCGGATGGTGCGGGCGAGCTTGTCATGGTTGAGACCCTGCGAGTCGAGCCAGATACCGTCGAGGTAGTGGTTATCTTTGATGACATCCATCGAATTGAAGGGAATGTAGATGGTGCGATTGTCGTCGCTGTCACCTTCCTGCATTCGCGGTTTAACGACGCCGATGATCTCGAAAGTTACCCCGTTGATCCGGATGTATTCGTCGACCGCCGGCATGCCCGAGAAAAGTTTGTCCCGGGCCTCGGAACCAATGACCGCGTAAAGGCCGTGACGCATGTTGTCGGCGTCATCAAGGAAGCGCCCTTCTTCCATGTCCAGATTCCAGATTTCTTCAATGGCAGGATCGAGACCGGTGACGGGAAATGTGAATGAACGGTTGCCGTTTTGTACGGTGGAGTCTTTGTTCGACATGCGGACCACGTGGCGGCAGAGCGGGATGTTGTTGCGCAGAAGTTCGATGTCGTCGCCGGTGAAGCGGATTTGAACTCCAGCTTTATTTCCGCCAGCCTGCTGCGAGGTGCGGCCGGGAAAGACTCCAACGGCAGTGGCACCGAAGCTCTCGAAGATATTCTGAATGGCGCGGCCGAAGCCATTGCCATAGGCCAGAAGCAGCACGACGGTCGCGATGCCCCAGGCCATGCCAGCCATGGTTAGAAGCGTGCGCCGGAGGTCGTGACGCATGGCGGAGAAGGCTTGCTGGAAGAGGTCGCGATGCATGGGTGGAGTTCATGGTTGATTGTAGAGTGTTGACTGTTGATTTGCGAAAGGAACTAAGCGCTGGCGAAGTTTGATTCCTGATAACCGTGGCGATGCGCGCAGGATCCCTCTTCGGCCCGCTCAGGGCTAGCCCTTGCTCTGCCTGAAAAACGGCTGCGCTCGGAATGACGCCAATAGTGAGGATGGCCAGCGTCCCAATCGCAACTGGACCGGTATTTGCGGCGGACGCGCTGCTACTCCTTACGGAGAGCTTCCACGGGTTCGAGCATGGCGGCGCGACGGGCGGGGTAGAGGCCGGCAACCACTCCGGCGACCGCGAGCGCGGTCACGGCCAGCGCGGCGGTGGAAGCAACCAGCTTGGGTGGATCGAATCCCGGCCCGAGTTCGACGCTCGCCAGCGCAGCCATAAGCCCGGCCGCGCAGGCGATCCCGATCCCTCCGCTGAGCAGAGTGAGGAAAGCTCCCTCCACGAAAAATTGAAACATAATGCTGCGGTTGGTGGCGCCGATTGCTTTGCGCAGGCCGATTTCTCGGGTACGGTCGGCGACGGCGACGAGCATGATGTTGATGATTCCTATGGCGCCCAAGGCAAGGGTGACCAGGCCGACGCTACCGAGGAACACGTTCATCGCGTCAAAGATCTTTCCGACCTGGTCGACAGTTTTGATCGTGTCCCATTCGTCGAAAGCGTCCGGATTCTTGGGATCAAAGCCATGATTGCGGGCGACGATTCGATGGACTTCCTGTCTGGCCGACTCGTGCAGGGCGCGGGACTTAGGCTGGTAGTTAATGAAGGAGATCACGTCGGGATCATTGCCCACGTTGGTAAGGCGAAAATATTCGCGCATGGTATTGAAGGGGATGAAGCTCCGGAGGTTCAGGTTCATGTTGTCGCCGTGACCGACGGTCTCGATGGTGCCGATGATCTGGAAGCGGATTCCGTTGAGCAGGATGGTTGCTCCTACGGCCGGGCGGCCGCTAAAGAGAGTGCGCCGAACTTCGTCGCCAATTACGATGACCGGACGTTTCTGCGCGTCATCCATATCGTTGATCCAGCGACCTTCGTGGACGGGCAGGAAGCGGATTTGGTTGAACATGGCGGGGACGCCGACGATCTGACCGCTGGCCTGGAAGAAGTCGCTGACGGCGCGAATGTCGCCGCGGGAGATGGTCGGCGCCGCGGCGCGAACGCTAGGGCACTCGCGCAGAATGTCCGCATAGTCACGATAGGTGAGGTAGTACTGGCGTAGCGCGGTGAAGCTTCCCTCGACAACCGGGGCGCGGCCGGACCAGATAAACATTACGTTCTCCCCCAAGGTGTCGAATTGCTTGCGATTGCCGGAGCGGAATCCTTCGCCCAAGCCGACCAGCAAAAGCAGGGAACCGACTCCCCAGGCGATGCCGAACATGGTTAGGACTGAGCGCAGCTTGTGGGCCCAGAGACTGCGGAGGGTCTGAGCGAAAATGTCGAAGAGGAGGCGCACTCTGGCCCATTATAGGGGCTGTTCGGACGCGGACCTTCGAGTTGAGTGAACTTCCGGTTCCGGGACTTCGTTGGTTTCGAGTAGCAAGCGGGTTACCTCGGGCAGGACAATTTTAGCAATCGACCTTGTGCCTGGAGAGTCCCGGCTTTAGGATGCTCGCAATCAGCCTGTTTGTCGGGCAGTGCGGTGGGAGCCGCTCATGAGAACTCACAGCAGACGTGCGATAGTCAAACTGAGCTGCATTTTGCTGGCCGCGTCGGTCGGAGCATGGCCCCAGGCAGCATTCGGTCAGGGTTCGACGCACGAACAGGACGAGACACAACTCGTGGCGCTCGAAAACGCCTGGAACCAGGCGGAGTTGCACAACGATCCGGCGGCGTTGAAGTTGCTTTTGACGGACGACTTTATCATTACCGAACCCGACGGAGAACTGATGACCAAAGGGCAGCTCATGGCGACAACCGCGGATAGGTCCTATCACTACGATGTCCTGGTGTCGCAGGGATATCGCGTCAGAGTATACGGCACAGTCGCGGTGGTGACTGGGACATACCACGAAAAGGGATCGTCGAAAGGGAAGCATTTTGACCGGCGCGGCCGCTTCACCGATACCTGGCTCAAGTTCGGAGGCGGGTGGCAGTGTGCGGCGAGTCACGATAGCCTGGCAGTGAAGGACTGAGGACCTCCTCAGGGTCCGCATCCAAGTCCTTCGGCCAGTCGTAGTTGGTTCCCTTAGCTTTCGAAAAGCAGCAACCTAGCTTTGCTACCCAAATTCAGCAACAAACTGTCTAAGATCATAAAAAAATCCTCCCGTGAGATAAGAAAGCTTTCCGATTCGGGTCGGATTTGGGTATGCTCTACGCCATGACCACGCTTGCCTTGAGCGAGGTGCTGGGCGCGCCGGTATATGACCCGTCGGGGGCCGCGGGAGGGCGTGTGCGGGAAGTGGCGCTGGCGCCGGGAGAGGACCGTTCGCGCGTCGTGGCGTTGATTGTGAAGACCAAGAACGGCAACCGGGTTCTGCCATTTACGGTTGTTGGAACGATTAACGGAGGCATTCGAACCACCACCAGCGCGGGGCAATGGGCGGAGGCGAACGGAACCGAAGGATTCTTCCTTCTGGAACGAGACCTGCTGGATCAGCAGGTAATCGACATCAACGGACGGAAGGTAGTGCGTGTAAATGACGTCGACTTGAATGTGGACGCGGTCAAAGAGGCTCAGGGAGCCCGCCCCGTGCTACGAGTGAGCGGGGTGGACGTGGGCGCGCGTGGAGCCGTGCGGCGCTTGCTGCGCGGAGTGGTGCCAGTGGCAGCTCTGCGCCTGCTGCTGCGGAAGATTCCACAGAGAACCATCCCGTGGGATTTCGTGGATCTGATTGAAACCGATCCGGCGCGGCGAGTGAAGCTGAAAATTTCGCACGATCGTCTGGCAGGACTGCATCCTGCGGATATCGCAGACATCGTGGAGGATCTGGCTCCGGACGAGCGTGAGGCAGTATTTGAGACGCTTAACGAAGAAGTGGCGGCGGAAGCTCTCGAGGAAGTTGCGCCTAAAGTACAGAAATCGATTGTGGAGTCGCTCGATTCAGAGCGGGCGGCCGATATTGTGGAAGAGATGGATCCAGGTGCGGCCGCCGATCTGCTGGGGGATCTGAACGAGGAACACACTGAACAAATTCTGGTGCAGATGGAGCCCGAGGAGCGGCAGGAAGTCATTGACCTCCTCGAGCACAAAGAGAAAACGGCTGCCGGACGAATGACCACGGACTTTCTCGCATTGCCAGAGC
>WNGL01006832.1_pt1 | contig 16768 bp, 17 predicted proteins | sample 5400591 | NCBI WGS metagenome assembly WNGL01 (sample SAMN13153377, study PRJNA577476) | soil metagenome | isolation source: 80 cm soil or saprolite under Garry oak tree replicate 1 | place: USA:California | collected 2016-06-15
CGACGATGTGCGTCGGTGTCGGCCAGGGTGTGTCGCTGGCGATTGAGAGAGTGTAGTGACCTCATGGTGAGAAGCGCCGCCATGGCGTGTTGAAGACGCCCGCAAATGCGCTTAAGGCGACGCGTCTCGAACCATGAGGGTGCAGCCATCCTGCGAGACGGCGGCTTCGCGGCCTCCTCAGGATGAGGACCGAATTAGGATCATTCCATGCCCATGAGCCCCGGCTACATCCCGTTTCATCCCAACCCGTCGAAGCCGACATACCGGCCACCGGCCGGCGCGGTCGACGCGCATTGCCATGTGTTCGGGCCGGAAGCGGCGTTTCCCTTCGCGCCGAAGCGCAAGTACACGCCCTGCAACGCGCCGAAGGAAAAGCTGTTCGCGCTGCGCGACTTCCTGGGCTTCGACAAGAACGTCATCGTGCAGGCAACCTGCCACGACACCGACAACCGCGCGCTGGTCGATGCGCTTGTGAATTCCAACGGCCGCGCGAAAGGCGTCGCCTTCGTCGGCGAGGAGATCACCGACGCCGAGTTGAAAGTGTTGCACGATGCCGGCGTACGCGGCGTGCGCTTCAACTTCATCAAGCGGCTGGTCGATTCGACGCCGAAGGACGTGATGCTGCGCATCGCCCAGCGCATCGCCAAGCTCGGCTGGCACATCGTGATCTACTTCGAGCACGCCGACCTCGACGAGATGGGCCCGTTCCTCAAATCGCTGCCGACCGCGCTGGTGTTCGACCACATGGCCTGCCCGAACGTGCAAGAAGGCGTGGATGGCAAGCGCTTCCAGAACTGGCTGAAAGCGCTCGACGAAAATAAAACCTGGATCACCAAGGTTACTTGCCCGGAGCGCTTCACCGTCGCTGGTCCGCCCTATGATGATGTCGTGCCGTTCGCGCGCGCGATCGTCGCGCGCTTCCCCGATCGCGTGCTCTGGGGCACGGACTGGCCGCACCCGAACATGAAGAACGAGGCGCCGGACGACGGCGTGCTCACCGACATGATCCCGAGGATCGCGCCCACCACCGTGTTGCAACAGGCGCTGCTGGTCGACAATCCGATGCGGCTTTATTGGAGCTAACTGGCAACGCGTTTGTAACCATGGTTCGAGACGCCGACTTCGCCGGCTCCTCACCATGAGGCCAACCCGAATCCGGGAATGCGTAGCCAATTTCCGGCAAGCGCCTGAGTTCATTGCGCAAAGCAATTCGCCGCAATCGCCTGAGCGTTGCCAAGCGCGCGCGCGCCGCGTATGTGAGGCGACGAAATTCGGCTGCGGCATACAATGCGCGCGGCCGATGCTCTCAGGGAGAAGCGCCGATGGCCAAGGCCAAGCCGCAAGAGAACGAATACGAGGACATCCCCGGCACATTCGTGTTCAACGCGGAGCGTTCGCGCCAGGGCTACGGCATCAACATGTTCTGCATGTCGCTGATGAAGGCGGAGAACCGCAAGGCCTTCAAGGAAAACGAGGCCGAGTACCTCAAGCCCTTCAAGCTTACGCCCGAGCAGACCGACGCGGTGCTCACGCGCGATTACAACCGCATGCTCGAGCTCGGCGGCAACATCTACTTCACCGCCAAGCTCGGCGCGACCGACGGTCACTCGTTCCGTCATCTCGCCGCCACCATGACGGGCTCCACTCAAGAGGACTACGCCGCCATGATGCTGGCCGGCGGCCGTTCGGTGGAAGGCAATCGATCGAAGTCGGGCAAAGACAAACCCGTCAAAACGGCCGCGGCGAAGAAAGCCAAGCCGGCCGCCAAAGCGAAGTCCAAATCCTCAAAGAAGCGGAAGTAACCCCGTGGCAAAGATCATTGCAGGATTCGCCTCGTCGCATGTGCCGGCCATCGGCGCAGCCATCGACAATGGACAGACCGAAGACCCGTATTGGAAGCGAGTCTTCTCCGGCTTCGAGAAGTCCAAGAAATGGATCGCGGAGGTCAAGCCCGACGTCGTGATCGCGGTTTACAACGATCATGCCTCGGCCTTCTCGGTCGAACTCATCCCGACCTTCGCGCTTGGCACCGCGGCGGAGTTTCCGCCGGCCGATGAGGGCTGGGGCCCGCGCCCGGTGCCGGTGGTGAAGGGCCATCCGGGGCTTGCCTCACACATCGCGACGTCGGCCATTCTCGACGGGTTCGATCTCACCATCGTCAACAAGATGGAAGTCGATCACGGCCTGACGGTACCGCTGAACCTCGCGTTCGGCTCGCCGGCCGAATGGCCCTGCCCGATCATTCCACTCGCGGTGAACGTCGTGCAGTACCCACCGCCGACCGGCAAGCGCTGTTTCGATCTCGGCCGCGCGATCCGCAAGGCCGTTGCATCCTATCCGGAAGACCTGCGCGTTGTCGTGTTCGGCACCGGCGGCATGTCGCACCAGATTTCGGGCCCGCGCGCCGGGCTGATCAATTCCAAATTCGACAAGTCGTTTCTCGACCGGCTCACCAATGACCCGAAAGGGCTCGCCGCGATGCCGCACATCGAATACATGCGCGAGGCCGGCGCCGAGGGCATCGAGCTCGTAATGTGGCATGTCATGCGCGGCGCGCTCGACGACAAGGTAAAGGAAGTCTACCGCTTCTACACCGTGCCGGCGTCGAACACCGCGGTCGGGCACATCATCCTTGAGAACGGCGTGAAGAGCGCAAAGAAGGCCGCGCTGCGCAAGAAATCTGCGCCGAAGAAAGCCGCGCCGAAGAAGAAGTCCAAGGCGAAGGCAAGGAAAGCCGCATGAAGATCTGCGTTGCCGGTCAGGGCGCGTTCGGCCAGAAACATCTCGATGCGCTCAAGCGCATTTCCGGCGTGGAGGTGACCTCGCTGGTCGGTGGCAATCAGGAATCGACCGCGAAGATCGCCGACAAATACGGCATCAAGCACTACACGGGCGACCTTGCCGAGGGAATCAAGCGCGCCGATGCGGTGATCCTTACAACGCCGACCAAGATGCACTTTTCCCAGGCGAGCCAAGTCATGCGCGCCGGCAAGCATGTTCTCGTTGAAATTCCGGTGACGGACAGCGTCGAAGATGCCGAAAACCTGGTGAAGATCGCCAAGGAAACCGGCGTTGTCGCGATGGGCGGGCACGTGCGGCGCTTCAATCCGAGCCATCAATACGTTCACAAGAAGATCGCAAGGGGTGAGCTGAAGATCCAGCAGATGGACGTTCAGACCTACTTCTTCCGCCGCAAGAACATGAACGCCGCCGGCCAGCCGCGCAGCTGGACCGACCACCTGCTGTGGCACCATGCGGCACACACCATCGACCTATTCCAGTACCAGACCGGCGAGACCATCTCGGACTGCTATGCCGTGCAGGGCCCGGGGCATCCGGAACTGAAAATCGCGATGGACATGGGCATTGTCTGCAAGGTGCCGTCGGGCGCGATCCTGACGCTGTCGCTGTCGTTCAACAATGACGGGCCGCTTGGCAGCTTTTTCCGCTACATCTGCGACAATGGCACCTACAAGGCGTTCTACGACGACCTGTCCGACGGCAAGGATAACAAGATCGACGTCTCCAAGGTCGATGTCTCGATGGACGGCATCGAGCTGGAAGACCGCGAGTTCATCGCGGCCGTTCAGGAGAAGCGCGAACCTAACGGAAGCCTCGCCCAGGTCCTTCCCTGCATGCACGTGCTCGGCAAGCTAGAAAGCATCGTCGATCCCAAGCGCAAGGCTCATGCCTGACGCTGCGTTGCAGCACGGCTTAAGACCTTCGTCTGACACGGCAGTTCCCGGCAAGTGGTGGGCGTTTCCCGATAGGGTGCTGCGGAATGCCGCTTCTCTGGCGATAAGATCCGCGCTACGGAAAGCGTGGAAGAGAGAGAGCATATCTGGGTTGCGCCATTCGCGTGGCGTTACCCCGCTTGCGACCCACTCTCGCTAAGAAACAGTCACTGGCCCACCGGAGGAATTCAAGATGTTGCGCAGGCAAATGCTCATGAGCGCCGCGGCTCTCGCCGCAGGCGCATTGCTCAGCTACCCCGCCGCGGCCCAGGATACCGTCAAGATCGGCCTGATCGTGCCGATGACCGGCCAGCAAGCGTCAACCGGCAAGCAGATCGAAGCGGCCGTGAAGCTTTATCAGCGGCAGCATGGCACCACGGTTGCGGGCAAGAAGATCGAAGTCATCCTCAAGGATGACGCCGCGGTCCCGGACAACACCAAGCGCATCGCGCAGGAATTGATCGTCAACGACAAGGTGAACTTCATCGCGGGCTTCGGCGTGACGCCGGCCGCACTCGCGGCAGCACCGCTCGCAACGCAGGCCAAAATCCCACTGATCGTCATGGCGGCCGGCACCTCGATCATCACCGAACGCTCGCCCTACATCGCGCGCACCAGCTTCACGCTGGCGCAGTCCGCCGTGATCATCGCGGACTGGGCACTGAAGAACAACATCAAGAAGGTCGTCACCATCGTGTCCGACTACGCGCCGGGCGCCGATGCCGAGAAGTCGTTCGCCGATCAGGTCAAGAGCGGCGGCGGCGAGATCGTCGCGGCGATCCGCGTGCCGCTCGCCAACCCGGACTTCGCACCGTTCCTGCAACGCGCTGCTGACGCCAAGCCGGACGCGCTGTTCATCTTCGTACCGTCCGGCCAGGGCGGTACCTTCGTGAAGCAGTTCGTCGAGCGCGGCCTCGACAAGGCCGGCATCAAGCTGATCGGTCCGGGCGACGTGACCGACGACGACCTGCTGCCCAACATGGGCGACGCGGTGATCGGCGCGGTGACAGCGCACATGTATTCGGCGTCGCATCCCTCCAAGATGAACAAGGACTATGTTGCGGCGTTCGAGAAAGCCTACAACTTCCGTCCGAACTTCATGTCGGTCGGCGGCTATGACGGCATGCACCTCATTTACGAGGCGCTGAAGAAGACCAATGGCGACACCGACGGCGACAAGCTGATGGCCGCCATGAAGGGCATGAAGTGGGAGAGCCCGCGCGGGCCGATCTCGATCGATGCCGACACGCGCGACATCGTACAAAACATCTACATCCGCAAGGTCGAGAAGGTCGACGGCAAGCTCTATAATCAGGAGTTCGCGACCTTCGAGGCCGTGAAGGACCCGGTCAAGGCTGCGAAGAAGTAGAATTTTCTTCGCAACACCGCATCCCGTACCCAACCCTTCCCCGTCCGCGGGGAAGGGTTTTCAGCAAGCTGGCTCATCATGCTGACAATCATGTTCGACGGTATCGCCTACGGCATGCTGCTATTCGTCGTGGCATGCGGGCTCGCGGTCACGCTCGGGCTGATGAACTTCGTCAACCTCGCGCACGGCGCGTTCGCGATGGCGGGCGGCTACATCACGGTTGTGCTGGTCAACCGGATGGGACTGCCATTTCTCGCCTCGCTGCCGCTCGCCTTTCTGTTCACCGCCGTGCTCGGCGCCGTGTTCGAGCGCACACTCTACGTCCACGTCTATGGCAAGAGCCCGCTCGAGCAGGTGCTGTTCACCATCGGGCTTGTCTTCATGTCGGTCGCGGCGGTCGACTACGTGATGGGCTCACAGCAGCAGTTCGTCACGCTGCCAAGCTACCTGCAAGGCCAGATCAACCTGTTCGGCGTCGGCATCGGCCGCTATCGCCTGCTCATCATCGCGGTATGCGGCCTGCTGACAATTGCCCTGCAATTTGCGCTCTCGAGCACGCGCTTCGGCTCGCGCCTGCGCGCCGCGGTCGACGATGCGCGCGTCGCGCGCGGCCTTGGCATCAACGTCAATGCGATCTTCGCCATCACGTTCGCGGTCGGCTCGGGGCTGGCGGGCCTCGGCGGCGCGCTCGGCGCCGAGATCCTCGGACTCGATCCGCACTTCCCGCTCAAGTTCATGATCTACTTCCTGATCGTCGTGACCGTCGGCGGGACGTCGAGTATCACCGGCCCATTCGTCGCTTCGCTCCTCCTCGGCTTCGGCGACGTCGCCGGCAAGTACTACGCGCCGCAGTTCGGCTCATTCATCATCTACATCATCATGATCGTGGTGCTGATCTGGCGGCCGCAAGGCCTGTTCTCGCGCGCGGTCGCGAAATGAGCGTCATGGACACCGGCGCGGCGCAGAGGAAATCGATGCTCGCACAAGCGCGCGCAAGCCTTGCGGCGCGCGCCGCATGGAGCCCGCTCGAGATCGGCTTCTGGCTCATCGCCGTGGCGAGCATTTTCCTGCTGCCGACAAAGCACCTGATCCTGACCGAAATCGCGATCCTCGCACTGTTCGCGCTCTCGCTCGACCTGTTGCTCGGCTATGCGGGCATCGTGTCGCTCGGCCATGCGGCCTATTTCGGCTTCGGCGCCTACGTGGCCGGCATCCTGGCCAAATACGGAATCGTCAAGGAGCCGGTGCTGGCGCTGCTCGTCTCCGGCCTGGCGGCGACCGCGCTCGGCTTCGTCACCAGCTTCCTGGTGCTGCGCGGCTCGGACCTCACGCGCCTGATGGTCACCCTCGGCGTTGCGCTGGTGCTGCGCGAGATCGCCAACCAGCTCGAGATCACCGGCGGCGCCGACGGCCTGCAGGGCATCGTGATGGAGCCGGTCCTTGGCCGTTTCGCCTTCGATATTTTCGGCCAGACCGGCTACGTCTACAGCCTGGCCGTGCTGTTCCTGCTGTTCCTGCTGGCGCGCCGGATCGTGAATTCGCCGTTCGGCCTCTCGTTGCGCTCCGTGAAGGAAAACCCGCTGCGTTCCTCCGCCATAGGCATTCATGTGAACGGCCGGCTGGTCGCGATCTATACCATCGCGGCCGGCATGGCGGGCATCGCCGGCGCGCTGCTCACGCAGGCAACGCAATTCGCCTCGCTCTCCGTGCTCGATTTCGACCGTTCCGCCGACGTGCTGCTGATCCTGATCATCGGCGGGGCCGGGTATCTCTATGGCGGGCTGATCGGCGCGGTGCTGTTCAAGCTGATGCAGGACTGGCTCGCGAATCTGACGCCGCAATACTGGCAGTTCTGGATCGGTCTCGTTCTCGTGCTTATCGTGCTGGTCGGGCGCGACCGCATCTCGAGCTGGAACGCGCCGGTGCGCACCCTCGTGCAACGCGGCACCGATCGCTTCTGGCGGGCCATCGGCCGACGCGGGAGCAGCTAGATGGCACCCGTCCTGCAAACCGAAGGCTTGAGCAAACGCTTCGGCGGCATCGTCGCCACCAACGATGTGTCGCTCATCGTCGAGAAGGGCGCGCGCCATGCGCTGATCGGCCCGAACGGCGCCGGCAAGACCACGCTGATCAATCTGTTGACCGGCGTGCTGCGCCCGACCGAGGGCCGCATCACGCTCGAAGGCCAGGACATCACCAATCTGGATTCGGACAAGCGCGTGCGGCTCGGCATTGCGCGCACGTTCCAGATCAACCAGCTGTTCGCCGACCTGACGCCGCTCGAAACCATCGGGCTCGCCGTCTCCGAGCGCATGGAACTCGGCCGGCAATGGTGGCGTATCGTCGGCTCCAAGGACATCGTGATCGAGGAAACGGTCGACATCCTCACCCGCTTCCATCTCGCCGACGTCATGAACGAACGCACCGCCACCCTGCCCTACGGCAAGCAGCGGCTGCTCGAGATCGCGCTCGCGATCGCATGCCGCCCGAACGTGCTGCTGCTCGACGAGCCGGCCGCGGGCGTTCCGGAAGCGCAGCGGCGCGACATTCTCGATGCGGTCGCAGCGCTGCCCGACGATGTGACCGTACTGCTGATCGAGCACGACATGGATATCGTGTTCTCGTTCGCGGATCGCATTTCGGTGCTGGTCAACGGCGCGATCTTCGTCGAAGGCCCGCCCGACGAGGTGGCGCGCGATCCGCGTGTGAAAGCGGTTTATCTCGGCGAGGAGGCGGCCGATGGCTGATCTGCTCACCATCGATCAATTGAGCGCCGGCTACGGCGAGGCCGTGGTGCTCGGCGGCGTGTCGCTGTCGATCGCGGAAGGACAGTCCCTCGCGCTGCTCGGCCGCAACGGCATGGGCAAGACCACGCTGGTCAACTCCATCGTCGGCGTCACGCGCTATCGTGGCGGCACGATTGTGCTCGACGGCAAGGATATCTCGCGCATGCGCCCCGATCAGCGCGCGCATGCGGGCGTCGGCTGGGTGCCGCAGGAGCGCAACATCTTCAAATCGCTCACCGTCGAGGAGAACCTCACCGCGGTCGCGCGGCCGGGCAAATGGACTACCGCGAAGGTGTTCGCGATGTTCCCGCGCTTGGCTGAGCGGCGGCACAATCTCGGCAACCAGCTCTCCGGCGGCGAGCAACAGATGCTTGCGGTCGGCCGCGCGCTGATCCTCAATCCGCGCATCATCCTGCTCGACGAGCCGCTCGAAGGATTGGCGCCGATCATCGTCGATGAATTGCTGGCCGCGCTCAAACGCATCATCCGCCAGGAGGGCCTGTCGGCCATTCTGGTCGAGCAGAACGCCAAGAAGATTCTGGGCGTTACCGACCGCGCCGCCGTGATCGAGCGCGGCGCCATCGTGCATCAGGCCGACAGCGCGACCCTCGCGATCGACACGGCTGTGCTAGAGAAGTATCTCGGCGTGACGCATAGCGACAAGGCGGCGCGAAGAGGGAAGCACTGAACTTTGCTGCCGGCGCGGTGCCGCTTTCCCTCGCCCCAAAGCCCGTCGAAGACGGGCGTAAACGCCGTTCCGGACGCGCTATGGCGAGCCGGGTGAGGGGCATTTGGCCCACACTCCACGCAATTGAAAGTCCCCCTCACCCGCCACGCCTTCGCTGCGCTTCGGCGCCTTAGCCGATGCTTCGCATCGGCGTTCTATACATCTAAAAACGGCGGCCGATGGCCGCCTATGCTCTCCCCGCAAGCGCGGAGAGGTCAAAGAAAGAGCGCGTTGACGACCTTTTCGACCTTGTATACAAGCTGTATCCAATAAATCCGGCCCGCCAAACGGGCCCCGGGAGGGATGCGCGTGACCCAAGTCGAGCCGTTCGATCGCTCGTCATCGCAGACCGTCAAGGCGCTGCTCAGCCTGCGCGACCTGATCCTGTCCGGCGAGCTCAAGCCCGGCGAGCGCATCTCCGAACTCTCCGTCGTCGAGCGCCTCGGCGTCTCGCGCACGCCGATCCGCATGGCGCTGGTGCGGCTGGAGGAGGAGGGCCTCTTGGAGCTGATCCCGTCCGGCGGGTTCTCGGTGAAGGCTTTTTCCGAGCGCGATATTTACGATGCGATCGAAATCCGCGGCACGCTCGAAGGCCTCACCGCCCGCCTCTGCGCTGAGCGCGGCCTGACCAATGCGGCGCTCGGCGAATTCAAGGATTGCCTCACGACAATCGACAAGCTGATGGCCGATCCCGAGGTCACGGTCGAGCTGTTCACGCGCTACGTCGATCTGAACGAGCGCTTCCACGCCATGCTGAGCGATTTTGCGGACTCGCCGGTGCTGGCGCGCCAGCTCAAGCGCGCGCTCAACCTGCCATTCGCGTCGCCGAACGCTTTCGTGCGCATCCAGGCCGAATTGCCCGAGGCGCGCATGGTGATGACGGTCGCCCAGGACCACCATCGCTGCGTCGTCCGCGCGATCGAGAACCGCGAAGGCGCGCGTGCCGAAGCGATCATGCGCGAGCATGCGCGGCTGGCAATCCGAAATCTGGAGTTCGCACTGCGCAACCAGCGCACGCGCCACATGGTGCCAGGCTCGGTCCTGATCAAGGGCCGCTCCGGTGCCGCCGCAATGATGTGAAATCAATCCACCTGCGTTGAGTAAACAGGAGAAAAACGTGCAGAGAACCAAAGCTCCATTCCGCGCCGATCAGGTCGGCAGCTTCCTGCGGTCCGAACCGCTCAAGGAAGCGCGCGCCAAGCGCGAGAAGGGCGAGATCACGGCCGCCGACCTGAAGAAGGTCGAGGACGCCGAGATCGAAAAGCTGATCAAGAAACAGGAAGACATCGGCATGCAGCTTGTCACCGACGGCGAGTATCGCCGCGCCTGGTGGCATTTCGACTTCCTCGAAGGCCTCGACGGCGTCGAAGGCTTTGAATCCGATCACGGCATCCAGTTCGCCGGAGTCGAGACCAAGCATCGCGGCGTGAAGGTGACCGGCAAGGTTGGCTTTTCCAACCATCCGTTCCTTGAGCACTTCAAGTTTCTCAAAGCCCACACCAAGGTTACGCCGAAGATGACCATCCCGGCGCCGTCGGTGCTGCACTTCCGCGGCGGCCGCAAGGGCATCAGCAATACGGTCTATCCGAGCCTCGATACGTTCTTCGACGATCTCGCCAAGGCCTACAAGGACGCGGTCGCGGGGTTCTACCAGGCCGGCTGCCGCTATCTGCAGTTCGACGACACCGTATGGGCGTATCTGTGCTCGCAGAAGGAACTCGATCTCGCCAGGCAGCGCGGCGACGATCCGACGCGGCTCCCCGAAATCTACGCCAAGGTCATCAACGAGGCGATCAAGGATCGCCCCTCCGACATGACCATCACGACCCACGTCTGCCGCGGCAACTTCCGCTCGACCTGGATCTCCGAGGGCGGCTACGAGCCGGTCGCCGAGACCCTGTTCGGCAAGACCAATTACGACGGCTACTTCCTGGAATACGATACCGAGCGCGCCGGCGGGTTCGAGCCGCTGCGCTTCGTGCCGAAGGGCAGCAAGCAGATCGTGCTCGGCCTCGTGACCTCGAAATCCGGCACGCTGGAGAAGAAAGAGGACATCAAGGCGCGCATCAAGGAAGCCGAGAAGTTCGTCGCGCTCGACCAGATCTGCCTCTCGCCGCAGTGCGGCTTTGCCTCCACCGAAGAGGGCAACGTGCTGACCGAGGACGCCCAATGGGGCAAGATGAAGATGATCCTGGAACTGTCGAAGGAAGTGTGGGCTTGAGCCCCCTACCCTCCCCGGCACGCGGGGGAGGGATTTTTGCGGGAAATCGCTGTTGACCAAAGGCGTTGGCAAAACCATCATCCGGCCGACGCGAGGGTACCTAGATCGCCCAGCCGCATGTTAGGGAGAGACCCATGGCCTATGAAACCGGAGCCGAATTCACCAAGTCCGTGCTGAAGCGCTGGGAGGATATCCAGGACCCGCGCCTGCGCGCGGTCATGCAGTCGGCGATCAAGCATCTGCACGCCTTCGTCAGCGAAGTGCAGCCGAGCGGGGCCGAGTGGTTCAAGGCGATCGAGTTCCTGACCGCCATCGGCCACAAGTGCGACGACAAGCGCCAGGAGTTCATTCTCGCGTCCGACGTCATGGGCGTCTCCATGCTGGTCGACGACATCAACAACCGCCGCATCGAAGGCGCGACGCCGAGCACGGTTGAGGGCCCGTTTCATATCCCTGACGCGCCCGAGATCGCCAATGGCGACAGCATGGCCAAGGGCGCGCCGGGCATCCCCTGCTTCGTCACCGGCACGGTGCGCGGCCTCAACGGCAAGCCGATCGCAGGCGCGATGCTCGACCTCTGGCAAACCGACGGCGAAGGCCTCTACGAGGAACAGCGCCGCACCGTGGAGCCGTGGATGCGCGGCATCTATCATTCGCAGCCCGACGGCACCTACGTGATCCGCACCGTCGCGCCGATCAGCTATACGATCCCGATGGACGGCCCGATCGGCGCTTTGTTCGGCCGCACGACCATGAGCCATATGCGCCCGGCGCACATCCACTTCGCGATCTCTGCGCCCGGCTACAGCAGTGTGACCACGCACCTGTTCCAGAAAGGCGACGAGTACATCGACAACGACGTCGTCTACGGCGTGAAGGCGCCGCTGATCGTCGAATTCGTCAAGCGCCCGCCCGGCAAGGCGCCGAACGGCGAGACGATCAACGAGCCGTTCTATGAGGTGAAGTACGACTTCATCCTGGAAGAGGCGCAGGCCGCGCTCGCGGCGGCGGAGTAGCGCTCTCGCCTCACCTCCCCCTGAGAGGGGGAGGTCGACGCGCGCAGCGCGGCGGGTGGGGGTCATGTTCACCGCAACAAGATAACCCCACCCCGGCACTTCGCGGTAGCCGATGCTTCGCATCGGCGTTCTGGCTGACGGCGGCGAAAGCCGCCTGTGCCTCCCCTTTCAGGGAGGGATAAGCAAGCAAGGAATAAGAAACGTGCAGCGTGCCAAGCCGCCCTTCCGGGCTGACCATGTCGGCAGCCTGCTTCGTCCGGCGGCATTGCGGGACGCGCGTGCGAAACGCGAGCGCGGCGAGATCGATGCCGCAGCGTTGACGCAAATCGAAGACGAAGAGATCAAGAAGCTGATCGCCCGGCAGGAGGCGGTCGGCCTCAAATCGATCACCGACGGCGAATACCGCCGCGCCTCATGGCAGACCGATTTCCTGCAGGCGCTCGACGGCATCGAGACCAGGCTCGGCGACCGCAAGCTCAAATTCCAGGGCGGCGTGCAGCCGAAGCAGTGGGTCTCACGCGTCACCGAAAAGCTCGGGCGTTTCTCCGGTCATCCGCAGATCGAGCAATTCCGGTTTCTCCTGGCGAACACCAAGCAGACCGCCAAGGTCACCATCCCGTCGCCGTCCGCGCTGCATTTCCGGCAGGGGCGCGCCGCCGTCCCGGAAGAGATTTATCCCGACATCGAAGAGTTCTATCGGGACATGGGCACGCTCTACGCCAAGGTGGTGCGCGGCTTCGCGGATGCCGGCTGCCGCTATCTGCAGCTCGACGAGGTCAACCTCGCCTATCTGTGCGATCCGTCATTGCGCGAGCACGTGAAGGCGCGCGGCGATGATCCGGATACGCTGCCGTTCGCCTATGCGGGCATGATCAATGCGGCGATACAGGATATTCCGGCCGAAATGACCATCACGATGCATCTGTACCGCGGGAATTTCCGTTCGACCTTCGTGGCCAATGGCGGCTACGAGCCGGTCGCGGACGTTCTCTTCAACACGATCAAGGTGCACGGCTATTTCATGGAGTACGACTCGGAGCGCGCCGGCGGGTTCGAGCCGCTGCGCTTTCTGCCCAAGGGCAAGACCGTGGTGCTCGGCCTCGTCACGTCGAAAACCGGACAACTGGAGAGCCGCGACACGATCCTGCGCCGCATCGAGGAGGCGGCGAAGTTCGCACCGCTCGATCAGTTGGCGCTCTCGCCGCAATGCGGCTTCGCGTCCACGGAAGAAGGCAACACACTGGCCGACGACGAGCAATGGGCGAAGCTCAGGATGATCGTGGAGATCGCTGACGAGGTGTGGCGATGAAAAGGGGCGAATAGCGAATAGGGAGTAGCGAATAATAAGCGGGCGCCATCTTCCTATTCGCTATTCGCTGTTCGCTACTCACTATTCGCCCATCAAGAATCGGGGGATGAAATCTATGCAACGCACCAAACCACCGTTCCGCGCCGATCATGTCGGTAGCCTGCTGCGTCCCGCCGCGTTGCGCGAGGCGCGCGCAAAGCGCGCCAAGGGCGAAATCTCCATTGCCGACCTCAAGGCGATCGAGGATCGCGAGATCGCGGCGTCGAACGCCATGTCATGGAGAGCGGCATTGCTTTTGCGGCGGTGAAGACGCGCGCAGAGGGCGTGCAGGTTACCGGCAAGATCGGCTTTTCCGGCCATCCGATGATCGAGCACTACAAATTCGTCGCCGCGCATACGAAGGTGACGCCGAAGATCACGATTCCGGCGCCGTCGGCGCTCTATGGCCGCCCGACCGCAACGCCGATCAATCGCTCGGTCTATCCGGACAATGACGCGATGTTCCACGATCTCGGGCAAGCCTACCGCAAGGCCGTGCGCGCGTTCGCGGATGCGGGCTGCCGTTATCTCCAGCTCGACGAAGTGTTCATCGCGATGCTATGCGATGAAAAATATCGCGAGCAGATGCGCGCGCGCGGCGACAACCCTGAGAAACTCGGCGAGCTCTACGGCGACCTGATCAACACCGCGATGTCGGATATTCCCTCCGACATGACGATCACCATGCATATGTGCCGCGGCAATTATAAATCCACCTTCATGGGCGCGGGTGGCTACGATGCCGTGCAGGAGATCCTGTTTAACAGGATCAACGTGCATGGCTATTTCATGGAATACGACGACGCGCGCTCCGGTGGCTTCGAGCCGCTCAAAATGCTGCCGAAAGGCAAGCAGATCGTGCTCGGCATCGTGACAACCAAGACCGGCACACTCGAAAGCCGGGATGATCTCAAGCGCCGGATCGACGAGGCCGCGAAGTTCGCGCCGCTCGATCAGTTGTGTCTCTCCGGCCAATGCGGCTTTGCCTCGACCGAGGAGGGCAACACGCTGACCGAGAACGAGCAGTGGGCGAAACTCGCGCGCATCGTCGAAGTCGCCAACGAGGTGTGGGGATGAGCATGCAACGCACCAAGCCGCCGTTCCGCGCCGACCACGTCGGCAGCTTCCTGCGTACAGCACCGATCAAGGCCGCGCGCGCGAAATGCGAGAAAGGTGAAATCATCACCGATCAGCTCAAGGCGATCGAAGACGCCGAGATCAAGAAGATCGTCGCCAGGCAGGAAGAATGCGGCCTGGAGCTCGCGACCGACGGTGAGTTCCGTCGCTCGTGGTGGCATTTCGATTTCCTCTGCGGCCTCGACGGCGTCGTGCTGAAGCAGATCGAGAGCGGCATCCAGTTCGCCGGCGTCCAGACCAAGGCCGAACGCCCCGACATCGTCGGCAAGATCGGCTTTTCCGGCCACCCGATGATCGAGCATTTCAAGTTCCTGGCGACGAATACGCGCGTCACGCCGAAGATGACGATCCCCTCGCCGACGCTTTTACATTTCCGCTTCGGCCGCCAGTCGATCTCAAAGACTCTTTATCCCGATCTCGATGTCTTCTTCGACGATCTCGGCAAAACCTACGCCAAGGCCGTAAAGGCCTTCTACGACGCCGGCTGCCGCTATCTGCAGTTTGACGACACGATCTGGGCGTTCCTTTGCTCCGAGAAGGAGCGCGCGCAGTCGCGCCAGCGTGGCGATAATCCGGACGAGCTGCCGGCGAAATACGCCGAGATGATCAACCAGGCGCTCGCCGCCAAGCCCGCCGACATGACGATCACGACGCATATCTGCCGCGGCAATTTCCGCTCGACCTGGATCTCCGAGGGCGGTTACGAGCCGGTGGCGGAGACGCTGTTCGGCGCGCTGAACTACGACGGCTATTTCCTCGAATACGACACCGAGCGCGCCGGCGGTTTCGAGCCGCTACGCTTCGTGCCGAAAGGCGACAAGCAGATCGTTCTCGGGCTCGTCTCGTCCAAGATCGGTGCGCTGGAGAGCAAGGACGCGCTCAAGCGCCGCATTGATGAAGCGACGAAATACGTGGCCCTCAACCAGCTTTGCCTCTCGCCGCAGTGCGGCTTCGCCTCGACCGAGGAAGGCAATGTGTTGAGCGAGGACGAACAATGGGCCAAGCTGGCGATGATCGTTGAGCTGACGAACGAGGTGTGGGGATGAAAGAAGCGAATAGCGAATGGTGAGTAGCGAATAGTAAGCGGCCTTCGCTACCCGCTATTCGCTATTCGCTATTCGCTACTCACTATTCGCTCCTCGCTATTCGCCAGAGACCGTGCGCAAAGGGAATTGAAACATGACGGGATTTGTCTCCGGCAAGGTCGCGATCGTTACCGGCGGGGGGCGCGGCATCGGCCGGGCCGTCGCAATGCTGATGGCCAAGGAAGGCGCGAGCGTCGTCGTTGTCGACATCGGCGCGGCGCTGGACGGATCAGGCGGCGATCACGGCCCCGCACAGGAGGTCGTCAACGAGATCAAGGCGGCCGGCGGCGAGGCCATCGCATCGACGCTGTCGATCACGGAACCGCTGAACGCCGAGGCGATCGTGAAGTCCGCGATCGATACGTTCGGCCGCGTCGACATTCTGGTGAACAATGCCGGCATCCTGCGCGATCGCATCTTCCATCGGATGAGCTGGTCGGACTGGCACGACGTCATCAACGTGCACCTCAACGGCTCATTCAATATGAGCCGCGCCGTCGCGGGGCATTTCCGCGAGCAGGAAAGCGGCGCGCTGGTGCATATGACGTCAACGTCGGGCCTGATCGGCAATTTCGGACAGGCCAACTACATGGCGGCGAAGCTCGGCATTCACGGGCTTTCGCGCGGCATCGCACTCGACATGGCGCGCTACAATGTCCGTTCGAACGCCATCGCGCCGTCGGCCTGGAGCCGTATGATCGGCTCGATCCCGACCGAGACGGAGGCCGAGAAACTGCGCGTCGAGCGATTGAAACAAATGACGCCTGAGAAGATCGCACCGCTCGCGGTCTATCTCTGCTCCGAGAAGGCCGACGGCATTTCGGGGCAGATATTCGGCGTGCGCAACAACGAGATCTTCCTGTTCTCGCAGCCGCGCCCGGTGCGCGTGCTGCATCGCTCCGACGGCTGGACGCCCGAGAAGATCGACACCCAACTCAAGGGCGCATTCCGGCAGTCGCTGACGCCGCTGGAACGTTCCGCCGACGTGTTCTCCTGGGACCCGGTTTGATGGCGATCGTTTACGACAAACTGCTCGCGCTCAAGATTCCCGACGTCGAGCGTGTCTACACCGAACGCGATCCGATCTTTTACGCACTGAGCCTCGGCTTGGGCCAAGACCCGGTGAACGCAGACGAGTTGCCATTCGTCTACGAAGAAAACACAAAGGTCTTCCCGACCTTCCCGGTCGTCGCCGCGCAACCCGGCTTCTGGGCGCGCGAGCTCGACACCGGCATCGATTGGGTCAAGGTCGTGCACGGCGAGCACGATCTGGTGCTGCATGGGCCGATGCCGGCGCGCGGCACCGTGACGAGCCATACGCGCGTGATCGAGGTGATCGACAAGG
>WNGL01004482.1_pt1 | contig 16765 bp, 11 predicted proteins | sample 5400591 | NCBI WGS metagenome assembly WNGL01 (sample SAMN13153377, study PRJNA577476) | soil metagenome | isolation source: 80 cm soil or saprolite under Garry oak tree replicate 1 | place: USA:California | collected 2016-06-15
CTGGGCGCGGAGCGATGTAGGGTATCAGGTTGGTTGAAACGGGCGCACAAATGAAGGTCCCGTAGGGCTGGCCGACAAGGCCATTTGGACCATTGGTCCTTCCCGGCTGGTCGTTTCGAACCGTAAGGAAGGTTGCGCCGACATCAATCACGCCATTGGTGATGATGACGTCAGTTCCGCCCGGGTCGGTGCTGTCGGTGGAGGGTAGGTAATAGATTACCGGCAACCAGTTGACGCCTTGATCGATGGAGTATTCCAGCGCTCCGATGCTATCCTGGTTGGCCAGGTAGAGGCTGTGCCAGGAGACAAAGACGTTGGTCTTGCCCGTACAGTTGATATCGGGGGTGAACAACATGCCGATCTGGCCGTAACAATTGCCGCAGCGGTTGTCCGATTCAAAGAAAACAATATTGCTGTGGGCGAGGCTATCCAGCAGGAGACCGTTGACAACGATAGGCGGCTGGAACAAAACGCCGCACTCGAAGCCGCTGCACGGACCACCAGCACAGAGGCGATTGGTGTCGATCACGACCCAATCCTGATAAGCTGCTGAGGTCGGATCGCAGAGATCATACGCGGTGTTCTCGACCGAGGTCGCGTTGGTTGCTATCCAACCCGGGGGCAGATTACCCTCGGCAAGCTCGTCAAATGTTTCCAGGTAGAATGGTGCGGGCAGATTGATTGACTGGTAAGCCAGCACCGTAAAAGACCAACTATTGGTCTTGAAACCCGCGACGCTGTCCGACCAGATGAGAGTCAGCGTGTGCACCGAGGAGGGGTCAAGCAGCGCAGGCTCAGTGGCGGCCACGCCATAGGTTGGGGGAGTAGGAGTAACCGTGGCGCTGAGCGGCACGCCGTCGAAGAACAGTTGGATGGACGCCGAGCTGACCGTGGTGTCACCCTGGTTAAGCACCACGTTCACAGTGGGGCTCGGCAAGACGTTGCCCGCACCGATTGTTGGCGAGCGGGATTGGATGAACGATGGCACCGGAGGTATGGTTTCGGGAATGCCACTGGCCGAAGGACCGCCAAGGGCCAGCATCTGACCTGCGTTCAAGGCGGTGTCGCGAAGCTGGATACTGTTGACGAAACCCCCGGCGGCGTTGCTCAGAGTGCTGCCAAGAATCAAGGCCGTTGCGCCTGGGAACAGAGCAAACCGGCCATCCAAACCGAAATCACTGGCACGACCGGTCATTCCGACCTGGACGCCGTTGACGTAAATGTCCGCCTCGTTTGTTGCGTTGACGACAAGCCCGACACGATACCAGGTATCAGGGCTGATCGAGCCTGGATAGATCCCGCTGGGAGGCGAGCCAATCCCGTCACTGGCGCTGATGATAAAGTCCGGCCCCTCGACGAATGCTGCACCGTCAGTATCTATGATTGGTCGAATCACGGAATCAGAGGCGGTAGGGTAGAGGACGTCCATGAGGAGGGTCCATTGGTTGACCAGTGACCCGCCGCCGTTGGGGCTGGGGGGCGTTTGCATCTGGTAACCCATGCCATTGGTTGCGGCCGGAAAGCGCATCACAATCGCGCTGGTTCCATTGATGTCCGGGATGCCAAGTGAGGCGGTGGTGCCAAAGGCGGTTGCGGTCGCGGTCGCGCCCGCCGGACCATCCGCATATTGGAGATCACCAAGATTTGCGCCAGCGGTTTGGACGAGGTTGCTGCTGTTGAAGTCCCATTGACCCAGACTCTGGCCCAGAATTGGAGCGGCGCAAAGGAGCGCGGAGCACAGGGACAGTGCGAGTTTGAAGGGTTTTTTGATCAGGTTCATACGAGTGGTTTGGTTTGGGGGTTCTTGGAGGAAACACAGGAGAGAGAGTCTTTACCAGATGCATGAAAATTCCTGGACATGTGAAACCAGTAAAGCGGTTAAGAGCAAGTCGGGAATCTGCGCGCACCCAACTGAAGCTGAGTGCTGCTGAGGCGGCCAGTGTGTCAGGGACCATCTCGAACGATTCATGCGCCGGCATAGCTGCGGTGGTTGTTGGCGACGTCGCCGTTCGGTTGCAGGGTTTATCGGTTTCTCTGTTGGAATTTCAGCACTTCAGCAGCTTTTTGGTCGCCCTGGGCCTGTGCGGTTTGCAAGAGGCCATTGATGGAGAGCAGTCCACGGGCGGCCAACGTACGCTGCTCCTTGGTTATATCCGGCACGCTGGTCAAAAATTGCAGGCCCTGGTAGGCGCTGGCGTAGTCTTTGCTCTGAAGCTCGACGTTGATCTGGGCCACCATATTGTTCAGTTCCGGTTTGGCTTTGCCGAAGGCCTTTTGCAATTCGGTCGGGATCTGCTCTGCCGCCAGGAGCGGAAGCGGTTGCGTGGACTTGTCGCATCCGCACAGTGCAAGGAATAGCAGGGCGAAAGTCCACCAGATGTTGCTGGCGCAACGTTTTGTCATAAAAGCGCCAAGGCGCACAGGGATGCGCTAAAATGTTGGCATCTCATCCGGCCGCTCCCCGGTGTAACATCGGTAGTCTATAGCGCCTGCGGCTCCGAGGTAGCCTTTGGGCCGGAAGCGAATTCTGCTGACATTTCCCTGGATCCAAAGGGTGTTGCAGCCGCGGTTGTGGCGCCACCAACCCAGCGTCAGGTCAGCTCCTCCATAGAGCGGCGGCAGACCGTATTTCCATTGGGTCAGGATTTGGCTGCTGCCTGGAAATAATCCCAGCGTATCATCGGCCCCCTCGCTGGCCTGTTCGGCGGCGTCCTGACAAAAGATAGTGCTGACCGGACTTAGGTAGTTGGGGATTCTCAGCGGGCCTTTGGCGTTCTGGCCATATTGTGTCGGTCCCGGCCCGGTGTAAGGGACCAAAAGGTACCGGCACATGCCGTAAGTTGAGTTGGCCCAAAAATCGTGGGGATAAGAAAGGCCGGTGTCGTGCCATTCATCCACGACTTTGCCATCCGGGCAGGCGAAGATTTTCTGGTTGCCAGCGAAATATGGGTAGTAACCAAGGGCCCAGTAGCCATCATCATTGTTAGGATTATTGACGTCCTCCAGGATGGTGGACCTGGGGTTCAAATACCATTGGCCGCCGTTGACAATATCTCCTCGTGCCCGGCACCAGTAAGTGTCGTGATTGTCATCGGCGTACAAGCGGGAGGCGGTGCCGATCTGCCGGAGGTTGTTAATGCATTGGGTGGCTTTGGCCTTTTCCTTGGCCTGGCTCAACGCCGGCAAAAGCATCGCGGCGAGGATGGCAATGATCGAGATCACTACCAGCAGTTCGATCAATGTAAAAGCGCTGGAGGGGATTCGACGGAGCGGTTTAGTTCGGCGCATAGAATTTGCATTCAAGTTCGGCCTCCGTCTTCGCGCAACAGATACCCGCAGCCATCGGCTAAGCCGGGCCGTACATTGGTTTTATGCTGGAGAAGGCGCCGGGTGTCAAGCAGAAAGCATGGACAAGATGTAACGAATCAGTGACGCGCAGGTGTCAGATTTTTCGGATGCCGATGCGGTTGGCAACGACGGACTGGCTAACAGGCCTGGCAACCGCCGCATCCTCGCGCGAAGTCATTTCGGGGGCGTTGTGGACTTGTGCAGAGGAGCTGAGGCCGCACGCCGCTTCGCTTCAGAAATCTCTTCGCGGCTCATCTTGGTTTTGATTTTTTCGGCCCGCTGGGCGGCGTCGGGTTGGCCCTGCGCCGCAGCCAGCGTGAACCATTTAAGGGCTTCGACTTGGTCCACGGGCACGCCAACTCCCAACTCGTAGCGTTGCCCTAAATCGTATTGGGACAGTTTATCCCCTTGGTCGGCAGCCAATTTGAACCATTTGGCCGCCTGCGCCTGATCTTGAGGCAGGCCATGGCCTGCTTCGCACAGAAAGCCCAGCGTGTATTGTGCGGCAGCGTTTCCCTGGTCAGCAGCCAGTCGATACCATTTGATGGCTTCATCCATGTCCTTGGGGACGCCTCGGCCAGCTTCGTAAAGCTCGCCCAAGCCCACCTGGGCATCGGCGTTGCCTTGCTTAGCGGCGCGCCGGTACCATTTAGCAGCTTCGGCGTAGCTGTTGGTTACGCCCCGGCCCTGCGCATAGAGACTGGCAAGTTGGGCCTGAGCTTGCGGGTCCGCGCGCTCGGCTTTGGCTATTAACGCGCCAAGGTCAATGGGCGGAGGCAAGGCGGCTGCAGTTTCGCTTGCAGGCGGCTGGGAAGAGAATTGAATCGCCAGCCAAAGTGCCAGGGCGCAGACGCCGATGATTACACTCAAAATCGACCATTTCTTCATTCCTTTCTCCAATCAGATGCGCTCGAAATAACGGACCTTCTCCCAGTCGGTCACCGCGTTGTTGAAGGCTTCGGTCTCCAGCCGCGCGTGATGGACGTAGAACTCGACGATGTCGCCGCCAAAAGCCGCCCGAGCAAGCTTGGATTTGTCAAGCAACTCCGCGGCGACGCGCAGGCTGTTGGGGAGGCGAGGGAGGGTTGAATCGGTGTAAGCGTTGCCGACGTATTCTTGACTGCAATCGAGCTTCTCTTGCACTCCGGCCATGCCGGCAGCGAGCATGGCAGCGAAGGCCAGGTACGGGTTGGCGTCGGCGCCAGGCATGCGGTTCTCAATGCGGAAGGAAGCGTTTTCACCGACGACTCGAAAGCCGACTGTCCGGTTATCCAGCGCCCAGGCCATGCGCGTGGGCGCCCAACTACCCGGCTGGTAGCGTTTGTAGCTGTTGATGGTTGGCGCGAAAAAAAGGCACAGCTCAGGCGAATACTTCATCAATCCGCACAGGAACTGGCGGAAGAGCCTGGAACCAGCGCGCGCTTTGGCTTCACGTTTCACACCGTCGGGTTTCAAGGCGCGGTGAGTTTTTCGGCTTCCATCCCAAAAAGCGTTTCGGCCACCTTTCCACAGGCTCATGTGGATGTGGCAGGAATTGCCGGCTTCGCCTGGGGCATATTTGGCCATGAAGGAAACCGCTTTGCCGTGCTGTTCGGCGATTTCTTTTATGCCGTGCTTAAAGAGCACGTGCATGTCGGCCATAGCCAGGGGTTGAGCGTAACTGAAATTGATTTCGTGCTGGCCGCGGCTCCACTCGCCTTTGCTGCTTTCGATCGGCACGCGGGCAGCGGTCATGCCGTTGCGGACCGAGCGCATGAGCGGTTCATCGCGCGTGGGCTGCAGGAGGTGGTAATCAATGCGATAATCGCTAGCGGGCTGGAGGTCGCGGTAGCCGCTGGCGAAGGCCGAGTGATAGCTCTGGTCGAAGAGATAGAATTCGAGTTCGCTGGCGCATCCGCAGCTAAAGCCCTGTTGTTTGAGCAGTTCGATTTGCCGCCGAAGGACCGAGCGCGGCGCTTCCTTAACCAGCGAACCGTCGTGCCTGACGAAATCGCAAATGACCAGCGCGGCGCCAGGCTGCCAGGGAATGGGCCGCAAGGTCTGCAGATCAGGCCGAAACGCGAAATCACCAAACCCGGCCTCCCAACTGGCCACTTTGAAGCCGTCCAACGGATCCATTTCCAGGTTGACCGTCAGCAGGTAATTGCACCCGTGGGTTCCGTGTTTGAGGACTGTTTCGAGAAAAACTTCGCCGCGAAAGCGTTTGCCCACAAGCCGCCCAAAAGGGTCAGGAAAGGCGGCGATGACGGTATCGATCGCGCGGGAGCGGATTTGGGTTCTCAGGGTTTGCAAGGTCATGGCGGTGGCGTTCAGTTTCCGGCTCTAATAGGGCCAGCTTAGGAGATGTCCTCGACGTGCACAATCATCACCTTGCAAAAGGGTATGGCCAAAGCAGTGCGGGGGAAGTTCTAGCCCGGATATTTCGAAGCGCGGCAAAGCCGGCAAAGCCGCAAGCGAATGTCGCGAAGCGCAGGGAGTGTGTGGAGGTGGCTCCCGCTTTCGAGCGGGGTGGGTGGCGCCAAAGGGCCAGCAAGTTGGAGGCGCTGCAGACGCTTCGCGAAGTTCGCCAGCGTTTGGAGTGGGATGGAAGTGGCATTAGAACGAGCTTTGGGCGGGGGCGCGTGTGCTCCCCGTCCCCCTGAGTCTCAAATCACCTCTTCATAGAGCCTTCGTAGATCCTGCTCGGTCACCGGGACGGCATTCGTTTTGTGGCACGGATCCTCGATGGCTTGGGCAACGAGCGCGTCGAGTTGTTCGGGCTTCACGCCATGGTCGCGCAGGCGAGTGTCGAGGCCGAGGTTAGCGAGAAATTCGCTAATGAAGGAAATCGCCTGCTGATCGGCCTCCGGGTCAGAAGACTTCATGATGTCCAGTCCGCAAGCGAGACCGATTCGGCGGTAAAGTCCCGGCTTGCGGGAGGCGCAGAACTTCATGCCGGCGACGAGGCAGAGGGCATTGGCCAGGCCATGATGCAGACCGCAAATGGTCGAGAGCGGGTGGGCCAGCGAATGCACCACGCCGAGGTCTTTTTGAAAGGCCACGGCGCCCATTGCGGCGGCGACGAGCATTTTGCCGCGCGCGTCGAGATCGGCGCCATTGTTGTAAGCGCGAGGTAGCGCATCGGTGATTAGGCGGATGGCTTCCAGCGCGATGCCGTCGCACATCGGATGAAACACGGGGCAGGTGAACGACTCAATGCAGTGTGTCAAGGCGTCGGCGCCTGTGGCCGCGGTGAGATTGGGCGGCAAGCCCACGGTCAGTTCGGGATCGAGGATGACCAGCTTGGCCAGGAGTTCGGGATGGAAGATGACTCCTTTGCGTTTCGTCGCGTCAAGTGTGATCACGGAACTGCGGCCAACTTCGCTGCCGGTGCCCGCCGTCGTCGGAATCGCGACGAAGGGCACGAGGCCAGACCAATCGGGTGCTTCATAAAACTTGGCGAGATCGAAGCCGGGGCGTTTGACGAGAATGCGGGCGGCTTTGCCGACGTCCAGGGGGCTGCCGCCGCCGAAGGCGATGACGCCGTCGCAGTGATGCTCGCAGAAGAGCGCGGCGGCCTGGCGAACATCGTTCTCGATGGGGTTGGACCGCACATCGGAATAGACGAACCAGTCCGTTCCGTTGCCGGCCTCACCCAGCGTCTTAGCCAGGGCGCGGAAGGCGCTGGAAGGGAGCAATCCCGGATCGGTCACGACCAGAGGACGGCGCATGCCCAAACGCCGACTGGCCTTGGGCAACTCCGATAGCGCGCCGGGGCCGAACACCGTAGGTGTGGGAAAGGAAAAGTTGGCCAAGCTCATGGATGGAAGGCCCACGGGAGGAAACCAAGGGAACGAAGTATTGCCACAGCAACCTTCGCGGTACCGCTCTCCGGCTCGGCCCATGCGAGGTCTGAGGCTACCTTTGGTCGCTTGCAGAAACAGACAGGATTGTCTGCTCCACGCTCCACTATGCATGCAAGGTCTGGGGCTGCCTTTGGCCGCTTGTAAAGGTTATTCATTGGTGCGCCCTTAGAGTTTGGAAACAAGTTCACTCAAGTCCGCGGCAAAGGAGTCCACGTCTTGCTCCGTGGTGTCCCAACTGCACATGAGCCGCGCTTCATCGGCGCCGCCGACGTGGGTGTAGAACTTCCAACCCCTGCGGTACATGGCCTGAACGATTTCAATGGGGATGTGTGCGAAGACCGAATTGGTCTGGACGGGGTAAACGATTTGAACACGCGGCAGATTTCGAAGGGCGGCATCGAGACGTTTGGCCATGGTATTGGCGTGCCTGGCATGGCGCAACCAGGCGCCTTCCTGCAAGAGGCCGACCCACGGCGCCGACAGGAACCGCATCTTGGAAGCCAGTTGCCCGCCTTGTTTGCAACGGTAATCAAACTCGCGGCCCAGTTCGGGGTTGAAGAAAATGACGGCTTCGCCGACGGCAATCCCGTTCTTGGTTGCGCCAAAGCTCAGCACGTCTATGCCGGCTTTCCAGGTGATTTCCTTGGGCGTCGCAGCGAGCGAAACGACGGCGTTGGCAAACCGTGCTCCGTCCATGTGAACGCGCAAATCGAAACCCCGCGCGGCGTCTGTCAACGCTCGCAACTCATCGAGCGAATACACGGTGCCGAGTTCGGTTGCCTGGGTCAAAGTAAGCGCGCGCGGTTTGGGATAATGGATATCGGTGCGTTTGTGGACGGCGCGTTCGATGGCTTTCGGATCGATTTTTCCATCCGCGCCCGGCAACAGCAAGACCTTGCTGCCGTTGGCGAAGAACTCCGGCGCACCGCATTCGGCTACTTCGACGTGGGCCAGTTCGTGGCACAGGACGCTGTGATAGGGCTGGCAGAGGGAGGCGAGCGAGAGCGAATTGGCCGACGTGCCGTTGAAGACGAAGAACACCTCGCAGTTGGTCTCGAAGAGGTCGCGAATGAGGTTGGAGGCTTTGGCGGTCCAGGTATCGTCGCCGTAACTGACTTGGTGGCCCTGGTTGGCCTCGGCCAGGGCGGCGAAGGCTTCGGGGCAAATGCCGGCGTAATTGTCACTGGCGAACTGGCGGCGGTTGTCGTTGGCGGCGGTCATGGCTGGAGTTCCCCTCTCCCATCCGATGGGAGAGGGCCAGGGTGAGGGTTTCTAGTCATGCTGGCCCTTGGGCAGTCCCCCGCTCAGTTGCTCAGACTCACTCCCAGACGATAAAACTGGGCGCCGCCGTTGTTCGAGCCGAAATCTGCGGTTACGTTCTCGAAGCGGGGATTGCTGTTGGTAACCACCGACTCGCTAACGCCCACAGCCGGCGACCAGTTCAGGAGGTTGGTCGAGGTCGTCCATCCCAACGCCAGGTCTGATACCAACGCAAGGCGCTGATAACTGGCAGTGAAAGGGACTGCTGCCCTACTGGCCGCAAGACCGAAGCTGAAGACCGGTTGGTCCTTGACCCAGGGGTTGAGGCCGAGGGCGTATTCCAGCACGTTGACCAGGCCGTCGCTATCAGGATCGGCGCCCGGGCCGCCGATTTCAGCCGTGCGGATTTGCGCCAACGAAAAGCGCGCTGCCCGCCAAGCGCTGAACGTGATGTTGGAGGAGCCCCCGATGCGCGTGGCAAACGGGTCGGGGCTGCCGGTGCGTGTGTCAATCCAGACCGGCACGGCTGGGACGTCCGCCCCGATGGGAGAGGCGATCCCGAGATAATCGCCGAGCATGTAGCCGCTTCCGGTCAGGGGCGCCAGGCGGACATCGGAAGAAACCGTAGTCAGCCGAACGTTGGGCTGCCAGTTGGTCCCGCCGTCGAAGGATTGGGCCGTGAACAGGTCCACCAAGTAAGAGTTGGTGGGGTTGTTCAAGCGGCCATCGTAGAAGGTGACGGTCACCGTCTGGCCGTCGGGTGAGGCAGAGACGGCGGCGTTAAACACGGGGCTATCGGCGGGGTTGTCACTGATAGGAATAGCTGGGCTCCAGGTGACCCCCGCGTCAGGAGATTTGGTAAAAAGGATGCGCGGCACCCCATTGGAATCCGGGTAATAGCCTTGATAAACCACATACAGGGAATTGTCGATCCGATTGCCGGTGGCGGAAGGAAGGATTTCGCCGTTGCGCACGACGGGGGCGTCGTACGGCAGGAGTCTGGCTAATAGGTTGGAAGAGTTGAAGCTGGCTCCGCCATCGGTTGAAACCACGACCTCCAGGTAGGCGTAAATCGGCTCTTGATATGCGAAATCGAAGTACACAATTGCCAGGCTGCCATCCGGCAGGTACACCGGCTGAGAACCCTGGCAGTGGGTATTGGTCCCCGTCACGAACAGCGGCGGGCTCCAGGTCTGCCCTGCATCGTCGCTGAAGGCGGACACGATGGGAAAATTGCCGGTGGAATCAAAGCGGGTGTAGGTGACCGCAATCCGGCCAGCGGTCGGAGTGTTAGAGAAGGTGTTCACAGCCATCCAATTCTTGTCGAGGAAGACGCTGCTGTCCGGTGAGCGGCTGGCCTCGATGGGTGGGTCGAAGCTAGCGCCGCCATTTGTGGAGCGGCTCAAGACGACGGCGCTGGTCGAGAAGCTGGCGTCCAATGCCGCAATGGTGTTGAGGTAAATCGCGCCGTTGAGGTCGATGGCCGCGACGGGGTCACTGGCCCGGTAATAAGGCCCGCCTACAACCGAAGTGAGCCCTGGAATGAGCGCCCGCGTCCAGCTCAACCCGCCATCCTGAGTGACGGAGTAGCCGCAATCCACCGCTCCGCCATCGGTGTAGCGGCCCTCCTGGAACGTGGCTACCAATATGTCGGGCAGGTTAGGATGACGCGCGATGTGCGGCTCCGCCTGGGCGAGCATGTTCGTGGGAAGGGCGGGCGGGTCGTCTCCCAACCGGAGGTTTGGACCGATGCGGGGATCCAGACCGGCGACAAGGCTTGCGTCCGCAGAAATTTTCTTCGACCTGTTGGCGCTCGGCCACTGGACCAGGTTGCCGCCTCGATCGAGCATCATCAACGCCCCGGAAGACAGACATTTCAACGGCACCCCTTGTAAAGCTGGCGGCAAGCCTGCCACTGGCGGGCCGGTCTGACGAGCAATGACCATAGCATTTGAAACCAGTGGCACGCTGAAGAGGCCAAGGACAATCCAGATGGTCGGAGGTCGGAGAGCGGAGAGCGGAGAGCGGACCACTGACCTCCGCCCCGCCCTCGACCCTAGGTTGGCGGGTTCACGGCCACAAGGCGCGTCGAAAGAAATGCGACAGCGATGCAAAAGCAAGCGGCGGACAAGTCTGCGCATCGTCGCAGTTTCGAAGGAAACCGCTGCGGGGACAAGAAAAATAGGCTTGAATAGTCGCTGGGGGGCGCATCTTGTCGTTACCACGGTCGGGGAAAGGACGGCCCCTCACCCCGCCCCCCTCCCCATCTGATGGAGAGAGGGAGAAGAGGGATTGCGCGGCGGTTGGTGGTACTGACAAGATGCACCCGTCGTTGGGCCTGGCTTCTGCTCTGGGCTGTCGGCCACAGACAACAGGCGCGCAATTATGTCCCGGCTTTTCCGCAGGAAATCACTCGACCATTTGGTTGGCGAGACGGTCGAACCGCAGCATCAGCTCAAGCGCGCGCTGGGGCCGGTGCAATTAACCTTGCTAGGGGTGGGCGCGATTATTGGGGCGGGCATTTTTTCAACCATCGGCACTGCCGCCGCTGGGGGTTCCGCCCATACCGGCGCAGGGCCGGCGCTGGTGTTGTCCTTCGTGCTGGTGGCAGTGGCGTGCGGGTTCGCGGCGCTGTGTTATTCGGAGTTTGCGGCCATGGTGCCGGTGTCGGGCTCCGCCTACACTTATGCGTATGCGACCCTGGGCGAGCTCATCGCCTGGATTATCGGCTGGGACTTGATTCTCGAATACGCGGTGGGCAACGTGGCCGTGGCGATTTCCTGGTCGGACTACTTTCAGAGCCTGCTGGCCGGTTTCAAGATACCTTGGCCCTTGTGGCTGGGAATCGATTATCGCTCGGCGGCGCAGGCGGCGCATAAGATCGTTGAAGCTAAAGGAAGCGGAGTGGATTTGAGCACACTCGGGGATATGGTCACGCACGGGGGGCAGGCGTGGGCCGAGGCGCCGCGAGTGGCGGGGATTCCGATCATCTTCAATCTCCCTGCAGCCCTAATCGTGGCGCTAATCACCTGGATCCTGGTGATAGGCATCCGCGAGAGCGCGAGGTTCAATTCGGCGATGGTGTTGTTGAAACTGGGCATTATTGTTTTCTTCATTGCAATGGGCGCTTGCTACGTGAAGCCGGCCAACTGGACGCCATTTGCGCCCAACGGATTTGCGGGCATTTCCAGCGCGGCAGCGATCATTTTTTTCGCTTACATTGGGTTCGACGCGGTTTCGACAGCGGCGGAGGAGACGCGAAACCCAAATCGTGACATGCCCATCGCCATCATCGCGAGTTTGATCGTCTGCACGATCATCTATGTGGCCGTGGCCCTGGTGCTCACGGGCATGGTGAAGTGGGACCAGTTCAGCGGGGTGGCGGATCCGCTGGCCAAAGCGTTTTCGGACCGGGGGATGAATTGGACGGCGGGAATCATTTCTTTCGGCGCGGTGTTTGCCACGACTTCGGTACTGCTGGTGTTTCAACTCGGCCAGCCGCGCATTTTCTTCTCTATGGCGCGCGATGGATTGCTTCCCCAATGGGCGGCCAAGGTGCATCCCAAATTTCGAACGCCGCATGTGACAACCATTTTAACCGGGGTGCTGGTGGCGGTTTTCTCCGCAGCGACTAACATCAATGAGGTCGTGGAATTGTGCAACATCGGGACCCTGTTCGCGTTTGTGCTGGTGGCGGCAGGGATCGTGATTTTGCGGCGGGCCGAGCCGACCCGGGCGCGGCCCTTTCGCACGCCATTGGTCCCCTGGGTCCCGTTGCTGGCGATAGTGTCATGCGGATGGTTGATGTTCGAATTGCCATGGGTCACGTGGCTGCGCTTTTTCATTTGGCTGGCGGTGGGTTTGGTGTTCTATTTTCTCTACGGGTTTCGCCGCAGCCGGCTCGCAGAACCTGGTGAAGCCTGGAGGCGACCGCCAGCCCCGTAGGGCGCATCCAGCCGTTGGGGTTAGAGGGGGCATCCTTCAGCGGGGTAATTCTCCCGGGAGCGAAGCCGGCCAAGGCATATTTAGCATTGGCCGATGGGAGTCTCTGGTGCTTAACTACTGCTGTCGCCGTTCAACGCATTCAACCCAGTCCTATGCCGACAATTGAAACCACAGCCGCGCCCACTGAGGCCAAATTCGTCCAGGGCCTGGGGCTGCTCGATTCGACCATGATGGTGGCGGGATCGATGATCGGGTCCGGCATTTTTATTGTGTCGGCCGACATCGCGCGGCAGGTCGGTTCGGCGGGATGGCTGCTGGCGGTGTGGTTGGTCACCGGCGCGTTGACGGTCAGCGCGGCGCTGAGTTACGGCGAATTGGCGGCGATGATGCCGCGCGCGGGCGGGCAGTACGTTTTTCTGCGCGAAGCCTATAGTCCGCTGTGGGGATTTCTCTACGGCTGGACTTTGTTTCTGGTGATCCAAACCGGCACAATCGCGGCAGTAGCCGTTGCTTTCGCGAGGTACCTCGGCGTGATGATAGCGGCCATCTCGCCAACGGTCTGGGTCATTTCGCCGATCAATCTCTCAACCAACTACGCGATCAGTTTGTCCACGCAGCAGTTAATGGCCATCCTGATCATCGTGCTGTTGACGTTCATCAACACGCGCGGGCTGCAGATTGGAAAAATTATCCAAAACATCTTCACGTCGGCCAAGACCCTCTCACTCACCGCGCTGATCCTAATCGGCCTTTTTGTCGGGCGTAATGCGGAGGTCATTAGAGCTAATTTCAAGGATCTGTGGACTCCTGCCGGGGTGTCGCCGATCCAGCCGGACTTGTCTTTTGTCTCCAGTGTCACAGCGGCCAGCGGCGCATTCGGTCTATTCATCGCATTTTGCGTGGCCCAGGTCGGCTCCCTTTTCTCTGCCGACGCCTGGAATAACATCACCTTTACCGCTGGCGAGGTGAAGGAACCGCGCAGGAATATCCCGCTGTCGCTGGCGATTGGCACCGGCCTGGTGATTACACTTTATCTCCTCGCCAATGTGGCATATCTCTGCATGCTGCCGCTCGTACAGATTCAACATGCGCAGGACGACCGCGTCGCCACGGCTGCGATCGAGACTCTGTTCAAAGGGGCAGGTCCGGTAATTATGGCGATTGCGATCGTGATTTCCACCTTCGGCTGTAACAATGGCCTGATTCTCGCCGGCGCCCGCGTCTATTACGCCATGGCGCGTGACGGGCTTTTCTTCATGGCGACCGGCAAACTCAATGATTTCCGCGTGCCGGCCAAGGGGCTGGCGCTGCAATGCGTTTGGACGTGTCTGCTCGTTCTGCCTCGCACTCGCTCGGTTGACCCCGCAACCGGCGCCCAACAATACGGAAATCTTTACAGCAATCTGCTCGACTACGTCATCTTCGCCGTCCTCATTTTTTATATTTTGACCATTGCCGGGATCTTCGTGCTGCGGCGAACGCGTCCGCAAGCCGAGCGTCCATATCGCGCGTTTGGTTATCCTGTGGTGCCGGGGCTGTACATAATCGCAGCTTCTGCAATTAGCCTGGTGCTGCTGTTCTATCGCACCAAGACGAGCTGGCCCGGTCTGGTAATCGTGCTGTTGGGTGTGCCGGTTTATTTTCTTTGGAAGCGAGCGGCTCTGAGCGCCAGGAACGCGTCACGCCAACCATAGGCGCATGGTTGACCATGTATTTCTCGCATTTGCTTGACTTCTATTGAGCGCTGGCCCATTACCGGGGCCGATAAACACGCCGTTGAACAACTCAAAAAACGCATGAACTTATTCCGACGAAAAAGCGTCACTGAGCTGCAGGCTGAAGCGGAGAGCGATCAAAGTCTCAAACGGGCCCTCGGAGCGCTGAATCTCACAACGCTGGGGATCGGAGCCATCATCGGCACGGGAATTTTTGTCTTGTCCGGAACAGCAGCGGCTGTCAACGCCGGCCCGGCCGTGGTTATTTCGTTTATTCTAGCTGGAACTGCGTCGGCATTCGCCGCTCTATGCTACAGCGAATTCGCTTCGCTGGTGCCAATGTCGGGCAGCGCCTACACCTATGGCTACGCTACACTGGGAGAGCTCTTCGCCTGGATTATTGGATGGGATCTCGTATTGGAATACGCGGTTGGGGCTATTACTGTTTCCGTAGGCTGGTCCGGCTACGTGATTTCCTTCTTGAGAGACTTTGGAATACATGTGCCGGGACAGCTTGCGGCCGCGCGGGGGACGCACGTCATTGATCTTCCCGCCGCATTGGCGGCCTCTGTAAAGCTGCGTGCGGGCTGGACGGCTCTGAGCACAGGCCTGGCCGACCAGATCCGAGCCCTCGGAACGGACCCGGGCACCCTGCCGCAGGTCACCGCGGTCTTCAACCTTCCAGCCGTGATCATTGTGGCAGCGGTAACGCTATTGCTGGTAATCGGAATACGAGCATCAGCGGGCTTCAACAACTTCATCGTGTTTATAAAGGTCGGCGTCGTGCTTCTATTCATCGTCGCAGCCGTGCGGGCAATCAACCCTGCCAATTGGCATCCGTTCATTCCTCCCAACGCGGGGCATTGGGGTGAGTTTGGCTGGTCCGGTGTGCTTCGCGGAGCTGGTTTGGTCTTCTTCGCATATATAGGTTTCGACGCCGTCAGCACTGCGGCACAGGAGTCGAAGAATCCCCAACGCGACATGCCCATCGGGATCATTGCTTCCTTGTTGGTCTGCACAGTCCTTTACATCCTGGTTTCCGCCATTGCAACCGGGGTTGCTCCTTACCAGAGCCTTGACGTGCCGGAGCCGATCGCTGTGGCCGCCGACCATGCCGGGTTGGGTTGGATGGGAAAGTTGATCAAGCTTGGCGCCATAGCGGGACTTTCTTCCGTAATTCTGGTAATGATGCTGGGACAGACCCGCGTTTTCTTCAGCATGTCGAGAGATGGGTTATTGCCGCCATTCATTAACAACGTCCATCCGCGTTTCAAAACGCCCTGGGTGATCACCATAATCACTGGCGTTTTAGTCGCGTTCTTCGGAGCGTTGCTCCCGGTTCGTGATGCGGGTAACCTTTGCAATATCGGTACGTTGCTTGCATTCGTGATCGTGTCCCTTGGCGTGTTGGTGCTTCGTGTGCGCGAGCCGGACCTGCCCAGAAGATTCAAGACACCATGGGTTTGGTTTGTGGCGCCGATGGGCGCACTTTCCTCCCTTGGGCTGATGTTCACGCTACCTTTAACGACGTGGCTGCGTTTGCTGGTTTGGTTTCTCATCGGGATCGTCCTTTACTTCACCTACGGTGTGCGCCACAGCAAGCTGGCGCAAGCCGCGCCGGTTCGACCCGTAACCCCGATGACCTCCACGAAGTAGCGGCCTGACGACCATGCACACCACTGGTGCTGTGGAGGATTCAGCCTGAACAGGCGCGCTGGCTCTGGTTTTCGCGTTAACCAATTGAATTACAGGAGATTGTCGGCGCTGAACAAAATCAGCGATTAACCGTCCATTATCTTGGATTATGAAAAAGTCATTCTTAGCCATGGGGCTGTTGCTAGTCGGGGGCTTTCTGTTGTTCGCGGGCTGCGTCGAAAGGACGGTTTACGTCCAACGCCCGCCGGTTGCTGGTGGACCGCCCGGTGAGGTCGTCGTCACGGAGGCGCCACCGCCGATCCAAACTGAAGTCATCGTGGAGACGCCTGGTCCAGGATATATATGGGTACCGGGCTACTGGGCGTGGCAGGGGCGCTGGGTTTGGGTCCGTGGCAGTTGGGCGCTTCCGCCGCATCCGCGCGCAGTGTGGGTGCCCGGCCATTGGCTGCGGCGCGGGCACGGTCACGTGTGGGTTCGTGGGTACTGGCGGTAGCTTGGGCGCCGCTGCCGACGTGCTCTACAATGTCCGGCGATTTCCCAAGAAGCCAAGCGCGGCCCGTCACATTCGTCACGCCAAAAAGTTCAAAAACAAGGCTTGCAATGCCGCCGAATTCTCGTAGTTTGACCCAACCTGTCTGGAAGCGAGCGTAGCTCAGCCTGGTAGAGCATCACGTTGCCAACGTGAGTGTCGAGGGTTCGAATCCCTTCGCTCGCTCCAATTTTCCCTATTGAGCCACATCCCGCCAAACTGCGACAAATCCGCCATTTACAGGGGTTTCTGCATGTTTCTTCTCTTCGCTCATTGCGACAGCTTGCGCCACGTTTTGCCCCTCGGCCACCGGGCCTAATTTCTTCCGGCCGGGCCGCTCACGGACAAGACGTTCTTCACGGCCTTCGAGCAATTCATCGGCACGCCGGCGTATATGAGTCCGGAGCAGGCGGAGATGACCAGCCTGGACATTGATACGCGCACCGACATCTACAGCCTGGGGGTCT
>WNGL01004486.1_pt1 | contig 16755 bp, 14 predicted proteins | sample 5400591 | NCBI WGS metagenome assembly WNGL01 (sample SAMN13153377, study PRJNA577476) | soil metagenome | isolation source: 80 cm soil or saprolite under Garry oak tree replicate 1 | place: USA:California | collected 2016-06-15
CGGAAAAGAGCCGGCAATTATCGTGACGGGGGGCGGCATCGTCGTGCGTGGAGAGAATGTGGATCTTTTAAAGCAAATGGGGACGGTCGTCTGGCTTGATGCCGACGAAGCAACGCTCCGCGCGCGCGTTCATCGCTTGAGTGATCGTCCGCTATTGCGGACAGCGAATCCGGGAGCGACGCTATCGGAGTTACTGGCGGCGCGTGAGCCACTTTACAGGAAGGTGGGCGATCTACGAGTGGACATTTCCCAAAAGAATCCCGAAGAAATCGCTGAATTGATCTTGAAGAACATTAGGAATTTTCCTGTCGGAGAATAACCGTGATATCCGAAATCGAGAGCGTATCGCCGCGAATATCGGGCGAGGAACTGAAAAAAGAGCTCAGCGCATTTGCGCGCGAGCTAGGATTCGACTCCTGCCGTGTTGCGGCTTGTGCTCCACCGCCCCACGCAGGCGAGTTTCGGAATTGGCTGCGCGAAGGCGCGGCCGGAGAAATGAGTTACATGGAGCGCGGCGAAGATAAACGCTGTGATCCACAGAAGGTTTTGCCGGGCGCGCGATCGGTCATCGTTGTGGCTCTCAATTATTTCCAAGATGCAGAGGCAGGCGTACCGCCAGCAAATTCAAGGATTGGGGCCGCGCAGGGACGCATTGCACGCTATGCATGGGGGGACGATTACCATGATGTGATCACGGCGAAACTGGACAAGATCGACAGGTTCCTTCGCGAATTCGGCGGCAGGCAAAAATACTATGTCGACACGGGCCCAATCTTGGAGCGCGATCATGCGGCTCAAGCCGGCATCGGCTGGCATGGTAAGAGCACGATGTTGATCGATCCATGTCTGGGGACCTGGTTCTTTCTCGGCGAAGTTTTGACGACCCTCGATTTGGCGACGGATTCTCAGCAACCAGACCGTTGCGGAACTTGTGAGCGCTGCATCACAGCATGTCCAACGGGCGCGATCACGGCTCCACATCGGCTCGATGCGCGTCGCTGCATTTCTTATCTAACGATTGAGTTGAAAGAATCCATCCCTTTGGAGCTTCGACCGCTAATCGGAAACCGAATTTTCGGTTGCGATGACTGTCTAGATGCTTGCCCATGGAATCGGTTTGCACAGGCGTCCCGGGAAACCGCATTCTTCGCGCGCCCATCGACAACAGGTATGTCGCTGCGGGATTATTTGAAACTGAAGGACGCTGAATTTCGCGCACTGTTCAGAAATTCGCCGATAAAACGAATCAAGCGACGCGGTTTTTTGCGCAACGTCTGCGTCGCGTTGGGCAACGTAGGCGATTTGTCAGACTTGCCGGCGCTTGAGCGCGCCGCGGCCGATTCTGAGCCATTGATCGCCGAGCACGCGGCTTGGGCGATTGAACAGATCCGGGAACGATTCCGGGTGAAAACGTCCGAAATCAGTTGAATCCAAAAGCCCCGCTCTTGCATCCAATCAGTGTCGCTGTGAACGGGATTTACCTTGCAAGAATCTAAAGAGCCATTATTTATGACGCCCCCAAAGGCGTGAAACCCCCTGTCATGCATCAAACTCTAGTTTCACCCGCGGTTACGCCTGAGACGGGTAGGAAGGGACGATCACGGCGCAGGCGCTACATCATTTTCGGTTCCATTTGCCTCGTATTGCTGCTGATCATTGTTTGGGCCGTCGCGAGCAGACGCGAGAAGCCGATTCCCGTGACGACGGAGAAAGCTGTCCGCAAGACCATTCTGCAGACCGTTTCTGCCACCGGGAAGGTGCAACCCGAAACCGAGGTAAAAATTTCGCCGGAAGTGGCCGGTGAAATTATCGAGTTGCCGGTTACGGACGGGATGCCGGTTAAAAAGGGCGATCTGCTCGTCAAGGTTAAACCCGATTCCTACAAGGCCCTGCTTGAACAGCAAGAGGCGGCGATCAGCGCGGCGAAGGCAACCAATCTGCAGCAGAAAGCAACAATGATGAAGACCGAGCAGGACCTCAAACGGGCCGAGGATTTGTTCAATAAAAAGCTGATCTCAGTGCAGGAATACAACGCTGCGCAAGCAGCTGACGATGTAGCGAAAAATACGTACGAAAGCTCCCTCCATGAAATCGAGCGTGCACAAGCGGGTTCGAGTCAGGCGCGCGATCAGCTTTCCAAAACCACAATCTATTCGCCTATCGACGGAACGGTCACGATCTTAAATAGCAAACTTGGCGAACGCCTCGTTGCCACCAATCAGTTCGCCGGGACGGAAGTCATGCGGGTGGCCGATCTCGCGCACATGCAAGCAGTTGTCGATGTTAACGAGAATGACGTGGTCAATGTTAAACTCGGCGACAAAGCGAGCGTAAAGATCGATGCTTATGGCGATCGCAAGTTCAAAGGCATCGTCCAGCAAATTGCGAATACCGGAAAAACGACCGGCGCCGGCACGCAGGAGGAAGTGACGAATTTCGAAGTGAAAATTCGCATCGACGATCATGATGTGGGGTTACGGCCCAGCCTCAGCTGCACTGCCGACATCGAAACGAACATGGTCAAAGATGCGGTCGCCGTGCCGATGCAGAGCGTGACGATTCGCACGGGCGATAGCAACTTGAGTCCAGAGGAAATCGAAAAGAAAAAGCAGAAGACAGCGCAGCAAGACAAAGGCGACAACAGCGCAGATTACGTTAACGAGCGCCAGGAAAAGGCGACACAGAAAGAGGAGCACGAAAAAATTGCCAAGGTTGTATTTCTAAAAAAAGGCAGCAAGGCGCAGATGGTGAAGGTAACGACCGGGATCTCGGATGACACCTACATGGAGATCAAAAGCGGCGTGCAGCCGGGTGACGAAGTAGTCGCCGGCAGTTACAACGCGATCAGCCGCAAACTAAAGGACGGCGCCAAACTTACTTACGACAAGGAAACGACGAAATAGTCGAGCGGCGCGCCGCGCGCGAATGTTTGATGAACAAGCTCAACTCTGATGTGACTCGAGCACCGGGTCCCGTCGTCATCGATATCGAGAACATCACCAAGGACTACGTGATGGGCGAAGAAATCGTGCGGGCTTTGCGCGGGGTCTCGCTTCAAATTCACCACAACGAATACGTCGCGATCATGGGGCCAAGCGGCAGCGGCAAATCGACACTTATGAACATGTTTGGTTGCCTCGATACACCCACTTCAGGACGTTACGAATTTAACGGCAAGAACGTAGCGGCCATGGACGATGACGAACTCGCGGCGATTCGAAATCGGGAGATCGGCTTCGTTTTCCAAACATTTAACCTGCTCCCGCGTTCCACTAGTCTTCGCAATGTTGAGCTTCCACTCATCTACGCGGGAATGGAGCCGGAAGCGCGCGAAGAACGCGCGACTCAGGCACTTGTCGATGTTGGCTTGGGCGACCGCATTCATCATAAGCCAAACGAATTGTCCGGCGGCCAGCGCCAACGCGTGGCTATCGCGCGCGCCTTGGTGAATAATCCTTCGATAATTCTGGCAGACGAACCCACTGGCAATCTCGATTCCAAAACCGGCGAAGAAATAATGGCGCTGCTCGAGGATCTGTATTCTCGCGGTAACACCATCATTCTCGTTACGCACGAGCGCGACATCGCGCGCCACGCACGGCGGACAGTGCATTTGCGTGACGGTATTATCGAAAGCGACGAAGTTGGAGTGATGCTGGCGATGGAATCGATCGCGGCAAGCTATGATCGACAATGAAACGTTTTCTCTACGAGCTGAGCGAAAGCTGGAAGATCGCTGTGGCGCAAATGCGCTCGAACATGACGCGGTCCACTCTTACCGCGCTCGGCGTCATCATTGGCATCGTGGCCGTGACGTTGATGGGGACGGCCATCGGCGGCATTCAAGTCGGGTTCGACAAAAGCATGGCCATTTTCGGCGATGACGTTCTCTACGTTGGACAATGGCCGTGGAAAAATGTGGACGACTGGTGGAATTATCGGGACCGCAAGAAGATCAAGACCGAATACGCGGAGGGGCTTAACCGCATGATCGCGATGACGCCGAACTCTAATCTCACCATCGCGATTCCGACCTCCAGCGTTTACCGCGGCGTCAAGTACACGGACAGCGAAGTGAACAATGTTTTGGTCCGAGGCACCGTGTCGGATTACCTCGTCACATCGACATTTGATTTCAAAGAAGGTCGCTTTTTCAACGAACTGGAATCTCGCGACGGCGCCAACGTCTGCGTGATTGGTTATGATGTAGCCGATGCACTTTTTCCGTCCGCCAGTCCGATTGACAAATCGGTCCTGATTAATGGTCAGCCTTTCAAAGTGATCGGCGTTATTTCCCGGCAAGGCTCGTTTCTCGGGCTCTTCAGTCTCGATTCAATCGTGGTAATGCCGCTGCCCGCATTTCAGAAATATTTCACCGCCAAAAGCGAAGCGGAAATTCTCGTAAAAGTGAAGGACAAGGCAAAGCTGGCCGACGCGAAAGACGAACTCACGGGATTGATGCGGCGCGTGCGCGGATTGTCTCCGGAAAAAAGAGACGACTTCAGCATTAACGAGCAACAGGCATTGAAGAGCACCCTTGACCCGATCAAGAATTCAATCGCCATCGCGGGACTTTTCATTACTGGTCTTTCGCTCTTCGTTGGGGCGATCGGGATCATGAACATTACTTTCGTGAGTGTAAAAGAACGGACGAAAGAAATCGGCACTCGCAAAGCGCTCGGGGCGCGTAGACGCACCATCTTGCTGCAGTTTCTGATTGAATCGACCGCGCTCTGTCTTCTCGGTGGTTTTATCGGGCTCTCGTTTGCGTATTTGATGTGCTTTGGAATCGGCAAAGCCTTTCCGTCTTTTCCGATTCACTTTTCATTTGGACTCGTCCTCGCGAGCATGCTCGTGTCGGTGATGACCGGCTTGATTTCGGGATTCGCGCCGGCGTGGACGGCGTCGCGTCTCGATCCGGTAACGGCTCTGCGGTACGAATAAGTCTCTAGCGAAAGATCGCCATGTTATTTCGAGAAATCATAGCGATGGCTCTGAGTTCGTTAGGCACGAACAAGCTCCGTGCTGCGCTCACCATGACCGGAATTACGATTGGCGTGTTCTCCATCATTTCCGTGATGACAGCGATCGGCGCGCTGCAGAATTCGATCGAGAGTGGAATAAGCTTTCTCGGATCAAACGTCTTTCAGTTCGCAAAATATCCGGTGAATATCGACACGGGTGGCGAAACGAAGAAAAAATATCAAAACCGACGCAACGTCACCTATCGCCAGGCGCTGCGTTACTACGAGTTAATGCAGGGCGATGCGCAAGAGATTTGCCTCAAGTGCTTTGGTCGCGATCTAAAGGGGCAAGCGGTTTACAACGGCGTAAAGACGACGCCCAGCCTCACCGTCGTCGGGACAAATCGAGGCTTTCTCACGGCGAATGCATTCACGCTCGGATATGGCCGCAACCTAACTGACGAAGATGTCGATTTTTCGCGCGCCGTCGTTGTCGTCGGAAAGATGATCGAGAAACGATTGTTTCCGCACGAGTCACCTATCGGCAAAGTCATCCGGATGAGTGGACATACCTACACTGTCATCGGCGTGCTCGCGGAAAAAGGCACCTCCTTCGGGCAAAGTCAGGACGACATTTGTATAATGCCGATCACAAGATTTTTTGAGAATTACGGCGAGGCAAATCGCACGGTGAACATCGCCACCCAGCCGTTCTCGACCGAGCTTTACAACCGGACATTGGACAAAGGGATTAGCGCGATGCGAATTGCGCGCGGCCTCGATGCTAATCAGGAAAACGATTTCGAAATCTACACCAACGACTCGCTCAAAAGCGCTTTCGCCTCAGTGGCCGGGGTGGTGCGTATCGGAGCGTTCGTGATCAGTTTCATCGCGTTGGTGGCCGCCGGCATTGGAATCATGAACATCATGCTCGTGAGCGTGACCGAGCGGACAAAGGAAATTGGCGTGCGCAAATCGATCGGGGCTCGTAGCCGCGATATTTTGCGGCAATTTTTGACCGAGGCGGTGTTTATCTCGGAAGCCGGTGGAATCCTGGGGATTATTCTCGGGGTAATTGGCGGCGATTTGCTGGCTGTCTGGCTGAAGGTGGACATCATTTTCCCCTTCGGCTGGGCGCTCGCCGGCCTGGTCGTTTGCTCGGCGATCGGCATTGGCTTTGGCCTCTACCCGGCCTATCGGGCAGCCGCCCTCGACCCTATTGAAGCGCTGCGGTACGAATAACCAATCCGCGCGATTCTCATCCCCGGGGAGCGCAATCGCATCGCTTTGTAAATAGCCCAGCGTTTCAACGCTGGGCGGACATGGTGACCGATACGCGTCCCGATGGGGACGAAAGAAATTCGCAATGCACCCATGCAGTCCCTTCTTCTTTCGTCCCTGACGGGACTAAGAAGCGAAAGGACACGCGTTTCCAGGATTAAAACGCTGGGCTATTTACAACCGACCGCACTATTCCAAACCAAGCGCTTTGAATGTCGCATCGACATGTTGGAAATGAATGTCGAGCGAGCAAAGTCGATCGATCTCCGCTGCGGAAAGCCGCGCGGTGATTTCCGGTTCGCGTTTCACGTTCTCGGCAAATGTCCCCTGGCCTTTCCAAGTTTTCATAGCCGCGCGTTGCACTGCTTCGTATGCGCTTTTGCGTTCTACACCTGCGCGCGTGAGCGCGAGCAAGATCGATTGGCTGAAATACAAACCCTTTGTAAGGGCGAGATTCTGCCGCATCCGCTCGGGATAAACGTGCAAGCCTTCGACAAGGTCGCACAATTTCACCAGCATGTAATCGAGGAGAATGCACGAATCGGGCAAAATGATTCTTTCCGCGCTTGAGTGACTGATATCGCGTTCATGCCAAAGCGCGACATTTTCCAGCGCAACCATTGCGTTGCCGCGGACGACGCGAGCCAAACCGCTCAGCCGTTCGCTGGTAATTGGGTTGCGCTTATGCGGCATGGCCGAACTGCCTTTCTGTCCTTCTGCGAAAAATTCCTCCACTTCGAAAACTTCAGTTCGCTGGAGATGACGAAATTCAGTCGCCCAACGGTCGATGCTTGAAGCGACGAGGGCCAGCGTGCCACAGAACTCCGCGTGCCGATCCCGCTGCACGATTTGCGTGGAGAGAGTCGCGGCTTTCAATCCGAGTTTCTCACAAACCGAGCGCTCAATTTTTGGATCGACATGGGCGTGGGTCCCAACCGCGCCGCTTATTTTGCCGACGCGAATGCGCTCGCGCGTTTCTGTAAGGCGTTCTTCTGCGCGTCCGAATTCGTCGAACGTTAGCGCAAGCTTTAGGCCAAACGTGATCGGCTCGGCATGAATGCCATGGCTACGCCCGATCATCGGAGTCATTTTGAATTGTCGCGCCTTGTCCGCGACTGCGATGCGCAGCTTCTTCAAATCATCGAGAAGGATCGTCGCCGACTCTGTCAATTGGACTGCGAGCGTCGTGTCGAGGATATCTGATGAGGTTAACCCTTGATGGATCCAGCGCGCCGCTGGTCCGACTGATTCAGCAACGTTTTCGAGAAAAGCGATGACGTCGTGATTCGTCCGCTTTTCGATCTCCACGATCTTAGGGATGGAGAATCGCGCCCGCTCCCGGATCTCCGCCGCGTCCTTCTTCGGAATTTGGCCAAGCACAGCCATCGCCTCGCAGGCGAGGGTTTCAATTTCGAGCCAAATCTGGTACTTGCGTTCGTCCGACCAAATCTTGCGCATTTCTGGCCGGGAATAACGATCGATCACTGTCGCAAGATAAAAGCGAGCGCCTTAGGCGGAAAGCGTTTTTCTGCAACAACGGAAAATCGCCGACAGACAAGCCGTCGGAGACAAAATTGAAAACCGCGAATTCGAAGAGAATTCGCGAGCCGGATTGTTGCGGCCTTTGTCGATCTTAGCTACTCAGCAAACGCGAGCACGCATGAAACGCCCGTTGTTTTGGACGCGCACCTGGCCGCTCGCAAAAAGATCCGCGACGGTTGCGACCGTCTCTTTGGTGCTCTTGGTGCAGGAACTTACTGCCAGGATGAGATCACCCAGCGATGGGCGCGTACGTGGCTTCAGGATTTGTTGGTTCCTCTTCATGCGGTGCCCGTTCCTGTTACCAGCAATTCGGGTGCCATCAGTCGGTGTGAATATCTCGTCCATGCTCAATCGTGCGGTTGTTCATTCTTATGCACTTTGAAAGTGACCGCTGAGCAACACTTTTGTTCAATTTTCGAACACAAAAAAACTGACTCGAGCCGAACTAAAGCGCTGCTGGCTACTGAAATCGCTACAGCAATCCGGCCAGCGCTAGAACCAGATTTACGAGCCGGAACGACGCGCCATCAATCGCAAAGTCAGCATATAAAGTGCAGCGAAGAGTGTGACTATCAACAATATGCCGCCCGATTGACCACGAATGAAGTGAACCATCGCCTCGGGATTTGTCAGAAGTTCGGGTTCCATCAGATAAGCTCGATGACCCAAGTAAGCCAGGATGCTACACGAAATCGCCGAGCCCAGAATCGTGACGAAGCTGAAGAGAGGAAAATTCATCCGCACGATTCCCGCCGGGATGGAAATGAGATGACGCACGATCGGCAAAACTCGCGCGAAAAAAACTCCGCCGGCCTCGTAGCGATTGAGCCAGTGTTCTGCATCTTCGAGTTTCTTCGGAGTAAGGAAGATGAAGCGGCCGAATCGTAATACGAGCGGCCGCCCAATCCACCGTGAGATCCAATACATGACAGCGGCGCCAAGGTATGCACCCAGCGTTCCCGCAAGGACCACACCGACCGGGTTGAGCTTTCCTTGCGCGGCCAGGAATGCCGCTGGTGGAAGCACGGCCTCGGCAGGCACTGGGAGCGGCATGCTTCCCATTGCCATCAGGACAATAATGCCGATGTAGCCGCCGCTTAGTACCCAGCCGAACCAAATTTCAAGAAGATGATGCACGTTAAGATTTCGGATTTTAGATTTTGTATTTCGGACTTAGCCTGAACCCCAATTAAAAGCCGCGGCTTAGTTCAATCCGAAATCGCAAATCCGCAATCTCAAATTCACTATGTCCATCTACCGGCGCGTTCTCCGTTATTACCGCCCGTTCCTGGGGCAAACGATTCTCGGATTGCTTCTCTCGGTTTTCGGCATTGGCTTAAACTTGCTCAAACCATGGCCGTTTAAGGTCATGGTTGATAATTTCTTACGACCGGGACTGGCGATACGCAGTGACTGGCGCACTTGGGTCCCCCTCCTCTGTCTGGCCCTCGTAGCGATCCAGCTCGCCTGGGGGATCATTAATTGGATCACGAATTATCTTTTTGTGAAAATCGGGCTGCAAGCGCTGCTCAAGTTGCGCACTGATCTCTACTCCTATCTTCAATCGCTCTCGCTCAAATACCACGACGCACGCCGTTCCAGCGATTCCAGTTTCCGGGTCGCTTACGATTCACAATCGGTCCAGACGATCTACAACAAAGGTTTCACCAACATCTTTGGATCGACAATCACACTCGTCGCAACATTCGTGATCATGTTGCGGCTGGATTGGCGGCTGACGTTGGTCTCGCTCGCCATCGTTCCATTGATTGTCGGCACGATTTATGTTTTCGCGAATCGGATTCGTCGCGAATCAACGTCCATCCAGGAACAGGAGAGTGCTGTCCTGGCGCAAGCACAGGAAGGACTAAGCTCGATCCGAATGGTGCACGCGTTTGGACGCGAAGAGTTTGAGGTCCGCCAATTTCACCAGCAAGCCCGCCAAAGTTTACAAGCCAACCTGCGGCTCACTCTTACAAACGTGAACAGCGCGCTCGTGATCAGCACGCTGATGGTGATTGGCACAGCAGCGATGTATTATATCGGCACGCTACATGTTCTTGCCGGCACGCTTACCCTCGGGTCACTTCTTGTCTTTAGCGCGTACTTGTTGATGCTTTATCAGCCGCTAGAGTCGCTCACTTATACGACTTGGGCGATGGAAGGTGCGACCGCTGGTGCAAAGCGCTGTTTCGAAGTTCTGGATCGGCAAGATGATGTCGTTGATTCCCCAGAGGCAGTTGCGATTTCATCCTCCGAAGGCGCGCTTGCGTTCCAGTCCGTAAGTTTTGGTTACGCGCAAGATCGACATGTCCTGCGCAATCTCGATCTTGATATTAAACCGAACCAGATTGTTGGGCTGGTAGGCGGCACCGGAGCTGGCAAAAGCACATTGCTGAGTTTGGTCCCGCGATTTTATGACCCAACCGCGGGATCAATCACACTCGACGGCCGCGAACTGCGTGACATTACAAAGAAAACCTTGCGCGCGCAGGTCGCGATCGTCTTGCAAGATACGCTGCTTTTCTCAACAACAGTGCGGGAGAACATCGCCTATGGGCGTCCGGAAGCTGCCGAAGAAGAAATTGTCGCCGCAGCCCGTCGCGCGCAGGCGGACGATTTCATTCGGCAGATGTCGAACGGGTATGCAAGTCTCGTTGGCGAACGGGGCGGACATTTGAGCGTCGGTCAACGGCAGCGCATCGGCATTGCGCGCGCATTTTTAAAAAATGCGCCAATTCTACTTCTCGATGAACCAACCTCGGCACTCGATCCGAAGACTGAATCGGCGATCATGGAAACGATCAAGGAACTGATGCGCGGCCGGACAACGTTGATCGCGACGCATCGTCTGGCAACCATTCACAATGTCGATCAAATCGTCGTCCTTGAAGGCGGACGCATTATCGAGAAAGGTCGCGGCCCTGAATTGGTCGCCCGCGGCGGTGTTTACGCGAAACTTTACAACTCGGGAAATTTTCCCTCATGAGCAACGTAAAACAAGATCGACATGTCGAAGGCGACTGGTGGGCGCAGCCGATCCCGGCAAATGTCGAATTTGGCGAAGGATTTTATTGCGAGAGCGCGCAAATCTTTCGGCATCTTCGCAGCAAAAACCCGCGTGCCGTTGTCATCGGCCGACATGTTTCCTGTTATGCTGGCTGCTCGTTTTCTGTCGGCGACAACGGTCAGTGTTCCATCGGCGATTTCACTCTGCTCAATGGCGCGCTTATCATGGCCGAGGAGAAGATCGACATCGGATCGCACTGCTTGATTTCGTGGAACGTCGGCATCGCCGATTCCGATTTTCATCCGCTCGAGCCAGCGCAGCGTCTCATCGACGCGCAAGCTCTCGCCCCCTATTTCAAAAATCGCCCTCCGCGTCCGAAATTAAAAACCGCTCCCGTAAAAATCGCGGACAACGTCTGGATCGGAATGAACGCGATCATTCTGAAAGGCGTGACTATCGGCGAGAATTCGGTCGTCGCAGCTGGTTCGGTTGTCACGAAAAGCGTTGAGCCAAACACGGTCGTCGCCGGAAATCCGGCGCAAGTGGTTAAGCAATTCAAAGCGTGATTCAATTTAACATCGAACATCCAACATCGAACGCCCAACGCCGAACGCTCTGTCTTCGATGTTCGCTCTTGGATGTTGAGTTTTTGATGTTTTCTTTCTCATGAAGCGCAAGCGCATCGTGGTGATGGGCTTCATGGGATCGTGCCCAATCGCGGGGGTCGTCTGGCAGCACATCCATTATGTCGTTGGACTCCAGCGGCTCGGTCACGACGTCTATTATATCGAGGATTCAGCGCGGCTCCCTTACAATCCTGAGACGTTTGAAGTAAACAATGAGTTCGATTATGCAGCGCGGCTTCTCAATCGCCTATCGCGGGAATTCGGATTCAAAAATCGTTGGGCGTTTTGCGCGCGCTATTTACCGGGCAATCCGACTGCCGGCCTGCCATTAAGAAGAATCCGGCAGCTCTATCGCGACGCCGATGCCATCCTGAACATCTGCGGCGCGCAGGAATTCAATGATGATCTACTCGTTTCCGATCGCATTCTTTACATCGAAAGCGATCCTGGCGTTGAGCAAATCAAGATCGACAAGGGCGTAAGGGCGACCATTGATTATCTGCGGCGACATCGCGCGCTTTTCACATTCGGCGAAAATGTCGGCACAACGGGTTTTCCTGTCCCTATCCATGGATTCAAATGGCTGCCCACACGCCAGCCGGTGGTTACCGATCTTTGGAAAACGCAGCGTGCTCCGCCGCGTGCTGCCGTTTTTACATCGGTGGCGAATTGGTCCACGAGCGGCTTGAAAGACATCACGTGGCGCGGCGACAAATATCTTTGGAGCAAATCGCGCGAGTTTCTGCGTTTTATTTCAGCGCCAAAAAAATCAGGAGAAACCTTCGAGCTCGCAACGAACATCGAGGATGAGAAGACGCGCGCAAAATTTCGGCGCAACGGCTGGCGGCTTCACTCTCCGCTGCAACTCAGCGTCGATTATTGGCTCTACCATGATTACATTCGCCGTTCGAAAGGCGAGTTCACAGTCGCCAAGGACCAGTATATCCGTCTGAACACCGGCTGGTTCAGCGACCGGAGCGCGTGTTATCTCGCTGCCGGTCGCCCCGTCATTATTCAGGAAACCGGCTTCACAAAGATTTACCGCGGCAAAGCGGGACTTCTCTCCTTCCGATCGTTGAGCGAAATTGTCGATGCGGTGAAGATAATCAATGCCGATTACGCGAAACATTCTCGTGCCGCTCGCACTCTGGCGCGTGAATTTTTTGAGGCGGAGAATGTCCTCAAATCAATTCTCGACCGCGCTGGAATTTGATTTCTCTACTTTGACGCCGGATCGGCCAAAAAATGCATTGAGCGCGAAAACCGACCAACCGCTTATTCTTGCTGACCAGAGATGTTGAACGGCAAGTGCATGTATTATGTCTGTTCTGTCCAGGCGCCACTTGCAAATGCAGATTCCATCTTGATTTTCAATTACTTCGTCTGATTCTTCAGCCTTCCGCCCATGAAGCATCCTCTCATTTTTGTTTGCCTGACATTGCTGCTGGGATCGACATCCTACGCGCAGCAAAGCACGCCGGCGCTCCCGCCCGTTGAGCCGCAAGCGCCGCTACCGGCAGGTCCACCGAAAGCTAGCCCAGCTGCGCAAGCGGTAGTTCCAGTTCCGGTTCCGATTGCACCGCCAAAGCCAAACGGGCCGGTTCAAAAAAGTTTGGTCCGCATCACCGCAACCTCCGTGGAGCCGGATTACAAAGCGCCCTGGAATTCTGGAGGGATCGAGCGCGGTGTTGGGGCCGGCTTCGTCGTAAGTGGCAATCGCATTCTTACAAACGCGCATGTCGTCAGCAACAGCCGCTACCTGACGGTGGAACGCGATGGCGATCCCAACAAATACCCGGCGACCGTGCAATTCGTAGCAAACGATTGCGATCTGGCGTTGATCACGGTATCGGCTCCCGATTTTTTCAAGAACATGATTCCCTTAAAGTTCGGTGGAATTCCTGAGCTTGAGTCGACGGTCTCAGCGTACGGCTATCCAATCGGTGGCGAGCGGATGTCGGTCACGGCTGGGATTGTCTCGCGAGTCGACTTTCAGCTTTACACCCATTCATCAATTGATCAGCACCTCACGATCCAGATCAGCGCGCAGATCAATCCGGGAAACAGTGGCGGACCGGTGATGCAGAACGGCAAGGTGGTGGGCGTTGCGTTTCAAGGTTACAGCGGTGATGTCGCCCAAGGCGTCGCCTACATGATTCCCACTCCGGTGATCAACCGATTTTTAAAAGACATCGGCGACGGACATTACGACAAATATGTCGATCTTGGCCTAACCTATTCGAAGCTGCAAAACCCCGCGCAGCGCCGCTTTCTTGGCTTAAAAGACGACGACCGCGGCGTGCTCGTGAACACAGTAGTCGCCGCCGGACCATCGGCCGATATTCTTCGGCCCGGTGATGTTCTTCTCGCGATCGATGATCATCCCATCGCGAGTGATTCGAATGTCGAATTTGAAGGCGAGCGCGCGGAATTCCAAGAAGTAGTCGAACGAAAATTCAAGGGCGATTCGGTCAAGTTCGATATCTGGCGCGACAAGCAGCCGATGGCGGTCACGATCAAACTATACACGCCTTGGCCTTATCTGATTCAAGGCCACGCCTATGATGTGCGTCCCCGTTATGTCCTTTACGGCGGCTTGCTTTTTCAGCCATTAAACCTCGATCTAATCGAAGCCTATCGGCCCACTGATCTGCGCCTCCGGCATTTCTTCGAATATTTTGTTCCGGAGCAAATTTATCGTCAGCATCCAGACGTCATCGTGCTGACGAACATTTTGCCAGACCCGATCAATACTTATCTTGCGCCCTACCGCGGCGGGATTGTCGATGAAATAAACGGCAAGAAAATTCGGACTCTTGATGAGCTGGCAAATGCGTTTTCCGAAACGTCAGAGCGCTTTGTCATCCGCATGATTGGCGACGGGCCGCCATTGGTGCTCGATCGCAATAAAGTGGACGCCGCCCGCGAACGGATCAAGATGCGTTACAATGTGATGAAAGAGCAAAATCTCCAGGATCAGCCCGTGGCAAAGACGACGGAGCAGGCGAACAAAATCTAAAGATGCTGCGAAAATATTTAGTTATCGTTTTCGGAACAATGTTCCTCGGGGTTGCCGGCGCGACGGCCAAAAAGGAACCGGCTGTGCCGGCACCAATGAATAAGCAAAAGCAGCTGTCGCTCGTCCGCGTGAATGTGACTGGCCAGTCCTATGATTACTTTCGGCCATGGCAAAAGAAGGCGCCGTTTTCAAAGCGCGCACTCGGTGCGGTTCTATCGAAAGGCCGCGTCCTGGTAACCGCGGACTTGGTTACAAATCAAAATTACGTGGAGCTGGAGCGGGCGGAATCCGGAGAAAAGATGGCGGCTAATGTCGAGGTCATTGATTATGAAGCGAACCTGGCTTTGCTCGTGCCGGCCGAGAAAACATTTCTCGACGGCATCACTCCTCTCGACATCGCGCTCGACACCGTAGTCGGCGATCGGCTCGCCGCCTGGCAACTTGAACCCACCGGCGCCCTGCTCGCGACGGAAGGCTTGGTGACAACTGTGCAAATGATGGCATATCCGGTCGATGTTGGGCAATTCCTGACCTATCGCATGAGCATCCCGATGCAATATCGAGAGAATAGCTACACGGTGCCTCTGGTGAAGAACAACAAGCTTGCTGGATTACTCTTGCGCTACGATTCACGTTCGCAGCTGCTCGACGCCATTCCTGCACCCATCATAGCGCATTTTTTGAAGGAGGCTGAGGGCCAAAATTATCGCGGGTTTCCATCGGCCGGGTTTTCATTTTTTCCGACGCGTGATCCGGAGCTGCGCGAGTTTGCCGGAGAAACGGGCAAAGCCGGCGGCGTTTACGTGACCAATATCGAACCGAACACGCCAGCGATGAAAGCGGGCTTGCAAGTCGGCGACATTGTCACAGCGATCGCGAATAACGAGATCGATCAAAACGGAAACTATGTCGATCCGCTCTACGGCAAAATCGAATTTACAAATCTGCTCACCGCTCACGCTTACTCCGGCGATGTGGTGCCGTTCCGAATTCAGCGCAGTGGCAAACCGATGCAGTTAAATGTGACCCTCGAACATCGAGACACGAAAGATTACGTCAGCCCACCTTACAATCTGGATCAGCCGCCGCCGTATTACGTGCTCGGCGGACTCATTTTTCAGGAGCTTTCCCGCCAGTATCTCAAGGAATGGGGCCCAACCTGGCAAAGAGAAGCACCCCAGCGCTTGGTTTACCTCGACCGGTTCCAATCAGAACTCTTTCCAGAGGGGAACCGCCGCGTCGTCATCCTCAGCCAGGTTCTCCCTGCCAATAGCACAATCGGTTACGACGAGCTTTCCTATTTGACTGTCACAAAAGTAAACGGCAAAGAGATCAAATCATTAGCCGATCTGGCCGAAGCGGTGAAACAGCCCATCGAGGGTTTCATCAAAATTGAGACCGAGGAAGATCCGAAACAGATTGAGCTGGATGCCGCGCAAGTAGCCGCTGAAGCACCGGCTCTCCAGGAAAACTACGGGATCTCTTCGCTGCGTCGCCTCGACTGAGGCGTTGCCCACGCCGTCGTTGCCAGGTTGGGCGCAACAGAAAAGCATCATACTTGCAGCAATCGATCTCGGAAATTAACCGACAAAATGAGTCGTGCTCATCTGAGCAACCGCGCATGACTTCAACCAGGTAATAGCTGTGAAAGCGTCGCTGTTTCTGCGTCCTTGCCTTCGCGATCCACCTATTCCTGATTTCCTGTTGATCTCAATCACCAAATTGGATTGACCTCGCCCCGCGAGTTCTGCCAGGCTCGGCAGCAACGATGCGTCTGTTGTTCGAAATATTAATTATCGGTGCGGTGATTTATCTTGCCTGGGACATGCCCTTGAAACAACGTGTCGATCAGCTCCGCGCGGCACTGACGTCCAAGCAAGCGGCGCCGGGTTCACAGGAAGCCACGTCAACTCCAACGTCAATTCCGCTGTTAAGGCCAATCATCAGGGCAACTCCACCACCGGGCGCATGGATGTGGGATTCAAAGCATCACGGCACGCTGGATCGCCCTAGTCCCTCTCCTACTATCCGGCCCTGAGAATACGGAAAAATTAGGACATCCATTCCGCGCGGCCGTGCGGAAAATTGTTATTCGTTTACGACCTCGATCTGCTTGTCGAGCACTTCCCCGGTAAACCGGTCGATCGCCACGTGCACCCAGTAACGCTGCTCACCTTCCACAACGGAACCTACAAGACTAGAAGCGTTGGGCGGATAGCGGCCGCTCAGGGCTATCACGTCAATCAGTAAATTCCAGACGCGCGTTCGCGAGACGGAAGATATGGCCGCGGAACAACTTCCCTTCGAGCCTTA
>WNGL01004487.1_pt1 | contig 16753 bp, 19 predicted proteins | sample 5400591 | NCBI WGS metagenome assembly WNGL01 (sample SAMN13153377, study PRJNA577476) | soil metagenome | isolation source: 80 cm soil or saprolite under Garry oak tree replicate 1 | place: USA:California | collected 2016-06-15
GTGGCCTCGGAGCCGCCGCTGAGAATGTTGGCCTGCACTGCCGCGCCGAGGGCGACGACCTCATCTGGGTTTAAATCTGTGTGCGGCTCGCGCTGGAAGAGATCCTTCACCAGCGCTCGAACTTTGGGAATCCGGGTTGAGCCGCCGACAAGAACCACCTCATCAATTTGTTCCGGTTTGAGGCCAGCATCTTTCATGGCCTGCTTGCAGGGCACGACGGTGCGGTCGATGATCGACTGAATCAATTGTTCAAACTGTTCCCGCGTAATCTCGCGCTGATAACGCTTGCCTCCGGGCAATTCGATGTCGAGCCTGATCGAAGACTGCGACGAGAGCGCAATCTTGGCTGCGATCACGGCTTGGCGAATGGTCTGTACAGCTTCGGCATTGCGGCGAAGGTCGACACCCATGTCGCCCCGAATGTCGTCGAGCGCGATGGTGATCAGCAAGTTGTCGATATCGTCGCCGCCAAGATGGGTGTCACCGTTAGTGGCGACGACCTCGAAGATTCCATCGTGTAACTTGAGGATGGAAATATCGAAGGTGCCGCCGCCGAGATCATAGACGGCGACTATCGCGTTCTGCTTTCTGTCGAGGCCATAGGCTAACGATGCGGCAGTGGGCTCATTCACCAGGCGTAAGACTTCGAGACCAGCGATGCGACCAGCGTCTTTGGTGGCCTGACGCTGCGCGTCGTTGAAATACGCAGGGACTGTGATGACAGCTTTTGTGACCCCAGCCCCGAAGAATCGTTCGGCGTTGCGCTTGAGCTGGCGCAGAATGAACGCGGAAATTTCGGGCGGAGTGAAAGTCCTCTTCCCGAGCTTGATACGCAGAACTTCGCCAGCCTGCAGGTCTTCGGCGAGGCGGAAAGGGAAGAGCTTCAACTCCTGTTGAATATCTTCAACGCCCCGGCCCATCAGACGCTTCACGGAATAGATGGCACGCTCCGGCGTTTCGATCAGTGAGTTGCGCGCGGCATTGCCGATAATGGGCTGCCCATCGCTGTCGAGGGCGACAACGGACGGAACCAGGTGGGAGCCATCGTCGCCGGGGATCACGACAGGGTTGTCCCCCTGCATAAATGCCACCAACGAGTTCGTGGTGCCGAGGTCGATGCCAACGATGTAATCAGTAGCCATAGAAAGTCTAGTTTGCTGCTTCACGCGCCCAGCGTTACGCGCTCAGCATGGCGCACAGCACTCGCTCCAGCGAGATCCGCTGCAGCCTTCAACCAGAACCGCAGTGCCTGAATGCTGATCACCGAGTGCTGAATGCTACTGCTCCAGCGCCTCATTCACATCCCGCACCAGGTTGCGTACGTAGTTGCGGCGGTTCAGCAAATCCACCATTTTGTCTCGCGCTTGCCTGCGCTCCTCCGGCGAGACGGCATCGCCGTGTTGCTCGCGCTCGATCAGCGTATCCCAGTTGCCCCAATATGCTTTCAAATCCCGTAAGTGGGCTTCATGTTTCTCTTCGAGCTTCAGCTTTTCCTTGCCGATTTCTTCAAGTAGGGCGGGATCGTCCTCGCCCATCTTTTTCTGCATTCGCAGCTCTTCCAGCTGCATGTTCAGTTCGAAGACTTCTTCCAGCAGGTCGGGCGGAACAATCTGCTTCTTGGCCTCGCCCGTATTGCGGGCTTTGTCGCTCGCGGCTTTCGATTGCTCTTCCAGTTCCACGCCTTCAATGCGCAGGAGATATTCGGTGCGTCGAACGGGATCCTTCAAGGTTCGATAAGCGTCATTGAGCAACGAACTTTGTTGCAGGCTCCATTCCTGTTCCATGCGGCTTCCCTGTGCGACCACATCCGGATGCAGCTTGCGGCTCAGCAGGTAGAAATCCTTCTCGAGGGCGGCAAGGTCGACATTCAACTTGCGCGGCAGTCCGAAGAATGTGAAGTAATCCACAGGAGTCGCGGGCTGAACCTTACCGCAAGCCTTGCAGAAATAGGCTGTGCGCATGGCGCCGCATGACCAGCAGGACTGGGTGACGTCCTGCGCAGGGGTTGATGTCGCGGTTTGGAATGAATTCGCCATTTACGTGTTTTTTTATAGAGATTGCGTCCTACCCAACCTCGGGGCTGAAGCCCAAACTGATTCTGGACGCTTCACGCGGCGCCTAAGCGCCGCTCTTCCACGGTGCCGCACACAGTGGTGAGTTCTTCCCTAGCCGCCTAAGACACATTCACCACGGCAGCTTCTCCCGTCACGTGGCCCAAGGCTCAGCCGGGCAGAAACGGTAGCGCCGTGGTGCAAATTACCGGGCGGGCGTTGACCCCCGCTGGCAGGCGGTTATGCGGAGAATGACGTTCCGCAGCCGCACGACTTGGTTGCCTGGGGATTTACAAATACGAATCCCTGCTGCATCAAGGTCTCCTGATAATCGAGGGTCATACCGTGCAGGTAGATGAACGATTTCGGATCCACGAAGACGCGTACGTCGCCGTATTGGAAGATGCGGTCGCGTTCGCGGGGCTGCGTGTCGAAACGGATGTTGTAGCTCAAGCCCGAGCATCCGCCCCCCTGCACGCCCAAACGCAATCCGCCCTGGTCAGCCGAGATGCCCTCTTTCGCCATGGCACCGCGCACCTTGGCTAGCGCTTTCTCAGTCACCTGGATGCTCCTGCCTGCAGGCGTTGTGGGGGTCGTCTTTTCTTCTGTTTGCGTGGTCATCTAAAACCTGCTTGGCTTGGGACAGCAACTAAAGCCGCACGTGATTGGCTACGCTGGCGGCATGCCCGAAGGCAATCTATCCACTACGAACGTGATTACAGGGCAAATCCGCCTGTACGAATCCGTCCGTGCCACTATTTCGCTTCGGCCGTAACCGGTTGTGCGGTTTGTTGTTTCTTCTTCCAATCGCCGATCGCCGCACGGATGGCATCTTCTGCCAGAACCGAGCAGTGGATCTTTACCGGCGGAAGCGAGAGCTCCTTCACGATGTCCATATTCTTGATCGAGAGAGCCTCGTCCACGGTCTTGCCCTTGACCCATTCGGTGGCCAGCGATGAAGATGCGATCGCAGAGCCGCAGCCGAACGTCTTGAACTTGGCGTCTTCAATGACGTTGGTGTCGCGGTTGACCTTGATTTGCAGCTTCATGACGTCTCCGCATTCGGGAGCGCCGACCAGGCCAGTACCCACGTCCGCGCTGCTTTTATCCATCGAGCCGACGTTTCGAGGATTGGAATAATGATCTAGAACCTTATCGCTGTATGACATTTGTTGGTCTCCTAAATTCCGTCACTTGAACCGTGGAGCGGTTTCAGCCGTCCCTACGGGACTTTGAATTCTTGTTCCTTCCGCTACCCAGAGCTGAAGCGCTAACCGGGCTTTATCCTTCCCGCTTTACTCGCCTGCCCACTTCACGTCTTTCAGGTTTATGCCCTCTTTTGCCATTTCGTAGAGGGGTGAAAGTTCGCGCAGGCGTTCGACGGTTTCGATGACCCGGTCAGCCACATAATCGACTTCGGCTTCGGTGTTGAAGCGGCCGAGTCCGAAGCGGATCGAGCTGTGAGCGAGATCGTCTCCCGTGCCCAAAGCCTTTAATACATAAGATGGCTCCAGCGTCGCGGAGGTGCAGGCGGATCCGCTCGAAACTGCTATGTCATTGATTCCCATCAGCAACGACTCACCTTCAACGTAGGCAAAACTAATGTTCAGATTGCCCGGCAGGCGATGCTCGCCGGAGCCATTGAGATAGACCTCGTCCAGGCGGCCCATGATGCGATCGCGCAGGCGATTGCGCAGGCCCGCCAGCTTGCAAGATTCCTGAGCCATCTCCTCCGAGGCAATGGCGCATGCCTTACCCAGTCCGACAATGCCGGGGACGTTGAGCGTGCCGGATCGCATGCCGCGTTCGTGTCCGCCGCCGTCGATAATGGCTGAAATCTGCACGCGTGGGCTCTTGCGGCGTACGTACAGGGCACCGACCCCCTTTGGCCCGTACATCTTGTGGGCGGAGATCGACATCACGTCGATGTTTTGCGTATTCACGTCAACCGGCACTTTGCCCACAGCCTGGGTTGCGTCGGTGTGGAAAATTATGCCCCGCTCGCGACACAGTTTGCCAACCTCGGCCACCGGCTGGAGCACGCCGATTTCATTGTTTGCGGCCATTATGGTAACCAGAATCGTCTTGTCGTCCATGGCGCGCTTGAGGTCATCGAGATTGACCAAGCCATCCTTCTGGACCGGCAAATAAGTCACACGATAGCCGTACTTCTCGAGGCGCTTACAGGTGTCGAGAACCGCCTTGTGTTCGGTAACGGCAGTGATAATGTGGTTGCCCTTCTCACGGTACATCTCGGCCACGCCCTTGATGGCAAGGTTGTCGCTCTCCGTGGCGCCAGAGGTGAAAATAATCTCTTTGGTGGTTGCACCAACGAGTTTGGCGACGCGTTCGCGGGCAGTCTCAACACCTTCCTCGCCGGCCCATCCAAAGGAGTGATTGCGGCTGGCGGCATTGCCGAATTTCTCCATGAAGAAGGGCAGCATTTCCTCCAACACCCGAGGGTCCATGGGGGTCGTGGCGTGGTTGTCCATGTAGATGGGCAGCTTCACACCCTTTGGGGCTGTGTGCTGAACGTCGCTTCGTGGAACGTCATTTCCGCGAACATCGTTTTGTCGAGCGTCGTTTTTCCGAACCTGGGGGACTTTTACTTCAGTGCTCATGATTGCTCTCTCCTGCTGCTATGAGATCTTGATGCTTGAAATATGGGCATGGAGTCAGGTTATCGTCACCAATTCCGCCGGTTTGGTCGCGCGGATTTCGACGGTTTCTGGTTCCTCTGTCATATGTGAAATCTTGATGCGCTTCAGCACTGCCTCGATACTCTCGTTCACTTTGCGCAGCGGCTCGCGGATTGTGCAACGATCTGTTTGATCGCACTCGCCGCGTACGGTCACGCACGAGGTAATAAAAAGAGGGCCTTCGATGGCTTGAATTACCTCGAAAGCGGAAATCGTGCGGCCTTCGCGGGCCAACGTGTACCCACCGTTCATCCCGTGTTGCGAGTGCAACAGCCCAGCTTTGACCAAGCGCTGCAGAATCTTTGCCAACGCCTCAAGCGGGATGCCGTATGAATCGGCAACATCTTTGGCGCTGCAGGCTCCTTCGTTCGCGTGCTCAGCCAAATGCTTCATGGCCATCAGCGCATAGTCAGCTTTTTTCGTTAGTTTCAGCATCCGACAACCTCAGCCGACACAATCCGACCACTTCGGTCGGATAAAAATCCGACCTTTTCAGTCGTAATTAATTCTACGCCCTTCCGGTCGTATAGAGCAAGCGCCCACAGCGAATGGCAAACCATCGAGTCTGAATGGTAACTATCGCAGATTGAATGGCTTAGGGTCTTCCGGTGTTGTTCTAAGAGATACTTGCCGACCTGAGTTTCCACGAAGCCCTCAATGGCGTTCGGGTGGCACAAAGAATTTTACACAGTTCTCACCCAGAAGGACTTGACAAGCGAAGAACCCGTTCTACAATACCGGGAAATTCCTGCGAAACTGTGTCCCTCCTCCCAGGAGGGCAACACTTCCGGATTTATGACTTCAAAGCCGCCCTTGAACATTCCCAACGAAAGCAACCAGCAGCCCTGCAAGCACCCGCGCGTGCAGATTGTGAGCCGCGAAGATGACGCCGAGTTCGTCGAATGCCTGGAATGCGGCGACATTTTCGAGTCCAGCGAATTTGAGGACATGAGCATCGAAGAGCGCACTCAGGGCGGCGAGTTGTAATCCGCAAGTACCCCGAATGACGAACGTAACCCTCCTGTGTCTTTGGACCTTGTGCCGCAAGAACCACATTGGTAATCTCCGGGCCGGGAGTGTGTGCACTCTTCCCCAGAAAATATGTCAATCCTAGCCCTCGTGGTTGATGATTCCATGCTGATCCGGTACACCGTGTGCCGCTTTCTGGAGGAACGCGGATTTGCGGTGGAGTCGGCCACGAATGGAGTGGAGGCATTGCAAGTTCTCGCGCGCGTGCAACCTGACCTGATCATTACCGATGTGAAAATGCCCCGAATGTCGGGCACCGAATTGATCAGTGCGCTCAAGAGTAAGCCCGAGACAGCAAAGATCCCCATCATAATTGTGGCTGGGCGGGGCAGTGGCTTCGATACATCAGAAAAACGTGCCGATTTCGCCATTTATAAAGATATTGACATCGAAAGCCAGTTGCAAAAAGGGTTGGAGAAAGTCCTCGGCAAAGCCAGCCGCAAGAAGAGCGCGGGGAAATAGTGGATGCTTTCCGCTGTTAGCTCTCAGCCTTTAGCTCTTTGGCCTTCAGCTCACTTGCGACCAGCCTGGTTGCGGCATGAAGGGGTGGAGCTCGCCTTGAAGTTCGAAAGTAAAAACTCTTTCATCGCAACGCCATTCCTGCTTCTGCTGAAAAGTCCGTGGGGGCAAGGTCCTTCGCCAGGAACTTTGGATAGGCCGCGGCGGCGATCATAGCCGCGTTGTCGGTAGAAAGCGGACGGGAAGGGAAATAGACAGGCAGGCCGTCCCTAGAGGCCTGCCTGTCGAAGCGCTCGCGCAATTCGTTGTTCGCGGCGACCCCACCGGTCACGAGCAGAGTTGCAACATCATAAGTCCGGGCGGCCGCCAGGGTTTTGCTTACCAGATCTTCGACGACGGCATGCTGGAAGGAAGCCACGAGGTTCAGAGTTTGTTTGTCGCAGTGCGCAAGATAGTCGTCGATGGTGGGTTTCGAGATCTTTACCAGAACTCGACGGCGGCCCTCGATGGACGCTTGCAGATTGTGAGTCTCAACGTAGCGCAGGACCGCCGTCTTGATGCCGCTGTAGGAGAAATCGAAACGCGGACGATCGTGATTGCCGCTTTTCCCGGAAGCGGCCCCGTCGCGACGGTCGCGATGTTTGATTTGGGCCGCAGGAAACTTCACCGCTCTGAAATCGCCGTGCGGGGCGAGTCGGTCGATCAGGGGACCTCCGGGATATCCGAGGCCGAGCAGCTTGGCGACTTTGTCGAAGGCTTCGCCGGCAGCGTCGTCGCGGGTGCGGCCGATATTCTCGTACGTCCAGCCTTCGTTCTCCGGCTCCGCCAGATACAAGTGCGTATGGCCGCCTGAGACCACGAGTGCAAGCACGGGAAACTGCATCTGGTAATTGCCTTTTTGCCTCTCCTCGAGCAGCACGGCGTGAATGTGTCCTTCCAGGTGATTGACGGCGATCAGCGGCTTATCGAGCGCGAATGCCAATGCTTTGGCATAACTAATGCCGACTAATAGAGCGCCGGCCAGACCGGGGCCTTGCGTAACGGCAATGGCGTCCAGTGACTGATAGGAGTGTTTCGCCTCAGCGAGCGCCCGACGTACCACGGGGACGATGGCACGGAGGTGCTCGCGCGAGGCGAGCTCCGGCACGACACCGCCGTAGGGTTGGTGGACGGCCATCTGAGAGGCAACGACGTTGGAGATGACTTCAGCGCCCGAGCGCACAACGGCGGCGGCGGTCTCGTCGCAGGAACTCTCGATGCCTAGGATGAAGACCTCGGGCATAACCCCTATATTATCTGCTAAGGAGTTCTTTGGCCGCCGTGCTCAAGGATTTTGCCAGCTCGATTGTGCGTACCCTGCGCGAACATGACCACAAAGCTTATCTCGTGGGCGGATGTGTGCGCGACTTGTTGTTGGGACGCGAGCCTGCGGACTACGACGTGGCCACCAGCGCCACGCCCCTCCAAGTGATGGAGATTTTTCCGGAGACGTTTGCGGTCGGGGCGCAGTTTGGCGTGGTGTTGGTGCCGCTGCCGGCGAAAGACGTTGCACGCAACGTCGCTACGAAAAATTCTGATCGTGGAGACGTAGCTGCTTGCGCCCCGCCCGAAGCATCTGTTGTAGAAGTCGCCACTTTCCGCAGCGATATTGGTTATTCGGACGGACGACACCCGGATGAGGTGCGTTTCAGTGAGGATCCGCGCGAAGACGTCGCCCGGCGCGACTTCACGATCAACGGGATGCTGCTCGATCCGTTGACCGACGAAGTGCTTGATTTCGTGGGCGGGCGAAAGGATCTTGAGAGCAAGATCATCCGCGCGATCGGCGATCCAGAGAGGCGCGCCGCCGAAGATAAATTGCGCATGCTGCGTGCCCTGCGTTTTGCGGCACGTTTCGGATATTCGATCGAACCGTCTACATGGGCAGCGATCCAAAAGCTGGCCCCCGAGATTCACATTGTTTCGCGAGAACGCGTGCGCGATGAGCTGACTAAGATGCTTACCGAGGGGCATGCTCGGAACGCATTCCTGCTCCTCGATGCGAGCGGCCTGTTACGTGAAATCCTGCCTGAGATTTCCGCGATGAAGGGCGTCGCGCAGCCTCCGCAGTTTCATCCCGAGGGTGACGTGTTTGTGCATACGCTGCTGCTGCTGGAGCATCTGCCGCACCCCTGCCCTCCCACGCTGGCTTGGGGGGCGCTGCTGCACGATGTGGGCAAACCGGCGACGTTTCGCGTGGCGCCGGACCGCATTCGTTTCGACGGGCATGTGGATGTTGGGGTGAAGATGGCGGAAGAAATTTGTCGTCGCCTCCGTCTTTCAGGCGACGATACCCAGCAGATTTCGGCGTTGGTGGATCACCACATGCGTTTGGGGCAGGCCACACGTATGAGCGAATCCACGCTCAAGAAATTTCTACGCATGCCCCACTTCGAAGAGCATCTGGCTTTGCATCGCGCTGACTGCCTGGCCAGCCACGGGGGTTTGGATTCGTACGAATTCGTCCAAAAGAAGCTTTCGGAGATTCCGCCGGAAAAGATGCGGCCGCCGCGATTGGTGAGTGGCGAAGATCTGATCTCAGCCGGATATTCACCCGGACCTGAATTTCGTAAGATCTTGGATGCCGTAGAGAATGCACAGCTCGAGGGGGACCTGTCTTCGCGACAGGCAGCGATGGAGTTCGTGCGGCGAGAATTTCCACTCTAAAGGGGTGATTTCCACCGGCATCCACCTCACCGGCGGAGTGCTAGAATCGAAAGCCGCGGCAGGATCTTGGTGGTGGAGAATCATGAGGTTTGTTTCGAGAAACGTAGAGTTGGAGCAGGCAGGCACCCGCCTGGAGGGGGTTGTGGCTGGGTCCATGCGGCGAGTCCCACGCAATGAGGCGCCCGTATTGGCTTGGCCGTTAGTATGTGGTTCGGCTGTGGCGGAGCGCACACGGGCGGTTACTTTTGCAACGGGAATCTTGCGCGTCGAGGTTGCGGATACGGGATGGAAGCGCGAGTTGCAAGCATTGGCTCCGCGGTATGTGGCGATGATCAATCGATATGCGGGGCAGACTGTGTCCCGAATTGAATTTGTCGTGGTTGCGCCTGACCCGGTTGCGCATGAGGCGGGCGCGGGCACCCGCTCCAGATGAGACCATGCGGGCATCGCTCCATCTAACACTGGAATCAGATGATGAAAGTCGCGGAGAAGGATGTCGCCTACGTTGCCGGCTTGGCCAATCTGGAACTCACGCAGGAAGAACAGGCAGGCATGGTGCGAGACTTGAACTCGATTCTTCAGTACGTCGACCGGCTCAATGAACTGGACACCTCGAACGTGGAGCCGATGGCTCAGGTCTCCGACCGCTATGGCGTGGACGGATCGAAGCCGGGAACCGAGCGATTCTCCTATGCCAGCCGGGAAGATATTCCAGAAGGGTTGCGCAAGTCGTTGCCCCGCGAAGAAGCGCTGGCAAATGCTCCGGATTCCGACGGGGTGTTCTTCAAAGTTCCAAAGGTGATTGAAAGATAAAATAAAAAAGATAAGCGCGAAGGATAGAAGTCCGGGCGCCGGATTATCGATTCGGTCCGGCTCTCCTCCCGCGTCCTCAATTCTGACTGCTGCCTCGATGGACCTAACCTCACTCACCATTGACGTCGCGCGGTCTGTCGTACAGCAACGCCGGACTTCGGCGCGCGCACTGGCAGAAGCGCACTATGCCCGCATCCAGAAAGAAGACGGACAAGTTGGTGCGTTTCTCACGCTCTCGAAAGAGCGTGCGCTGAAGCAAGCGGATCGCATCGATCGAATGGCCGCGGAGGGAAAGCCCCTGCCGGCGCTGGGCGGCGTTCCGGTGGGCATCAAAGACGTGATGGTCACGCGCGGCGTGCGCACGACCGCGGGATCGAAGATTCTTGCCAATTACATTCCTCCTTATGACTGCACGGCAGTTGCGCGCATGGAAGCCGCAGGCGCCGTAGTGCTGGGCAAGATGAACTGCGACGAGTTTGCCATGGGATCATCGAACGAGAATTCAGCGTTTCACCCGGTACGCAATCCTCGTGATCTGTCCCGCGTGCCGGGAGGTTCATCCGGAGGGGCAGCAGCGGCGGTAGCGGCAGACATGGCCGTGGTCACACTGGGCTCGGACACAGGAGGATCGATCCGGCAGCCTGCGTCCTTTTGTGGAGTGGTAGGTCTGATGCCGACTTACGGCAGGGTTTCGCGCAACGGACTGATCGCCTTTGCCTCGTCGCTTGATCACATTGGACCACTGGCGAAGACGGTAAAAGACGCGGCAATTGTGCTGCGCACCATCGCCGGACGCGATCCCATGGACTCAACATCGGCTGATTTGCCGGTACCCGATTACGTTGCCGAGCTCGCCAAGCCGGTGCGTGGACTAAAGCTCGGAGTTGCCAAAGAGTATTTTGGCGAGGGATTGGATAACGCAGTTGGTCAGGCGGTCGAGGCGGCGATTGACAAGCTAAAGCGTCTGGGCTGCGAAATCGTGGCGGTTTCATTGCCGCATACGCCGTACGCAATTCCGACTTACTACTTGGTGGCCACGGCGGAAGCGTCGTCGAATCTGGCGCGCTACGATGGCGTACGCTACAGTTACCGCGCGCCGGGGGTGAAATCGCTTGCGGAGATGTACCGGCGCAGCCGCGGTGAAGGATTCGGCGCCGAGGTCAAGCGGCGCATCATGCTTGGCACCTACGCTCTGAGTGCTGGCTACTACGACGCGTACTACTTGAAAGCACAAAGGGTGCGCACGCTACTGGTGCGCGATTTCGAAGAGGCCTTCACGAAAGTGGATGCGATAGTCACCCCGACGAGTCCGACGGCGGCTTTCCGCCTGGGCGAGAAGTCGAATGATCCTTTGGCGATGTATCTCGCGGACGTCTACACGGTGACGGCGGATCTGGCAGGAATTCCGGGAATTTCAGTCCCTTGTGGCGAGACGAAAGAAAAGTTGCCAATTGGCCTGCAGATTCTGGGCAGGCATTTCGACGAAGCCACCATTCTGCGGGTGGCGCATGCCTACGAGCAGGCGGCGTAGCCAATCAGAGTGCCCGATAGTAACTGTCTCCTAAGCAGGCACGGCAGAACGCCGCGCCGTCGCGCCATACTTCGCGCCGAAAATTAATTCCTTCACCGCATTGCGCACATACCACTCGCTCTCCCTTATATCCGGGAAATTCCTCAGGCGGTAAGTCAACTTTCACCCACTGCGTGGTAAACAGATCGTCATCTGAGATTTCGCGGTAGGCCAACATCTGTTGCTGATTCTTGTCCGCAAGTTCCGGATGCATCTGTCGGGCCAGCGTCTTGGAAGATTCTTTGGCGGCGACACGGACGGCCTGGTTGGTGCCTACGTCGACGAACGTGGCTGCAACTTTTCCCCAGTCGCGAAACTTCAGAGCCCGCTTGCCGAGCCGGCAACCGGTGACCACAGCAACGGCGTCGGTGGCGCAACGGTCGATCTCGACAAAGGTGACTAAACGCTTGCGGTCTTTTCCGTCAGGGTCGTCAATGCCGAGTTTAGCCAAGCCCAACATGGCGAGTCGCACGCCGAGAACCTGTCCGGCGCAGAGGTGGCCGTGAGCTTGCTCGGCCTGTCTGAGGTATTCGTCGAGGGATTTCATAAAAGCAGCTGTCAGCTATCAGCCCTCAGCTTAACACTCCCGGAGCTGGTGTTCTGCGCTGGAAACCGGGTCACTTTCGGCGCCAGCGCACCCTGTCTTTGGTGTTCTCAATGACAATCCCGGCAGCTGTGAGTTCCGCACGCAATGTGTCCGAGACTTTGAAGTCTCGTGCACGGCGAGCGGTCTCCATCTGCGCAATCTTCTCTTCGATGTCTGCGTCGAAGAGTTGGCCAGACTGCACGGCTTCGCGCAGTTCGGGACTGATGTCTTTCTCGTGCCCTTCCGTCAGTGCCCAATCGAAGACTTGCTTCATCTTGGAGCCGTCATCATCTTTGAGCACGGCGAAGATTTCATCGAACTGGGCGAGTGCCTCGAGCAGCGCTGGGACGTCGCCCTTCTTAATCACTTTCGCATCAAGCGCAGAATTGACGCGACGTACCATCTCGAAAATAGCCGCCTGCGCCTGCGCGGTATTGAGATCGTCGTCGAGCGCGGCCCTCATGCGGTCGATGGTCTCGTCGGCAAGCGCTTGTATCTCGTCCCCGGAGCCGTCAGTAAAATGACCTTCGGTCAAGCGGACGTAGAAGTTGCGCAAGCGCTCGACAGAAACCGAGGCTTGTTTCAGGCCATCGAAGGTGAAATTCAACTGATTGCGATAAGGAACAGAAGCGAGCAGGTATCGGATCGAGGACGGTTTGTGCCCCTTCAGCACCAAGTCGCGCAAGGTAAAGAAGTTGCCTATGCTCTTCGACATCTTCTCGCCTTCGACCAGCAGGAACCGCGCGTGAAACCAGAAACGGGCGAAGGTCTTCCCCGTGAGTGACTCCGACTGCGCGATTTCGTTTTCGTGATGGGGAAAGATGAGGTCTTCGCCTCCAGCGTGCAGGTCGAAGGTTTCGCCCAACGCATTCATCGACATCACCGAGCACTCCAAGTGCCAGCCCGGCCTGCCGCGGCCGATCGAGGTATCCCAGGAGGATTCTCCAGGTTTGGGGGCTTTCCAGAGGGCGAAGTCGCGAGCGCTGTCTTTATCGTATTCGTCGACGTCGACGCGCGCGCCGTCGAGCATTCCGCTGAAGTCTTTCTTAGAAAGCCGCCCATACTGTGGGAATTTCGCGATGCGAAAGTAATAGGAGCCGTCTTCAGCGCGGTAGGCGAAGCCCTTTTCGACGAGTTTGGCCACGAACTCCGCCATCTCCGGGATGTGCTCCGTGGCCCGTACCAGAGTCGGCGGTTCGATGCCGATCATGGTGGCGTCTTCCAGGAATGCCTTTTCATATTTCGCCGTGTATTGCTGAACCGTCACGCCATCGCGAGCAGCGTTGCGGATGATTTTGTCGTCCACGTCGGTGATGTTCATGACGTGATTTACCTCGTAACCGCTCTGCCGCAAAACCCGGCGCAGAATGTCGATCGCGATAAATGTCCGGAAGTTGCCGATATGACCGTAGTCGTAGACAGTGGGTCCGCACGCGTACATGCGGACTTCGTTATCGCGCAGAGGACGAAACTCCTCCACGCTCGCAGACATGGTGTTGTAAAGGCTCAGGGCCATAGGGAGATCGAGCCGCAATGACGAATCTACGATTCTAGGGGGACGCGCGAAAGGGGGTCAAATTTTGCAAAACTGTGGATGAAAAGCTGATTCACTTTGGCGCCGTCGTGGCGGTTGCACTTGCCTGAGGATGAGCGCGCAAGCGCTGTTGTACCAGCAACACGTAATGGATTGCCGAAATAATCGTGAAAATGAAGGTGGCACGCAGGGATACGGTTCGCGCGATCCATACCCAGCGCAGGGGCCGCACTTGAAAGAGCAAGACAAAAAAGACGGCGGCGATCTGGCAGAAGGTATTCGCTTTTCCGAAAATACTGGGACTGAAGTTTCTTAGTCCGGCGATTGCAAAAAGCACAGCGCTGGCGGCGAGGATGGAAATATCGCGGCTGAAAACCACGACTGAGAATTTCCAGGGGATTTTGTGCAGAATGGAAAGTACAAGAAACATCGTGCTCAGCAGGAGTTTGTCGGCTATGGGGTCGAGATATTGACCGAGCAAAGTTTGCTGATGAAGCCTGCGGGCAAGAAGCCCGTCGAGGCCATCGCTGAAGCCTGCGATTACGAAGACGATAAGGGCCCAGAGATAGCGGCCTTCGACCAAATGGATCACGATGAACGGCAAGAAAATCATTCGTAGCAGCGTGAGCTGATTGGGTGCTGTCAAGATTTGCGAAAGTCTCACGCCGGTTCCTTGTCCACCGATGATTCGGCCGGGGCTGCATCGCGGCGATTCACGATCTGATTGGCGCCTGTGGAAGGCAAGAAAGTGGAAGGTTCCTGGCCGGTTTTGGCGGCGAAGCGCTGGGAAAGAGATGGAAGGTTTCCATCGGGAACGTCGAGGTCGATTCGCTCGATGCGATGCATGGGAAAGAAAACGACGGCTGGCGTGAACGGCTCACCGTCTTTCACCATCACCACCAGGTCTTCAAAAGATGCCAGTTCAATGCCGCTCAGGCTCAGGCCCTCGGGAGTCAGCGCAAGGATCATGCCCCAAAATTTTTCCCGGGGAGCGGACAGCGTTAGGACGACGATCGCTCCCGGTGCGAAGGGCACGCGAACTCGGGTGGCATCTTTTTCCACGCCTTCGATTGTCGCTGCGGAACGGCAGCTTTGCAACCGGTTCAGCCGCCGAAATGGGATTTACCCCTGCTGGCGACGGCTCGAAAAAGGCAGCTCCCCACCCCAGCGCCTTTAGCTGCGGAATTGGCAAACCTCACTGAGGGTCAAGCCCTATTGGTTACTCCTGCGGGGAAATTGTGCAGTAGCTAGATCGAGTTCCAGTCTTGACCTCGAATTACGCGGCGGCGATGGCTAGGTCTGCACGTCGACCGAAGCCGGCGGCCAGTAGCACCGTGATAAAATCTCTGGTGAACAGCGCGGCATACCCGCGAACGGGTTTGGTATGCGGTTGGCAAAAAAATAATGTAGGCGCGTAGCTCAGCCAGTTAGAGCGCTACCTCGACACGCTTCTGTGGTTCCACACTGCCAACAACTTAGAGACCTTTGGGGACTGCCCCAGTACGCTCAAGTACGGCCAAGACGGGCTTATTACCCCTGATTTACCGGTGTGATTTTCCTGCTCTCCGGTCGCAGGCTGGCGATCGATTGTGCCGTACTCATACAGTCGGTAACCTGTCAGTTTCACCTTTTTCATTCTGTTGCAACCTCCATACTGCGGGATCAAGGCAGTACTCGCCAAATTGAGGCAACCGACTATTAGAATGGGGGATTATTTTCCAGGTTGAGCTACTGCTTCGCGCGCCTGTTGCAGCACAACTTGAGCTCCAATCCTGAGGCAGGACGTATCGTTGGTACAGAACAACACATCTACGCCGGCCTTGACCCAGAACTTGAAGTCCGAAGGCATAGAACCCACAGCAACGAGTTTTCCGTGCTGCTTCGCCGTCCGAATCACCAACTCCCCGGATTCCTGCACTCGCGTGTGACCAGTCTGCCCTGGCACCCCAAGACTCGCCGCGAGATCCGAAGGTCCGATGAAGATATCTACGCCGGGTACCCGGCAAATCTCTTCCAGGTTAGCGAGCGCGTGGGTCGTTTCTATCTGAGCCATAAGACACAGTTCATCATTGAGTTTCTGCTGTTCAGCAGGAACATTTGACACCGTCCCATACTTCGCGGCTAATCGCCATTCCTTTTGCCGGATCGTAACTACCGGCGACGTGGGACCACTTCTTGAGAGGGAGCTGAGACTTCGAAACCAGGGACCACCATTGCCCCCCGACCGCGACTTTTAATCCGATGTGGCCGAAAGAATCGATGCCAAAAGGGTAGCCCGCTTGTTCTTCTCGTCGCTGCTCCACAATCCGCAACTGGCTTCTTTTAACGGCATGAGCTCCAATTCCCAACGTCTCGACAAGCGCGAGTTGATCAAGCGACAGCAAGTCTGATTTGTGCAATAGCTCAATCGCGACGCCCAAAAATCCCTGCATGCCTCCATCGACATGTACACCGAGCAGCCGCAGCTGTTCGCAGCAGTTCGTTCGTCCCACTTTGCAAGTGCGGCATTTGCCGCAACTGATATACGGTTCGATGGCGCATCGATCCCCGGGCGGAGTCCTCGCGCATTCTCGGGCACTTCCACTACTTCGCCCGCAAGTTCGTGACCCAGTACACGTGGGTATGTGTATATGGGGTGCCTTCCGGCAAGAGCATGGAAATCGCTTCCACAAACCCCAACTCGATGAACGCGGGTGAAGAGGCGCTAGTGGTTGGCGGCGGCCCCATCGGACTTGCGGCGTGTCAGTTCGCCGAGGCCGTCGGGGCGAAAGTGGCAGTCATAGAAATCAACGATTGGCGCAGACACTTTGCACACAAATTGGGTGTAGAAACCCTGACTACTCCCGATGGAAGATTAGCTGACGTGGTATTGGACGCTACGGGTAGTGCGACTGCTATGGCACGTAGTTTGGATTATGTGGCTCCTGGAGGGCGGCTTGTTTTCGTGGGCTTAACGCGTGATCCGGTACGAATCGATGATGCGCTGCTACACCGTCGCGAAATCACGATTTATGCCAGCCGAAACAGTTGCGGTCAGTTCCCATCCATTATCCGCATGCTTGAAGAAAGAAAGATCAATATCGATCCTTGGATTACTGATCGACTCACTCTTGACGAAGTGCCCGCGCGGTTCAAAGAGCTCTCCGAAAAAGTTGGGATGATGAAAGCGGTCGTGGAAGTACAAGAGAGCGATGGGTAGAATGCAAGCCGGGTTCGAGTTTCAATATGGAACTCGCCGGTTTGCAGACAATTCAGTACTCGGTGTCCAGCATTGAGTGCTACGAAGCAGAAGCGCTGCGGTTGTAA
>WNGL01004488.1_pt1 | contig 16751 bp, 19 predicted proteins | sample 5400591 | NCBI WGS metagenome assembly WNGL01 (sample SAMN13153377, study PRJNA577476) | soil metagenome | isolation source: 80 cm soil or saprolite under Garry oak tree replicate 1 | place: USA:California | collected 2016-06-15
CGCCCGCTGCCTGCGCCGCTCGTCATCCACTGGGACGCCTGGACCCGCCGCCACCAGGCCCGCGCACGCTGGTTCCACCAGCGCGCACGGCTAAAACGGGACTACACCCTGGTCAGCTAGCAAAGTGCGGCTGCCGTACCAGGCCGCCAGGTCCGCGTGCACCCGCCGGTACCCGTACGTCCCATCCGAATCCTCGAAGGACTTCCTCACGTACAGCGCGAGTTCCCCTCGCCTTTTCGCCGCCGCTGATTCCGGCGCATTCCGCCAGTCATAGAACCCGGACCGCGAGACCTCCATCCACCTGCACATTTTCACGATCGACGGCACGTACTGCTCATCTGATTCCTGGTAAGCCGCATACTCCGCGTCGATGAACTCGAACTTGTCGGTCACCGATGGTCGCGGGCGAAGTATGCCGCGGCTTTTTTCAGGAACTCGAGCTCCATTTTCTGTTCCCGCGTTTCCCGCTCGAGCTCGCGCAGCCGCGCACGCTCATTCACGGTCAGCGGCGGCTCTTCGCCGGCATGCTCACGGCGGTAGGCGGCCACCCAGTTACCGAGGGTGCCTTCGTTAATACCGAGCTCCTTCGCCACGCGGGCAATCGGACGCGAGGTCTCGATCACCATCTTCACGGCTTCCTCCTTGAATTCGGGAGAGAAGCTCTTCTTCGGTCGAGGCAATTACTTCACCTTTCCAGACGTCCATCCTATTGGATGGACTGTCCGGAAGCTTCGGGGCACCCCAGTCATCGTCGGATCGTGGAACTCACCGCAGGCCGCCATGACGGCCCGAGGTCCGGGGACCAGGAAGGCTCCAGGTGATGACTGCCTCTGCGGGAAGGGCTTCATCTGCCGGGCCTACAGCCCGATCCACGGTTGGTTCCTCGGCTGCACCCAGTTCAGGGTCACCGGATGCCGACATGCCTGGACGATCGACGGCAGGAGACTGCCGAGGAATTAGAAATCATGCGCCGCTGGCGCGGCGCTGCCGTGGGATCCGAAAACCGGGTCCCGCGCCGCTGGCGCGTGCGGATCGTAGCTGGCCGGGGTCTTCGGTGGTGGACGGGTGGCGGCGGGCTGGGCATTAGGTGCACAGTGGTGCTGGCGCGCCGCCTGCCGTCACCGACCGCCTATGGACCGTTCGAGGCCGTGAATTAGATTGCTGCCGGAGCCCCGTGCCGGGTAACCCCCGTTGCTGCTGCGTGCGCGTGTGTCAGTCTCCTGTACTGATTCCGGGGCTCTGGCGGGCGGCGCGCCTGTTCCCATCCGCAGGGGGGTGCCGCTGCAGGAGGTGGCCAGGCGCATGATGGTGCGGTACGAGCGCGTCGCCGGGCCGGCCGGCACCAGCATGCCGCCACCGTGGCCCGCTCGATCGCCAACCCGGACTGGCAGGCGCAGACGCTGGCGACGGTGGCCGAGGCGCTGGCGGCGAGGGGAGAAACGAGACAGGCGTGCCACGTGGCTTCGGTGGCGTGCCGTCGGACGGTGGACAATGGCGCTGGTGCCGGTGTTGTCGCTGGAACCGTCGGCGATCAGAGTGCCCACCGACCCGTAATGGAGGCAGCCGCAGCCGCAGGACAGACGTAGTTGCCTGGTAGTCAGGTCCCAAGCGGCAGACGTGAAGCTACCCCCCAATATGGTCGGCGGCGAGAAGTTAAGCTGTGCCGACTGTTCGGGTACCGCACTAGGTGATGCAAGTCACGATGCATTTTCTTAATTGGCGCATGCGGCGGCTGCTCGCTGCGGGCCTGCTCCCGGAGCGGGCCGGGCAGCCTGTCAAGGCCCTGGTGCACGTCTCGCTGGCCGACCTGATGCTGATCGACGGCAGCTCCGCCCTGATGGACGAGTGGATCGCCGGAGTCCGCGCCCAGTGGGCCGCCGCCCGCGCCGCCGCGTCCCAGGGCGGCAGCGACGGCGGCGTGTGGCTGGACGGGGACGGCGCCCGCTCGTTTACCTGCGACGCGTCGGTCACCCCGGTGGTGACAGGAGAGGTGAACCCGGCGGCGCTGGAGGACCTGATCCGGCTGTGCGCCGAACTGGACAAGCGCCGCCGCGCCAAGGACAGCAGCCGCGCCGTCGGCAGCACCGCCCCGGATGGCGAGGACGCACTCGAGCAGGCGATCATCGGCAAGGCCGTGGACCTGCTGAGCGGCCCCGGCGGGCTCGCCTCGTTCCTGCGCCGCCGGCAGCTAGGGGCGCGCCTTGGCGGGCCGAGCCTGCCGCTGGACGTGGGCGTCTCCCGGGATATCCCGGCGGCGATCCGCCGGGCGGTGATCCTGCGGGACCAGCACTGCCGGTTCCCCGGCGGCTGCGACCAGCCCGCCTCGGGCTGCGAGGTCCACCACCTGCGGCACCGCAAGGACGGCGGGCCGACCAGCGTGACCGACTGCGCCCCGTTCTGTTTCTTCCACCATCACGTGGTCATCCACCAGTGGGGCTGGACCGTCGTCCTGAACCCTGACGGCACGACCACCGCGTGGAACAAGGACAAGACCAAGATCATCCACAGCCACGGTCCACCCGCCAGACCCGGGTAATCGCCGGGGCAGCCCTGGCCGCAGGCGCGGTCAGCGGCGGCGTGAGTTTTCGGAGGGCTGGGGCTGCCGGGTCAGGCGTGGTGTTCGAGGACCCGGGTGAGCAGGCAGATCAGCTGCTGGCGTTCGGCAGGTGAGAGCGGAGCGAGCAGCTCGTTCTGGACGTCGCCCAGGAGCTCCTCCAGCCGCCGGAGGTGGGCGGTGCCCGCCGGGGTGATGGTAATGATGTTGCGGCGGCCGTCGGCGGGGTCAGGGGAGCGGTCGGCCAGGCCGCGGCCGACCAGCTCATTGACCGCCGCCACGATGTCGCTGCGGTCCATCCCGGTGCGGCGTCCCAGCCTCGCCTGGCTGGCAGGCCCGAACTCCTGCAGCGCGGCAAGCAGGCGGTAGTGATACCCGCGCGAGCCGGCGGTGGCGAGCTCGCCGGTGAGCAGCCGGTGTGCCACCCGTGCGACCTCGCTGACCAGCCAGCTCGGCTTCTGCGTCAGCACGGCTGGCTTGGCGTCGTCGGCAGCGGTCACACTCGTAAGCCTACCCATTTGTTGGGTAAACCAATGAAATAATGTTGGCCACGCCAACGTTGGACATGCCAACGACCTCGTCGCATCGGGTACGAGGACCAAGCTAAGGAGACAGGCGATGTCCACCTACCCCATTCTCAGCACCCGCGTCATCGGCCAGGCCGAGAAGACCCTCAACGCGATCCTCGGCCGGCAGCTGGCCGGGACCGGCCTGACCGAGCCCCAGTGGGTGATCCTGACCCTGGCCGTCACCGGCGGCGGAGGAGCCGAGCGTGACCGTTTCACCAGCATGGTGGCTGACGCGCTGAAGATCAGCGAGGCGGAGGCGGAGGTACGCGTCGGCGACATGGTCACCGCGCAGCAGCTGACGATCACCGGCCAAGGCTCGGCGGTCACGGTCACCGGCACCGCCGGGCAATTGCACAGCCGGATCCGCACCGCCGTCACCGAAATCACCCAGCGGCTGTGGGGCGACCTGCCCGCCGGGGACCTGGCCACCGCAGGCCGTGTCCTGGCCATCATCACCGAGCGGGCCAACGCCGAATTGGCCCGCTAGGTGCCAGGACTCGCGAGCATTTCCCTCGCGGATCGGCAAACGCGCATGGCCGAGAGATCCTCAACGGCCAGGGTTACCGCGCGGGCCCGAAGAACGTGGATCGCCGTGGCCAGCGCCCCCGCCAGAGCTATATGAAACAAACGCTCAGATATTCGTAATTTGGATAAACTAAAATTGTAGCTTCAGAACCCGGGAGCCCTGGTGACGACGGTGGCGCGGTTGCGGGCGCTGGTGACGGTGGCGGACGCGGGGTCGGTGCGGGAGGCGGCCCGGCGGCTCACGGTCACCGAGTCGGCCGTGTCCGCGGCCCTGTCCGCGCTGGCGCGCGAGGTCAGGGTGCCGCTGGTCGAGCGGGACGGCCGGGGCCTGCGCCTGACCGCCTCCGGCCAGGCGTACTCGGTCTACGCGCGGGCCATCCTCGGTCTGCACGACGAGGGGCTCGCCGCCGCCAGGGGTGACCGCGACCCGGAGCGCGGCCGGGTGCGGGTCGCCGCGACGGCCACCGCCGGGGAGTACCTGCTGCCGGCCGTGCTGGCCTCGTTCCTGTCCCACCACCCCGGCGTCGACCTGCGCCTCGAGGTGGGCAGCAGCGAGCGGCTCTGGGGGCTGTTCGCCGCGCACGAGGCCGACCTGGTGATCGGCGGCCAGCCGCCGGGCCACATCGGCGACGCCCTCACCCGCGCCATGAGGCCGAACCGGCTCGTCGTGGTCGCGGCTCCCGGCGTCGCCGCGGACTTCGACATCGGCCGCACCAGGTGGCTGCAGCGCGAGGCCGGATCGGGCACAAGGGCCGCCGGCCAGGCCCTGCTCGGCGGCCTGGACGCCGACCCGCCCCGGCTCACCCTGGGTTCCGGAGGGGCCGTGGTCGCGGGCGCGGCGGCCGGTCTCGGCGCGACCCTGGTGTCCAGGGACGCGGTGTCGCGGCAGCTTCGTCACGGCGAGCTCACAGAGGTCCCGGTACCCGGCACGCCGCTGCGGCGCCCGTGGCACGCGGTGACCCATGGCCGCCAGCCCGGCGCCACGGCGCTGCTCGTGCGGCACCTGCTCGACCGCGAGGGATGGCGGCCGCCCGGACCTGGGGCACGCACCCGGCCCGTTCGGGATGATTGAACTTTTGATTAAGTATCAAGTAAAACACTTGATTGATATTTGAATCTTAACCGGGTCACCATCGGTATTGACGACCGATGGGAGACCAGCATGACGAACCGCTGGAGCGCCGGGGTGCTTCATTACGCCGAGATGGGCTACTGGCAGCCGGACTATGTGCCGAAGCCGTCCGACGTGCTCGCCGCCTTCCGGGTCACGCCGCAGGCCGGGGTGCCGCCCGAGGAAGCCGGCGCCGCCGTCGCTGGCGAGTCGAGCACCGCTACCTGGACGGTGGTGTGGACCGACCGGCTCACCGCGTACGACCACTACCAGGCCAAGTGCTACCAGGTCGACCCGGTCCCCGGCCGCGAGGACCAGTACATCGCCCGCATCGCCTACGACCTCGACCTGTTCGAGGAGGGCTCGATCGCGAACCTGTCCAGCAGCATCATCGGCAACGTGTTCGGGTTCAAGGCCCTCAGGGCGCTGCGCCTGGAAGACATGCGCATCCCGCCGCACTACGCCAAGACCTTCCAGGGGCCGGCGCACGGGATCGTGATGGAGCGGGAGTACCTGAACAAGTTCGGCCGGCCGTTGCTCGGCGCGACGGTCAAGCCCAAGCTCGGCCTGTCGGCCCGCAGCTACGGCCGCGTCGTGTTCGAGGCGCTTAGAGGCGGCCTGGACTTCACCAAGGACGACGAGAACATCAACAGCCAGCCGTTCATGCGCTGGCGGGACCGGTTCCTGCACTGCATGGAGGCGGTCAGCCGGGCCCAGGCCGAGACCGGCGAGATCAAGGGCCACTACCTCAACGTCACCGCGGCGACTATGGAGGACATGTACGAGCGCGCCGAGTTCGCGAAAGAACTCGGCAGCTTCATCGTCATGATCGACCTGACCGCCGGGTACACCGCGATCCAGTCGATGGCCAGGTGGGCTCGGCGCAACGGCGTGCTCCTGCACCTGCACCGGGCCGGGCACTCCACCTACACCCGGCAGAAGGAGCACGGCGTCAGCTTCCGGGTCATCGCCAAGTGGATGCGGCTGGCCGGCGTCGATCACATCCACGCGGGCACCGTCGTCGGCAAGCTCGAGGGCGACCCGAACTCGGTGGCCGGCTTCTACCGCAGCCTCCGCTGCGACCAGGCCGAACCCGATCCGGTCCAGGGCTTGTACTTCGAGCAGGACTGGGCGTCGATGCCCGGCGTGATGCCGGTCGCCTCCGGCGGCATCCACGCCGGCCAGATGCACCAGCTGGTGCACCACCTGGGCGAGGACGTGATCCTGCAGTTCGGCGGCGGCACGATCGGGCACCCGCTGGGCATCGCGGCCGGCGCGACGGCCAACCGGGTGGCCCTGGAGGCCATGGTCAAGGCCAGGAACGAGGGCCGCGACCTGCTGGCCGAAGGGCCCGAGGTGCTCAAGACCGCGGCCAAGCGCAGCCGCGAGCTGGACATGGCCCTGTCGACCTGGGGTGACGTGACGTTCGACTTCGAGTCCACCGACACCCCGGACACAACCGCAACCCCGACGAGAGGCTGAGCGTGCGAATCACCCACGGGACGTTCTCCTATCTGCCCGAGCTGACCGACGAGGAGATCACCAGCCAGCTCGGTTACGCGCTCGGCCAGGGCTGGGCACCGTCGGTGGAGTTCACCGACGACCCGCATCCTCGCAACAACTACTGGGACATGTGGGGCCTGCCGATGTTCGATCTGCTGGACGCGGCCGGCGTGCTGCACGAGATCAACGAGTGCCGCCGGGCCTACCCGGACCGCTACATCCGGGTGTGCGCCTACGACCCGCGCCGGGGCCGGCAGACGGTCGCGATGTCCTTCCTGGTCAACCGCCCGGCGAACGAGCCCGGCTTCCGGCTCGACCGGCAGGAGGGGGCCGACCGCAGGATCCGCTACTCCATCCACCCCTATGCCCTCGATCGCCCGGCCGGCGCCAGGTACGACCCGTGACCCGCCCGGGATTCGCCCTGGCCCGGCCGGGCCAGAGCCAGGATCCCGCCGTCCCGGAGCCGCTCGCCGACGACGCCACCGTCGACCTGACGGCCGAACGGTCCGGGGCCGGTGTGGACGACGTACTCGACTCGCTGGAATCCGACCTGGTCGGCCTGGCCCCGGTCAAGACCCGGGTCAGGGAGATCTCCGCGCTGCTGCTGGTGGACCGGGCCAGGAGCCGGTTCGGCCTGTCGGCCGGGCCGCCCAGCCTGCACATGTGCTTCACCGGCCACCCCGGCACCGGCAAGACCACGGTCGCGCTGCGGATGGCCGAGCTACTGCACCGGCTCGGCTACCTGCGCCGCGGCCACGTGGTCTCGGTCACCCGGGACGACCTGGTCGGGCAGTACGTGGGCCACACCGCGCCCAAGACCAGGGACGCGATCAACCGGGCCATGGGCGGCGTGCTGTTCATCGACGAGGCCTATTACCTTTACCGCGCGGAGAACGAACGCGACTACGGCCAGGAGTCCATCGAGATCCTGCTGCAGTACATGGAGAACCACCGCGCGGACCTGGTCGTCATCATGGCCGGCTACGCCGACCGGATGGAGACGTTCTTCGCGTCCAACCCCGGGCTGAGCTCGCGGATCGCCCACCACCTGGAGTTCCCCGACTACTCGCTGGACGAGCTGGTGACCATCGGCGAGCTGATGCTGCGCGAGCAGCGCTACCGCCTGTCCGCCGCGGCCGAGGCGGTCTTCCGCGACTACCTGGCCCGCCGGATGACCCAGCCCAGGTTCGCCAACGCGCGCAGCGTGCGCAACGCCCTCGAGCGCGCCCGGCTGCGGCAGGCGAACCGGCTGGTGGCGGCGGACGGCACCGTAGCCAAGGACGACCTCATGCGCCTTGAGCCCGCCGACTTCCTGACCAGCCGCGTCTTCGGCAGCTGATGGCCGCCGAGGACCCCTGGCGGATCAGGGACTTCCACGCCGACGACCTCGACGCCGCCGTCCGGCTCTGGGACAACCCGGCGTCCAGCGGAGAGGCGCCTGCGTTCGGGCTGTCGGACCTGATCGCCGCGGTCCGGTCGCATGAGCCCGCGGTGGTCGCGGTAGCGGGCGAGGAGCTGGCGGGGGTCGCGGTGGCCACGGTCAGCGGCGTCCGGGCCTGGGTGATGCGGATCAGCCTGGCCGCCGCGTGGCGGCGCCGCGGCATCGGCAGCGCTATGCTGGGCGAGCTTGAGCGGCGGCTGGTGGCGGCCGGCGTGCACCGGATCCAGTGCCTGCTCGCGGGGGAGGCTGAGACCGGCGCGCTGGCCCTGGAGCACGCCGGATACACCGCCCGCCCCGGCGTGGTCTTCTACGAGCGCCTCGAGCCGGTCCGCCCCGGCAGCGCCGGGGTGCTCGGCCAGCTCGGCGGCCGGATGGTGCGGGCCGGCGCCTGGGATCAGCTCGGCGGCATGGTGAAGGAGAAGGAGCTGATCGAGCGGCGGGTCATCCTGCCGCTGGCGCAGCCGCAGCTGGCCGGGCGGCTCGGCCTGGTGCCGCCGCGGGCCATCGTGCTGTTCGGCCCGCCGGGAACGGGCAAGACGACGTTCGCCAAGGGCGCCGCGTCGCGGCTCGGCTGGCCGTTCGTGGAGCTGTTCCCGTCGCGGCTGGCGGGGGAGTCCCCGGCGGGCCTGGCCGCCGCGCTGCGGGAGGCCTTCGCCCTGGTCGCCGAGCTGGACAAGGTGGTCGTGTTCATCGACGAGGTCGAGGAGATCGCCGGGACCCGGCAGCCGAGGACGGCCTCCGCGATGCAGGGGGTCACCAACGAGATGCTCAAGCTCATCCCGCCGTTTCGCGAGCAGGACGAGCGGTTGCTCATCTGCGCCACTAACTCGGTCCGCGCCCTGGATGGCGCGTTCCTGCGGCACGGCCGGTTCGACTACGTGATCCCGGTCGGCCCGCCCGACCGGGCCGCGCGGGAGGCGATCTGGGACCGCTATCTGGCCGCGATCCCGCACGGCGACCTGGACCTGGCCGCGATCGTGGCGGAGTCGCGGCTATTCACCCCCGCCGACATCGAGTTCGCCGCGCGCCGCACCGCGCAGCTGGCCTTCGAGCGCGTCCTGTTCGACCGCGGCAAGGAAGAGGTGACAACGGCCGACGTGCTGCAGGGCATCGCCGAGACCAGGCGCACCCTCACCACCGAGCTCGTCGCCGAGTTCGAGCAGGACATCCAGGCCTACGCCCGCGTCTGAGCGCCTGGCTCACCCAGCCCACAAGACGCGTAGAACGACGACTCGAGAGCCTGCTGCTCCGATTCGACGGAGTACACCTACAAGCCCAGCCTGGCCTTCGTCCGCTGCCACGGCTCGGTGGCGACATCGCCGCCAGCGTTGAGCTCGTCAGCGCAGGCCAGCATGTGCCGATGCGCATCCAGATCGTCCCGAGTGGACCAGGCGACCCGCTGCCAGCGCTTCAGCATCGACACCACGCTGGACAGGTCAAGGGACTCCGCGGCTTCCGCCATCGCCTGGCGGTACTCACGATCGAAGTGAGCTACCTCCTCACCGGTCAACGCGGCGCGGATCTCGCGGAGAGTCGACGCCGAGAGGGACCGGTCGCCATCGAACGGGGCGGGCGAAGGCATCATGCCAACACGATAACCTCCCGACACCTGCGCTGCCCGCCGCGACATGGGCGATTGGCAACGCGCAAAGCGCTCGAACTTGCGATCAGCGGGCCGCGTCGAGCAGGTGGTAGACGAGCAGGAGCTGGGTAATGGCCAGCGGCTCGGTGCGCTGGCCCTCGCGGGTCCGGCCCAGGCAGGCGGGCGGCCCCGAGTCGGCGCCGAGCCGGGACCAGATCGCCTTCTCCACCACCTCGCTGTCCTCCCGGGCCGCGTCCCCGTGCACGTGCAGCGCGTCCACGGGACGGCCATCCGCGTCCCGCGCGAGCCGCAGGTGGATGGCCAGGGATCCGCCCCCCGTGCCGTCGGACACTGTGCCGTCCGGCACCACGCCGTCCAGGTCGGGATGTTTGATGGTCGGCCGCAGCAGCAGCTCGGCGGACAGCGGCGTGCCCGCCGGGACGGCCCGCCCAGTGAAGGGGGAAGGGGAGGTGGGCGGGGCGAACCTGAGGACGATGTCGGCGAACGCCCGCTGCGGCCTGATGAACGCGGCGGACTCCGGCTCGCGGCGCTCCAGTTCGGCCAGCACCTGCTCCGCCGTGTAGCCGCGTTCGGCGGTGTCCCGGCGGACTTTCCATCCGCGCCGGATCTCCTCCGGGGGATCCAGGTAGACGGTCGCGTCGAAACACGCCCGGGTCAGCTTGGTGTGCAGTGGCAGCAGTCCCTCGACAATGACGAACTGACGCGGCTCCACCAGCACCGGCCGGGCGAACCGGCCGGTGCGATGGTCGTAGACGGGCTTGAGCACCGGCTGGCCCATAGCCAGCAGCTGCAGATGCTGCTCCATGACCTGCACGTAGTTGCAGTCCGGGTGCAGCACCGTGAACGACAGATCCCGGCGCTCGGCCCGGTCGTACCTGTGGTAGTCGTCGACGCAGACCGCCGTGCAGCGCTCCGGTCCGAGCGCCTCGACCAGCCCGCGGGTGATCGTGGTCTTCCCGGCCGCGCTGTCGCCGGCGATGGCCAGCATGACCGGCCGCACCGGGACCTTGGCGTCGGCCCGCCGCATGCGGACCAGCTTGTGCGGCATGTGATCACCGGCTTCCGTCGGGACCACGACTGTAGGCCGGCTAGCCCGCGGAAAGCCTCCCCCGCACGGGGGAGAGGGCGGGGATCATGCCCTGACGCGGCGATTTGGCCGCACGTATCCTAACGGTCATGGCCCCGCTGCGTGTCGTGCTCGTCGACGACCACGACATGGTGCTGCAGGGGCTGGCCACGATCCTGGGCCGGTTCCTCGGCCGGGTCCGGGTGGTCGGCCAGGCGCTCGACGCGGACACGGCGCTGAAGCTCACCGGCACGCTGCACCCGGACGTCATCCTGTGCGACGTGCGGCTGAAGGGGTCGAGCGGCCTGGACCTATGCCGGATGATGCTGGAGCGCGACCCGGCGGCCAGGGTCGTCCTGCTGAGTGCCTACGACGACGAGCAGTACCTGTTCCAGGCCATGCGGGTCGGCGCCAGGGGCTACCTGCTCAAGCAGGTCACCGGCGAGGACCTGGTCCGGCAGCTGGAACGGGTAGCCGAGGGCGAGACGGTCATCGACGCCGGGCTGGCGGGGAGGGCGGTCGCGTCCGCCGCGCGGCTCCGCGGCGGTGAGTTCTGGCCCGGTGCAGGCCACGGCCTGACCCAGCGGGAGAGCGAGGTGCTCGCGCTGACGGTGGCGGGCCTGTCCAACCGGGCCATCGCCGGCCGCCTTGTCGTCGGCGAGGAAACGGTCAAGAGCCACCTCAGCTCCATCTACCGCAAGCTCGAGGTTGGCGACCGGGCCGGCGCGGTCGCCGTCGCGCTGCGCGAGGGAATCTTCCATTGACGGGGCGCCCGCTGCCCTTCGAGGACGAGAATGTCCTGCTGGCGGGCGTCGTGGAGGCGATCTCGGCCGGGCTCGAGCTCGGCCCGCTAGCGGCCAGGATCGCCGGCCTGATCGTCACGGCCACGGCCACCGACGTGTGCTTCGTGCATGTGCTCGACGACAGCGGGACCGCGCTCACCCTGACCGGTGCCACTCCGCCGTTCGACGCCGCGGTCGGCCGCGTGCGCCTGCTGCTCGGCGAGGGCGTCACCGGCTGGGTGGCCAGCCACGGCGAGCCGGTGACGATCACCGACCACAAGGAGGCTGACCCCCGCTACCGGTATTTTCCCGAACTCCGCGGCGGCGAGTTCACCTCGATGGCGTCGGTGCCGATGACGAGCCGGCCGGCTGGGCTGACGGGCGTGCTGAACGTGCACACCAGGTCCCGCCGTATTTTTGCCGAACGGGACGTGGCACTCCTCACCGCGATCGGTTCCCTGTTCGCCGGGGTGGTCCATCAGGCCCGGTTGCACCGTCGCCTCGCAGCTCGCGAGCATGCCCTAGAGCAATTCGCCGAGCGGGTGATCGCCGCCCAGGAGGCCGAACGGCGCCGCCTGGCCGGCGACATCCACGACGGCATCTCGCAGCGGCTGATCAGCCTGTCCTATCACCTGGACGCGGCCGCCGACGCGCTCCGCGACGCGCCCGAGTTCACCGCCGGGCAGCTCGTGCTCGCCCGGGAGATGATCGACCTCACGCTGACCGAGGCGCGGGCCGCCATCTCGGGGCTGCGCCCCCCGGTCCTGGACGACCTCGGCCTGGCCGACGGCCTGGCCAGCCTGGCCCGGAGCATCGGCGGCGTGCAGGTGGTGGTCGAGGCGGACGAGTGCGCGCTGCCCGAGCACGTCGAGATCGCCCTCTACCGGATCGCCCAGGAGGCCCTGCAGAACGTGGTCAAGCACGCCGGGGCATCCGCCGCTGGCGTGGAGCTGCGCTGCGACCCGGGGCTGGTCTGCCTGCGGATTACCGACGACGGCTCGGGCTTCCACCCGGACGCCACGACGGCCGGTTTCGGCCTCAGCGGCATGGCCGAACGCGCCGAACTCGTCGGCGGCCACCTCGATATCCGCTCCGCCCCGGGGCGCGGCACCACGGTCGAAGCCCGCGTCCCAGTCGCGGCGCCACCGTCGAAGCCCGCATCCCGATTACCCAGCTGGTCCGGCGCGCCCAGAGCGTGATGCTGATGGTGCCGGCGGGGCCTGAGTCCGGTTTCGGGAAGGTGCCACCCCGCTGCGGCCGTTAGCTTCGGCGCGGGGTGGAGCCGCAGCGACTGAAGCGCCTCCTGCGGTATCCGTACGCCGTTCGCTCAGGGCGCAGATACTTTGAGGTCAAATGATTTGACGTGGAAATAGCTGTGGGTGAAAACTGGCGGCGTGAACGAGGCGGAATCCGTCGCGGCCAGTGAGCCCGAGGCCAGTGAGCCCGCGGCGGCCGAGTGCGGGCCGGAGCACGGGCGCGCGCGCTGGATCTGGGGCGAGCCGTCGGACGGCAACCTTGATCCGCCCGCGGACGCGCCGCTGCACGTGCTGCTGCTGGCCGCATCCCGGATCATGGGCACCTTCTACGCGGGCACCCTGGCTCAGTCCGGGCTGCAGATCAGCCCGGCCGGGCTCGGCGTGCTGCGGGTGCTGATGGCCGGGGACGGGCTCAAGTCCAGCGACGTCGCGGCGCGGGGCGGGTCGTCGCCCGGCACGCTGACCTCGGTGGTGAACACGCTGGTCCGGGAGGGATACGTCGAGCGGCGCAGCGACGAGGGGGACCGGCGGGTGGTCAGGCTGTTCGTGACCGACAAGGGCCGCCAGGTCTGCGAGGACTACATCTCGCTGGCCGGACCGCAGTGGCGGGACGCGTTCGGCTTCGTGGATCCGGCCGACGAGCAGGTCATCCGCAAGTTCTTTACCGACATGATCGGGCATTTCAGCGAGCTGATACGGAAGGAGCGCGGCCGGTAATGCACGACGGCGGACGGACAGGAAGGCAGGACTGTCAACTAAAGTTGACACCGATCGTCAGTCAACATAGGTTGACACCATGACGGATGCGGCCGGGCTCGCGATACGCACCGAGGATCTGCGCAAGACCTATAAGTCCTCGCGCGGGGACGTGCCCGCGGTGCGCGGCATCGACCTGTCGGTCGGCTCCGGCCAGTTCTTCGGGCTGCTGGGACCGAACGGCGCGGGCAAGTCCACCACCATCGGCATGCTCACCACGCTAGTCCTGCCCACCGGCGGCCAGGCCTGGGTGGCAGGCACGGACGTGGTAGCCGACCCAGTTGCGGTGAAGCGCCGGATCGGCGTGGTGACCCAGAACAACACGCTCGACATGCAGCTGACCGTGGCGGAGAACCTGGAGTTCCGCAGCCGGTTCTTCGGCCTCGGGCTGCGCGAGGCCGCGCGCCGCGCCGACCAGCTGCTCGAGGTGTTCGGGCTCGCCGACCGGCGCAAGGCGATGTCCACCGACCTGTCCGGCGGGCAGGCCAAGCGGCTGCTGATCGCGCGGGCCCTGGTGCACCGGCCGGACGTGCTGTTCCTGGACGAGCCGACCGCCGGGCTCGACCCGCAGACCAGGGCTAACCTCTGGGACATCCTGCGGGTGCTGCACGCCGAGGGGCAGACGATCCTGCTGACCACGCACTACATGGAGGAAGCCGAGGCGCTGTGCGAGCAGGTCTCGGTCGTCGACCACGGCGAGGTACTCGCCTCGGGGACCGTGAATGAGCTCAAGGCGGGCACGGGCGCCGAGACGGTCATCACGGTCCGGTACGACGAGCCGGTCCCCGACGGCATGGCCGAGCAGGCCGGCCTGGGTCGCCGGCCCGGCGTCAGCAAGGTGGAGGCCGACGGCGATCAGGTCCGGGTCTTCACCCGCGAGCCCGACGGCGTGCTCGGCGAGCTGGTGACGGCCGGCTCGGCCGCCGGGCTGAGCGTGCTCGATGCCACCCAGCTCAATCCGAGCCTGGAGACAGTCTTCCTCACGCTGACCGGACGGGAGTACCGCGAGTGACCACCATCAGAGAAGCTCCGCCGCAGGCGGCGGAGCAGGCCGGCGCGCCCTCGGCGGCTGAGATCGCGGCCCTGATCGCCGAGGCGCCCACGCCGCGGCCGACCCTGCTCAGGACGTTCAATGCCATGATGGCGCGGGAGTTCCGGGTGCTGCGGCGTAACGCCATCGCCACCTTCACCCGGGCGGTCATGCAGCCGCTGCTGTTTGTTTTCGTCTTCGCCTACGTGTTCCCGAAGATCGGCGGCGGCTTCAACCTCGGCGGCGGTGCCACGGCGGCCGGCGCCGGTGCCGCCGCGGCGGGCGGCGTCAACTTCGCCACCATCCTGGTGCCCGGCCTGATAGCCTCCATGCTGCTCATGCAGGGCATTATGGCGGTGACGTTCCCGCTGGTCATGGAGTTCTCCTGGCAGCGCACGATCGAGGACAGGGCGCTGGCCCCGGTGCCGATCAGTGTGCTGGCGATCCAGAAGATCACGGCCGGCGCGGTCCAGTCGTTCATCGGCGCGCTGATCGTGTTCCCGATCGTGCTGCTGGTGCACGCGTCGGGTCAGGCGCCGCGCGTTGACGTGACCAACTGGGCGCTGTTCGCGGTGATCCTGGTCTTCGCGTCGCTGCTCACCTCGACGCTCGGGCTCCTGCTGGGCACGATTATGGACCCGCGCAAGATGCAGATGCTGTTCGCGGTGATCCTGCTGCCCGCCACCATGCTCGGCTGCGTCTACTACCCGTGGTCGGCACTGCACCACATCCAGTGGCTGCAGATCCTGGTGCTGATCAACCCGATGGTGTACATGTCCGAAGGGCTGCGGGCTGTGCTGACCCCGACGCTCGGGCACATGCCGATGTGGGGCGTGCTGCTCGCGCTCATCGGCGGCACGGCGGTCTTCGGTTACCTGGGCACTCGCACCTTCACCAAGCGGGTCCTCAACTAGGAGGATCAGGGCCGAAGGGGATACGGGGGCCCCCTTCGGCCCGGCTAGCACCCTGTGTCCACGTGGGAATACCGCTTGACCGCAGAGTGCTGTTAGGCTTAGACACTGACCAGCTCGGTACCCGAGGTGCCGGGCGCGCAAAGCGGAGGACCACCTCCCACCCAGTCAGTCCGGAACAGGGCAGGCGGGTATGGCCAGACGCCCCGGTGGCGATGTGCGTGGGAACGCGCATCGATGCCGGAGTATCTGCTGGCACGGCGCACTCTCGTAGGGGGTGGCGCCGCTGTCGTGGTTGCCCCGCTGAGCGCATCGCTCGCGGGGTTTTCTCGTCTCGGGGTTCCGTACTCCGGCCCACAGAGGGGATTCCCGGGCCTGGTCGGCAGCAGCCGCTGCCGGAGGCACCGGCGGCGGAGATGAGGCTCAAGGAGGTCACATCAGCACCGAAGCACGTATCAACGAGCGCATCCGTTCTCCCGAAGTCCGGCTAGTCGGGCCGAAGGGAGAGCAGATAGGGATCGTCTCGATCAACGACGCACTCAAGCTGGCTCAGGAAGCCGATCTCGACCTAGTCGAGGTTGCGCCTACTGCGCGGCCGCCGGTGGCCAAGCTCATGGACTATGGGAAGTTCAAGTACGAGTCCGCGGTCAAGGCCAGGGAATCGCGCAAGAACCAGACGCAGACGGTCGTCAAGGAGATCAAGCTCCGGCCGAAGATCGACCCGCACGACTACGGCACCAAGAAGGGCCATGTCGAGCGGTTCCTCAAGGCCGGCGACAAGGTCAAGGTGACGATCATGTTCAGGGGACGTGAGCAGTCAAGGCCCGAGCTGGGCTTCCGTCTGCTGCAGCGTCTCGCCAGCGACGTTGAAGAACTCGGCTTCGTGGAGTCGCAGCCTAAGCAGGACGGGCGGAACATGATCATGGTGATCGGTCCGCACCGGAAGAAGAGCGAAACAAAGGCGCATACGGCAGGCCAGGGCCAGAACCGGCCCGTGCCCAGCCCGCGCGCCGCCGCAGCAGCGGCCCCTCGCCCGGCGGCCAGTGAGCCCGCCGCCGACGGCGCCGCGGTATCGGGTCCGGCCTAGCCGGTAGCATCACCCGGGCGGCAATAAACCCCGGCGCATGCGCCGGGGTCGGTTACTGCTGCGCGCCCAGCGGCGGCGGCAGCTACACGAATGGAGACGACGGCGACCATGCCGAAGATGAAGACACACAGCGGTACCGCGAAGCGGTTCCGGCTGACCGGAACCGGCAAGGTCATGCGCCGCCGCGCCAACCGTGGCCATCTGTTCGAGAAGAAGTCGTCCCGCCTGACGCGGCGGCTCTACGACGAAGTGACGCTCGCGCCGAGCGACGTCAAGGAGATCAAGAAGCTGCTGGGCAAGTAGCCCGGCCCGCGTTGAGGGAGACGGAACACAATGGCACGCGTCAAGCGGGCGACCAACGCCCACAAGAAGCGCAAGGTTGTCCTCGAACGGGCCAGCGGCTACCGCGGACAGCGGTCACGGCTGTACCGGAAGGCCAAGGAGCAGGTCCTCCACTCGATGACCTACGCCTACCGCGACCGCAAGGACCGCAAGGGCAACTTCCGGCGGCTGTGGATTCAGCGGATCAACGCCGCGGCCCGGGCCAACGGCATGAC
>WNGL01004491.1_pt1 | contig 16750 bp, 18 predicted proteins | sample 5400591 | NCBI WGS metagenome assembly WNGL01 (sample SAMN13153377, study PRJNA577476) | soil metagenome | isolation source: 80 cm soil or saprolite under Garry oak tree replicate 1 | place: USA:California | collected 2016-06-15
TGTTCGCGGAGATGGTGCCGACCTGGGCAATGGCCTTGCCGCTGACCGGTTTGGAGAGCTTCTTGATCTCCTCGACCGCCTTCTCGACGGCCTTCTCGATCCCCCTCTTGAGGTCCATGGGGTTGGCGCCGGCGGTCACCGCCTTGACGCCCTCGCGATAGATCGCCTGGGCCAGGACGGTCGCCGTCGTCGTGCCGTCGCCGGCAACCTCCGAGGTCTTGCTCGCGACTTCACGCACGAGCTGGGCGCCCAGGTTCTCCTTCGGGTCCTCGAGCTCGATCTCCTTGGCCACGGTGACCCCGTCCTTCGTGCTGGTGGGGGAACCGAACTTCTTCTCGAGGACGACGTTCCGGCCGCGCGGCCCGAGCGTCACCTTCACCGCTTCGGCCAGTTTGTTCACACCGCGCAGAATCGCCTGTCGGCACTCCTCTGCATAAATAATGTCCTTCGCGGGCATGGTTCAATGACCTCCTTGGGGTTGGTTATGTCGCTGAATCGCGAACGGGCGCTGGGCCCTATCAGCTGATGACTCCGAGAATTTCCTCTTCGCGGACGATCACGTGCTCAATTTCGTCGATCTTGATCTCGGTGCCGGCGTATTTGCCGATGAGCACGCGATCACCGGCCTTCACCTCAAGAGGAATTCTCTTGCCGTTGTCGTCGAGCCGGCCCGCTCCGACCGCGACGACTTTGCCCTCGAGCGGTTTCTCCTTGGCGGTGTCGGGAATGATGATCCCCCCCTTGACCTTCTCTTCGGGATCCACCCTCTTCACAAGAACCCGGTCGTGTAGAGGCTTCACCTTCATCGTTCGTTCCCTCCTGCTGGGATTGGACCCTGATTGAATTGTGGTTTGCGGTTCTTGCCGTCTGCAGCCATTATTAGCACTCAATGTCAACGAGTGCCAATAGTACCCGGACCGGCCGGGCCTGTCAAGAGGTCTTGCCGATGAAAAACATCCAATCCCGGAGCCCCCGCCTGGTACCTGACCGCGCCTGGAGCTTATACTATTCTTCGCCGCGGCGAGACCTCTCAAACGCCCGTGGGAGAAGGCAAGGCATGGGCCAGACGGTGCCTCTTGTGGAGGTCCTCAAAGGGATCATCGAGAGGACTTATGGCATCCCGTCGCTCATCCCGGACATCAGCCCTTTCATTGTGGGGGATGAAGGGCTTCGTTCCATCTATGGTGGAATCGCCTGCTCGACACCGGTTGAGGGGGCTCGCGTCCTGGTCCGCGATCTTGGCAAGTCCGTCAGGGCCGCCATCTACTATCCGGATGCCCTCGTGCGGCACCTGGAGAGGTTCAATCCGCTCTATGGCGTCGGCGACGTGAACATCGCAGCCTTCGCGGTCCTGGTCGAGGAGGTCGACCATCTGCTCACCCTGACCAGCCGTGCGGCCGAGGGCAGGGCCGTGACGCTTCTTGAGCTGGAGCATCACGCTTGCGTAACGAAATACCTCATGGTCCTTCATTTCCTGGGCAGGCAGACCGGCAGGAGGCAGCTGGGGGACGCCTTGAAACAGTGGGCGAGGTTCCACCTGTTCGAGAGGTTCAGCCAGCGCGAGGGGGGAGAGGCGGAAAGGTATCGTGAAGCCGCCAGGCTGGCTTGGCAGTACCTCAAGCGTTTCGAAACAATGCCCCTGGAGCGCCGCAGGGCCGAGATTCGAGCCTACCACCGGCGGCCGTTCTCCGAAATCCTGTATCAGGCCGGCTTGAACTGAAGAGGAAGGACCGGGCGGGTCATTGCTTCAGCGCTCAGTCTGAGGGCTCGTTCTCGGGAGCGCGGCCAGCTCCTGCGCCCTGGGAAAGAGGTCCAGGGCCTTCTGGATCTGTCGATCGATCTCCGCGTGGACCCTGTAGGCCTCCTCCAGGCCCCACAGCGCGGAGACGATCGACTCCTTGATCTCCCCCTTGAGCCGTTCGGCGTTCGCATCGATGTCGGCCGGGGTCCATTTCACACCACGCGACTTGAGGAAATCCTGGAAGTCCTGTCGGGTCCTGAGGAACTCCTGGAACTCCTGCAGCACCGCGGGGGTCACGTCGAAGGAGCGCGGGAGCCCCTTGTGCTTCGCGTTGTAATGCACGGCAAAATGGAAGAACATTTGGCCGCGCTCAAGGAGATCGACGAACGGCGGCGTCGGATCGGTCACGACGACATCGGGGTGGATCCCGCCGCCTCCGTAGACGGTCCGGCCGCCGTCCGTGCGGCGGACCTCCTTCGACACGTTGATGAGGTCCTCGTCCTTCTCGTCGTGCGAGAGGTAGTCCTCGAGCGAGTTGTAGTCGCGCTGAATCAAACGGCCGCTCGGGGTGTAGTAGCGGGCCGTGGTCAGCGCCAGTGCCGCGTCCTGGCTGAGGGGATAAACGGTCTGGACCAGGCCCTTCCCCCACGTCGTCTCCCCGACGATCAGACCGCGATCGTGGTCCTGGATGGCCCCGGCGACGATCTCGGAGGCGCTGGCGCTGAATTTGTCCACGAGCATCACGAGAGGCAGGTCGAGATGATCTCCCGCTCCCGTTGTGCGGTACTCCTGGTCGGCGCCGCTGATTCGTCCGTGGGTGTAGACGATCATCTGGTCCTTCTTCAGGAAGCGATCGGCAACCCGGACCGCCTGCTCCAGCAGGCCCCCCGGGTTCCGCCGAAGATCGAGGATGAGACGGGTCATGCCCTGTTTCTGCAGCGCCCGGATCCGATCGTCCAGCTCGTGGTCCGTGGTGCGTGTAAAGTTCTCGATCTTGACGTAGCCGGTGCCAGGGCGGACCATGAACGCCTGCCGGATGCTATTGGTCGGAATGTCGTCACGCGTGATGGTAAAGTGCAAGACCTCAGAATCGCCGGGCCGGGTGACTGTGATCGTCACCTTGGTCCCCTTCGGTCCCTTGAGTCTCTTCAAAGCCTCGTCGATCGTCATGTCCAGCGTATCCACTCCCTCGATCTGCGAGATGATGTCGCCGGCCCGGATGCCGGCGTTCCACGCCGGCGTCCCCTCGAGCGGCGAAATGACGGTCAGGGGCTTGTCATTGGATGGTTTGGAGATCACGATGCCCAGCCCGGAAAAGCTGCCCTGCTGCTCCTCCAGCATGTGCTTGTAGTCTTCAGGGTCCAGATAGTTGGAGTGCGGATCCATCGTCCTGAGCATGCCGCGGATCGAGCCCTCGATCGCGACCCGAGGTTCGACCGGCTCCGCCGCCCGGGACTGGACCAGGCTCAGAAGGTTTGTATAGGTTGCGAGCTGTTCGCCCGTGCGCTCGGAAACCGAAGCGGTCCGCCCGCCAAGCAGGCCGCCGGCGAGGCCGCCGGCAATGACGAAGGCCAACCCCCCGAGAATCGATTTCCTGTGCACCCACCTCTCCATGAAGGCGCTATGGACAAATTATAGTGCCCGGTCGGTCCAGTGTAAAGAAATCGCGGGAACACGAGTCATGCCGCGTGTCGATCTTTTGACATGCGCCCGTCGGGACCGCGTCCGTGGCTGGAACGATGGTGTTAAGATGGTGCGCGCCGTTGACGCGTCTGCCCCACGACCGCCGGTCAAGGGACGTGCGGCTGCGCGGGAGGCGAAAACAGGCATGTTCGGATCAATCGGCGGTCCCGAGTTGCTGGTCATTTTCGTCATCGCCCTGTTGATCTTCGGGCCGCGCAAGCTCTCCGAACTCGGACGCACCCTCGGCAAGGGCGTGGCGGAGTTCCGCAAGGCCGCTTCGGAGCTGCGGGACACCCTCGACACCGAAGTGAGCCGGGCAGAAACCCCGGTTTCCAGAGACCGCGCGCTGACCAGTTCTCGCGATGAACGGGATCAAGACGCGACTTCTGATGCCGAGACGCGGGACCGGCGCACCTGATCTTCCCACGATGAGCTTTCTGGAGCACCTGGAGGAGCTCCGGAAGCGTCTCCTGTGGTCGGTGTTTGCGGTCGCCGGAGCGTTCGCCTTCTGCCTGACGTATGCGCGCCACATCCTGGACTTCTTCCTGTCGCCCCTCCAGCCGTTTCTTCACGGTCAGAAGCCGGTCTTTCTGGATCTGACTGAGCCATTCATGCTGTACATGAAGGTCGCTTTCCTGGCTGCGCTGTTTCTCGCCTCTCCATTCGTGCTCTACCAGTTGTGGGCGTTCATCAGGCCGGGTCTGTACCCGCGCGAGCGGCGCTATGCGATCCCGTTCATTGTCTTTGCGACGGTATTTTTCCTGGCCGGCGGTGCGTTCGGCTACACGATCGGGTTCCCGATCGCCTGCCGGTTCCTGCTGGGCATCGCGGAGGAGTTCACGCCCGCGCTTCGTGTCAGCAGTCTGTTCAGCTTCGAGAGCAAGATTGTCCTCGGCATGGGGCTGGTCTTCGAGCTTCCGACCGTGATCTATTTCCTTGCCCGGCTCGGTCTCGTGTCCGCGGCTTTTCTGTGGCGCAATTTCAAATACGCCATCCTCATTATTTTCATCGTCGCAGCGGTCATCACCCCCACGCCCGATGTCGTGACGCAATGCGTCTTCGCGGGGCCGATGATCCTCCTCTATCTGATCGGCATCCTGGTGGCCCATGTCTTCGGGCGCGAACGAGCCGCGGCACCCGCACCCGAGGAGAGCTGAGCCCCGGTGGAGGGCCCGTGCCGGATCGTCCGAGCGCTCGAGCATTCTCCTATGTGAGAATCTCCTCCCCGAATGGAGTGTGGAAGGCCCGGGCGGAGTGCGCCGCCCCGATCGAGAAGGGGGAAGCGGACTTCCTCCTCTCCGGTACCGGGGCGAGACACGTCCTCCCGGGGTCGGGACGCGGGCCGATCGTCCGATTCACCCTCGCGGGACACCCCGCCGTGGGGAAGAGGTGCCTGCGCGGCGGGTTGCTGGCCCCTCTGCTGGGCGGGTTGTATCTGGGAGAGGGACGGGCGCTCCACCAGGTGGAGGCGGCGGCGCGGCTGCAGGAGGCCGGCGTGCCGACGCCCGACGTGCTGGCTGCCGGCTCGCGCAGGGTAGCGTGTCTGTTCCGCGCGCAGGCGGTCGTGACGCGCGAGCTGGCCGGCGCCCAGAACCTCTTCGAACTGGCGCCGATGTGTGCGTCACAACCACGCCGCCGGCAGATCCTCTTGATGTGTGCGGACCTGGTGCGAGCCATGCACCAGGCGGGGTTCCTGCACGCCGACCTCAACGTCACCAATCTGGTGCTGGAACGCGGACCCGGCTGCGAGACGCTGCACGTCCTCGATCTCGATCGGGGACGGTTTGTCGGCGACCTCTCCATGGCCGATCGCTTCAGGAGCCTGGCGCGCCTGCTCCGTTCTTACGAGAAATGGATCGCCGATCGTGTCCGGCTGACGCAACGCGAAGAGGTCCTGTTTCTGATGCGGTATTGCGGCGACCATCGGGAGCGCCTGCGCGGGCTCCTCGGGCGTCTCGCGCGCTACCGCGCCCGGCTGGTTCTCAGACGCATCTCCTGGCGCCTATCGGCCGGCGCGCTTTCAGGAGGCCGTTCCCGACGCGCCGGGGAGTAGGCCGGCGGCGGCCCGTTCCACTTCGTCGATCTGGATCTCCTCGAGGCAGAAGGGCTTCCCGGCCGGTGAGGCCGGGCACTCGCGGAAAAAGTCCTGCCGACACGGAGAGCAGGGATAGTCCTTGGTCACGGTCACGACGCGCGCGCGCTCCGCGAGGGGGGCCGTCCGCCGCGGCGTTCCCGGCCCGAAGATGGCGACGGTGGGCACACCGAGCGCGGCCGCCATGTGCATCGGCCCGCTGTCGTTGCCGACGAAAAGGTGAGACCGCTCGACGATCGCGGCAGCGACCTTGATCCGCAGGTCGGCGGCGGGGAGAAAGACCACCTCCCTGGGTACCCCCCGGGCAATCCGCTCGAGAAGGCGACGTTCGCCGGAGCTGCCAAGGAGTATGATGCGGGCCCCGTTCCTCTCCGACAGTCGCCGCCCCAGAGACGCAAAACGATCCGGGTGCCAGGCGCGCGGCTCTTTGGAAGCCCCGGGATGGAAAGTCACGAGAGGCGACAGCCCGGCCAGCCCGGCCTCCTTGAGCAGGAAGTCCGCCTCCGCCCGATCTTCCGCGCCCAAATGGAACGACGGAAACGCGTCGACGATCGGGCATCCGAGGGCGCGCGCGATTCCCAGGAACACCTCCACATGATGCGTTCCAGGCGGAGGCGGCTCGAGGGGATGCGTCAGGAGCCACGCGCGCGCGTCGGTCGCGTATCCGACGCGAAATGGCGCTCCACCCAGGAACGCCAGGGCCGCTGCGTCGAACGCCTTCTGGAACAGAATCGCCAGGTCGAACCGATCCCGGCGCAGGGCCGCCGCGAGCCGCAGACGTCCGGCGAGCCCCCGGTGTGCCCCGGCGTCGTCATACTCAATCAGATCGTCGTAGAAGGGATCGCCGCGCAGGGCATCCAGGACCCAGCGTTTGGCGAGGAGGGCGATGCGGGCCTCCCGGAAGTGCGCTCGGATGGAGCGTACGGCCGGCGAGATCATCACCACGTCTCCGATCCAGTTGTTGACCCGGATCACGATTCGACGGATCTGCGCCGGATCGATCGGCCTCACGGACCGGCTCCCGAGGCGCGCGGGAAGAGCGCGGCGCGCGACAGGCGGAGTGTCCGGGTCGGCGCGGACCGGTGCCCCAGAATCGTCCGGGCGGCTGTGAGCACCCGCTCCGGGGAGATGTTCGCGGTGGACCTTCCGGCTCGGAGGACGAGGTCGCCCGGGCCCAACGGCGCGTTGAGGCGCGGGTCGGTGGGGCCGAACAGGGCGACGACAGGGCACCCGACCCCCCAGGCGAGGTGCATCGGACCGGTATCGGCCCCGACGAAGAGCGCACAACGCCTCAGAATCGCCGCCAGAAGCCTCAAGGAGCTCGGAGGAGCCACGACGGCTTGTCCCTGGGAGCCGGAAGCAATCGATCGCGCCAGACCCTCCTCTCCGGGACCCCAGGCGACGAGAGGCAGCGCACCGACGCTGGACCTCAAGAGCGAGGCGAGCCGCGCGTAATGCTCCCCCGGCCAGCGCTTCCAACGCTGGCGCGGGCTGGTCCCGGGGGAGAGAAGAACAACCGGCACGCCCGCGGGGTTAATCGAACCCAGAAGGGATTCGGCCTCGCGGCCTTCGCCGGACCGCTCGGGAAGGATCACTTCGATTTCGTCCCCGGTCGCTCCGAGCCGCTCTGCCATGATCAGATTCCGCTCGACGCGGTTCAGGCGGCGTTGCGGGGGACGGACCCACTCGTTCGTCAACAGGAAACTGAACTCACGGCAGTGTCCGGGCGCAAATCCCACGCGCCGTGGTGCCCCCGACAATCGTGCGAGGAGACCGCTCTTGAAGCTTCCCTGGAAATCGATCGCGACGCCGAAGCGGCGTTCCCGCAACCCTTCAGCCAGCGCCGCCAGACGGCCCGCCAGCCGGTGCGGGCGCAACGCCGCCTCGCGAAGCTCGCGGCGCGGGAACACGATGACCTCATCGATCTCAGGGTGGCCGACCAGGAGATCGCGCGACGGTTCCTCCACCACCCAGGCCAGGTGCAGGCCAGGATAGGTCGTGCGGATCAGGTGAAGGGCGGGTAGCGTCCGCAGGACGTCTCCCACGGCTCCCAGGCGGATGAGCAGCACGCGATCGTGATCTTTGACGCGAACGGCGGGATGGTGCATCGACGATTGCATCTTACACCGGCTCCGCGGCGCGGACGTTTGACAAGATTTTCGGGCGGGTGCTATAAATCGCCGCGGTAAGGAGCGTCGTGATGGCCGTCGACCCCCGACTCCTCGAAATTCTGGCCTGTCCGCTCTGCAAGACCGCAGTGACGATCACTGCGGACGGCGCCGGTCTCGTCTGTCGCTCGTGTCGCAGGCGCTACCCGATCGTCGACGACATCCCGATCATGCTGGTCGAAGAGGCGACCGTCCTGCCCGAGGATCGTTCCTGAGCCATCCGAAGGCCCCTCCTCCGTCCATCGACGCGGGACGCGCCGCGGCCATCATGACCCGGTTCCCACAGGTTTCCCTCCTTGTGGTTGGCGACCTGATGATCGACCAGTACCTGTGGGGGAGGGTGTCGCGAATCTCACCCGAGGCACCGGTCCCGGTGGTCCGGCTGGAGCGGGAGAGCTTTCGGATGGGAGGCGCGGGCAACGTTGTCAGCAACCTGGTCTCTCTTGGCGCGCGCGCCATCCCTGCCGGGGTGCGAGGGGACGACCGCCAAGGACAGCTACTGGAAAAGTTCTGCCGGGACGCGGGGCTGCCGACCGAGGCCCTGATCGTTGAGCCGGGCCGGGCCACCACCGTCAAGACGCGCGTCATCGCACATAACCAGCAGGTGGTCCGAGTCGACCGAGAGGTTGACGGTCCGATCGAGGCCTCGGTCACGAAAGGCCTGCTGGAAAAGTCTGTGAAACTTCTGGGACAGGCGCAGGGGCTCATCATCTCGGATTACGATAAGGGCGCCCTGTCTCCGGACCTCCTCGCAGGACTGCTTCCCGAAGCAGCCCGGCGCGGCATGCCGGTCGTGGTCGATCCGAAAGTGCGCTTGTTCAAGCATTACAGGCCGGCGACCGTCGTCACGCCCAACGCGCGGGAGGCCATGGAAGCCGCCGGCATGATGGCACGCAGCGATCAAGAATTCGAACGGGTCGCGCGCCGGCTCCTGGAGCTCCTCGGGAATCCCTCTCTGTTGATCACGAGGGGGGACCGCGGCATGCTGCTGCAGGAGACGGCCGGCCGGCCCCTCCTGATTCCCGCCACGGCGCGCGAGGTCTTCGACGTCACGGGCGCTGGAGACACGGTGGTGGCGACGCTGGCTCTGGCTCTCAGCTCCGGAGCGACCATGCAGGAGGCGGCGCTTCTCGCAAACCGCGCCGCCGGGGTCGTCGTCGGAAAGGTGGGGACGGCCACCTTGACCGTCGAAGAGCTCCTCGAATCAATCCAGTCGCCGGGTCATTGAAGCTCAGACCCGCTACGCCACCCGGATCACGATACCGAGCGTCATCAGCGCCCAGAGAAGCCGGCAGATCTCAAAGTGCTTCAGCGTCGACCCCTGGCAGAGTTGTCTCAGAGGGACCGCGCGCTCGCAATAGGAAAGCAGTGTCCACTCCTCCAGCGACAGGGTCAGGTCGCGGCTCATGTCTTCGATCCCGGAGGCGGTCTGGTAGCGAGCGTCCAGGCCCCCGACGGCCTCCCAGATTCTTTCCCAGCTCTCGATTTTCCGGATGCCCTCGAGAATGGTGTTGCCCGCGCTCAGCTTCAGCGTGATCACTTCGTGCGACGGCAGGACCCCGGGACGGTAGCGATAACGGCCCCGAGTCCAGAGAAACAGGCTGCAGACGATGCTTCGCACCTGCGTTCGAACCCCTTCCACAAGGTCGTGAGGTTGGATCAGACCCATTTCCACGAAGACCGTCCCCAGCCTCTTGCTCTCGCGAGTGGCGCGTTCGAGGGCGCCGATCAGACCTTCCAGAGGGACCAGCCCCGACTTGAAAAAGATCTGTCCAAGACGGTCATCGCGGTCGTTCGAAGTGGCAAACACCGGCCGGCCGGACTGGATGTAAATCGATTTTTCAATAGCATCCCCCGTGAGGCTGAGGACCCCCGTTTCTCTTCGGCTCAAAATGGAATACATGAGGCCGGGAAAGGTCGTGGTGGACAGAACTCCTTCCCGAATCAGGCTTTGAATTTCCATCCCCCCTCCGCAGGTCCGGGGTACGGTAGGGGCAGGCGCTTCAATTGTCAAGGTTGACTGGACCACTTGGAAGGGCGTAGTCACGATCTCTAACTCATACAAATGAAGCAACTTGGCATATGCTGTAAGTGAGTCGCGGTTGGATTACAATAGTTTCTTGACAGATCTTTTATATGAGCGCACCATTGCAGCAGTTGACGCTTCCCCGTAGCTTTCGATCTTCTCCTAAGGAGCGTCGAAGGCCGGGTTCAGCGTATCGTGGGTGACGCGCGGCCGGGATCAGCGCAGCCGTCGGGGGATCGGACAGATGGAACAGGAGCTGCGGGGGAGTACACGCCTCGGAAACTACCTTCGCCGGCTCAGGGTTGGTTACGGGCTTTCCCTGCGCAGGGTTGAGGACAAGGCAAAGACCGGCGGTGGCGAGATCGACAACTCGCAGCTGTCCCGTTACGAGCGCGGCAAGTGCTATCCCTCCTTCGACAAACTGTGTCTCTTGGCCAACATCTTCAATGTTCCGATCCAGAATTTCTCGGATGTCCTCGATCTCGAAAAGGTCGAGCCCTACGAGCCGGCGACCTCGGCAACCTACGACGACATCAAGGCCGAAGCGGGTCGGGAGTGGGACCAGGGCAGCTACGCGCGCGCCTATTCGATCTACGAGACCGCGCTGGCCCGGCTGGAGGACGGTCACGGAACGGAGGTCGACCAGGAGACGCTGGCTCGGGCGCGGTTCAACCTGGCGAGGACGCTGCTGCGCATGGGTAAGGTCAGCCTGGCTGAGACTGAACTGCGGTTGATTCTGAGGCGACACCGGGAGATCTCTCCGACGACGGAAGTCGCCGTTCTCGGGGCGCTCGCCGACGCGCACGAGGACAAGGGAGACCGGTACTTGGCGCTCCTCGAGTCCGAGAAAGGACTCGCCATCGCCCGCGAGTGCGGCAACGTCGAGTACGAAGGCTACGCGCTGCACCGGATCGGCCGGCTCTACTTCCTCGAAAGTGATTACAGCAGAGCGCTTGAGAGCTTCCGGCAGGCTCGGACCCTGCTGGAAGACAAGGCGAGCCGCTACGATCTGACTCTCATCCGCATCAACATCGGCTTCTGCCAGGCGATGATTGGCAAGGTGGAACGGGGCGTCCGCGAGCTCAAGGAGGCGCTCCAGATCGCCGGCAAAGACGGGTTCCGGCGGTGTTCAACCTACGCCCTCCTCTACCTCGGGCAAATACACTTCACGCAGCAGGAGATGGTCAAGGCGCGTGATTACTTCGAAGAGGCCGAGCTCATGGCCCACGGTGGAGAGGAGCGCTATGTGGATATCCTCTTCCAGTCCGCCTACCACCTGTGGGAGATGGCACGGGTCTCGGGGAACCAGGTCCAGGAAAAGGTGTATTTTGGTCGCTTGAAATTCCTGCGATCCCAGCTCGATCGTCATTTCCTCGAAGTTGAGAAATTCGATCAGTTCATCGAGCAGAGAAAGATCAGGTGACGCCATGAGACGGCTGTGCGGATCACGTCGGTGGGTCGTCGTTGCCGTCCTGGCGCTCCTGCCTTCGCTCGCCCTGGCGGAAGTCAGCGCCCAGCTCGACGCCCGTGGCAATTTCAAGCGGTACTTCTACCTGACGCGCAAGAAGGACTTAAGCAATATCATCTGGGCCCAGGTACGCCCCTGGGCCCCGCAGTACGTCCTCCTCAACCCCATCGGTGATAACCTGGGGGACCTGCCGCCGGTCATTGAGGTTTCGCCGATCACCGGTACCCCTTGGGTCGTATGGCCCAAGAACTTCGGCAACATCAAGCAGCTTGTGCTTGCGACATGGGACGTCAAGGGTCGGAAGTGGAACGATACGCTGCCTATTACCCCCGGAACTCCCCTCGTTTACGACGATCTTGGCCCGGCCCTGGCATTCGACGAAGCCGGCACCCCTTACCTCGTCTGGTGGAGGGCAGAACAGGCGGGGAAGATCTTTTTCAGCACGTTGATCAGCGGCGTCTGGACTCCTCCTCTTCTGGTCAGCGATCAGTCCGTCGACAGCCGCAAGCCGTCGATTGCCCTGCGCGCCACGACCGCCGTTATCACCTATCTCACGCCGACCGGGATGGTGACCAGGAACTTCGAGACCGGTCTGCTGATCAACAGCGCCGCCAGTCTGATGGACAATCCCATCCCACCTTTGGTCACACCTCCGAGTTCCCCGGGCGGAGGCCAGTCCGGCGGCGGTGATGGGTTCCTCAAGAAAAAGTAAGAAGGGACGGCAGGGCGTAGGGTCCGGCCGCGCCGGCCGCATTCACGCACGTTCCTGCGAAGGGCCCGCATCCCGGGTGACGATCAGACCCGGGGATCGCTCCAGGAGGGCGTGCCCTCCGTGGCGGAACGTCCACCCCCGGGGCCCTCGTAGCGGGCGAGGCGGAGGCGCACCGCGTCGGACTCCTCTTCAAGATGCCGCAGCTGCTTTTGGAGCTGGCGGTTGGTGATGCGGATCTTGATCCCGTCGATCACCCCGATGGCGCAGGCGAACCCGACCCCGAAGATGGCGGCCGTGGCGATCACGGCGCCCATCGGTACCGGGCCGACCTGCCACAGCACCAGGTTGATGGTCACGTCGGAGCTGTTGCACACGCCGACGATGAGCAGCACGAAGAAAAAGGCGGCCACGATCAGGTAAACCAGGATGTTCACCGCTGTCCCTCCGCCGCGGCGTCGCGCCTGGGGCGGCGCGCCCGGGTGCGATCAGGATCGAACCAGCCGAGGACCTCGTCCCATTTCCCCTGCGCCTTGAGGATCGCATCGACGACTTCGCGCACCGCACCACGTCCCCCGCGGGCCCGTGTCACGAAGGGGACCCGCCGGATGACCTCGTCATGGGCATCCGCCACGGCCACCGGCATGCCGACGCGGGTGAGGACCGGAAGGTCGCTCAAGTCATCGCCCACGTAACAGACCTGCTCGTCGGCGAGCTTCAGCCGGCGCGCGACGCGAAGATAGGTCTGCAGCTTGTCGCTCACGTGCAGGTGGACCTCGTGCATCCCCAGCTCCTCGGCGCGGCGGGAGACGGCGCCGCCCCCCCTCCCCGAGATGACCCCGGTGCGCAGACCGAGTCGCCGGGCGATCCACAGTCCGGCGCCGTCCTTGACATCATAGGTCTTCCACTCCGCGTCCCTCCCGGCGATCGAGAGACGACCGTCGGTCAGGACGCCGTCGACGTCCATCAGAATGAGCGCGATCCGTCGCGCCCTCGGTGGCAGAGGCCGTCGGCACCTCAAGGAGGACCTCCGCGGCGCGGCGGCAGCTCCGCGCGGCCTAGAAGAGCTGGGTGCGCCAGAGATCGTGGATGTGCAGGACCCCTTCGACGCGGTTCTCCTGATCGACCACGACGAGGGAGGTGATCTTCCTGGCCTCCAGGAGGTTGAGCGCCGACACCGCGAGCTCCTGCTTCCCGATCGTCACCGGATCAACTGTCATGACGCCGTCCACCGTCAGCGCGAGCAGGTTGTCGCCCCGTCCCAGGTGCCTGCGCAGATCGCCGTCGGTAATGACCCCGGCGAGCCGGCCGTCGCTGTGCACGACGCAGGTCATCCCGAGTTTCTTCTCACTGATGGTGCGGATGGCGTCGCGCATCGGGACGCCAAGACCGACGGCGGGAGCGTTCCCGCCGCCATGCATCAGGTGGCCGACCGTGACGACCTGCCTGCCGATGCGCCCGCCCGGGTGATAGCGCGCGAAGTCATCCGGGGTGAAACCGCGCTTTTCGAGCAACGCCATCGCCAGGGCGTCACCCATCGCCAGCGCCGCCGTGGTGCTCGCGGTCGGTACGAGACCGAGGGGGGAGGCCTCCTCGTCGATATGCACGTCGAGCACGATGCGCGAGTGGCGAGCCAGGGTCGAGCGGGGGTGCCCGGTCATCGAAATCAGGCCCACGTCCAGGCGTTTCATCAGCTCCATCAGCCGAATCAGCTCGTCGGTTTCCCCGCTCTGGGAGATCGCCAGGACGACGTCTCCCGGGACCACCATGCCGATATCGCCGTGAACGGCCTCGGCCGGGTGCAGGAAGAGCGACGGCGTCCCGGTGCTGCTGAAGGTCGCCGCGATCTTGGCGCCGATGAGCCCCGACTTGCCCATCCCCGTGACGACGACCCGTCCCTTGCAGGCGTGAAGGGCGTCGACCGCCCGATCGAACGCTTCGTCGAGGCGCGGGACCAGGTTCAGGATGGCGCGCGCCTCGAGCTCGAGAACCTTGCGGGCGATGTCACGGGGCATCAGGGTTCCCTGATGAGCGCGTCGATCGAGACCACGGTCCGGAGGAGCCCCTCGACGGCGTCCAGGCGCAGGGCGTTTGGCCCGTCGCTCCGCGCGGCGGGCGGGTCGTCATGGACTTCACAGAACAAGGCGTCGATGCCGACCGCGGCCGCGGCCCGGGCGAGATCGGGGACGAACACCGCGTCGCCCCCGCTGCGGTCGCCGAGACCGCCCGGGCGCTGGACCGAGTGGGTGGCGTCCATCACGACCGGGAACCCGAACCCGCGCATCACGATGAGCGAACGGTAATCGACCACCAGATTCTGGTAGCCGAACGAGGTGCCTCTCTCCGTGACCAGCACCCTCTCGTTTCCCTGCGACCGCACCTTGTCGATGGCGTTCTTCATATCCCACGGCGACAGGAACTGGCCCTTCTTGATGTTGACGGGCTTGCCGGTGCGCCCTGCCGCCAGGAGCAGGTCGGTCTGGCGGCAGAGGAACGCGGGTATCTGCAGGATATCGAGGACCCCGGCGGCCGCCTCCGCCTGGGAGGGCTCGTGGATGTCGGACAGCACGGGAACCCCGACCTCCGACCTGACCCTCTCGAGTATACGCAGCCCCTCACGCAGGCCGGGGCCGCGGAACGATCCCATCGAGCTCCGGTTCGCCTTGTCGAAGGACGATTTGAAGATGAAAGGGACCCCGGCGGCCCCGGCGATCTTCGAGAGTGCGCGGGCCATCGTCAAGGCGTGCGCTTCGCTCTCGATCACGCAGGGGCCGGCGATGAACCCGAGCGGGGCCCCACCTCCGACGGCGAGGCCGCGGGAGATCTCCACCCGTCGCGTCCGGGCCGTCCCCGGATCAGCGCTGGGTCTGCCGGTACTGCCTGCAGGCACCGATGAAGCTCCTGAAGAGTGGGTGGGGGAGCATCGGTTTCGATTTGAATTCCGGATGGAACTGGCAGGAGAGGAAGTAGGGGTGGTCCGGAATCTCCACGATCTCCACGAAGCGGCGATCGGGCGTTTCCCCGGTCACCTTCAGCCCCTTCTTCACCATGCCGTCCAGATACTCCCGGTTCACCTCGTAACGGTGGCGGTGTCGCTCGCTGATCTCCTGCCTCCCGTAGGCCTGATGGGCCCTCGAACCGGGCAGCAGCACGCAGGGCCAGCGACCGAGGCGCATGTTCCCCCCCATTCGCTCGACGCCCTCCAGCTCGCGCAGCTTGTAGATGACCGGGTGAGGCGTCGCGGGGCTGAACTCGGAGGAGTCCGCGTCCTTCAGGCCGCACATGTTGCGGGCGAACTCGATGATGGCGCACTGCAGTCCCAGGCAGATGCCGAAGAACGGGATGCGTTTCTCGCGCGCGTGCCGGATGGCCTCCAGCATGCCCGCCACGCCTCGGATGCCGAAGCCGCCCGGCACGAGGATTCCGTGACACGGGGCGATCGCCTCCTCGAGCTGCCCATCGGTCAGGTTGTCGGCCTCGATCCACTTCAGCTTGACCCGTACCTCATTGGCGATGCCGCCATGACCAAGCGCCTCGTTGAGGCTCTTGTAGGAATCCTCATACGCGACGTACTTGCCGACGATCCCGACGTTGACCTCGCCGCCGGCGGGGCTCTTGATCTTCTCGACCATGCGAACCCAGTCGTCCATGTTCTTGTCGCGATAGGGCAGGTCGAGCAGCTTCAGCAGGATCGCGTCCAACCCCTCCTTTGCGAGGACGAGCGGGACCTCGTAGATCGTCTCGACGTCCTTGGCGGTGATCACCGCCTCCTCCGGCACGTTGCAGAACAGGGCGATCTTCTTCTTGATCTCCTTGGGAATGAAGCGATCCGTGCGGCAGAGCAGGACGTCGGGCTGGATCCCGATCGCCCGGAGGTCGCGCACCGAGTGCTGTGTCGGCTTCGTCTTCAGCTCGCCGGCCGCCCCGATGTAAGGCACCAGGGTCAGGTGCACGAAGACCGCGTCGCTCCGAAGAGCCTCAAGGCGGAACTGGCGGATCGCCTCCAGGAAGGGAAGCGACTCGATGTCGCCCACCGTCCCGCCGATCTCGACGATCTGGATGTCAACCCCCTTGGAGATCTTGCGGATCGCCTGCTTGATCTCGTCCGTGACGTGGGGGATCACCTGCACCGTGCCACCGAGGTAGTCGCCGCGCCGCTCCTTGCCAATCACCTGCTCGTAGATCCGCCCGCTCGTGAAATTGTGGTCGCGCGAGCAGACGGTGGAGGTGAACCGCTCGTAGTGTCCGAGGTCGAGGTCGGTCTCCACGCCGTCTTCCGTCACGTAAACCTCGCCGTGCTGGTACGGGCTCATCGTCCCGGGGTCGACGTTGAGATAAGGATCCAGCTTCTGCAAGGTGACGCCGAAACCGCGCGCCTCCATGAGGCGCCCGATCGACGCCGCGGCCAGTCCCTTCCCCAGGGACGACACCACACCGCCCGTGATAAAGATGTACTTGGTTGGCACGTTCAGCTCCTCATGAGGATAGCAGAAGCGCCCGCTCCACCGCGTGGACGTCGGCCGGGGTATCGACGCCGTGGTAATGCCCGCGCGCCCGCAACACCCGGATCGTTCGGCCACGCTCCAGGGTGCGCAGCTGCTCGAGCCCCTCGAGGGTCTCGAGGACCCCCGGGCCCCAGGAGGCGAACTCCAGGAGGAAGCCGCGGCGGTAGGCGTATAGACCGACGTGGCGCAGCCAGGGCGGCGGCCCTGGTGCATGCGACCCGGCCGGCGCGCGGCCCTCGGCGCCCCGCCCGCCCGGGTCCCCGCTCCCCTGCACGTAGGGGATCGGGCTCCTCGAGAAATACAGCGCGCGGCCCCCGCCGTCGCACACCACCTTCACGACGTTGGGATCGCGCGCCTC